>Ga0065711_1027858_pt1 | contig 45458 bp, 22 predicted proteins | sample Hoacrofraction12_FD_59098 | JGI IMG/M metagenome (GOLD analysis project Ga0065711, IMG submission 59098) | Hoatzin crop microbial communities from Cojedes, Venezuela - Epithelial fraction 12 v2 (version 2) | ecosystem: Host-associated > Birds > Digestive system > Esophagus > Crop | place... | reverse complement strand
TAATTGCTTGTGGATGGACTTACTATGATCGGACAAGTTCATACAGCACATGCCTTCAAAATCTTCACAACCATGTCCCTGGGCCAGCAGTAAAAAATCAATTGCGGCTCTATTTTGCAATACTGCATGTTGTAGACTACTCTGATCTTCTAGCAGGAATTGCAAGACTTTTGTTGTAACACTGGCTTGCTTCTCTGCCCAGCGTTCCGTGTTCGCCACTCTACTTCTGTAGCAGTGTTCCGTGTTTGCTACTTTCAAGGTCTGTCTCCTTTACCAAGCCTGGGTTGCTCAACAGCACCAAACTATGTCCCCTCTCGTCCAGCCAGGACTCCACATACTGACACCTAATACTTTAGTAAATGCCTCAGACTGCTCAAAGTTTTATTTGATTTCTATCATCCAGAAGTTTTTCTAAGGCTTTCTGTAAGTGTGTGACACTGTGAGAGTCCTTACAATGAAGTTATTTGTCCGTTTTGGAGAGGTACTCAATTACTCCATCTTTTTTCAGACCAATGAAAGCTTACGATTTTTCTGATAACGAGAGAGAAACGAGGAGGTGGATTCAAGTCTGTGTGACACTGCTGTCATTTTTCTCTGTCCCTGAGGGTTACACTGCATTTTGAAGTGGGATCAAAATAGGTATGAAAATACCTGTAGACTGTTTTGTGGCTAGTTAAATTCAGAGTCCAATTCAAAGGTCCTGGCAATGACCCAGCAGCCTCAGCAACTGTCTCTTTGCTCGGGTCCAACGTAACAGTTGTGGTCTGCAGGGCTGTTCAATGAGCGTTTCCAGGGCTGCGCTCGCAAGGGATCCTGGGGATCACTGTCTGTGGAGTTTATATGTGCTGGGGATGGATTTGACATTTCTTTAAGGTTCCAGTATAAGAAACAGTGCTGTGGGACTTCCTACTGGAGATGAGCCCTCCAGGCAATGCTCTCCTTGAGGCAGACCAGCTGGATCAGCATCTGCTATCCCTCTCCTTGCTATGATCCTCTCTAAGGGGAAAAGGTGAAGCCTCATGATGAATGAAGTGGATTGGGAATCAGGTCTCCTGAGGACTTCCAACAGTAGGATGCATGTGGCATGTAAGTTGTTAACAGGTGCTCTCTGAACTGGAGATACAGATGGCTCCGTCTGCTTTTATGAGGTCTCTTAGCTCTGCTTGTCTCTGTCACATGTGTTTAATTTCCTGTACAGCACTCACGTTAAGCCATAAAGATTGTATCTGCGTTGTTTTGGAAAAACATACTTGACAGCACCTGGGAGACCACATTCCCTCACTAACTGCACTCTCGTGTCATAGGAGCTCCCTGCTCAGATGCTGCTGCCGTGCCTTTTCGAAATGCTAGGGACAAACCACATCTTCAGCCTCCTCATGTGCTAGGCTGTCTGCTGGCATGGGAGTGTCAAGGAGAAGGACTCCCATGCACATCTAAGTATGCAAGCCTGCTCCCATGAGCCGCTGCTTCTCCAAAAGCACAGCTTGAACGTGGAACTTAAGGCAGGCAGAGAGCAGAAATTTGTCTAATAACCAGCCATGTGTTAATCTTGGATGATGCTGGTCAATCTCAGTGCATTTTCCCACAGTGTGATTTTTGCCTGTCACTGTTTATTTGGATACGATACACTTTCAGCTCTGGCTCAAGAGAATGGGTGAAAGAGCAAGGATAGGGGTATTATACAATAGCTATCCCTTTTGCATATGTCATCCTGTGTCCACTCACTTAGGTTACCTCTGTCTTTTTGTTTCTGAGCCAAAACAAGAAGTAAGCAGAAGGCAACTCCACAGAAGGAAGAAAACCCTGTTCTGGACCACTCATGGGCTAACATATTTCAGAAACACGTTTCAAAACAGCTTGGAGCTTCAGGAGTCCACATGGCTGCTCCACACGGAGACCTGAATTTGTGCTGGCCACTCTGCCACAGTGACTGCTATCAGCGCGTAGGGACAAACACGCAGACACTCAGCCATACTTGTCACTGCTCAACCTGTGGGTGCCACTGGCTGGCCCAGAATCTGCCTTTAACATTGTCTCTTCCTGGGACTAGACACACTCTGCTCTGCCCTGCTGCACAGTTCAACCCCACAGAGGATTTCCCCCTTTGGTTTCTTTATTGACAGGTGTATGGCAAATAGAGGTGGCTGTATCACTGTTCACTGGAGGCCAAAAGGGACACCATGTTGTCTAGTCAGAGTAATGGGCCAGCAGCCTGAGCCAAAGAATATAGATGATTTCTCCCCTTTAGCTACCTGTCTATAATGCATTGCACCAGACAGTGTCCTGAGGGCTGTGATTTTCCCTCTGAGAAGGTTTATTACATGCTTTTCACCTAACGAGTTATTTTTCCTGTATACTTGAGATTAATTGTTAGCTGCCTTGCAGATTTTGTACATGGTTCAAAGCCTTCTCAGGACATTTTTCCTTTTATGCATCTTTCTTAGTACTTTGGCAACCGATAGACGCCCTGCTCTTCAGTATCTATGAATTTAGAAATCATTTCTTCAAGCTCTTCTTTACTTCAGCCTCAGGGCTACTGGAGTTAGAATTCATAATTAAGAGATTCTGTAACTCTGTGATACCCTAAAAGGGTCTTGTGAAATAAGTGGAAACCAAGATCATTCTCTCCAGCAAAGAAAGAGAGATCAACTCAGGAACTGAGCTGCCCACCAGCCTCGCAGCTGCTATTACAGTGTTGTTACAGAGGCAGAGTGGCTACATCTCTAAATGCAGGGAGCGTGCCTATACTGGTGCACATGCGTCTTCTGCATATACGACAGTTAAGATTTGTTAGTTCCCCACCTGGAAAAAAGGCACCTTTTTACTCTGAGTACACTGATATGAAAAAGTACTTATAAAATACTTTTCAATAAGCATTTATTATTCTCAGCTTCACAGTTCAGAACTGGCAAGTTTATCAAATAAACTGAGTTCAGTGACATGATTCATTATGCAGAGGCTATCGTGTCTTCTATCTAAGCATTTTCTCAATCATTTCAATCTTTACCTGCATTGTTTGTGGAAAGACTGCAAAACAGGTCAATTGCTTCGAAATGGAAATGAAAAAAAAAGGATTTGTTTTGTATATTTGAGCTTAACCTTTTTCTGTTCTTTCCAACACTGTTGGGAAAATCTGAAAAGCCAATCTTTTAAATAATGGTATCACTGCCATAAAAATCATTCAAACAGTCTTCAATTTATTTGGTTAGCTTAGTTAACGCTTCAATTCAGCTATTGAAATTTGCAGCCTAGAAAAAGAAAACCAAATAACACACCACAGGCCTTTAAAATGGTAATCAGATTAAAATGACAATTTTTCTATATCCCTCTCTGAGTGGCGTACTAACTCAACGCTGCTGAGCTCTCCAAATCTAAGATCTTTTCCAAACTTTAATATGAAGTTACTGGGGGTGCTAAATGTTATTTGTATGATGAAAATACTACATTTTAAAGGGAATCAGAAAGAACATTACCAAGACAATACTAGAGGTGATGGAAAGGAAAGATGTATCTTTCCACATACTCCAGTATTTCTCAAAAAAAAGACTGCTAGTTCAACAACTTGGGCTTCTTTTAGCCAGAAAACGATCATATTCCAGAATCAAAGGGTCCTCAAAAAAAATGTCACCAGGGGCTCCTTTTATATTTTGCTCTAGCTAGTATGCTTTAGTGACCCCAGCAGTGGTAAGGTGACAGATGGAAGAAGGAGAACGTAACAAAAAATACCTGGTCTGGACCTCTTAGGAAGCTAGCATGTCTCTAGCTGAAGGAGTGCTAGTATGGCAACAAATTAGCTAGTAAAAATACTTTTTTAATTCTAGAATTTCAAAGAAACAAGCTATACAGTGTCAGATGTATTCATAGATGTGAAGGACAGAAGTAATGATTATGTCATCGAGTCTAGCTTGCGTATCGCACACCCTATAATTTCGTTGAGCCAGGAGTTTGCAGCTGACCACAGCATACCTTTGGGAGAGCATTCAGTATTAGGACAGAGACATCAGAAGAGGGACAAAGCAGCCTGTCCCTTCATTCCTTGTTCTATTTTTCAGTCAGCTTTGCTATTGAAAATGTGTATCTGGCTTCTAATTTATCTAGCTTTAAATTTCCAGCATAGGTTTTTGCTAAACCTTCCTCTACTCGATTAACAGATCTTTTAATGCTTTATTCCTCTGTCTCTCTCAGTGAGAGTACTTACGTGCTGTAATCAAATCATTTCTCAGCAGTAGGCCCTTTTTTTTATAAAAGCTGATTTCTGTGGCTCTTTTTGCCACAAAATTTGATTCCATTACATGTAAAAGGATTTTAATATTCTTTCCACTGACACATCCCATTACTAAAATACACTCAGCTACAGGTCATCAAAAAGTTGTCTAATTAAAGAATATGAATTACATAATAGCTATGATATGATATGCTCAAAATAAATCTGCAGGGGGATCTAAAACTTCATCTTTGGGTTTTTGAAGGCAATTGCTCTGCCATTTGAGCTAATGGAATATTTTGCTGGGTCAGCCCAGAAGAGAGGCTTTATATCTTTACCTCCATCTCCTTAAACAGTGTTGCCTTTCACTCCTGTAAAAGGGGAATTCTCAGAGGGGCCTTCCTTGGAACACTAACATTCTCCAAGACCTTCTTGGGAACATGATATGACCATAACCTGACACCAAGCTAGAAATTGCCCAGTAAATGTTTGCAAGTCTGCAATAAACTCTGTTTCTAATAGCGTGCTTCATGCTGTGCTAGCAAAGTGCAGAGGAAATGGTAGAGGAGAAAGCTGTACGCAGCCCTGGAGAACGACCCGGCGGCACTCCCTCCAGGTACCTGCAGCACCTCTGCACAGATGCAAGCGGCCCTTGGCTTGCTTTGCTCTGCTTGCCCAGTGTCAAAGTCCTCACAGAGCTGAGAGACTGGCTGAAACACTCTTCAGGTGAAATGTGGAGGTGCTGCATTTTTTGTGTGTGTGTTCATGACAAACTTCAAGCAAACAGAATTTGTTTCAAAGGTAAGAACAAATGTTAAGGTTCCTAAGAGCTCATAGGAATCCTTCTAGATTGCTTCCAGGGGCTCTTTTGGGAATATAGAGTATCTGTAATGAAATCACCCTAAGCACACCACTGGGCTGTGTGGTTTTACCTTCTACCTGCATGCTAATGCTGCCCAAACTTGCTGATGTCCACAGCTGAGTATAGGCATCTTTCTGTGAAGAAGCTCCTTTGACCCTAGTAAAGTTCTTCATGCGCATTAGGGTTTAGCTACGTATTTCACTTTACAAAATCAGCCTTTCTGTTATAACTATGGCTCTTGTAACCATGAGTTAAGATCTGCTGTTTAGTTATTGGTGATATACTGATTCCAGAGGAAAAAGCACCTATGCAAAGGTTCAGGAAACTTCTAAATATGAAAAAATAAAAACAAAACAAGCTCCCAAACTTAAAATCAATGGAAAAGTAGAAGACCAGATTTTTCTCATCCCTTGCTTTCGTACTAGACCTTTGTGGCCTGAACTCTGAACTCTGGCTTCCTCTCATATAGTGATATATAAAGTAGCTTTATGGCACAGCTATAACTAAGGCTGATTCATTTACAGTACTTAAAATCTTGAGCATTTCAAAGAAGCAGCCATTTAAAGAATCCTCTTGGGGTACATTAAAGTATGAAAATATTTTATCTGTTTTGTAAAAGGGAACTGAGGGACTGTGAGGTTAAATGACAACACAAGATGTTCATAGAGAAGTAAAGAATTTAGTGTGGATTTCATTAATCATAGCCTAGCACCTTAAGCAAGAGAGCATCATTCTTGCCTTGCTGCCTGATGCTGGGATCCAAGTTATTCTCTTTCATAAATATGTCTACATCCTTGAAAAAAAAAGAGGTAGCAATAAAAAGTAGCTACACAATATATATTCCTTGTGCTGAGGCCAGCACTTATGAACTGATTTTAGTTTATTTAAAAAAAAAATTAAAAATACAGTTTACCTCTTATTCAGAAAAATGAAGCTTTGAAACTGAGACAGAAATTTGATCTTTTGAGCATGGCTATAATGCTTAGAAAAACATACCATACATGACTCAGTACAGTTTATCTCTGTGTCCAAAGGTATGCACCAGTCGAAGTCAAATGACTCTGCTTCACATTCATGCATGATAAGTTTCTGCTTCAGTAACTAGGTTAAATAAGTTTAAGAAATGAGACTGCTGAGCCTTTTTCCTAGTTTTCAAAAATACCCCAGAATTCACTGAGTGTGCTTTTCAAAAAATTCAAAAACTATTTACAAATAGTCACCCAGAAATGTCACTATCATTTATCACATAGACTTATTAGAAAAGATTTTTTTATTTTAAAATCTAATGGTTTAGGAAGTTAAGTCTGATCATTATTACTCTTCATCTAAGTAGAAGTATGTCTATTCTTACCTCCAACTAAAATGAATGAAAAACAAGGACCAATCTGACTAGTATTTTATGAAAGTTCTTCTAGGCACTGAGAGAGACCTTTATAGACCTAAACCTTTCAGAATCTGCATCTCACTATTTATAAATGAATAGATTTCCAGAATTATGATGGCCAAAGATCAATATGTATTCTGTTTAGAACAGTGAAATTCATGGAAAAGTGTTTTCCAAGTTAATTTATTTTGTTCTGAGTCTTTGGCGACTTTGTCTTTCTAACCATGCTTGTACATACTAGTGGCTGTAATCCTTTTACGCATATCCTGAGAATGAAATTTACAAAGCAGACTTAGGCACTTAAACTTCTGGAATGTCACCCAAAATTTCATCTGCCAGTTTCAATGGATGTATTTTTCTCAGTAAATCTCTCAAATGTCTAATACGCTCCAAGTACACGTAGTTTCACATAAACCACCACCAGAAGGAGAAGCTGGCAGCTCCACTGGTCTTCTGCCTTTTTCCAGTGGCTTGATCATTAAGGCCAGTCTCACCCCTAGATCAGGCAAAGGATGAACCTGATCACCAATTCTAGACAGGAACAATGGGCCATTTGGGAAGCAGAAGACAACCATAGCCACCATCACCTTCCTTTCCTCCAGCAGCCATGTGCAGTGAGAGTCTGATACACCTAGCCCTCAAGCTTTAGGCATCCTGATTTTAAATCATAAGGGAAAAAATAGCTGAATCCCACTGAAGGAGCTTCATTCTATAGTTTTGTGGACATATATACACTGTTAAAAAGCAATGCTGCTTGTTCCACGCTCCTTGTTGACTGCAGATCCTCCTTCCTTGCCACTTTTTCCATTCTGCCAGTGCAAATGCTGGCATTAATGCACTGGCTTCCCAAGTCACCATCTTGGGAAAATGATCTGTATTATTAACCCAGGAAGAAAAAGTAAATTTTTAGCTGGACAAAGTCTTTAACCTGGTTCATTGAGGGGTGTCGTACTTGTTTTTGTCAACAGAGGGGAGCAGTGGTGAAGGAGGGAAGGCAAGTGGTGCAGGGGGATTTCAGGGGTTTGTTTGGCCATGTATTTGGCAGCAAAGCTAACTTCAGGTGGTCAATGCATCCAGGGAAAGGTGGTCTCAATGACACTTCACATCTGAGTATTTGCCATTAGTTTGTACAGAGGTTTCCTGACTTTGTACGCTGGCTTATGCAGAGCTTGTGCTTATCTGACCTATCTTAAGGTATATCAGCATGAGTGAGTACAGACAACTGTATGTTCACCCTGCCTAAGCTCCACACAAACTAGCTGCAGCTTGGAAGCCACAGAGACATTTAATGTGGTCTTAAGTCTAGAGTGACTGACTCTGCATCTCCAAAGGCTAGTTTTGATGGGGGACAGGGTCATTTTCATTTGGCAATAAGGGATGAGGTGCTTGGAGAATGCAATAACTAATTTAAAATATACTGGTGTTGCAGAAAGTTTCTTCCTCTTAGCGAAAATCTACCTCTACCATGACCACATAGCTAACACACAGGGGGGCTGCACCCTCGTTTACCTTGTTGTAAGTTTTGTGTGCATTCATATGCTGAGCCTCGGGGATGGAAACATACCTAGAATGCTTGAATCCCTTCGCATCTTCCTCATAATGCCTTTGGTTGAAAGTCTCTTCCATGCAAGCAGCCAGCACAGGTCTACGCACAATTTAAATCCCACTTAAATTGCTATGGCTTAAAGTCCCACTAAAATAGCTCCTGGGCCTCATGCTGGCCTTCTATATGGGGACGAATTCCATGCTTATGGAATTCCACAGCATCTCCTCCTTTTAATACTCTGTTGTTTGTTGGCAGGGTAAATTAGCCTCTTCTGAGCACAATAAGACAACATTTACCAGCACTGGTACACAAGTTTGTTTCATACTTTAACACTAAATGCAGTTGTTATTAAAAATTGGCATGACTGAGTGCAAGAAAAGCTGCCATACTTTAGGGAGAATCGATCAAAATGCCATTATCAGCACTGTGATTCATTTCACTTACTGTAAGATGAATCACACATGACCATGACAAGTGGAGAAGAACTTACCAGAAACTAAATTAGTGTCTGTCACACTTTGGAAATAATTATTGCCAGAGATGATTTGAGTTTGGCTGGACTCACTGGAGAGACTAAAGTATATTATTGTCAGAGCTCATGGAGTTTCAGTCTTGGCCCATTGCTACCCTTACATTGCATTATGTAGCATATAGGAAAAATGTGTAACAAAAGCCAGAATACACGTGAATATTAGTGTGAATGAGGCAACAGAGTGCCACTTAATCATTATTTCTATGATGAGATGGAGAACGGTCACCTTCTGTTGTTCTTTCCTCATGAGATGATCTCTGCAATCAGTAGACTTGTCAAAGCAAAAAACAACAGTGAACAAATTTGTGTTTTTTTCTGTGGGTAAATGATCCAGTGTTGCATTAGTTTACTTTTAAGATTTGTGATTTTCTTTAACAATATTTTGTTTTCCATTTGCAGGTTTGTTCACAAGGTAGTTTGTTTTCTTATTCAGAGACACTCTTCTGAGCATTTGCGTGCACAGATATTTTTACATACATTAGAACATTCACCTTACAACTGTCTACACAGATCTTTAGAAAATCCTCTGTTTTATAAAAGCGCTAGTAGCTCAGTCATGTACTGGTGCCATGTGACTCAGCTGACCGGTCTCAGACTGCAGTTAATAGAAGACAAACAGTGGAAAAAGTCACCTAAACAGTGTCACAAGTGTCAGACAAAACTGTAGAGATGGTGCCAGGGAGCTTTACATGATATAGGAAACACGGGAAGGAAGAGAAACTTCGGCATGGAGGAGAAAGCATGAAGACCATTCAGCTTTGTTAATCCTGTCTGAACTTCGGCAGCTTGCCCCTGCACAGCACTCCATCACCGGGAGCAGCTGCAGTTCCACAACAGCAACAAGCACGGCACAAATGTGATAAAACAGAGGAATCCCAGCCCTCGCCGTGAAGTGATCACAACACACCAGGCCTTCGACTCACTTGACCTTCCCCAGTGTTATTTTTAATGTCTTTTCCTTTTTTTTTTTGGCCATTGAATATGTATTAACTGTTATACAATGCTTACCAAGTTTGTTATGTAAAATTTTAGAGACAAAACCTCAATCCAGGGCCCCCCTCTAAAGATTTTTGAACTTCCTGAGGGCTCTGGGAGCACATCCAAGGATTTTTATTGTTCCCAGAAGATATATGGAGATTATTTGTCATTTGGAGAATGTGTGTGTGAGAGTGTATTGGGGGGCTTTGCTGAGCACACTATTATGTTGCTTTCCTGGGGAAAAGGTGGGATTCAAGGGTGACCTAAAACAGATGTTGAGAAAGGAGGGAAAGTAAAAAAAAAAAAAGAAAGGGAGAAAACCCCAGAGATCTGCGAAGGATTACCAACTGTATTATGCATTTTGTGAGGGTGCCTTCAATATTACTCATCCACAATAAGCTCCTATAGACCTTACAGGATTTCTTTTATTTTCATGCATTAACAATACAGCAGCGAGGAGCTGACACTTGTTTTCCATATCAAGCAGAGTTTTATAAGTCATTTTTTGCTGGCTATCACCTCAGCTTACATTTTACACTGAACAGTAATTCCAATTTTATGGACACTGTCAAATACTTTTTTTACAGAGTTCCTCTTTTTTTAAAAAAAGTACAATTTTTACAGGTCTCTTAGTGACCTGTCTCATTTTGGATATTGAACCTACAGACTCACAGGTGCAGATCACTGCTGGAGCAATTAATTGCCCTGAAGAGTGAAATCCTGGCCACACTGAAATCAGTGAGAGTTTTGTTAGTGTGACCAGCATTTCACCTTACGCATTTAATATTTACCTCATCCTCAGCTGGACCCACGAATAGTCTATGTTGACCCAAAAGGTCCTCTGGATTTCATAATAACTGCTGTTTGCTATGCCCAGAAGAGCAGGTAACGAAACAACGTTTTCCTTTCTGGTGATTCTGCCTTTTTTTCAACTGGCAAACACTAATTTTTATCTCATTGGTTGGCCTGGATTGTGAGCCTGATTTGGATCCAAGGGGTATAAATCTGTATCAGCATATTATCACAACATCCCAGAGAACTCAGGCTGGCTAATTACCTCTTAGGGTAACGGAATGGCTATTTTGGGGACAACATGCTGAAATAATGCTGGAGTCTGTATAATAAAAGATATTCCAAGGCTTTAATAACCACACTGGTGGCACAGTGGTAATTTGTGTTTTCTGTGATATATTTAGAATCTGGAAGAGTATTATGAAATAGATTCCCATTTCAAGATTTTTGGACAGAGCAGCCTGTTAACATCCTTTTAAATCTTGAGTGTGCAGTGACCCTGTTTCCTGAGCTTACTGTGATTTGTTGCTGCATTTTTAAACAAAAGGCATTCACTTTTACTGAAAGTGGAATCAGATCCTGGATGCTGGATGCTGGACCAAAGTCAGCCATCCCAGGGTGACTTTTGAGATGTTAAATAAGCAGCTCGTTGGAAAGCAAAAGGAAACAAAGAGAAAATACTGGAGGTCAGAAATCTAGAAATGGTCACATGAAGATATTTACATTATCCATGTTCTGTTTGCATGTCTGCAGGAGGGCTGCTATGTCACATCAGAACAAACATGACAAAATTTCTATCAGTTCAGGTCACAGCAGCATTTTGGTAGTTTGAAAGGATCTGTTCAAACTGAGGAGGGGCCTGAACGCTTGATGACTGGGCAAGTACCCGAGAACATGAATACATCCATAATTTCTGGTTCAGATTGTCTGTGGCCCACTCATCTGCAAAGCTGTGGCCCTATCATCAAAAGTATGTGGGACTGCAGTGGGGTTCACTGCAGCACCCTTCCCTCCAAATTTTGAGTAAAGTATATGGTCTGTACTACCCTTACCATGGAAAACGCTTGTTCCAGAGACCACATGTCAAGTTTCAGTTTGGATTCTTGAAGGAGTAACACTGTAGCCTCACTCTAAAATGGCAGAAGGCAATCGTAGCAATCATGGCAATCATCTAAAGTTCAACCTTTCTTTGCCTCCTACCAATATCTGGTACAGATACTGACATTTTTTCTGTTTTTTACCTGAGTGTATTTGTTGTAGTTCATTAGCACACAGTAATGTGTCCTTTCTTGTACTGAAGGAGCATTTCTCCAGTAGTAACCAGGAGCTCCTGTCGTAGATGCTGTCAAGTCAAAATGATGGTTCCTGGTGTGAAAAGCCCACAGTATATGTACCAGATGGGACAGTCAATAACAAATGGAAGGAAATAAGAGAATACTAATGGTTGTATTTAAAACTATCTGTACAGGAGATAACGAAGTGCAACAACGTCAGAGTTTTGAAGAAGGAATATAAAGAATTTTGAGAAGGCATCTCTAGAAAATTTCTTTAGTGTTTGGAAACATGGAAGAAAGAGTTAAGATGCTTGTTTGAATTAGCAACAATTACTTAATGAAGAGTGGCACAGTGGCATACCACAGGCAGCATATAATGTCTTTGAGAGTATCCAGTGAAACAAAAAAAATTTGGGAAGAGGGGAGAAAAAAAACCCTGAATTTTACATCCTGTCCAAGAAAACCAGCAAAGCAATCCACAAAACTCATGATACAACTTCTGATGGTAGCTTGAAATAGCCAGGAGTACTATATCTAGCCTGCTTTTCTGATATTGCAAGGTAGCCAAATACCCCTACACCAAGTCTGCTGTCCCTTGTAGCAGGTGAAATTCTACAAATGAAACTAAACTAGTATATGTTAAAGAGAAAGAACAGGAGATATCAAAATTCCACTCATGCCCAGGGTTGCTATAGCTGTGGATGTTCTGTTGGTGATCTCTGCACAAAAAGCAAACCATGGACCATGCGACATCGTAACGTGAATACCAGCAAGGTCCCAGCTAATCTGAACTGAAAGAAGAGGTCTCCCTAGGCACAAATCTGGCTGTTGAACCCATTTGCCTGTTCTGGGATTAATCCTCGCCTTTAGTATTTTAAATATTTCCCATGAGACTCTATATGAAATTCTTCAGACTCCTACTAGAATATTCACTTTTCCTGTATTTAACAGCATGTTCTCGTCGGAGAACGGTATTTTGATCTTTCTTCATTAATTTTTAACCCATTACCCACTTCTCTCATCTCTTGGTGCACAAGTTTCTGTTCTATTTCCTTCAGTTGAAGTTACACATGCTATGATCCTATCACAAGGAAACTTTTTGTGCAATATGCTGGGGTAGCAAAACCGCTTGCTGCTGGAGCTGATATTTCACATGCCCATTCTTGCAGTGCTCTGGGGAGATTAGTCATTTCTCCTGATCTGAAGGCATTAAGCTTTTTGAGTTGTCTTTCCTCTAGCTCAGCATGATTCTTTTCTGTCCCTTTGTTTCTGTTAGCCATCTGGCACTGCTCTGCCCCACCTCCAGACCTCTTCTCTGCAAGCTTCCATTTCCTGAAGTCGCAGGCTCTAGAAAGTTTTGAGTTGCAGTGTGCCGAGCCTCCTCCTCCATGCTGATATTTGGGAATTCTGAAGTCCAGTTGACTTCATGCACTGGCTATGTTAAGGTCCTGAAGTTTCTCTTTGTGAACTGAAGAAATTTTGGTTATGAGTTTGTTTGTTTCACTCTCCATGTAATTTAAACTGACTCAACTTGTGATCAGTTTGATCTAGGGTTATTTTCTATGACCAATACTTTCATAATGTCATCACTGCTTACAAAAACAAAGTGGCTTTTGTGACTCTATCTTTTGACTTTGTTGTATTTCCATTAATGCCCTTGGCTCAAGAATTAGGGAAAAAATCCAAGAGTCTATCCTTTGCTGTGGTCCTTTGTAATCTATAACTCAGTTTCATGCAATGCACACTGCACTCTAGAATATGGGAGATTTAGCTAGCACAGCGGGCATCTGTCTACTGCCTGGCAGGCACAGCCATAGAAAGAATACTGCTTCAGTTCTTCTCTGAAAGAGATAGCTTTTAAGTGGCAGTTAGATGCTTGTCTTGGCTACCTGATATCTAGGCTTTCACCCAACAGCTGACATCAGCTACAGCATGGAAACTGCAGATTCAAATATCAATATGTTCTTCCGAAAAGCTTCTTAGATCTGTCACTCACTTTTTCTCACTGGCCTGACAGAGCCTATTTGTTGACTCTGCAAGTCATAAAGAAAGGCACACTTATTTTCTCAAACCATTATGCACTGAATGCTTAATGTTGTTCAGCCATACTCATGCAATTAAAAAAAAATCACATTTGAGTGGTCCGTCATAATGCCCAACAGAGCACAGTATCACAACAGGAGTCACCAACTGGTGCGGTAATGTAAATGTCTTGCAAATTACCATTTTTTAGTAAGCAGGAGAGTTTTCCAAATTTGATTAAAAATTGCACATAGCTTTGCTGTCCTCTGAATAAATCAACATATACAAAATCTGTGTTTTGATATCATTTGGAAAATAACAAGTTCCTTCCTCTGATTGGATCTTTATGATTGCATCTATTGCTAGCAATTTAACCAACACGAGGAAAGGTTTCTGGATGCTGCATTTGAATAGACGAGTTTACTGAACTGCTGAGTAGACTAGTCTGTAGCATGATAGAGTCATTCCTGACACGTCACTGAGCTATCTTCCAAACTGAGATTTCTAGAGGGGGGTTGATTTTCTCCCTCCTATTTGTCCATCTGGACTAAAATATATTTCGGAATTTGGAATATGCCAGCTTTGTCCAATTTTCATGACCAGTATTTCGTTTAGCAACCAGTTGACAAGGATACAGTTAGGATGTTGGTAGCAGTGCTGGGACAGAAGAAGAAAGGTGATCCTGAAAGACAAGACATAGGTATTCATTAAAAGCCTGCAAATATTATTGAAAATGTATAGTTTGTAATAATTATTGTGCTTAATATTATGCTTAATATTATTATATTATTAATATTTTTAAATTTTTTAATTAGTTTTCAATATAAAAATGATCTATTTGATTTTCAGAGCGCTGTAAACTGCTTTATAACTTTTGGCTCTTCTAAAATGATTTGCAATCACTGGGTAACAATGGTGATTTCTGATTGGCTAGCAGTGACATCATACATGTGTCAATATTTCTCATTAAAAGCACAGGTATGACCTTTTTACCTTGGAGTTTCCATACCATAATAGCTATAAGGCACTCACGGTTAATAGATTTCTGAGGGATTATTGCGCTCTCTGAGTAACTGAAGTCACTTGGCTTTTGGCTGGTGCCTCATACTGCACCTGAGGTGTGTGATAATCCCTCAGAAATGCACTGCTTGTTGAATCTCATGGCTTAATTATAAACATTAACTGAAGTCAGCTACACATTAACTAGCTTGCCCAGATGTTTCTGTACGTGATGGATAGATGTGATGACTGATGAAAAGAAATCATGCAAAAAGGTCCGCTTCTGGTGAGTTCGTTTGCCATGGAAAAAGAGAAGGAGAGCAAAGCAGTTGCACTACCCACTAACAAGAGAATTTAGACCTCTTGACCACAGGAGGATGCACAATAAATTTAGTTCTGGTTTCTCCATCTGGGGGAGAAGTGGCTCAGTTTAAAATCCTGAGGGTCACCACCACTCCCGCCTGCACACCGCCCTCCACCTGGAATTCCCCTCAATGAGGCCCATGGCCACGTAGCTCCCTTCTGTGCAGTCTAGATCTAGGGTGCTTTGGAGGCAACTCCTTCTGCAATGATTTTCTGTGATCCAGGAGAGATAGTTTTGACCCCCATCAAGGAAAACATTCTCTTCTTTACAGAACTTTCTGACTTTTTTTTTCTTCCCCCAAAGTTGTCCTTTACTAACACTTTACTGCTTTAAGGTCTGTGATATATTTTTGATACGTTGGCATTTGTTGACTCATGTTTTCTTCATCATTTTCTTAATGTAAACAGTAATGAGAAACAATGTGACTAAGGCTCCTTTTAGGTAGTTTTATGATATTTTCCTTTACAATATTTTCCAGTATATAAGATTCTGGCTAATTTTAATGTCTGTAAAAGTCCGAAGTCTTAGAAAAGCTACTCACGAGTGGGAATGTCTTGGACAGGGAAAAATGTTATGGCAGCCCTGCAGGTCCAGACCAAACACTCAGCTGAAATTATTTGTAAATGCACTCTAAAACCCACGCTAACTGATCACTGTCCTAATGTAATGATACCTGCAGCACTGGGATAGGATTCATGCCCACAAAGCACATGCACGCATTAACCTAACATATGTGTCTCTTACTAATAACTTGCAGAAATTAGGACTAAAGGTTGTGCACATTGCCAGGGATCCCTTGACATTAAGGAAAGTCTAAATGGCTCTGCTGGGCAGTTTTCCAAATGTTTTGTCTGGGAAGCACAACGTATCTGTAAGAGGAACTGAAGTGTAGTAATTTGGTTTCAATCAGTATTTGTTTTCATGCCTAATTGAACATTGATTTTAGAGTTGCTATCAGTGCTTCCACAATATTAATGAAGTCATGGTTACATGGGCTCCCTTTAAACATTTGTAAAGACTAAGTCTTTGTACTTTCAAGTATAAACCAGATTCACTTTCTGAAGTTGAAAACAAATATTCCCCTATAAGCATTTCAATGCATAATTGCCCTTCGAAGTTTCATAAACCCTCATAAAATTTCAGAAGAGTCATAGAAATATTAAGGTTGGAAAAGATCTCTAAGATCATCAAGTCCAACCGTCAACCCAACCCAACCAAGCGTGCTAAACCGTGTCCTGAAGTGCAATATCTACATGTTTTTTGAACACCTCCAGGTATGATGACTCCACCACTTCCCTGGGAAGCCTGTTCCAATGCTTCGCAACTCTTTCAGTGAAGAAATTTTTTCTAATATCCAATCTAAACCTCCCCTGATGCAACTTGAGGCCATTTCCTCTCTTCCTATTGCTAGCTACATGGGAGAAAAGACCAACGCCTGCCTCATTACAACCGCCTTTCAGGCAGTTATGGAGAGCGATAAGGTCTCCCCTCAGCCTCCTCTTCTCCAGACTGAACAACCCCAGTTCGCTTAGCCGCTCCTCATAAGAATTGTTCTCTAAGACCCTTCACCAGCCTTGTTGCTCTTCTCTGGACACGCTTCAGCGCCTTGATGTCCTTCTTGTAGTGAAAGGCCCAAGATTTTGAATTCAATGAATTAATTATTTTAATTTTATTGAATTTTATTTCTATGGTTAAACCTTAAAGGTGACTAAGAAGTGATAGTCTTGGTGTGGCTTGCTGTGTGTTGCGTCATTCCAGCAAAAGCAGCATGGAAGGACCATACAAAGCTGCATACTTTAGTGGAGTTGTCCTGCTGATGCACTATTCTCCTTCGCTTCTCAGTAAAAAGAGATGTGCTGAGTGATATTAAGAGATACCAAAGTGTGTACAGAAGAAGCTGCAGAGCTAGCTTCATTTCACATATGAAGAAAGTACTGCTCATAAAGTATGTCATTTCCTACATCTTTAGCATTAGCTGCAGTGGACGGAATCAATGACTACTGATACTAATACGTTAAAGAACAAGCATCTTAATGTTTCTCTCTCATTCTACAAGAAAACATGAGATTCCTAATATGGAAACTTGTTACATGAACTGTGTCATTACCATAACCACAAGACAGCACTCTTGTTGCATATTCTTAGGTCCTTTTAGACTATGCGTGGGTATTGACCCCATGGGCATGCAGATGAGTGTCTGCTCTGTCTGGTGCTTGTCTTTGAACTTGAGCCGTGACACATACTTGAAGAAATTCTTGTGCAGCAAGCTGTGCTCCTTGAGACTGTTCATCTCACATCAAAACATATTCAGTGGGATGACCACAATTGCTTTTCTTCTGGACTTCTAGTTTTTCGGGTTTTTTCTGTTTACTGTTCCACTGTGGTCTTCCGCTGGGGATTTGGCAAAAGAGGAATAGTTAAAGGAAGAATCATGCCTGTGACTCAGAATGTCAGTCTGATCCCAATCTTTAAAGTTCCCAGGTAGGGCAAGAGATCAGGTGCATTCCCAAGGGTGTGCTGGGTCTCTGCTTTGTAACTGAAGCCCTGGTTCTCCTTGATTTCAAGCAGCGCTGCCCCATATGGGCTGCATTAGCAAGCACCCTATAGTGTATCCTTTTAGCAGGAAATCCCACTGAAGTACTTAAATCCTTTCTAATTGTTATGGAACATATTAATCATAACTCTAAAGAAAAAGTTGAACTCTGCTTTGTTTGCCACTCTGTCTCCTTTCCTCCTGCCCATGGGATACACTGCCAACATTCTGCACAGTTAGCAGAAAAAGAGAGGTTTTAGTTATCTTAGGGTCTAGACAAAGAGCCCTTAACTGTAGCTGAATCCTGACAGGGCTTATGTGTTGCTGGTGAGAAAAAGGACGTGCTTTGAGATGTTTCCTAAGTATCAGTTCCATCTTCCCTAAGAAAGCTCAGCCTTCTCCATGTTCTTCTAATCTATTGGTTTTCTGGTAAACCAAAGTACCAACAGTATTGAAAATACCTTCTTTATTCTGTATGCAGTAGGGCACCTCCCCTTTCACTCCCAGGCAAGAACAATGACTAAAGCAAACTACTGTCCCACTACATTTTTTAAAAATCTGTCAAGAACATAAGAAATGGTGTGCCAGGCCAGCCCATAGGTCCAGCCAGCTCACTGTACTGTCTCCAAGAGTGATGGATAATGGGATGTACAAGAAAAAGTCCGTGAATAGGCAGGCATATCATCATTCATAGCGCCTCCAGATACTCTTTCAGGCATTTGTGGCTTAGGGACTCCTGAACCTTTTCCAACTTTACTGCATCTTTTTTACGATGAAGAGGCAAGAACCACATATAGTACTTGTGTGGCAGATGAAGCATGGATTTATACAGTGGCATGACGATGACAAATGTTTTCTATTATTTACTTTTCCTAATGATTTCTGGCTTTCTATTTGGTTTTTATTTTCTTCTGTTTTCTTTTTAACATCATATGTTGAAGTGGAGTTTTGTAGAATTGTTCTATGGAATTATCTGTTCCAAGGATCACTTTTCCTATGTGCACTGCTTTATATTTCTCTAACCTGAATTTCATCTTCCACTTTGTCTGCTGTCACTTCTATTAAAGCACTTTTGACAGTGTATCTTCCATGCATTTTAGAATCGCTATTGACTTTATCCTCATAATGCTCATGTCAATTAAAAAAATAATCGCAACTGTGTGAAGAACTAGACTCTGTTTTACCAAAATTCTCCTTAAAGCCACATTTTACAAGCACAAGGTTACAGGAAGAATTTTGACGAGCATCTTTGAGCATGCTGGAATATTTAGAATTCAAATGGTTATCTCACTTTTATAATTAGGAATCAGTGATGGAGCACTAGACAGAATTTAGGCAATTGAATATTATCCTAGGAATTCATTCCATTGCTTTGATGTTTGGAAAAGCTCTTTTATGATCCAATTAGCAAAGTGTGATATTCTTACAGCAAGATGTAGAAGAAATTGCTATAAGGCTTTTCAATATTAGCAAACGATTCAGCACACCCCTGCTCATTATTTTAAAAGAATAAATGAGTAACTGAATAAACCAACCAACACGTCCTCAAAACCTAGCAATAGAACTTTTTCAAATGAAGTCCTCTATTTTATAACTCAGGTTTTGTCCTTCATTCATTTCCCAACCAGCTGCAGCATTTCATCTTGTGAAGAGCACAAATGACATGTGAGAGCGGAGTACCATAGTGCTAACGACTCCATAAACAATCCCACCAAATCTTGTGTGATAAATTTCCCCCTGATTCGTTAAGCAGATATTGTATCATAGGAGTTTTTGTTGATACAGCATCTCTGGAGACAGTGGTATATTTTCTTTAAGTATTTGAATGTTCAGCAACCGAATTAGTGAGAAAGACAGAAAATAAGTCAAAATTATTCAGTTCTGATGGTCTTTCTTACTTCATTTTTTTCTCCCCTCTTTCTTTATTTCTTTTTGTATTTTTAAAGAGACCTTTTATTACACTGCCAGATTCTTTCTTGTAAAAATGAATTTGAGTTAAGTCTTTGAAGGGCAGAACGTGAAAATATTGTTAGCTCCAATCACAATATGCTCTTTTTTTAGTCTATGGTCCATTAGAGCTACTTCTGTGTTTCAAAAAGGAAAGAAAAAAAATTGTACTTATTTTATATTTTGAGGTTATTTTATTTTTAGTCCTTGGGTTTTACAGTAAATGCATCAGTAGGTCACTTTTGTGCATTATTTTTGTATCTCTGTAGTACTGTTTCCATGAGCATGTTGGTTTTATTGTGGAGTTTCCACTTAAGGCTGTTAGTCAATCTTTCCATAGAAGGCAGGTCTTTATAAATGACTATTGTTAAAGAAATATTACTAGCTATGATGGGCGTGACAATAAGTGAGGGAAAGACCTGGCTTTGGGTTATTACTCTTGTATCAGCTTTTCCCTTCTGACTGGAGGAAAGGGATAATTGTGTCCTCCCTTCCATCCAGCCTCTACACTGTCGTTTGGGCAGTGGTTAGGTGCACGGTTTTCAAAGAGAAAGAAATGACGCATGGAGGAGCGTAATCACCATGGCCTACTCAGACATAAAATATGGACCCTTGGATAGACTTTCAGAATAGTATGACATGTTCCAGATAAACAGTAATTTACTGTAACGGGAATACGATTTCAGTATGCAATGTCTTGGGTTCCTAAAGTAGTAATGCTTTTTCCATGACACGTAAGGAACATTTCTGGTGTTAGCTAACCGCTGCAAGGGAAGCCCATGTACGTGAGCGTCTGATCAACTGGATTTTACAGTTCTGTGTCACACAGGGCTCTAATTACCATGCTTTGAATATTACAGAACTCAACACGATTTTAATCAATCCCATGGGCTCTGCTATTTCCATTACTTAGTCTCAATCCCTGTTTAAAAACTGGTACTGAGAATTTGTTTCACTTACTTAGTGAATCCCTAAGTGCACTGCTCCTGAAAGCAGACACTCACACTAAATCTGGATAGTTTATATTCATTCTAAATGAAAACAGCAGAACAGTGGGATGGCTGTGAGAAATTATGACATAAGACTGATTCAAGACCTACTCAGACTCTTTGACTTCAGCTGAGGGTTAAAGTGCTTTTGTCTATGTGCACTATTTATGAAGGAGGAGACAGAATCCATACATAACCCTCAACACAGAGGAGTGCAGGCTGTTTGAACACCTTCCAGTTCAGCTCCCTTTCTGGTCAATGGTCCTCTATTATCATATTGAGCCATTCTGATCAAATATGTGCATGCAGGTCTTAAATAAGAGTAAGCATTGTCCACTAAGCAAAAGAAAAGCTTTGGTAACTGACACTTAATGAAGTAATTTGAGATTCAAACATATGTAGAAGCAGAACTGGCAGACCAGTGTCCACAACTTGAGAGGAGAAAAGAGAAGGGAGGGATACAAGTAGATTTGATATCAGTGTGAACAATCCTGGCTTTTTCTGAGCTGTATACAGTGAAACAAGGTGAGGTTTTGTTCCCCTGTGGTGATGATCCCCAGCTGTACACAGGGATTTAGCCCATCTGGGAAACTGCAATATGGCTAGAACAAAGGTCAGCCCACTAGGGATGGATTCAGCAAGGGTCAGCTAAACAAGTGAACCATGACTTGAATCTTGGAATAATCAACTTTTGGGAGGTGTGCTGGTTGTGTAACACTTTGATGTGGCATTTTCCTTATTCCTGCAGGAATGGGAAAGTTTGATTTCATATTTTTACATCATGCCAGTTCTTGAAGTAATTATTCCTTAGAAACTGGGAGTGGTTCATTAATTTTTGACTGGGTACTGACACATGTAGAAAGTTCTAAGAGCATCAACCAGCAATCAGAACCACTTCCAAAATTCAAGATGTATTAGAAGATAAAATGCACAGACATGTTCACTGCCTGTAAGGCTGAACCCACATCTCAGATACTTGGAAGAGGACTGTAAGACGCTTACCTGAGAGAAAAGATATCTTAAGAATTCATCACTAAAGAAGAAAAGAAAGGGGCGCTGCACTGAGGTCCCTTGCCTCTCTGTTAAGGCATTTGAGTCCACTGCCTCTCAAGGCCAACAGTGTTTGTTAATAGCTTTTTGTATAATAATATCCATTAGTACCCAGGCAGTGGTCATGAAACCTCCTCAGAGCAATCGTTAGAAAATGATCACATGGTTTTCTTGGATTTGAACCAAGGCAACTGAAAAAAGCCTAAGGATGAGTGTATGGGAAGACCTTGGCAGGATAGAAGCAGCTGCTGCTACCTTCTAAATCCTTGAGTTTCAATGAAAGATGAGTTGATTTCTTGCATTCCAGATTTGGTGCTCTCCATCATATAGGACTAATTTTGAAGAGAAGAGAACCAGAAACATTCCTTTCAGTGATATTACTCTCGTTCTTCTTTCCCAGAAAGGATTTATACCCATTTGCAAATCAAGGCTGCAGTGAACAAGGGTAGACGTGTATCAGTTCAAAGTAGTAGCTTCAATTTTCTTCGTTGAATTTAATGTTAAATATTCATTTGTCTCCTGTGAAGTCTGAAACTCAAATTCAAGTGTGAGTGTTTAATTTGGTGAAACCTTAGAAACTGTTGACCTGTTTGCAAGTAACAGATAAAGGGTTTTTTTTAGTAAGCTTGGAGTAAAGTACAAGGAGGGAAGTAAAAACAAATGCTGCTGTCAGAAATCCCACACATTTTGTTCTTATTCAGAAGCTTTTGTGTAGGAGATCCCTACACAAAAGAAAGATGTTCATGCTCATTGCAGGGTGGTTGGACTAGATGGTCTTTAAAGATCCCTTCCAACCCAAACTATTCTATGATTCCATGATCCAAATGATTGGTGCTGTTTTATTAGCCCTGAAGTGTCTTCTCTTCAGAATACTTTCACATACATCTTGGAGAAATGGTAACTTCAACTGAAGTGCTCTCTTCCATTGTAGAGCTTTCTATCTGATTTCCCACTTTCTGTGTAATATCTTGTGCTAGAAGCCCTAACTGACAGAGAGTAATTGAATTTGAGGAGGATCCTATCTGAATGAAGTGTTTTGTTGGGTAGTGAAGATAATTAGAATGGATAGATTATTTATAGGAAGTATATTGTTTTGACTATCTGAGCCTATTTCCTTCTGAAGGATGAATCCAGTACTGGTGTACCTTTATTTCTGCCATTCTTGGCTCTGAAACACTGTGCTTATTCATTTTCATTAAGATGAGTATACTCTATTGTAGTCTAGACTTTAGCTAGCTAATATTTGTGGATTCATATCCACTGGTGGATCTTTTTGCTAATATTATATGTAATCAGGAGTAACAAGAGTAAATGTGTCAGTAATTTGCAGAATATATTCTGGTGCAGAATTTTTTTCATTAAAAATGGTTTTCAGTTTAAGGTCTTATCCATAGCTCGTTAAAAGCAACAGAAAGGGTTCCACTGAGTTTTGTGCTTGGTATTTATTTATCTTTAAGTGGGAAACAGAAATACTCAGGAAGCAAGTGGTGACTCCAGAGAAAACACCTCCCTTTATTTGCATTCATCAGCTGATGATTTACACTTTTACATTGCAATGCATCTGATGTTCTTCCTGCACATATCAAGAAGTCTGATTTGAAAAAGCAAATGTTGGAATATGTTCTATAAACATGGTGTAAATTCTCATATAAAGTTACATTTTATAGGAAATTTTACTGGTCTTATAGCCATTAGCCAAAAATCTCAGGTGCTTAAGTCTGTGGAAAAATAAGCTACTGTCTCTTGAAATTTCAATAAAACAGTCAGAAAAGCTGATGTTAAAGAAAAACTGACATGCAAAACTAATATTATTTTAAAGACTCAAAGGATTTTTTTTTCCTTTTTTGATTTATATTAGGCACACTAGAATTCTTCAAGAGTTTATTTCTTTCACAGATCCTAGATATTGTAAATATTAATTCTCACTTTTATGTTGAAGTGGAAGAACAACCTGAGTTCAGAAATTTATCTTTTTTATATTTGCTTTAAAGAGAGGGATTTTGTTTCTTTCTTTCTTTTTTTGTCCTAATAGTTTCTCTATATGTGTCTGTAAATGTTTCTGATGTAGAGAGTGGCACACACAAAAATCTACTGAGACATTAATAGTGGCAAAAATTAATTAATGATATGACAAGTAAAATGAATATAACTCAGTCTCTAATGTGACATAGACAGGACCAACATAAAATCACGTACTTTCAGGGACTAAATAGAGATTATATTGCACATCATTATTTTGGTGTTTCTAGAATAGATAACTGCTGAATGTTGACATCTGATCACTGAAAGCACCTAATGCTTCTTTAAATCTGCTTGGTTTATTTCATTACTGTTCAACCTACTTAAACCTAAGAAGAGTTTTCACATAGAACATATAAGCATTTCCACTGTGAACAATCAAATAAGCTTAAAGTCTTTACGAGGTTTGTTTACCCTACATGTCAATTTTGAGCCCTCTCCAAACTCTGTTGAATTAATGAGAAGACTGTGAATCACAAGGGTCTGAAAAAACATACCTATTTGGAGGATAAAGTCCAAAATTTTTTAACTAACCATAATTAAATTTCCCTGTAACTGGTGCTTTGCTGCCTACAAAGGCTGAATGATATGATGAGTTTAACATTGTTCCTCAAAGATTAATATGTGTGCTTAATGCCTATTTGTGTGTAGGTTGTAAGAATCATTCCCAATGATCATGGTCTGAGGGGCTGAAATTCTGGTTTTGCCAAGAAAGCTTTGCCATGGGCATTAAATATTCTATCAACGAAAAAAAAATGTAGTTCTCTGTCTTGAGGTTTTGAGTAGTTCAGTTGTAGTCAGTTTCTCTTTTTTATTTTGATTTAATGGTAGTCCTGTTATTGTCCTGCATTTCTGCCACTAGGAAAGCATTTCAAATTTTTTTATATATATATTTAGCCCCCTAACTTTGTGACAGTTTTCTGGCATGCAAATTCAAAAGATTTGCCAGGAATTTTTCCTTCTATGAAGCAAAAATTGTAATAATACCAGTAATTTTGGTATCATTCATGGGCTGTGGAGTCGGTTTTCAGGGCATTATAAATAACCTTTGTTTGCATAAGGCAGTCTCTCAAAACAACTGTAAAATGGCAGGTAGGTACTTAAGTGTTCTGTACTATCACTCAGCTCCCTTACACTGAAATTAGTAGAAAATATAAGTAGCTTGGCAAATTCCTCTCTCTTGTCCAAGCAGCACGAAAACCTTTGTTTCTGCCAGTGCCCTTGTCAGAAAACAGAAATCAAACAGTAATGCAGGTTCCCTTCCCAAGAAGCACATTCCTGCTGTGGCAGCTCTGAGGGAGAGGGAGGGACAAAACACAATAAAAAAAAAACCATTTTTATGTCATTCTCTTTCCATGACTTCAAGTAAGGTTGTCAGCACTTAGGGTACAATAACCCCTCTTGCCACTTTACAGTCAAGATCTCCATCCTTGTCATGTCTGAAGGCCTTTACATATTCTACTACTAGCTGTCTCAAGCTATTCGACCACGGCAGAAAACCCCTTTTCCTGTGTTCCACAAAAACATTACCCATAAGGCTGAGCATCGTTCTTCTTGCGTGACAGCAGACATCTTTTGCACAAGGTTTTGGGACACATTTAACAATGCCATGAGGTAAGGCTTGGATGTTGGGAGGTTTTAGTTTATTCGAGTAAAAACACTTCAGATACCTTTAACCTACTTTCCCCAGTGGAACTTGCTGAACCACTTTTTTACTAAATCATATTTATAACATGTACCTAAAAGGTGACGATCACATCTGTGCTGTTGAAAAGAGTATAAGAGCTAACATATGCCTTTATCTCTTGTTATTGCAAATAATGCAGGTTTTTTAAGAGCTATTAGAACAATACTTATTTGTACCAGAAAAAGTTTTTCTCCTGGTTCCTGCATCACTAAAACTTCCCTATCTTTATGTAATTTATAATAAAATGTTTTCATAGGGAATTATAAAGTCATTTAAATTACACATGTAAAATAAAGGAAATGTATTTTAATGAGTTCCATCTTTGGGACTCATAAATGGTTTTCTTCATGTAAGACGTGATGAAAAGATCTCTCAAATTAATAGGAAGGGTGTCAGAGATTTCTACAGATTTCAGATTGGTCCCTTGTTAAGATTTAATTCCACACAGTTTAACTCAAATAATCACATGTGGACCTGGTTGGGAGCAGGTTTTATTTCTTGTGAAAAATTTCAAGGAAAAATAATACATTAAAGAAATGTTTTTCCATTTCCAGTGGAAGCACCTACTAACTCCAAACTTAATGTTTTGGCTGTGTCTTTGGCAACAAGACAAATAGTTCTGGCATTTCTAGATATGCTAGCTAGCATGTAATTTTAGATAATAAAGCCATTTTAGAAATTCCTAAACTTTTCATGATAAACTTCTTAAAATACACAGATGAAAATAGTTAAACATGCCATTTTCTCTTAAAAATATGATCTCAAATTGAACATTCATAGATGTTTACCTGAATTCCAACTAGAGGTTTTTCATGATTTCCCTTTTGCTTGCATGGCATCCATACTGACTAATTCTGACTTAATTCCCCCAGTTTCTCAGTTCAGTGGGTATGGTCCCTTATGCTGTCACATGGCCCACAATGATGAGAGCTAATTTCAAATCTCATTTGCCTACTGCATGTTTTGTTACAAAATCAGAATAAAAACTATCAATCCCTCCCTTCGAAACTTCTTGTCTTTCTACAGACATCAAAGATTCGTGACTTTGTTCACAAGACCAAACACTACATATAAACACAATGAATAATTGTAGGCAATGCAGACAAGCTAGGAGGTTCTTTTGGGCTTTCTTGTTTTTAGAACTAAACAGTGGAAGGTCCTACCAGCGACGAGACAGAGTTCAAGAACAGCTCAGTTTCATAAAATATTTATGTAAAAAGTAAGATTAAGTTACTTCTCCATACAGTATGCCTCATTTACATTGTTTCTTGTCAGTGATGACTGTTTTGACTCAGCCAGGTCTGAATATTAAGCTTTCTTTTTTTTTTATCTTCTTTAGTTGTTATCTTTCAAACCATGGAAAGTCTGAGGACCAAAGGTGTCCTTCAACTATGCCTGTGCTAACCCATATTGTCAAGTGATGCCATCAATGACAGATATTCAGTGACTGTGGTGTAGATCTACCTCATATATATGATGGCATAGTAGAGAAGGTAAAAGGATCTGGAATGTAAAAAGCAATAATATTGCTGCTAGACAATATAAGATAGTCTAGCTCACTGCTTCAGCTCTGAAAATAAAAATAAGAAACATGTAGAAAATATTTCTGTGTCGATGCTTAGTCTCAGGGAATGACAAGATTACTAATGATAATGGAGGCCAGGGAACCATTTTCTGGTAATTAACGGTCAAGTGCTGACAGCTATTAACAGAGAAACGTTTGAGCTCATGATCATTTACTGATGTCTCAGACCAGGAAAATAAAGGATGCAAAATGAAATCCTGACTGTTAATGTAGCCACCCATAGTGCTTACCATTTTTTTCTTAGAGGAAATGTCTGTGCAGTATCCAGACAAAAGCGGGATACTTTGTATTTTGGTACTTCCCATCTGTCTTATGTGCCCACTATTGCACTCCAATAAACAGGACTTCTGTTGGCTGCAGGATTGGACTCTGTAATCTTAATGATAAGATTCCAGATGCCCAGAGACATTTATGAGTAAGTTTATGCTTAGTTTCTAGTCTACTTCTATATTACCACAAAACAGTCTGCTGTGAAGTCACTGGGGCGGAAAGGCTCCAAGAGCACAAAGTGAGCATCTGAGAAGCCTGGAGGTCTGAGAGGCTCATCCAATTAGTGGAGGCATTTGAAGACTGACCAATTTGTACCAAAACTGGGCTGTTCAAAGTTTTTGCTGTGTTTGCAAAGGGATGTGTGTGTTTCCACTGACTCATGAAGAAGTCTGACTATGAAAAGCTATTTTAAATTAAGAAGAAGCATTCCAAACTACGAAGAACATTCAAAATTGAACTTGACTACCTTCTGTAATTGTCATATTTTCCACCTATAAACAAGACTTGCTTCAGCTTCAAAGAAGGAGAAATAATGACATCCAGCAGCCTCTTGCCTCCTCAAACAGTTCCATGTTTGTTACGTTCTTTAGCTTACCTGCCCAGACACCAAAGTAGAGAACTCAGAGAACAGACAAGACACCACCGCTAAGTATGGTTCAAATTGCAGATGTGATCCTGTTACAAATGGTTGAATTTGCTTGTAAACCACCCCATTTGTATAATCTGCTCATTAGACTTGCAAACAGAAGGATAGACTTTCCAATTTTCTATCAAGAAGTCCAGAGTTATTATTTGGGAGTTTGGTCAAAATACAGATTAAAACATCTAATCTGAATATCAATAAGAAACCACCCTTACTTTCCAAACAGTAGAAGTAAATGCTATATATTTATACACTATAGTTGTTTGTTTGTTTGTTTGTTTGTTTGTTTGTTTGTTTGTTTGTTTTATAAATGGCGTCAGAAATCCTTCAAGTGTCTATACGCTGTCTATAAATGCATAGCTATATGGTGTAAAGAAACCACCCTTACTTTCCAAAGAGTAGAAGTAAATACTATGTATTTATACTGTATAGTTGGTTGGATTTTTATAAAAAATGGGCTCAGTGTCATATACTGTCTATAAATGCATAGCTATATTGTACAAAAAGGTATGTATACCTGTATTGTGACTTACTAGTCAAATCTTCACACTTGACTTATTCACCTTATTTAGAAATACTTTTCGTTCTTGACAGAATAGACTTAATCACCGATTAAGTGATCTCTGATGCATATGTTAATGGCGTGTGTCTTTTAGATCAGACCTCAAAATCTACGACATCTCCTTAGCTTGGATTCTGGTTACTTTCTGTAGCTCCTTCTTTCAAAATTAAATTCATTCTTTGTCTAATATTTTCTGACCCAGACATGTCAGTATTTCCATTCTACTGTTCTTATTATTAGTATTGCTATTGTAGCAACACATGGGAACCTGACTCAGGGACTGATTCCCATTGTGCCAGGTGCCGTCTGCACACAGAACAAAAGCTGATTCCCACTCCAGGTCTTTAAGCTTGTTAAGTGCTTTGGGCTGAAAAGCTTCCCGTGGATATAAAATATTACAGCTCATTTACAAAATTTGTTTAAAAAGATAATCAGGTTCTAAAGGGAGCTGATTTAACAAATGTGTCTAGTAATATATCAAATTTCACTGCGGTCCCCTGTGATTTCATAACAATATGTGCAACACTTAATTCTCACTTACACTAAAGCCAGTTTGCACTGCTTTTACAATGAAAAGCTTAATGTAAATGCAAAAATGGACCCAGGAGATGCATTCTTTTCCTGCGGCTGTGGCCAACGATAGGGTTGAAAAGGGATGGATACATGGAACAATTAATTCTTCTCGGGCATGGGAAAGGGCCCAAAGAGACCAAAGAATCCATCTCCTGCTGATGGTTCCTGCAAGTGTTGCCACCCTCCCTCTTCTCCTTACCATCTTTCCCCAACTGCTGTGATGCTCTCTAGCTGTCCTCTGTGGCTATTTTAGAATCTGCGTGCTGAAATCTGACATCTTCATCAGTCTGAACTGAACTATATAGAATTGTCCAATTTTAAAGACATCTGGAAACTCCAGGAGATTTTCTGGAATTCTGTTGTTTCAACAATGGTTTAATAGTTGTGCATGAAGTCATAGCCATCCAAAGGCTTCAGACTGGATTGTTCTCTGCTCAGCTGAGAACACCTAAAAGACAATAGTGTAATAGCAGATCAGCCCAGTGGTCCATCTACTCTGCTCTCCTGTTTCCTGCAGAAGCTTGTGGTTACATAGAAAAGATACCATGGTGCTTCTCCAATATATCCTGCTAGTTACCAGCCTGGGGTTTATGAATTTTTGAGCCTGAGGCTGCATGCTTGGTTTTTTCATTATCCTCAGTTACTCTTTCTCTCAATAATTGGTTTAATGATTCTATGAAAATTTTGGTAGCTACAATATTCTACTGCAAAGAGTTTCACTGTTTAACCACATGCAGGATGAACAAATAATCATACTTTTTTACTTATTTTAGAACCTGCCATCTGACCAGTGTTTTGGGTTCCTTTAGTTCTCATGTTATGACAGACGGTGAACTCCCAGCCCCTTCTCACTGTCTCACTGCCACTTTGGAGATCTCCCCTATACACCCCATCCCCATCAAACACCCACTGCTGCAACTCATCTCTTTGTCTGACAGTGCAAGTCAATGAGACCAAAGCCACACATGCAGACATGTCAACCCATGTTAGGACTGCTTCACTTAGGCAGGAACAAGATACATAAATGAGATGACCTTTGGTAATAAAGTTATAACCTTTCATACATTTTAGATTGAGAGAAAACTTCGTGTAACAAAGCTGTCATTTACATGAACTTAAATAGGTAGCTGGCATTAAAAAAAAGAACCCAACTACCTAAGCATGGGATTGTCAATGTTTTAAAGAGCAGTTACAGCATCAGCAAGGATTTGAGAAGATTGCTCCTTAGGTTGAACCTCTGTTGTCTTTCCAAAGCTGTGAAGCAGCCATAGGCAATGCTATGGCTCTCATAAGGAGGATCACAAGGCACAGGAGGAACCTGGCTGCATAACCACCCAAAATATTATCTGTTTGGGACTCCCCACACTACCCCTTAGTGTAGAATAGCTTGAGCATTAGGTATTTTTAATTTGTTATACTTGCGAGCAACTGGCTACAATGGCAACTGCAAAGAGGCTGGGACTGTATCACAGTCTAATAAAAGCCCCAATAAAAGTTTTAAACTAGTTCACACATCTGCAGTCTGATGGGGGGGCATTACATACTGTGTGCCAATTCTGCTGTGCTCCCCGCTATCCCCTCGGTTGCCGCAGGGGAAAAAATGTTACTATGATGTCCCCCAGGCATATTTATGGCCTTCTGTGAACCACCACCATCTTCAGACAATTTATTAGAATATAGGTAATTCTCTGAAGTGCCTGTAATTCTCACTTCTCAAGATTCTTTGAAAGTATTATAAACTACCTTCCGGTCCACAGGTTCCTTCAAAGGGAGATAAAAATACATGTCTGGTATTTTTATACCTTGGATAAAAATAATCAAGGTGGTCCTCTGGGTCCAACCAGTGTTTTAAAGAGTTTGTTCCTCCAAGTGCTATGATTTCACCACACAGTCCACAAAAACAAAGTCCATAATTAATTTCCAAGATATAAAATTGAATGTTGAATTTACACTGGTCTACATCCAGGAGAGTGGGGAGCTCTTAGTAGCTCAGAATATCATTAAAAGATAAAGTAGATTCAGCTAATAGTGCTGGGCATCCGTGCTTCTTGTATGTATGGACGTGCTGTGTCCAGTGGGATTCACAGTGGGACTGCACAGCATTTTATAAGGTGATAAGGTGGGTCTTCTGACTTTGCCCAAATGAGGCAGATTTCCAGCGGTCAAAGACTATAATAGACAATAAAAAGCTACAAACTTTGCTTTAAATATAGAGATATGGCTCCATTACGCAGTACTCATGCTCACATCTCACCATGTTGCAGGTTCTTCCCAGGAACTGTGCTTCCAGCATGGCAAAAGAGCCTGAAAAGCTGCACTATAAAACCCTCCGAATGCCCTTCATTTAGATAGCTTACAATATTTCAAGACACATTTTAAAGATGTGCAAGCTGCCTTCCTTTCTATATTCTTTCCATTCAAAGGAAGTCATTACAGTAAAATGCTGAGGGGCCGGGGGGAAGCAATATCTGGCAGCGGCTGGTAGAAATTTGCTTTGAACTCTGATGAAGAACATTTCCACTCTGTTTATTACTAAATCCACTGGCCATAGATGATCCAAGGCTCATAAACTCAGGTATGATGGAACTCCCCAGGGAACTATCAGAGAGACACAGGTTCTGCACGCGTGTGCACATGTGTGTGTGTGTGTATGTGTTATTTCTGTTTCATTCTAGCTGTGAGAAAAATAGTGACGGAATGAAAAAAAACTGTTCTGTCCTCTCAGAAAAGCAACGGTACACAGCAGCTATTCTCAGAATGAAGAGAAAAATTATCATTAAAATATCAACATCACCTATTTATTTTCCCTTTTTTTTTCTGAGCTCTCTGGAGGTACCTCCTTTATACTTTAGAGCTCTTTTGTGGCTTATGACAGACTTAAGCAAATTTATTTCAGAAAGGAAAATCTGTTTTACATCACCAAGTAAACTTAACCTGCCAAAATCAGGATGAGGGAGAAGTACTGATGCTTTTCTTTTTTCTTTTTTTTTTTTTTTTTAATTCCTTCAGCTACTTTAATTCACTACCTCACATTATGAAGTCTGTGTGTTATCTTCTCATGACATTCTTGGGTCATATAAGTTTCAATCCTAAATGAAAATGGTTATCTTTAGTTGATTTTTGTGCTAACCGTGGCTGAAAGATCCAGCTGAGCAGGACCAAAAGAAAAGTGGCTAAAGTGGGCATTAGAGGGCAATGCAAAACTCCAATCTTGAAAACCCCTGCTCAGTTGCTGCTTCTCTATAGAGATGTTTAAGCTTCATTAGCACATTAATTTTTTTAATTATTCAGACATCAGTCCAAAGAGGCAAACATCAAACTACCAGTAATGCCACTCCCTGGGGTAGGAGAGAAACCACAGTTCCCAAGGATTGTTTGAGGATACTTTATCCACTGGCTGCTAAATGTAGAAGAAGGTACAAGGCAGGAGCTGGTACCTTGGTGTCTCTTCCCCGCTGAGTACGCCAGGGAGGAGGCTACAGGAGCGGCTCCCTCTCCCCGCTCTAGCAGGAGAAGCCCAGTGGCCCCAAGGTGGTGAGAGATGCCCGCTGCAGCAACTTCAGACATAAGTGGGAGCTGAGCCCAGGCCTCATGCATTCTCGGCAATACTGTAGCCCCTGGCTGTTACTTTAAAAGCAAAGCATGACTTTGCTTTGGCTCTGAAAGGACAGACAACTGTGCTCCTTTCAGGCAAGGATGCAGCAAATTCCCCTTTGGCATCAAAGCTTCAAAGAAAAGCTGAGTTAAGACAACATCCTATTCTCAGAGTTTCTTATTAGTATGAACAGGCTAGGAAATTCCTTGGTCAACATGCAAGTTATTTTGGAGTGCTGGTCTGGAGCAGCTGGTCACTGAAGAGCAAGGCACCAGCACAGCCTCCTAGAAGCTACTTACCAACATGGATTTGAAGCTGATGTAAAGGTTAGCTAGATCTTCTTGGGTAAAAACATTTACGAAAAGGTTAATTAAAAAGGGACTTAAATATATGCCCTTGTTTAAAATCAAGCAAAGGACTGCTGAATCAAAACCTAAACTCTCTGGTCATCTGAATTGGTGTGACTGAAAAAGAAAAACGCCTGTCAAATAGCTTCTTTTGCAGTTTCAACCACAGCACAGGGGAAAAAGCAATAAACATTAACAAAAGTTTTACAAGCTTTTTCGTGAGCTTTGATTTAGGTTTATAAAAGCAGGGCTAATACCTGAAAAATAAAACACAAACTCTTATCTTCCTTGTCAAAATTTTACAATCCCCTGTTTGTGCTTGCATGGTTTCAGGAAAATAGAAGAACCATTCAGAAAAGGGATTTAGTCAAACAGCTCTTACCAGGGGTAAAGAAATAATGAATTAACACAAACCAAATAATTTTAGCACTCACAGTTACTCTCAACAGCAGAACAGGTTACAATAAAATAGGGAGAGTATATTCAAACCAGTGCTTTTGCTAAGACACGTTTCTTTATTGTGACTATGTTAGATCCTTTTCTTTGTCAATTGTGGAGTAAAATAGCGTATGACGTGACTTAACATAGTATTTCATTATTACTGTAATTATGTCATGTATTACCATCATCTTAGCATTCAGTTAGGATCGGGACGTGCTTGGCATGGTTCAAACATACCCTAATGAATAAGTGTCTCGTTTAAACAACATATGCTGTCCATGTAGTAGTAAGATACAGGAGATGGGGCTGGAACTCAGCTGAGATGACAGAGAGGGAAAGAGTGACGGCTGAAGGAACAGCCAAATATAATAAATAACTATTAAAATCAATAACAGCTTTTCCATCGGCTTAAGTAACTTTTGGACCAAATCCTAAATGTACCATTTGGAGGATTTATAGGTTTCTTTTAATAGACATGAACAAAAGTCTTTTTTATTAAATTATGCTTTTGCTGCTGTGGCTTATGGAAACGGCATGCACATCTACTACTAGTGTGACGGACCTCCGTTCTGACAACACTTACGCATTTGTTCAGTTTTAGGTGGTGAATAGGCTTAGTGTATAGAATTAAGCATGTGTACAGGGCTGAGGCTTTTCTTAATTGTATAATAATTTTATCTGGAGATGTACGAAGTCCAGACCTTCTTTTCTCTCACATTTGTTTTTGGTTTTAATCTTGACTCTGTCTTTCTGATTCCTTGAACTTGCATTTCTGTGCACAGAGCACTGCGGGGAGATGTACCCGTGCCCAACAGCCTGATGGACCCTCACAGAGAGGCAGCACAGAGCTTGGGCCTCTTGCTCTCGAGCCTCAGGACTGTACGGATGACGTGGTCCCACTGAAAAAAAAAATCCAAGCCTGCTGAGTGCTTTGAAAGAATGGCTATACTCAGGAGAGAATTTTCTCAGCCTTGTGTCTCAAGTAAACAAAGACACATCCTTTGAGAGGCTGAAACTTGGGAGAAAGATCACATTTAAAAACCAGTATGCTTAGGTTCCCCTGTTGGGCAGGTTTAGGTCACTGTACACTCATCACATAGGTTTTCCAACTTTTCTTTTCAGGCGTCAAACATATGCAATGGACTGAAGAGACAGCCTATGTGCAGGGTCAGGCACATAAAATGTAGGCACTAAAGCACCTCAAAGTACAGGTTTGTGATACAGTCAAGTTCATCTGTCACTGCTGTCTCAAAGGGATGGTGTCCCCCAGGACCAGCTCCCACTCCAGCCAAGGGTCCCCTGCTGATTTGCTGGGCCAACTCCTGAACTGATTCAACTCACGAAGGACTGGCAAAGTAACTGGAAAAAAGAAATATATCATGTATCACACAGTCTTCTTTAGGCATCTCTGCAAAGGACTTACTCCTATGTTTAATCACATGTTTATAGCATTACTGATGCTAAGAAGGTGCTTACGCTGCTGGCAGCATGAAGATGGATAGATATGCACTCAAAAATGAAGAACAGATTCAATTCCTTTTAAGAATTCTAGTCTTAAAATGGTACTGATGATATATGGAGACCTTTGGAAAATTGCTTACTTTGGAGATTTTGTTCTTTTCTTAAAAGAATTTGCTTTAAAAATGAATCTATTCTATGCTATTAAAAATAGTTGTAGAAAAATAATACTTTTATATTATAATGTTTGTTCCTTAAACTTTGCGCACTTCACTCTTAAAAACTGAAACAAGTGATTTAGTTGAAAAGGCTCCTGAAACTGCTGAGGAAAAGACCTTCAGTCTTTGGATAGAAAGTGCTTCTATCTTCACTAGAATGCTTGAATCACCAGATGCTACTGCTGTCTTATCTCAGTTTGTCACTTTAGTGCCAGGAATACCTTCAAACTTTGTGAAGTCATGCTTCTTCCACATTAAGCTAAAACATATACTCAGCAGATATTTCAGACTCACTCAAAATCAGAATATTTAGAGATTTTAATTCACCTATGCTATGCTGTCCTTGGCTTTAATGTGGTTTCTTCGTTTAAATTATTTGCATCTCTAAATTTAAGTGTTGTCTGTGAAAAGAAGGGACTGTTCTGAATTAATTTAAATTAATAGAAAGAAGTAGGATAACAAAATAGAGAAAGACAATGTGCATTGTGGGGAAAAACAAAAAAAAAACAAAACAGAAGAAACCAAAAAAAATCAAACAAAAAACAATGAAAAAACAGAGAAAAAAGAAAAACAAGGGAACCGGTATGGAGGGTCCTTGTTAACCTCTTCCAGAAAACTGAGGACACTAACATTTAGAGGAAGCCTAGAAAAGGAATCACTATTGAAAGTCTTTCAAGGTTCAGAAGCATGTATTTATGTCCTTGTTTTTTCCAGATTCCAGTACTGTACATTTCTAAAGTCTGCCTAGGGATAAAAATAGATGTGCCAAAATATTCTGAGATTCATTTCAAATATTGCTGGACCTAACAGAAGCTGGATATGGAAAGAAAATAATGAGAAATCCATATCGCATGAGATTTATTGATGATTTTGTAGATCCCAGATGCTTTAATGATTCATGTAAGCTACAAATACTTGAAGGCTTATGCAGAATCAATTCCAAGATTTTCAAAATTTGTCTATCACTTGTCTTAATGGCCCTCTGAACCTGAAATGCTGAAGTAAGTCTGTTTTCCCTTAAAATGTGGAACAGTTGATGAGGACAATGGGAGAGACAAATGGGGCTGGGATACTTGCTTATATCCGCTCTTCAACCGGAGACTCAGGGAAACTGTTGCTTGTCTATAGGGACAACCCATGCACAACAGAAATACAGATCTGGGCATGAGTGGGATATCTACCTCCCCAGCTTCCACTGATTTTATTCTCAAGGTGTGAACCTGCTGTGAAGTTGAGATCCAAAGCAGCAAATGGATCTGTGACCTTCCCACATTCTTTTCCTTTCTGTACAATCAGCAGTCATGGCATTGAACCTGCAAACACAGTAGCTGTTCTTTGGGTGATTTTCTCAAAGGGGTAGCACAGCAGGGGAAAAAATCAAATATGCTGTAAAAGTTATTATCAAAGTTACTTTACCTATTTAAAATGTGGAAATCCTTATTCTTCTGGCATTACTATGGAACAATTTAAAGAACAAAATGTATTCAATGTTTTGCATGGAGTCACTTCCATCAGACTTTGGGGGAAGTTAATAAATCAACAGAAACCACTTAAATGTAGCATTTTCATGGGTCCAGTGGAATTCTAAGCAAATAACAGGTTTGTAAGAATGAAAAGTCACTTATATTATACACACAATCTAATGTTCAAAGGAGTGTAAAAGATGCTTAAGTGTTAATATTTTATGTAGCTTTCGGTCTCAGTAGTAATTGCAAGCCATTAAAAAGAATGTTAAACCACAGCTGTTAGCACTGGCACAGCCCCAAGTAAACACTGAACCCTCACGGAAGGGGATTAATTGGTACAAAAAGAGGTAATTTATTAAGGAACACTGAAACTCTGTATACACCCAATGATCAGACTGAACTGCAAAAATCTTGTTTGAATATTACATCTGATAATCAGATTTTTTCCTAGACTGCCCTTTAGAGTCTCAATCTATTCAGAAAACTGAAAAACCAACAAAGTTTTTCTACGTGGCTCCAATAAACCTTTACCTGGTGCCCTTCAGTCTGCCACTTCACGCCCCTTCCCCTCCCTGGAAAGTCTGCTGTTCACCAAAACACAAGCTTACCGGCAAGAACAGTCAACACGACAATCAGACCAAGTGTGTGGGACTCCCGTTGCTTTCTTTTGCTAAGTTTGGCACACTGTGCTAGAGCCTTACTAGTCTTGCATAGGTCCAATTACCTTCTGCTAGACTGATAAGCTTGCATTGTTATGAAACCTCTTAAAAGGCCATCTTCTACAAGGTTTCTAATCCCCTAAGGCACGGTAAGGCAAACGGAAGGGGGTAGCAGTGAGTTCTTCTCACCTCACTGTCTCATGAACAACCCTTTTTTTGACGACCACTCAGAAAAACTCAGTTTTAGTTATTTAGGCACCAGGAGTGGAGTTCTGCCTTCAAATGTCCACACACCACTGTAAACCTGGGATGCACCCTTCTTCCAACAAGCCTTAGAAGCATTATGCACATTAGTAGCACTTCATTAAGGAAAGCTACCTGGAAAATCTGCAGATCAAAGAGCTAGATCCAGTCTCCAAGCTGAAAGAAAGGGTATCAACTTTTTCTGTTTCTCTCTCCCTGGCATAATCTTTTTCTTGGTCTGCCATGCAGATGTCTCCTATGTATCTTGTTTTTGAGTTTTATGCGAAAGGTGCACTGGAGTACACAGCAGACATGCAGTTTAGAAAGGCCAGATTTTATGACATGTTTTTTAGAAATTTTGTACTTGAAATTGAATTCAAAGCCCATTGAGGTCACTGGGAATTCTCCCACTGTGCTCGGCAGGATTTGGATCAGGACCATGAACTAGAATACCTTGAAATCAGTGTTTAAAAGCCTAGACAAACTAAAAACAGATTTGCGAAACCCTCCCCCCTCTTTTCTATGTTTTGCCTTCCATGAAAAGGTAGCACAAAAGCAGGAAATGAGGAATCTGATAGCTGTAAGGTTTTCTAGCTGTGCACTCCAAATTTTCCTCTTCATCTCTAGGGGAAGCAAGAACAGTTACTTCTGTTCTAATTATTTTAGTGATCCAGACTAAATGGGAAGCCTAATACACTAAAGTGATCTGCAATTTTATCTGTTTTGACATAATTTATTTTACATTATTAAATACTATTATTCAGGGAGGGGCCATTATTTCTCATACAGGAAATTATTTACCTCTAAAATTAAATGCTATAATTACATTTTCATAAGTTTAATTTAAAGAAGTATTTCCTTTCTCTCAGTGTAGATCCCACTCCTTCTACAGTTATCATGTACTTTTCATAACAAATGATCCACACTAGCATAGAAATGGTGTCAGTGAAAGAAAAAAACCCCATACTTTAGTGATTATAAGGACATGACATTTTCTGATTTCGGTTTCTCATATAATGAGCCCAAACCAAGCCTTAATCTTGAGAAAATGGACCAGAAAACAAACTTTGTGAATTTACGCATAATACTTTTTTTACTTCTAATTACTGGTTCGTAGGACTTCACAAGGGTTTCATGTGTAAAACTGAAGCAGCTTAAAATTATGGTCTGATTAAAATACAGTTTTGAATAACAATCCTAATAATTTTTAGATGTCTTTTGCTAATTCAGCTATTCTTTTAAATTTATTTTCTGAGCTTTCTTGTTTATTCATCATTTTTATTGTTCATCTGTAAGCCCTTGAGGCTTTCAAAGCAATGTTCAAGTATTTTTCACCCAGCTGTATTAAAGATATTATTCTAATTTTTTATTTTCCATTAAAATGTCATCCAAGAATATATTACATAATTCCAGCCTTCATTTTTGCACTACTTGTATGAGCAGAGCTGCTTAATTCTGAATGAAATGGAAGTAAAAGCAAGCAGTTTATTTGAAAAAATCTATTAGGCTGCAAGGTAGTATCTGGAGTATCACTGCACACATTGACTCAGTAAATCAGAAAAGTGATAAGAGTAGTTATAATAACACCACATATGTTCAAAATGTCTTTCTTACAAAGAAAAATATACTCTATGTGAATTCAGGGCTTGAATAGAAACTGTAGAACTTTCAAAGCTTCTCTGATTTTTTTTCCAAAATACTAAAAAGAAAAAAGTAAGGAGTTTGGTGGTTTGGGTGGTTTTTGTTTGTTTGCTTGTTTGTGGGTTTGTTTTGGTGGGTTTTTTTCTTTTGAGGGGGGAGCAATATAGTGCTTCTGTAATACAAGGCAGCACTAATAAGGATTATTCTGTCCTATCTGGTCCCTGCTGGATAGGTTTTCTGCTCGGACATCACTCAGAACATGCCATTGTGGGCAATTCCCAGGATGCACTGTATAGTTTGCAAGGATTGGAGAATAAAGTGCATTGTGGAAGACGTAATCCAGCCAAGGAGGAGCTCAACTATTGCATCTTTGCTCTTCTGTGGTGATGCAACTCAACGGGCTTACAGGTTAACAAATAAGTTACACAGAACGTTGCAGTGCAGCACAACAAATTCATAATACTCCCTTTAAGTGCAAGCCAGTCTGAAAGGAATCTTTCACTAAACATTATGACATTCCTGCAAAATAATCCTTTATTGTGGTATATTCCAATTTTATACAAAAACATTCTGGATCTCAAAACTCCCCTAGGTGTCAAGAAGTTCTCATTTAAGTTGCCCATCACTTCTTTCTGCACAAGTGTCTACTCAAAGTTGTGTACGTGTCAATATATCCTAAAGCACACATAAACCAGCAATGAAATGGTCAACAAGTACCCCAGAAATGTCAAGACACTGTCCTAAACATGTTGCTTTTCAGCAGCCCCATAGCTTATACAGCTGGGGCTATGGTCCCCAGATGATTACTTTGCCATGACATGGAAAGTACCACAAAATCTACTGCTACAATGCTCTACAGAGAATTGCTATGTCTTGAAATGGCTTTTGGGACCCACATACACCAAGGTGGTAGAGAGCAGGTATATGCAACAAAGGTTAGCATGTGTTACTGATATAGCTCTGCAGGATACTAGATACCTTGCAGATGAATAGAAAGGCAAGTTGCAAAAATATAATATACTGAATATACGTGATCCAAGGAATGGGAAACAAGAAGCAACTTTACTGATACAAAGGGCTTTTACCATGAACTTGAACTTCTGTTGAAGCTGGCCGTTGTTCAAAGCTGCAGTTTAATTTATGTCCATTTCTGCTATGTCTGCAAAATATGATGCACTTCAGGACCTTGCATGACAGCTCGCTTTTGCCTTGTACACCTGTTGCTAATAAACATGCATACATAGATGCATGTGACATCACATGCACACATGTATATTAGTGTGGTAATACCACCCTTAGGAGTAGAAACTTAACCTCATGTGAACCATCAGCACACAGTTAAATACTTTTTATTAAGACAAACATTTGGAGGATAAAAGCATTCAGTACACTACTTCAGAAAATTTCCTAAATATCTTAAAAATTATTGCTTTAACAGTCCACAAAAATATGTTTTCATCGGAACTATTCTTCACTACATTCCTTAGTTTTATTTATATTTCAGATTTTTTGTAGGCTGAAGTGAAGCACTATTTTAGATAAGAACATTATATCATGATATACACTGTTATCAAGAGTAGTATATACCTTTCAAAGCAGATATAATGCTCCATTTGCATTCACCATATGAGTTCACTTTTGAAAATAAATCTTTAGATAACCCACAAAACAGGAAGGCAAAACCAGGGAGAAACCAGAGGCAGTGGAATTAGTGGATAAAAAGGGCACTCTGGGGAAACTCCTTCTAATGTTACTTACACATGCATATATCATGCACTTCTGCTGAAACAGAGGATTTTTCTTTTTTATATGCACACGTGCCATAAATCATATGAAGGAAAGTATAGTATTCTTTCATACAGAAGAAAGAAATAAAAAGATTTCTGAATTTCAAAGAAAGATGTTGGAAAGGTAAAAGATGCTTCTAACAACCTAGCTTGCTCTGCTTTTGTTCTCTTCACCTTTTCCTCCTGAAATTCCCTATATACATCAGGGACTCTAATTACGTGATCACATGCTATCCAACACAAGATCTTTGTTTCAGTTCATGTAAGTTCAAGGGAGTAATGATGATGAAATGCTAGTGAACAACCCTTTAGGTTGCCGATTTTACATAAATCTATAATTTTCAAAAAATTAATGAAAATCAAATTCTACTCAAAACTGATCCAAAAAAAGGGTCTGCACTGACTTAAGAAATGTAATTCAATATGTTCACCCAGCTATACAACATGAATATATGATGAGAGGCAGAAAGGACAGAAAAGATTTATTAGCCCTCATTTGGATGGTGTATATAATTCTCTCATGTCTTCACCACTTACAGTACAGTCATCCCAAAATGATGCCACTAAAACCTGCATTTCAGATCATATCATCATGTGCTTAGACTGAGTATGATGCATGCAGTAATTTAAAGACAAAACAACTTAAGGACTCCATTATACAAAATGTGTTCAGATTTTACACATTTCAGACCCTTTTCTTATGTATGCTCTATGCTTCAGAGACCAGGTACTTTAGCTACTGGGTCCAGCTGATTGGGACTCAGCAAAAGCCATTAAAACTTCATATAGTGGTCTCAAATCACTTACCTATACATAAAAAAGTCACAGTCTTAAGGCTTTCTGTCCCCAGACTCTTCTGAACTAGGAGCAGGTCAGTTGGGAAACCTGGGAAAGATTGTTTTCCAAATCTTCCATTTTCAGTCTGACAGGTAGTGAGATAAGTATCTGAAACACACCATTTATCTAAAATGAAATACTGTCCATTTTGGCCGTAGTATGGTGATGAGAAATTCCAGATTTGAAAAAGATGGAAAGAAGTGATATATAGGATGCTTTGGATTCCTTAATGACATCTGTTCAAAAAAGGGTAAGAGTACAGGATATTAGATATCATTTCAGTAGGTACTAATTAGTAAGCATCTGTTAATGGAGAAAAGTGAATATGATTTTTTTCCCATAACTAATTCTCATAGCTGAAGTGGGAGACCTTCACCATTACGGCTCTGGACAGGAATTCAAGATCTCAGTTTTTGCCCTCATCACTGTTTCAGGTTTTTTCATGTTATTTTGCAGAGGGAATCTCTCTGGCAGGGGAAGGAAATCTTGTCTTAGAAGGAAACCTTGTTTCTGCTTGGATCAATAAGAATTCTTCAGCTGGGACAGAGTTTGCCTTTTAACCATTTTATGCCATCTCTAAAATGAGCACTTCAGGAAAATGTATTCAAAGCACTTGTGATGTCTTTTAAGTAACAAGGTTCTGCTGGGGTCATATTGTGCTCTAATTGCAGTTTGGGGTGAAAGGAAAGAATTTTCAGCCACTAACTCTACTTGCAGTTTGGGGTGAAAGGAAAGAATTTTGAGCCACTAAATATAAGCATGGTTACCCCGTCTCCTTACGACAGCACTTGTTGAGCTAGTTAGCATGGCCAGAATATCTCAAATGAATTTTCTAAAATTACAGCCTGTATTAAGTATTTGCAGAATTGAAAGTACAGCTTTTGCAAAGTATCATAATTTTCACCCAGTAAAAAATCTGAAGGGCATTTTAGATTAGCAGAAATGTATTTTGCTTCTATTCTTTGCATGTATCCACTTAGATGTAGATATACATCTCTACCTCCTGATATATATATCCATTATACTGCTTGATAGTCATAGCAAGGGTAAGGACACACACTTTGATAGAAAAGAAAGACAACTCCTCTTCCTAAAAAGTTTTAACCTGGGTAAGGCTGTAAGGAGTGGAGAATGAGTGGAAGGCTATGCTCTGTGACTACCTGGATTAGGATGTAGCTGATGTTCTATCAAAAAAAAAGAAAAAAAAGCACTGGAATTGCATAAAACCACTTTTTCTTCACATGCTAAAATCTGACCTTCTTATTTGGACAGTCTTTGATACCCATCATAAAGTCTTCTGGGAAGAGCTCAAGTCTATTTGGTTTTAAATAGCAGTCAAATTACAGAGTGTGCACTAGACAGTAAAACCTTGAGTTTCTCTAGGGTGTGTTTCAGCCCAGTGGCAACACTGGTCTGGAAAGATTTTGAAAGAGCAGAGGGCTTGAAGGTGCAGTGTTATCTTAGTCAGACCTAATCCAGCCTGTTAGCTGAAAAGGTATGAACCCTACTGGGTTCGTATAACTTCAGTGAGAAGACGTAGGCCTACCTGTCCCCTGCTGGACACTGAATCTTTAGATGGAAGACACACTGTTCTCATTGTAGAAACATTTTCTTAGAGCTACTTTTTCCAGCTTCTGTAAGAAATTATTGGACAGTCAGGACCAGGATGGGATTGATACCACGGAAATTTTGCTGTTTAAAGAACTGAGGTGCTGTGCTCTTTATTTTTGGTGACATTTCTCAACTGAACCAGGGAAAATAAAATATTTGATTCTTCCTTCTTCACCAGATGTGCAAGAAAGACCCAGAATTTCTGGATATAAAGGTATCATATGAACTCTGGATCAGTGAAGCATGCCTGTGTATGAACTAAGAATTCCCAGCAGGCTTCAGGAACAGTTATTTTTCTTTCAGGGATACCATTTGTTTTCCATTATAGCCACCTTCTGTTAAAATTTTTCTGAGATGAGACCTTGTATCTAATTGTATTCATCCACAGCTCAGCCTCTGACTGACTTTCCTGGCACCACATGTCTGTGTTTGTCCTGAGTCCAAGATACTCCAGGAACTCTGTGACTGTCTATGATCATTTCTTCCTCCCCCATGCAAAAAAAAAGATGTATCTGGGAAGAGATAATTGAATTCCCTCCTACCTGAGAACCGGTAATAAAGTTATCATGATCCCACAGAATGATCATGGGCACTTGTATTATGAAATGTCTTCAAAATTAAATGGGACATCTTTCAATTGCCTGTGCAACCCTCCTTCTTATAATGAATTGTTTCACGTGTCTAAATTTACCATTTCTGAGGGAAGACTTCAGACAGGAAAGGATGGTGTAGTTTAGTCCTCTCAGCTTTATTTATTGCCATCGCACTTTTCCTTGTGATGGAACTGTATTTCTGTCTTTTGACTTCTTGTGTATTTTCTGTTGACCTCTACATTTCTGTCTGAAAAATCTTTTCTATCTCATCTTCTCTATTTTGTTCCAATATTATGGATAATCCTTTAATCTGAGCGTAAATTATGTACCTGACTTCTGCTTTTTGAGACTTTCAGATCATCAAAAAGGTCTCCTTAATAGTTTCTTATCAGACTTCCCCCTCATCTCTTTTAATAATCACTTCCATTCAAATCACATTTCTTCTCTAAGCACTTGATCTGTTCTTCCCTACCGGTCAGTGCTATATATAAAATAGCTACTTCTATAGTAGCACTCTTCTGCTTTTGAGGCAAAATATCTTTAGTGCATTTGTCTGAAAGTTTTCAGCTACCATTTCACCTGGACATTGTAGCTTTCAGGAGGATTTTGATATTTTTCTTGTTCTTCTTAAATCTGTTTAACACTTAGAGGCATACGTAAAATTTATTTCTTACAGTTTCCCAAAAACACAGCTTGGCTTGTCCAATCCAGTCCTCAGAGTCACAGGCAACCACACACAAGATGCACCTCTTCTAGCAGTCCACATAATTTACTGCGTGCATCACAGTATACCACAGGTAATGTGTGTGTATGTGTGTGTGTGTGTATGCACTAGAACAAATACCTTTAGTAAAATACAGAAAGTAGGACAGCTAAAAGGCATCATGAGTTACCTCTACAACAGCAGCTATTAAATAATCATAGCAAATACAGACCTTGAACTAAAACACAAAACGCCCCTTTTTTTTCTCTATCCTTCCAAAACAAGCTAATCCCTTCTGTAGATATGGTTTTCCTGTGATTTGTCTCTAAACTTTGGTTACATGATAAAACTCGTTCTCCTTTTTTTTTCCCTGCTCATCAATTATTTTTTTAAGGTGATGTGCAGATGTGTTCTTCCCTTGTAAGATCACACCACAATTACCCAAACTGTGACATTTGTGAAATATTGAGAATGAAATTATTTGAAGATAAATATCCACTGGGAAGACAGAGTTCCAGTAGGAGCAACACTACAAACCTCTGTGTCTAGAAATAGGATGAGCATCTGAAGTTAATGGCAGTTTTTTCCTGTGTTATCTTTCCATGTGGAGTTTGAATTAAGGACTTAATAGTTGAAAAGCTTGGAAGTTCCCTTTCTGAACAAGGTGCCAAAACTTTATCTGACCAAAGCACTATGTAGGCCATTTTCCTGGGAACACAAAGAGGGGGATGCAAATCGGAGGTCCAAGTCCGGATAGCTCTATCTGCAAGACCTGCAGATAGTGCTAAGGAGATACAGTCAGACTGATACAAGCCCTGCTCATTTTGAGAGGGATAGTTTTTACCCTGGTGCACTTCAAAACTGCTCCAGTTTACCCTGTGATGTATATCCCCTTTCTGATACCTGCCACAAGCTAGGAGATCACAGAATCACAGAATCACAGAATAGTAGGGGTTGGAAGGGACCACTGTGGGTCATCTAGTCCAACCCTCCTGCTGAAGCAGGGTCACCTACAGCAGGCTGCACAGGACCTTGTCCAGGCGG
>Ga0065711_1001277_pt1 | contig 45462 bp, 18 predicted proteins | sample Hoacrofraction12_FD_59098 | JGI IMG/M metagenome (GOLD analysis project Ga0065711, IMG submission 59098) | Hoatzin crop microbial communities from Cojedes, Venezuela - Epithelial fraction 12 v2 (version 2) | ecosystem: Host-associated > Birds > Digestive system > Esophagus > Crop | place... | reverse complement strand
AAAAAAAAAAAAAAATCAAACCTACATCAGTTATTTATTACAGAAAAGAATTAAACTGCTGTCAGTCATAAGTTCCTGAGGGTCTGATTCTGTTTCAGTACACAGTATATTGCCAGATCCATTAAAGAAAACGAGGACAAAACCAATGCGTGTGCATGCACATACTCAGAAACACACACAGTGGATGACAGTCACTCCACTCAAATCTCATGGCAAGATCCATTTCAACTATCTGCTAACTACCATCCTAGAAAAGAGATAATATTCAGATTTTGTGGCTGATATAAAAAAAAAGACATATGTGTCATTAATGCAAGATAAAATATGAGCATCTCATCACAGAATTATCTGAAATCTGCCATTTTCATTTCATCAAAACAAGACAGGTGGTCTGCTCATCACCAAAAGCTGGCTGTTCTCAGAGATTTCAGCCACTGTGAAAAGCTTCTCAGAGGGTTACAGTCAACAAGAGATGGAAACTCACTGAATGTTCGACTTTATTAAATTTCTATTGATATTATGTTACAATCAACACATTACAGGCCCCCTGTTACTGACTGCAAACTGGAGACCTGAATACTCAAAGGATTAAGGCTTTCCTCGTTTTCTAAATGGTTAAATTTGTTTTCAGTTGGCAACTTTGCCAAGTCAAAACAAGCAAATTAATATGCATTTCTTTAAACTGAACTCTGACATCAAATCTTTCCACTATAGATACTATTAGCAAACTTGCACATACTTTCCATCCATTTACATCCACTGGCACAGAGAGAGTATGAACCCCTTTCCCCCACAAGCAGCATTCTCTCCAACCTTCATTAGCTAAACCAAAACTAGTTATAAGACGACTAAAAGCAGCTACACATCCAAAAACAATACGTTAGTCAACAACTGATTACATTAAAAATGTGATACTCTTTTGAGAATATCTCATGAAAAACCCCATGAAATCCCATGGCTTTTTATGAGTTTTAAACTGTAATCTAGTTTATATACACAATTTATAGCATAGAAACCGAGTCAGCTGCTATGTGATCAAGGCTCCTCATGAGAAGTATAGCTTTGCAATGACTCAACACACATTGTTCTCAACCTACGCGAGCCTGAAACACTGCAATCATTACCAAGGGCAGCTCACAGAATCTTCCCTCTAAAATCCACAGGAAGACATTTTCTCCTTTCCCTCCCACTCAGAAATTATCATTATTGCTCTGTTAGAAAATGGAGTCTGCCTTTCTCTGCCACAGCTACTGCCTCCCAAACACAACTCCCATCTTTTGACATCTATGGTGTAATTAAGTGCTTCCAGTGTAAGCGTGACACCTCCATGCCTTTATTTTTGTTCCCCTCCCAGCTTGCTGTCAGGCTCCGTCCTAGTCTAAAGTAGTGTCGACACCTCCACAGAAAGACTCCCCCTGCCCTGAAATGTTTGGTCTCTTCTTAACATGAGAGAAGACGTTGGCAAGAGACACTATACTCTGACCTAACTTTCAGTCCTCCCTTCCTCCGCACCCTGCTATGTGTTGTCCCTTTGCCCGCAAGTCCAGATCGATGATGCTGGCAGGAAGGGATGCTGCTCACTTCTGCAGCAGTGAGACCTCCTCTGTATGGAAATGCAGAAACCCTCCTGTGAAAAGCCTCCCCTTTGCATTTGGAACAGACCTGGTTTTAACTAAAGGCAAATTTTCCTACTCAAATGGGAAACGAGCAGAAAATGCAATACACATGAGTAAAAACTCCTGTGCGTGAGGGTTCCTGTTCCTAGTAAATAACCATTACCTGCAGTGACAGGCAGTGCAGATCCTCTCTCTCTCTCCCCTCCTCCTCCTCTTTTTTTTCCCTTGTTGTTTTCCCCTTTTTTCTTTTTTTTTTTCCATTTACAGCATCAAAAGAAAACTAAGACCTTTTAGAGACATAAACGAAGCATTCCTGCTCTGGAATGGCATCAGCATCTGGACAACTGGCAAAACATAGTCCAATACCTACCGTACCTATTTCTCAACCCCCCCTGACAGCAAGCCTTTCTTCTTCTTTACCAACAACATTTAAAGCCAAGAGCATTCAGAAATCCATTTCCATGGTTTTTGTTCTGGTTAGATTACGGCAGATTGCTTTGATCTGGGGGAGGGAGGAGGAGGTGAGCAGAGAACATCTTAAGTTCACAGAGCCAAAAGCCAAGATGCACAAAACTGAAACATTCCAAAGTTAAAAATAATCGTCTTTAAACTGCAAGAGCAGAGCTGTAATTTCGAGCAGTACAGCATGACATCATGGTTTATATGGGGCCAGCTCAATAAATCAAACTGTGCCTAATTAGAGATCCTACTGCAAATCTACATTATTTGGACAAATAATTAAAACAGGACAGTCTGTAACGCAAGCCAGATATGTTTACTAAAATATGTTCTTTTCAAACTTCTAGGTTCACTACTCCTTACAAAGCTTTCACATTTAGTAAATTATAGACCCCTAAGCTTTTATTTTAGGCTGACTTCACTTTCAAGGAATTCTTCAATTAACTTTACATTGCTTTAAGCTCTTCATGCAACGAGAAAACAATCTGTGGTTTCTTCCTTCTTCCAGTGCCAATGGCTGCCCTCCATGTTTGACTTGCAGACTTACTGCCTTTTTAGATCCAGGGTCTGTTTGTCTAAAACCAGCCTAGTTGTCATAGTATTTTGACAAATCCTCTGAAAATGGAGAAAAAGCTTTGTGGTGGGTAAACTGCTAAGACTCACGAAGGTTGTTCTCACAACTTCAACAGACAAGTGCCAGATTTAAGGAACACTCAGCAATAAACCCAGAGCTGAAAACCTCAACTATGCAAGTTGCCCTTCTTTCCTACCTACCCCAATTTTTAATTTTCCAATTTCTCCTTTTCTTTTTTCAGTTGATGCTTTTTCTCAAGTCTAAAAGCTATGACACGCTCAAACATTTAAAGCCTAAAACAACCCCAGTGCTATCAAACATTACTATCTTTGGATGGCTAGGACGCCTCTGGAATCGCTGGAAATGCAGACTGGAGACTTTAACACTAAAGTGGAGACTTCAACTATCAGTTACTGTGTAGATAATGTTAAATCAAGAGCCAGAGAGTTTAATAAAAAGCATGAGCTGAACAAAAGGGACAGGACTCATTCCTAAACTGCACATTTTTCCTCCTAGAGCTTGAGAAATTTGTATGTAATTTTTTAATCTCAAATTAAAAAAGAGGGGACAGTGGGCAGCTCTCCTTCCTCCTCCCTTTTGACATTTGACTTGCTAAATGGACCAACATACAGAGGATTAGAAGAACTGTACAGACAATGACTGAGGAGCGAAATGTTTGACACTGTCAACAAAAAGGACTATACAAAAAAGAGAGTTATGTCTATTAGTAGAGTATGATGTTGTCCAAATAATTTTATTCTAAAGAATGTTAACCAAGCACAGACATGGAGAAAGTATCATTCACTTCTTAATACACAGATTTCAGATAAAATCATCCAGAGGGTTTTAAAGGAATCAAAGCATACTAAATATTATATGCATTGCACAACAGTGTTTATATAGACATGGTAAATGCACCTCCCTCAACCCCAGCCACCATGACCAGCATACCCTTAAACAGGAATGCACCTTTCAGACCTCCACTTGAATTCTTTGTTACAATAAAATTGCATCAGACTTGTAAACTAAGAATTTTTTTTTTTTTTAAGACTGTCTTTGTGGACAGAAGTATTACAACTGACCTCTGTTAAGTGCAAGCATTTGGAGCCATAGCCATTCCAATTCCCTTACATTCTCAATGTGCAGCAACAGATTTCTCAGGAAAAAAAACCCTGTAACTATTTGGACATACTTCTGAAAGCAACAGTGAAAATTAAGAAAGCAGCCTTCCCAAAGAAGTATCTATTTTTGCAATATGTGCTTTTAAAGCACGATGCTTACGAAATGAAATACTTCAGTTCTCTTGTGTAAACTTGTGCAGATTGTTTGCTATTGATCTTTTGAGTCACATTTTGGCAGTAAACTGGTATCCTTGTAGAAAATATAAGTACTACAGACCAAGTGATGTAATCTACATCTATATTTAACTTTTTTTTTTTTAAAAAAAGGAAAACTCAGGAAAGGATATGAAAATTGAAGACAGGTAAAAAAAACAGCCCAGAACATTTGTAGTTACATATATATTTAAAAAATAAATAATCTGGACTCCATACATCAATTTTTTTCCCAGATATGAGCCTTGTGATAATGAAAACCTTCAGAAGAGATAGATTATTTGTAGGAACATGGGTCTTTTAAGTCACAGGACAGAACTCAGATGAAAGATTGTAGTGTTTCTACCTGTGTTCAAGATGTAAAACTATAAGCTGTTTTCTTAACTGAATGACACAAAGTGACTCTGTAAAATCAGGACAAAAACTGATCTCAAGGAAGTGAAATCTACAATTCTTTTTTACAGTGGATTCTTCTTTCCTCCCTGCCCCCAAGCTAATGTCTATTAAGGAAAAAAAAAAAAAGAAAAGAAATTGCAATGTAGCAAGGCCATCCATACGGCATAGGCTTATGCTGTGTGTGCAGTGTGGATGCAACGTTCCCTCTACTGCTGTTGAGGCCCAAAGCAGATGCCACAATGTCCATATGTCTGATCCTTTGTGGATTACACTTGACACTGGATGGCAGTTTGGACAGGAGGAGGAAGAGCCTGCGGAGGAGGGTAGCTGACAGAGGGAAACTAATGCAATGTTCTTGACTGGTAATTAAAGCTTTACTCAGCCTCAAACTCTCAAATGCGATCAGTCTTTAACCCACAAGAGAGACAGCCAGGAAAGGACAACAGTGAGTGAGAGAAAGAGCGCACGAGCAAGAGCAGGCACAGGAGATGGAAGACGTGTGCTTCCCCTTCTCCTCCTCTCAGGTTTCTCCTCTCAACTGAGAGCCACTACCTAAGGGCTCGAATCTCTTCAAAAGCTGGCTACCCTAAAAATAACAACATGGCCAAGGCCAGTATGTAGACAACAACTGGAGGAATCCTACCCTTTAAATCCTAGGTCAATGTTTTCTTAATTCTCTGAACCAGGGACTCACTAATGCCAGCTTTTTTGTACCTTTTCCTTACTCCTTTTCATGCCACCAGTGTCACTGCCTCTCCACCCTCCCTTCCTTGTCACACTGCCTCCCATCTCTCCTTCACTGCCACCTGGGAACCAGTGTAGGTGGGTGGTGGGGCGGTCAAGATGAGGACAAACACCATGCACCCACTTCTGGGCAACTACAAACTTTGTCTCTTAGAATGAAGCATCTCAAACTCCAGAGTTCATTTAAGAACATCACTAACTACTTTTCAGATGGAAGGGCAAGGAAGAAGCATATTTAAGACTTGAAAAAATTATAATTCACACAACTTGCACTGACTTTATTAGAGGCTGAAACCCACGTAAAATCTGTTTGAATAATAAACGAGGCATTTTTGCCTTACATAACCCAAAGGATCAGACTAGATGGCTACAGAGGGTCCTTCTGACTAAGTTGTGACAATACAGATGCCAGAGAAGTTTAAAGATCAGGATTATTTCCCAGTATGAATTACACTATTTCTTGTTTTAGCTTTGGTCTTCCAAAAACAGACAAAACCCAAAAGAATATTCTGCACACAGCAGCCCAGAGCCTGCCTTTAGTTACTGTCCAAATGACACTGCTTTGACTGGGGAGATAGCAATACCTCTGTTTCCATTAATTCTTCATTAAGAATCACAGGATTCAAATCATTGATTTCCAGCATTACCTCATGCCCAGGCCTCTCACTGATTAATTAAAACTGTATACGTATAGGAAACAGAACAAAGAAACAGAACTGCAACACCAAGAGAGTTCCCGATAAAAGAAACGGACTGCTGTTCTCAGCTCCTTTCCATAGGTTGATTGTGAATTGTAACCAGACAAGATCTCCTTTTTCAAGCTTCCAGCAACTGGCAAACACGTCTAATGCACAGGAAGTCATATTTATAGTCGCATTACTCTCCACAATATGCCAATTCTCTTGTAATCAGAAGTTGTCTCTAGGCCTGCTAAATGAAAGACCTTTTTTTCCTTGGGATTGCAGCCTTTTAACAGGAAGCTTCTAAATCTACAGTTAGTAATGGCTGTGGAGAGGAAAACACAGCACAGTACAGCCCCACATCATTATTAGACAGCAAAGACATATCAGACATTGTTTTTATTAATAAAAAACAACTCTGTAATCCTGGTACTGCAACTTGTGTTAATTGCCCTGTTGAGTCCTCACTTAATTTACAATATGTGTTTAACTTGCCTACTTCTTACTATCTAGCTTTAAATTCTTCTTGGGTACAGACAGATTAAGAACTTACTACCACATAAGCTTCGGTATATACTTGGGCAGGGCCTTTGAGCATGCAGATCTTCCACAGGAAATCTGAAGCAGTGCACTCTGCTTCATTAAAGGAAAACCTATTTCAAACGTCTTCAGACTACTGCAGGTGACAGTTAATAACTTGCTTGTGCATTTGTACTGTCACCCTGCATATACAAAAGTATTGAGAAAAAAACAAAACACCTCAAATTGTCTTCCAGCTACCATATCAGAGTATTTAAAAGGGCACACCACTAGCCTTGGCAGAGGATTCCTCCTCCCATCTTAAATACAGACAAAAGACCACCATTATTTAAGGAATACAGAAAAAAAGATTAATACTTTACCAAAGAAGAAATTCCTCAAAAGCAAAAAAAAACCCCTCACTGCAAAAGTTGTTCTTACCTAAAATTGAAAGAAAAGAGAGAGGGTTAAGTAAATCAGATTAAGAACCATCCCTCAGAGCATTGCACCTTCAAAACACAAAGAATTCCCAAACAGTATTTTACAGACATCTTGACAGCGTGGAACAAATCTAAAGAAAACAAGCTGCACCAGAACAGGAAATTGCAATTTCTTTGAAACAATAATTAACCTTAAGAAGGAAACCACTACTAATATAAACAAACAAGCAATAAAGGAAACAGTTTTGCCACAGGGAAACCTGTGTTAAAGCAGCGGAACAAGGGAATATAAAAAGAGTTTGCCAGAAGTGATGGGTCTCTAAAGAAAATTGGAGCAATTCTGTAGTAAGGATCGTGCACACTCAGGCTTCCAATAGGTCACTCACAAGGTTTCAAAGAGGAGGCTGGACCACCAGAAATCTTGTAACTTTTAAACTTTATGTAATCTTATCCTCCTAGCTCTTACACATAATCAGGAGAAGTCTGAAGGATATCTAGCAGGCTAAATTGATTTTATAATCATAGCTTTTCATGCCAAATCCTCGTCATTTATAAATAACTACAGTTACAGTAGGTATCTTGGTGATTATTTTATTATCTCAAATGTGAGTCAGAAATGGGAAAAGATGAAAAATGAGAAACTTGAACCTTTTTCATCAGAAGATGACAGTTTCAAAATTTTTCATGAGAAACATGCATACAAAATCAAAAACAGGTCTAATTTTTAGAATTTAAAATCATTAGTTTTTACATAAAAACTCATATTCAAATCTGAAGTGTTAATTTTTGCTTCCTTTTACTGCTTGCAACTCTTCAATAGTTGCAAGTGAACAGCAGTCCCCTTGTATTTACTGATATTCCAGTGGGAAAAAAGAAGTTCATAGGGGTGTAAGAAAGCTGTAACTAAAATAAACACTAAAAACAGAAACAATTTTGATTTCAGATGTTAAGTCAACTATCTACAACTAACAGCATTTCAGACTGTCCCTATTTGTTCTTGTTTATTACACTGGTGCCCTTTGTGGTTAGCAGTATTTTGGCAACTGAACATACACAGTAAAGCTAGCAACACAACAAAAGTTTAGCAAAGGCAACCATAATTTGATTTAAAAAAACAACACTGAATAGAGCAAGCAGCTCTACGAGCAGTGGAACCAACGTGATTTGGCCTCCTATGAATTTGTATACTATGGTGATCTGCAAAACCTTCAGTAGGTCCACAAGCTCAAGCTAAGATCTCCCTCTTCCACCCTGGAAGCCCTTCTCATGAAATTTATTGAAACTCATTATCATCAAAATCTCTGTTTCCCCATCTGGTCAGTCCTCATCACTGGGAATGACTGGCAGACAGATTAAAGTCCTTCTTTCCTAGAAGAACAAGCCAATGAGAGAAGCACCAGATCCAGTACTTTAACACAGAGTCAGCCAATTTTTACAAAGTGGCATTTAACAAGGAAAAGGGACTTTCTTGCTCTCCAAATCAGCTTCTTAACATTGTAACAGCATTCAGTTTTGTGACTTCTTGTTGTCTTTTACACAAGTTTAAGAGGCTTACTACAAGAGAAAAACCTCTATATGGTGCTAAAATAGATTCATGGTCAGCAAATTCCAATACTTACCTAACAAGGAGATTTTACTAAAGTCAGAAATGGAAAATATTTGTTATGGGGATCTGAAACACAAATACACCACCTGTGCCTCATCACCCTCACAAAGTGAGTTTTTTCCTATGTCTCCTAAAGGGATTTGGGAAATGGAAATTTCCAAAGCTAGAGAAATGGCAGAAAATAACATGTACAAATTAAGAATCACAGAGTTGCACTCAGGAAGTTTAAGAGATTATCTCTGGAAACACCTTCTCAAATGGAAAAATGGTGGCAGGAGCAATCATGAGAGCTGAGGGAAAGTCAGGCCTACATAAAAACAAGACGACCCCAACAGTTCCCAGGAGGAAACTCGGAGCAAGAATCAAGACAGATAGCTGATGGTTAAATTATGCACTTCTCTCACGCTGTTAAGCCAAAGAGCAACAGTTCATTCAGAAACCCTCTGCGTGACCCTGTAGCTATCTACCTGCTTGAGCTCCCCAAGGGCTCCCAGGCAGCGAAGCAGCAAGCCAGAAAGCTCAGACCGTCAGCGGCAGCCCTGCAAGGGGGTGTTTTCAGATGCAGGCAGACCACCAACAAACCAGGAACAGAGGCTTCGCTTCTGCAAAAGACCTGACAGCGGTGGAGTCTCTAGAGAACCGCAAGAAATCCCAGGGCAGAGGCGGTGTCTGGGCCCTTCTGAAAAGCCAGAGGGAGCCAGAAGAAAGGCCCCGGGCACAGAGCTGCTGTTCCACTGTGTCACCTGCATGACACATCCCTCCTCAACACGCGATGCCTTCACAGCACAACCTTTGAGCATCAAGCCTACCCCTGAAATTGTCATTTTCTTCAATTACACTTATTCTATTCTCCCCCTTTTTTTTAACAACCAAACCAAACGCCTGAGATTCCCCATATTGTTCTGGTATCTTGTAATGAGAGATTGCTCAACTGACGAATGCATAACAAGAACATGCAAAATCTGAAAGCGGATTCGAAGAAGCATTTCTGTGCACTCTCCCTGGAAGATAAGGTCCCAACACCCAATTTAAAGAGTTTGCTGTGGGCTTCCTGTGGTCCTGGTATGACTGATGTACCCAGGCATCTTTTACACCAGAAAAGGTGACACGAAGAAAGGCATATACAGCAAAAATAAAATGCTGAATCTTCACTGTTTTGGAGACTTCACAGGGCTTTTTCTGAATATGCAGGACTCTAATGTCGGCCTTTTGCATCCCGCTATGCATGTTCATCTTTGGCCAAATACAAGATAAAAGCTACTGCAGTACCAAAAGACCACACAAAGCATTCAGAGAAAGCTACCTAGCTGCGCGCAGAAACAAACGGTGACCTGCAGTGTTACCAGACAAGCCGTCTGAAGCTTGACAACGCACCACAAACGCCAACCAAAGAAAAGCATGTGCAAAAGTCACATTCATCCTCAGGTAAATCTAGATTTAAGTCGTCCAGTAAATAAGCCTATGAACTATAGATCTGGGCATTTAACCCAGCTTGCTGTTTTGGCTCGGTACACTTGTTCTCAGGCCACCTGAGCCAGGACACTGCTGGTAACATCTGTTTCCTGCCTCTTGGGCCCTTCCTCAATCAGAGCTTCCACTGGACTCGGGAGTCTGATCGAGCCAAGGAGCCGGACGGAGCTCGCTCGCTCACTCTCCGCAGACTGCTTGCTGCTTTGAGCAGCAAGAGGGAACTACAATTTGACATGAACTGGAGGGTGAGCAACGTCCCGCCTCATAAACCTGCAGGAGAAGTGAAGGTACAGGCTTTACATAAGTAGTTTAAAGACAGTTTCTTTTTTTCACTTCTGCTTCTTCTTTCAGTGCCTTTCGGTTTTGAAAAAGAAACTTTAAAGCTTTGATTCATCTTCTAGTTGAAAGCACAAAAGAAGAGGGGTTTAGACGAAACGCAAAAAATCAGTTCTACAGCTGAGGCACTGGCTATTTAGCCAGAATAAAACAAAAGCCAGAAATACCATTTCACTGCTCAAGGTGAAAGACATATTCTAGATATGCAGCTTACATAAAGGCACGTGTCAAACAATATGCTCGATTTGTGCATAAACACTGACTCACTGAATAAAAGCTATGTTATCCTTTTATGTAAACAGTTCCTTTAAAAGCAGCAAAATGAAATACAGACTACATTAAGCTGGACATGAACTTTTGCCATCCCCATTCAGGCATCTGTGTAATTACAATCATTAACTCCAGTAGAATACACTGCAAAGTATACACAATGTGCTGCATGTTGCATTAGAGAACTTTCTTTTTTTAAGATTATTTTAGTGATGTGTTTCATTAATAATTTACTCATCTGGTGCACCTTTTGAGACTAGCATCATAGGAAGAGTTTGTTTTCCTTTAAGATATGTTTGCAAAATGTAATCAGAAAGCGCATATAACATTTTATCTCAGGCATCAGTATAGCCTTTATAAGAAGTAGTTGAGAGGTATGCCTTACAGAAATAAGTTGGGCTTTTTTTCTGGATAATTATTCACTTTGACCATTCTTTTCTCTTAAGGGAATGTAATTTCCAAGAAATGTCACTTATCTAAGTATTAAGGTTGTTTACATTCTACACAAATGTTACGCTCTCAAGCTTTCATTTTTGAAAATGTCAAAAAGTAAGCTGGATGATGCTGCACTTGTAAAAACATTCTTTATTTACAGAATGAGTCTCATGGCATTTTAGATTCCCCACAAGACACTTCTCTGTCTATCATTTTAGAACTTTTTCCCCACACATCATGTTCCCGATACAGGCTTTGGCAGGTTGTGAGATATGAGCTGGCTGGAAAATGATAGCTTGTTTTCAGCATAACCTTCTACTGTTAAAAACGAAGCCCTTCTTGCACAAGATAATTCAGGCTGAGCAGCACAGACACGGAAAAGTAGACCCTTTACTTGAGGAAAGCTGAAGTCCTGAAAGATGCCAAAGACATTGTGAGTGTTTTACAGAAAAAACAAAGGAATATTTAAAAAATAATTTGTGTTTCTTGCAAATTCTACATTGTCTTCATTCTGGTCTGTCTTGAACGCATTTGACAGCATACCTTCTAGCAAGTTTAGCGGAACGTCAATACAGACACTCTACAAGGAACCTGTAGTTAAAGAAAACACATACACAAACAGCAGAACAAANCCTTGTGTACAAAAGAGGTTCAGCCTGTCCGCCCATAATAAGGGCACGACCAAGACTTCAAAGTATATGAGAGAACATGCTCACATGTTTTCTTGGTCAGTAAGATCAATTTACCAGCTACTCCATTAAGGAACCAACAGTTGTACCTGCAGCCCACGGAAGTTTAAAAAGCTGGAGACATCATCACCAACTTGCCATTTGTATTTTGTAAGCTTATATCTGTGCAAATACACAAGAAGAAACAGAAGGCTTTACTGACAGACAGCAACTGACTCATGGTCCTGTTGCAAAGCTTAGAATGTCACAACCATATCATTGCTAAATCCATGAATGCGAAAAAGACTGCAGTTGATAAAAATCAGAATTCACATAAGGACAGCGAAAGTTTCTAAAGCTGCGTGGACCACAGATATCTAATGGTGCTTTTCATTTAGCATTATGGTCAGCTATCTGTAAAAAGCATATTTAATGTTTCATAAACACAGAGTTTAAAACAAAAGTGCTTCTAATCAGATCTGGCAGGAAAAGGAGAAATGCATACATAGAATGAGGTAAGTGTGATCTTGCCCAGCTGAAGAACAGGGAATGGCAGGGCTTCAGGCCATGACTCACACAGACACTAAACAGTAGAGAGCTAGAGATAATTCTCAGGTAAACTTTGCATGAGCCACTACGTCATCCTTCTCTACCCTTCCTGCATTAATCATGTCATTAGTAACCTGACGCAGCCCAAGAAGAATGTCTGATTTACAGGGAGCAGAGCAATGCTAACAGAACAAACACTTTGGCAGGTCGAAAAAGGAAAGACCAACCTAAATTTCATTTTAGTTCAAACCAAATCCTAGAAGAACAAGAAAACTAGGAAAAAGAAAGAACAAAACCAAAAAAGGTATCTTCCCACCATGCAATTGCGTACTTTGTTAAAAGTTCCTGATGAACCAGTTACTGAGAGTACAAATACGCAGGATATGCAAGAGCACACGGATAAAGAACCAGCCCGAACACGTACCTAAACAAAGCAAAGAGGGAAAAAACCCCCAAGCTTTCTTTTGAAGTTTTCATCACAGTTACGTAATTTCCACATTAGTCTAGATGTTTTTAAATGTCCTTCATAGCATACAGTTGTGAATCAATTGTACAGTGAGTACAAAGTGTACTGTTAGGAAACATTTGTGTCCCAGCCAGGTATCTTGGTTACTCCACCAAATTAAGAAGGACAAGGGGAACTACTGGGGCAAGAGAAAAATGTAAAATTTCAGAATTTCTTTTTAAAATTACTACTCACTCTGGATTGATAGCAGTCACTTTAATAAATGTGGCTACAGTTCAAAATATTGTGTATGGCTATTTCACCTTAAACATCTCAAAAAAGTAATGGTCATTTAAAGGAAGGGCAGATCACTTCCGTTCACTTGGAAGCAAATAAAAAAACTTCAAAAGTAGAATGAAATGATCCTTAAGTTTCCTGAAGCAAAGAAAATTGTCACCCAAAATATGCAATGGCTGCAGGTAGCAGCTGCATTAAAAAACTCCAAAAGAGCCATTTCACAGTAGAAACCCTCAGAAGAGCATCCACAGCAAACATGTGCTGAAGTCTCTCTAAGCATATGGAAACCCCACTGCCTACGAGGTTTTATTCTGGTTCTCATGATTCCATCTGCTTCTAAGTCTTCCTAACTAGGATGCCTATTTTCTTCATGTTTCCTTCCCACAGAACACTCCCTTTTCCCTCACTTTCCTCTCATTTTATCTTAGCATCAATCCTATGAACTGCCAAACTGATTTCTTAGCTTCGTGATTTCAAACCACAGGGCTGCAGCTCTACTTTCCATCATAAAGCAAAGCTCTAGAAATTGAAAAACAAAGTCAGAAAAAACTATTTTATCTCTTCCTTTTCTCCTTGGTCTTTCACCCACTGCAATGGCTGCACATGAGCTACTGATACCTAAATGTGTCACCTCAGTTAAAAACAGCAAATTGTTTCGTTCTTACTGATTATTCATAGCATCGCTTTCTCAATATTAAAAGCAGCATACAAAATATTACTAATTTTATAGCTAAAATGTTAGACAATACATCCAAATACTAGTGGAATGCAAAATAAATAAATAAATAAAAAGTAACATTTATCTTTCAACACTGATTTGGAAAGCTTCTCTGTTGTGCCATGACAGTAGGCCTAAATCTCTCAATGAAATCTAAATCAAGATGTTTTGAAGGTTTTCTCAACTTATGTAAACGGGCATATCCCTTTCCGGGCTTCTTGCTTTAAGGCCAACATTGACTTGAGAGAAGTGAAAAACTGTTTTCTCCCTGGTAGTTGTTCTACGTCATATGCAGAAAAACACTAGTAATCCCAAATCTGAGACAGGCAGTAATTTGCCTTACAACTATTCCCTTTCTCATCAATTTTTTGAAGGTCAGCTAAAGACTATGTGGGCAACAGAGAAAAACCTCTCAGAAGAGTCTCTGTACAGATAAACAGGGTTTGCCAGAAAATGGTTGGTTGGTAAGAGAGATCTGTTTGTGCTTCATTCAGCAAAAGTGTTCAGGACAGTTTCACAACTTTGGTTTATTTTGGGAGGAGTGGGGATGTCAGGTTTGTTCTTTTCTAATTTAAGACCATCTGACACAAAAGAAAAGATTTGGAGATACAATGCAGACAGCTTAATGCATATTCTGCTGGGTATATGACCACTCCTGGGGGAAACCAGCACTCTGATAAACAACAGATTCCGTCTCCCCCTGCCCTGAGTAGTATAATCCAGGCTCACAGTTTACACCTAATCTAATGGTGGCTTTCAAAACAAATACATTTCAGACATATCTACCAAATACTCCTCTTCCCAGTCTGCATCCAAAGCTTTCTCTTGAAAAAAAGGCCTTCTTCCCCGATGAAGACGTCAAGGACATCCTCCAAATCTGCCAATAGCTTGCATTACATAGTACACCTAAGAACTTTAAACTGACCTTTGTCCTCTCCGAGAAAGCCATCAGTTTGTTCCAAATAACCCACACACACTCTGCAGAAAGCCAAAGCTCCCGGAAACTCCTTAAAATATGTAATGCATCTGTCCCATGGGGTGAGACTGTGTGCACCTCTACAAGCACAAGAGCGCGAAAAGAGTTTTCCACTGTCTTGAATACACCACAACACACACCTGGGCCTTAGAAGCCTGTCCCTATTCCTTGCTCTGTGGCACTGCTTCCTTCCATGTCCACGTCTAAAAAGGGTCTCAAACATTTACTTACAACTTGGAAGTTAACATGCACGTTCACTTTGCCTGCACAGGCTACAGGAAGGCAAGGAGGAGGAACATGCACAGCCCTGCCAGGCTGCACACCTCCTGCAGCGAGGCTGCTGGGCTGGGAGCACGCAGCGTCAACCTCTGCCCCAAAGGAGCAGGCAGCGGAGCCTGCACGGCTGTTCTGTGCCCTGTGCAAACGCCCAAGAGTTTTCTGGTGGTGGGAACCGAATTTGATACTGCTGCCAACTTAAAAATCTATCCCTAGTGAGGAAAAACAAAAACAAAGAAACAAAACAGACAATGGCTATGGAGACTCCAGAGGAATGTAATGATTATAACAAAAGGCAATAGCAGTAGTGCTACCAGGGTTTATTAATGGGTCAAAAAACAGGCTGAAATGACTCAGCCACAGAATCAACTTCCAGCAGGATTGCCTTAAATCTCCTTCAGAGCTTGCAGGCCTTCGTGCAGTTTGTATTCAAGTTGTCTTGGAAGGGACCATTAAAAAGAAGGCTCTAGCTGCTCTTTCGCCTCTCGATCAGAAGGGCGCCCTACCAAAGCAGGGCAGCATTGCTATCCCCTTCTGGAAGAGCCGAAACAGGCTCAGACGCATCAAGCTGCACCCTCTTAACGCAAGGCAGTGGGTCAGCGCAGAGCACAGACAATTCCTACTGAACCGCCACTGGTGCAATGCAAATAGTTTTCTTAAATTGATTGTAAAACTATGATAAGAAAATGCTGGCTGATAGAAGTTTGTACTACTACTAAAAGAGCACATAAACAGATTATAGGTGTGGAGAGAGGTGACAACTTCGGCATTTTATCCCATTCATTCAAGGGAAGGCATGTCTAACCATCTAAAATACAGCCTCGCTCCTTCAAAACATGACCTAACTTTGCTACTATTAGGAAGCAGTACTTTCATGCACCCTATATACTTCAGTATTTCAGTTTGTTTATTAATGCATATGTAGCTGTCATTCCAAGTACGCAAGAGACAGCAGTGTGTTGTGATTTTGAGCATTTTGCACTCACATGTAACTACTCACAAAACTGATGCCTTCAACCCATCTGTGCCAGGCCTTCTCTCAATTATCCACCTCAAACAGCTCAGTAACACACAGGTTAGAACCTGAATTCAACAAAAATCTCAATTCCTTAGTTACAATGGTTTAAAAAAAAAAAAAAAATCAATGAAGAAGTCCCATTCTTTCCACACAGAGCTTTCTAAGCAGCAAGACATTGTCTTCCTTGATGTCCCATGTGCACCATGGAACAGCCTTTGAAGGGGACAGTCGCAACAGTTAGGTTTTAGCTTCTTTCAGATTACCAATTCAGGTGCCAAATTCTTCTCTGTATTTGATGGGGAAGTAAATGCCTACACAAGCGCTTCAGGTGGATGCCTAAATATGAAGGAGAAAGATCAGAATACACTGAGATCAAAAAACAGACAGTCACAGACCTGGCAGAAATTCTGAGCTGAACAGGAAAGAAACCCACCACATTTTGGACAGGGGTGAGACATGGAACAGACCTCTCTACAGTTGCTAGAAAAGCAACAGAAAGTCAAATATTAAACTTGCTGCAAACGATTACTCAAAGAGTGACTCAAAATAGTAAAGAGCTATTTGGTGCTTAAATAAAATACTACGACAATGTGTCAAGAAGCATTACATTATCATAGTATGACTTAAGTATTGTGAAAGCTATGTAAAAGTTTCCTTTCTCCCTGCTTGGAGGGCTGCATTCTAGCAAGAAATCCCTGAGATCCTGCAATCATTTCCTTGGGGATTTAGCATATTGGACAAGTCACTGGTCTCAGCAAGCACACCAACTGACATCTACTATTGTCTTAATAACCCCCACTCTGTTTAAAGACCAAAAGGACCTTAAAGCATCTAGCTGTTCCATACTGAAAACAAGGACAAGATTTTTTTTCTCATCTTTGATGCAGCAAACCAGAATTTCTTTATATACATCTTATTATTAGTTAAAACTAACCCAAATTACTTTGAAGAAAAACAAACAAAAATCCTTAAATAACACATTTAACTTAATTGTCACAAAAAAACAAGTTAATTAAATGTTTTGTGATAAATCACCTTGAGAAGTCAAAGAGACAGAGTGATGGATCAACATCCTTTCCCACATCTTACAACGTCAGATGATTTTGTAAGGTGCATATTTACACAGCACTTCACAGAAACTTTCCTAATAGAGTCAAATTGTTTTAACCAACAATTAGTAAAACAGGATTCTGCTTTTATCTCTCTCAGGTGACTTCATCAGTAACTGTCCAGTAAGTACAGGAAATTTCTCAAGAGGTTAGCCCTTTTTGACTTCAGCGCCTAAATTCCATGCTTCACTGTAACAAATTTGGTGCGTAAACCAGAAAGCCACTACAGATCCAAGAACTAGCACCTGTAACGTTAAAAAGCAAAAAGACATAAAATGTCAGTGAGAGCATAAGGCATCTGTAGTTTCAAAAACTCCAAACTGTTTCTTTTTTTAAGAGGCGTTATTACAGCCATAATGGTATTTTTTTCTCTTATTATAATACCTAAGAGAAAAGCGATCAAATGGCACATTACCTCAAAAAATATGAGGAAGACAATCATGGGAGTACTTGAGATTACCTGACATTGACATGGGAAAGGAGACAATGTATCACATCCAAAAAGCAGTGGGAAATCAACATAGCCTGGTAGAAGTTTAGATTTCTAAGAGTTCAAGAAAGAGTTATCCAGAACACATGAGCTAACCCAGACTAACTGGTGCCTTCTCCCTCTACTCTGTCATTATCTATCAGCAATAGATGGTTTAATACTAGAAATATATTATGTGGTTTTCACTCTTGGCAATAACTTCCAGGAACAGCAGGCAAATATAAAATACAATTCAGTTTGAAACAACTCTGTATGTACATTAAATGAGTTACTACCAGCCAGTAACAAAAAAATGCCTTCCTGTGTCCAAATAATCCCATTTTTCTTCTCTTTCTCTTCTGTTACATGCTTGGAATATCTTCTAAAAACACAGATCATACTCATTTCGTTCCCCAGCATGTGGCAGGGCTGAGTTCAGTTGCACTCAGGTCTTCCTCCCAGCAGCCTGCCTTCATCGGCTCTTGCACCTCACCTGAGCTCCTTGGTCACATCTCCGTAAAAAAGACAAACCGTTACTAGTATGCCATTCAGCATCAATACCGTGGCATTCTTCCCCCTCACGCAGCTGCCTGGCTGTGGGCTACACTTTTCAAAGGGTCCTTCCAGATCAGTGACCTACCTTTACGAACCAGTGAATTCCCAAAGATGAAATTCTGTATGCAAGTTCTCGCAGCCAGAATTTGATCACTCCCTACCAATGCAAATGAGTATTTTTGAAACTAAAGGAGAATACAGAAAAAAGTGAAGAAGAAACAAGTCTTTAAATGAAACAAAAATCAGAGATTAAACAGCAGTGCTTTCTTTTAATATTCTTACAGGCATCTGCTAGACTTCATAACAGTTAATCAGAAGAGCATATTATTCATGTGCAACTTTTTGAATGGCAGAATCTTTACTGGATCTAGTCTAACCCTTAATAAATTATTCTATACAAATTTGTCATCAAGTTAATGCTGAAATAAGAGCTTCTGAATTCAAAAGAAATCTCTCAAGCAATATTTACTTATGCTTGTCAAAAAAATCATAACGGGCTTTTGAACTTTATTGCAGATTCATGCTACAAGAGAGACAATTCTGGACACAACTAAGAGGAAATTCAGGGAAAATATCCCTAACTACCACCAGAAGAGCTCTGAACTGGTAGGAATTATTTTCATTTGCATGTTTTTAGGTGGGTGCTATTGAAAAATACAAATAAAATATAAGCTCATTTCTCATGTATGAGTTTTTCAATAAGATTAAAATAATAGGAACCTGTACATATAGGTCACTTTTCGCAGATAATTTGTCAGAATGACTAGTAAAAAATGTTAAGTGTTTTAAAAAACAAACTATTCCTACTTTCCTGGCAAAAATTTGGAAGACTTTCTCACACCTCCTACACATAGTGGGTATTGGTCTATTTATCCAATTCTTTTAAATTCTAAGTCACAGAATGAAGTGGGGAAAGAAAAGGGACTTTGTACTACAGAAGTCTCTTAATTGATTAAAAGCTTGTTAGATATCAAATCAGTCTTTGAATGTAAAGTAAGTGTGAAAACATATTTTAAGTAGATTTATATTTCTCCTGTACCACTTTCAAGTCAAAGCCCCCATTAAAAAATAGTTAACAAAATTATCAAAAAAGTATGTGAATCCTCCAGATGTTTAAAAAGTAGGTTCATATAGCCAGCAATTTCACTATATTAAATACATACACTGCTTAACTCATCTGCTTTTGCCATTTGCACACTAGAACAACAAACAAGGGGGTTTTTTTCAGACGGAAATAATGTTTCTGTAAACATGTCACCATTCCATTTAAATTAATATGGATCTTGCGGTAAGTGGCCTTGGGAGAGAGCGCATTTCTGATGTCTTTGCATGCAATACATACCTTCCTGAAACACTTCCTGTCTTGCACCCGTTTTTGGATATTATCACTGTTGTCTGACAAGAATGAGGTCAGCTAGGATTGTAGGGATACTTTACAGCAGCTGTTGGATATTTCTTTGAAACTCCACAAGCCTTTAACTCCTTAACTGCCTCACCAAAACAGAAACTGTAGTCATGCAGGAACACTGGAAGAATAATGACTTTTCAGGGTGCGCAGGATGCCGTCCACTGAGCAGTCTCAAAGTGCTTAACTGAGGGAAATAAAAGACTAAGCTTTTCAAATGAGCAAAAATGAGAAAGAAAATGATGTGCCATGTGACTGAGAAATGTTACCACCTTTGCAGCAGCCAGGCCCAAAAAGAGCTGGGGAGGCAAGACAACATCATTTATGAAGAAGAGAGAGAGACATTTTGCTTGAAAAACAGCAGAGACAGACAGGCAGGTTTAAAATAGTAAGGTTTATCAGCATTCTCCCACAGACATACTTCGCTGACTCTCAGCAAATAAAACTGTCCAGTTGCTCAGCAGCACCAATAAGCTAACTGAACCTGTATAAGCGGCAGACAGTACTCTGAATTTGAACAGAACTTACTTCTAATGCGACACAACAAACTTCCATCCCCAACACCCTCACAAAACTTCCTAACGTTTCAAAACTAGCTGTCTCAAGTCAGGTTGACCGTCAGAAACCTTTTGAATTTATTTATGAAGATGTATTCGCACAATCACTAACATGAGCTCTGTGTATGAATGAATCTTTCAGTAGCAAAAATTTGATCTGTATCAATTATGCCCATATTTCCATTAAACAAGCCAAAATTTGCACCCATGTTGTATTGGCTGTGGGAGGACAGACATAGCCATAATGATGCAGACTGATGATATCTGGCATACCAGCTTTACTTCTATAAAAGTTTAATATATTAAACCTTTTTTAAATAGAATTCCACTCATGGTGTAAATTTACTCTGGATCATTTCACTGAACTGCACGGCCACTGTTTCCATTTGAGAAGCTTTAAGATGATACAGACTTACTGCATCACTACACCAAAGTTTCTTCCTTGCTTTTTTACACACTGTCGAGGGCATGAGAACAGCTCTGCGCTACACCACAGTTTCTCCAACTCAGGCATCAGAAGAGGCCGTGAGAGAACAGCAACTGGGAGTGCAGAGCATGTTTTCAAAAGGCTCAGTTATGAGACTGATGACAGACAAAGAGACTGGGATCATGCGGTACAAATGTCCTGATACGACGTGATTTCCACGGCTTCCTACTTTTCTTTTTCACTATGTGTTTGCAGGCATTGCACACATCCTCCCCCTTTTTGTACAGTGAACTTAGTTTACATCTTGTTTCAAGGATACTGTGATGATTTCGTAATTCAAACCATGATTTAGTTACAATATTAAGGATGGCATAGTTTTCAAAGAACGGCATTCCTCCTTAGGCTGCGTATCGGTAACACTTTGCAGGGTTTTGGCAGCAAGCAACTTAGCTCATCTGCCATCATACTGCAACACTTCAGAGTGCATACCAGACCTAACAAAGCATTCACAAACTCAACGCGGGGGGATACAATGTTCCACGAAACTGATTCTGTCTTGCAAAAAAATCTCTGTATGCCTTTGGCTGCTTTTCTCCCCACCTGAGATGGGGCATATCCATGTGTAGCATATGATGCGTGTGCCTGCAGGTCTGAGGGGCAACCCTCTGCGCTTCCTTCCAACTTTTCCAAAAGCAGTTGCCACTGTGTACCTTATTGTGTACAATAACTCAAGCTAAAGGCTGAGACAGTGAGTCAACACACAAGAAATCAGCTGTATTTTGCCTACAGTAAAAACCAAGCGAAACACAAATGCGAAAGTAAGCAATTTCCAACCACTTCACTCGGCTCAAGAAACAAATTCTAGCCTCATAACACTGCACCCAGATGTGCCGCAATAAGTATTATACTGCTTGAAAGTAAAGAAATTGTTAACGACAACCTGTCATCATCATTGTCAGTAGAACACCTCTTTCTGCCCCTTTCTTTGAAACTAGCCGGGTCTTGGTGCCGAACTACAGCTTGCCTCGAAGTTCTGTTTGCACCTGGCAAAGGACAGTCTGGCTTTTCAGAGGAGTTGAAGCCTGATAACCAGCGATACCAAACAAGTAGCTCCTTTATAAAATCCCATAATTCTGTAGTGATGGACAACCAATGGAAAAGGTCTGAAAATCTGAACTTGGTGTAACATAGGTGAGATGAAACAAGCTGGGGTTTTCCCCCCCAAGCCATAAACAAAAACATTGGATGCATGCAGCATGTTAGGATAGTATATTTAAAGGCCTAACAGGTCATAGACAATTAGCAAGGTAGTTAGGGCAGGCTTCCTTTCAGCTGATATCATTATGCAGCACCACATTAATAGGACTGGGTTTTTATTTTGTTTATTTTTGGCTAGATTTTAAAATATGTCATTTAGTACAGGGAAGAGACAGATGGAAATGAGTAAGGAAAAACTGCTGTTCCAAACAAAGAATTTTCAAATTAATTCATCATTACATATATTTTAAGTCAACATTTTAATGGATAGAACAATTTTGTGTCAAAAATCAATTAAGTTTTGTGGAAAGCAAAAGAGAAAGTAAGGAGTCATGCTGTATACAGCTATTACTGGCATCTGACCACAACCAGTATCGCTACCACAAGAAGGTACGTGAGTGGACGAAGCTCAGCTAAGAACTAGGCAAAAATATTATCTCTAGCTAAGCGGGCAAAATTGCCCATTTTCATGGACTTTTCCCCTCCCTTCTCTTCTAAGCTGAAGAGAATATATTTCTGCAAATGAGATGATGAAGGATCAAGATCTACAGGTAGGCTGGCAGAGCACACAGGTAACACGGAATGTACAGCACAAGCCTTCCAGAGCTTCTACCCAGCATTTGTAAGTGATAGATGCCTTCCTCTAGCCTGAGTTTCTGAACAGGTATTAAAAATTCATTTAGCAAGAAATTGTTCCAGAAACCTTGTGCAAGGGTAAACTTCCTGCCTTTCCAGCTCCAGAAATCTAAGAGAATGAACTTCTGAGAATTATATATTTACAAATAATTCTGTCTTTGTTGTTTTAACATAAGGTTGCATCCACGAAGTTAATGCCTTGCAGTTTCTGTTAGCTTACATACTCCATTTTATAGGGCAAACAAAACTTACTAAATCTTAGGTATCAACCAAATAGTTCCCAAAGCCAAAAATTAAAATATGTATACTATTGTTTACATTTGGTTTTCAGTTGCCCTTAATTTCCTTCTTTTTCCATAGCTATAATGATTAGAGTAAATATATATTTATTGTTTATATATATATATATAAAAAATAGAGGGAACTAATTATGACAGACCAGAAACATTTTGGGTTTTGAAACAATTGCAAAAGCTACTGTGTTCCTGCACGCTCAAACAACTCGGATTAGTTTGTCTTGCATTCTGTACACACTGGCACCTAGCTGCTGAGATACAAGCAACATGTTCTTTAGGGGCAGATTATCTTTGATGAAGTGGCAACAAATTATCCGATCTCACAAGCAGTTTAAATGATTAATTTTAGCTTTTACTTACTGATGAATCATTGACCTCATCTTAATCTACATTTAAGTACACATAATTGGCCTTTTCATGTGCCAGTTGTAAGGCTTGTTCAGAAGTACCTTAGTTGTTAAAGGGGAAGGGGCCAGCGAGAGGAGAACAAGGGAAACTGGTTAGGAAGACCTAAGAGACACCAAATGTTGTGCAGAAAATCCAGTCTAAGAGAAACAGAATAAAATACAATAAAAGAAACTCTTCACAGCTACAGCTACTTCACCTGATAGATGAAGGTGTAGTAAAAATGTTAAATTAAACATTTAAAATGTTCACAGCACCCTTCAGCAGGGAGTATCACAATACCTATCCTAAAACACTTGTAGTCTGAGGTGTTCAAATCTTCACTGGCTCATTCAGTTGAACAAAAGCAGACAGCAGCAAGAAGGAAGCCTGAACTGTCTTGCCAAAGCTAACAGGAAGGCAGCCCCTGACAGTTTGGGTGCAGGTTCTGCTGTGGACATCTAAGGACCAGGAAATATAAACGAGGGAGAAACTTCACAGAGTCTTAGGAGGACTGCAAAATAATTCCCAAAGGAATGCAGAGGAGGAAGTCTCATCCTTCGCGATACCTAAAACTAGATGGAACAAAATAGTGGAAAGTAGCCCAGGGAAAAAGCTAGTACTGGCAAGTCGACAGGCTATATGGAATACATTTTTTCTTGCATCTCTGACTTCTATTAACATTTTTGTGGCTCTCGAGGCAGCAAGGTAGGAACTTTGGTTTATACTCCATAAACACAAGCCAAAAGCCTCCCACGGTTCCATTTGGTAACGCCAGCTTAACATGCTCAAATACACACAGACTTCTGACAATGAGTCAAGTTCCCACTCAAAGATAACTTCTGCCAAAAAACACCCAAGATTATTTCAACTAATAAACACTTGGTTAAAAAACACGTCAAATCAACTTGGTCTTTACATCAATTTAATTGTCTCTTACCACAACCATTGCCTAAGCTGTAGCGTGCTGCAGGAAGCACCGAAAGATAAAGGGAATTGAAAATATTTCTCACGGCGCTCCTCTGACTGTCATCGCTTCCGCGGTTGCACAAAGCCAAGGACTCTTCACTTGGAAAAGTGATTCTCCAGCAACCGGGCTGATGTTGTGAGAATCATTTTAAGGATGCCAACGTCCTGACTCCTGAAGACTAGAATTTGGGACAAATACTGCACCAAAATTAAGTTCTTAAAGGAAAGGTCAAAGTCTTGCATCCTGTCACGGTACACAGCTTCAAAGCCCTCTCAAAATGTTGTCCTTTGATTCAACTTTCATAGTGTCATTCTTATAAAAGACAACTCTTCACGAGAAATACAATACTTGAAAATATGCACAATGCTACCCCAAGTTTATACAGATGCTGTTCATTAGCATATTTATTCTCTTTATAAAACTGTGACATTTGGACTTCAGATTTTTCCAAATCCCATTCCAACTCCCCTACTGAGTTTGTATACTGAGCATTAAAAAGACAACCAAAGTGAAAAATAAAAACAAGAAATTCAACACAAGGACACAACCCCAGTGCAAAGTAACTTGTGATACATTGGATTTATAGATCCTGAAATTGTCTCCTCCAACTGATTGTTCTTTCCAGAATTTCACATGTTGTTATAGTAACACAGAAGGCAGAGCTGGTGTGGTTAGCTCTTGCCCAAGAGGCCTTCCAACGTAAGTAGCATCTCTAATATACCACTCTGACAAGCGATTAGAGAAAAGCAAGGCAAATTTCTACTAGACAGACAAAAAGAATACAGCAGAAAAGCGTCATCAGTTAAAACACTGATTGGACTAGCATCACCAGCAGTAGTTACAGCATGGAGAAAAAGACTGAAATCTGCTGGAGACTCTTCTATCAAACTGAAAGCTGGTTTTCATGATCAGGAGAGAGCCACATTTGAGAGGCTAAGCTGAAGTATACCTTTTCCATAAGAGCAAGCCTTCTTCCTCCACAACTACCATGCTGAGGCTAGCTATGGACAAATAAATACTAAATTCACTCAAAACACTTCAGAGACAAAAGTTCTTAAAGGCAAGCCAGTTCAACTGAAAACACATGTATCCAAACATAATGTCCTGTCTACATATGGATTTCCTCTCACAGAATGGTGACATGCGCTAAAATTTCATTCCCACTGTGAGATCTCTTGACGACTCATGGAAAGATGAATCACTGTTCTCAATGGAAATAATGACTTGTGACAGCTGTAACTGCTGATATATAAGGTACCACATGCGCAAAGTCAGCCTGACTCCCTGCTGTAAATAATTAGTGGATTGCAACAAAAAGTACTGCACTACCTAGCTTTAAATGGTACTAGAGAATTACTAGTCTAGAGTCTCACCTGTGCTACAGGATAAATGCACGGGAAAAGCCAGAGGCTGAACTAGTTCCACAACCTTTCTGACAGGGGTCAAAAGCAGATGCTTGGACAAAGAGACCAATGGCAGCATCAACAGAGCGATCCTTCTCCTAGCATGCCCTCAAACGACACTGAAGGATTTAAGCTGCCTCCAGAACATCCTGCTAAACTACCACAACCAAACTGATCCTCTGTGAATCTCCTTGCTGAGTGCACTAACACCTCTGGCCTCAGTGGTCTCCTGTGGCACTGACCTCTACGGTCTGGCTATGTGCTGTGCAAGGAGGTACCTTCCTTAGTTTCAATTTTGTGGCAAACCGATTCACTGAGTGTCCCCTGATTATCATGCTACAAGAAAATAATTATTTCCATTTACTTCATCCACGCTGCTCAGGATATCCGAGTCCTAAATCAGATGCCTTTTACGCATTTTCTTTCCCATTTGAACAGTAATGGCCTAGTAATCCTAGGAGATAAAGCACAGGTAATCTGGTGCTACCTTACATTTTATGGAGATAGGGAATCAACTGTACCTAATACTAAAATATATTTGCACACAGGCATAATGACATTTTCTGGTTTAGCTTGCTTACTTTGTTAAAGCTTTCTGGTTTCTGACCAGTGCTAGAGACTGAGCTGAAGTATTCCTAGAACAATGAAGAAGGATCTCCTACAAGCCTCTTTGCTGGGTAACAGTTGCTAATAACTACCTCAAGACTTTTTCTTAAAGATATCATAAGAAGCACCTAATTAAATAGGCTGATAAGCCATCTGTTTTAATAAATTTCCTGCTACAACTCTGACACCACTTCTGCAGGGCTTCAGCAAAACAAATTCTGGTATGTTGCAATGAACCAGCAGTTCAACATCTTTGAGAATCAACACCGATTGCTTTCGGAAGGAACAGCGCAAAACAGGGAAGCAAGGAGTGGTCAGACCTCAGTGCCTAGGTACTTAACCAACCAGTCTCTTCAGCCTCCTGCTACACCTCACAGAGAAAGTAGGGCTTCTCCTGAGCAGGAATCCAGCCCTGGATTTGTGGGAGTGCCCTCCCTCTGCACTGCCTAAAGCCAGCTAGGCTAAGGACGTACGGACAGCTAGTGTGAAAACCTACCCCTGTGTATCTGAAAGCAATCACCTATCTTAAGATACCCGATTCTGGACAAAAATCCCATCATCATTTTTCTACAAGGTATCACGGTCTCATCCCTTACAATTTCCCTCACATTTGAGTAAGTCTGCATATGTATGTAGTACTTACATAAAATACATATATGTTTTAAAATGTATATGTAAATACACAGGAGCCTTATTCATGTCCCACAGTAAGGCAAAGTGTTATTCACAGGCTTCCAGATGCTCTGTCCAGTTCAACCTGCACATGTAGCTTCCGTAAAACAAAGATGAAACGCCAACACTGGCGGCCACTTCCCCGAAACTGTTGTACACACATTTTGCCAAGGGCATCTCCGGACAGATACTCCGGTCCCTCCATCCCAGGGCAGTGGTGTGGCAGGTGCGGAGGAAGGTGCTCTGAGCTCTGCTTGCAGCCAGGCAGGGCTGCCTGCCCCGGGGCTGGGGGCACGGCAAGGGCCCGTGGTACCCCCCGAAGCAGCGCTGGCAAGTACCACTGCTCAGGGGTTAGATGATGGCTGAAACGCTGCCTTTGCGGTACCTGCCGAGCCGGGGAGCAGATGACCAGGGTCCAGGCTTAACAAGGCAGCTGCAAATTTGACAAAGCTATTTCTCACAAGCATTGTACAAGCCCTTTGGGAAGGCGGCCTTAAATCTCCACAGGGTTACGTCTTGCACAGGTGGCCTGTATAACTTCACAGGATCCTGTTCTTAATATTTTTTTTCAAAGCTTGCTCACTACATTTATTACTGTAGTTCTGACTAAGCCTCCAAACTATTTTTACGGGCCCTGAACAATAGTAATCATTTATGATCAAGTTCAGCCTGCTAAACTGAATTATATCTCATCCAAATCTTTCGAAATCATACATCTCTGACAAATGCTGTTGATCACAGAACATAAAGGATATCAACTGGGATAATGTTGGTTTAAGAGATATATGAAGAACACCACAAGAACAAGAATTTGCCACAAGGTTTTTCTCATAGTTCAGACCATGAAAAAATGCAGGGCATTGTAACACCTTCTTTGCAACAACTTCATTTTGAAATGCACGATGCAGATGCAGTACAGTTAAGATGACCAGGTTTCTGAATGACCACTCTTGGGTATTTTTTTCAGTGGCATTTAAGAACCTTGTCTAGGACCTAAATAGGACATTAAGAAGTTGTAAGTATCATCTTTCAAACAAAGTAACACTAAACTAGAACATATTATTTGCAAAAGGTTGCTTTCAAAACCAGACTTTACTTAACTCTCTTGATGGGCAGCAAAAAAAATTTCTTAGAAATTTTAGAAATCGTAGAAAGACAAGTCAAAACGATTCCAGTTTGATTCACTTTCCTGAAACATATCCTGATGCTTAAGCACTATTTACCACTGAAGCAGTTGCCCATAACCATTTGCATTCTAAAGAAATCACCAACTAACCTCAGAGACGGGTAAGTTTCAGCTCTGCAGCTCTAATTTGCATGAAGCTGAAATTCTGATAAAACCAATCTCACTATGCGAATACTCTGAGGATAAATCTACACAGTATGTCTTAGGCTTATGCAAGGTAAGAAAATAGTGATGAACGTGCACTATAAAATAGCATTGGTGTCATTATTAATATCAGTGTTATGAGCCACAACCTACCTCCTTGTTACCATACACAGGCATTTCGTCCTTATTTATCCTTCAGTTCTAACCGTAAAAGCCAAACTGGACAGTCAGTTTTACTTTTCACGTATCATCAATATACCTTTCCCTCTCCTATCCAAGTGAATTTTAAGTTTTGTTTTGTGGGGGTTTTTTTCCCCCCTTTTTTTTCTTTTTTAGGGCTATACGGCAAGAAAATTACTAAACTTTAAAGTAAGAAGAAAACATGTTACTGTCTCTAGATTTATTTCCTTTATTAATGAATAAGTTTGTGATAACAACAGACTTTTAAAAATGCTACATTTTGAGACTGGGCAGACTGAACTTAGAAGAAAATGCATGGACTCAGAGTTGTACTACCAATAGCAATCACAAAATACAGTGCCCAGCCCTGCAATCCAATCTCACACAAGCAGCTCCGCAGACTTTAATGGGCCTGCCTGCACAAGGAAAGCTCACAGAACCCCACCACATGCACTCTGCTGTTTACTGGATTTTTGGTATTAAATGAGGCAGGACAGATTCTCTAGCCTTTCATTTAGAAGCCTTTCCCTTCCTTTATCTCCTGAAATTTATTTGAGCTGCAAAATTAACATTTTGGTGTCAGGGGAGTGTTAGGATATGTGATTGCTCCTCAGATAGAATTGCTTGCACATACAGGAACAACTAGCTGTCCAGGGCTGTGTATCATCTTAATCAAGGTAAATCCACTCTACTGTTAACATTTATAAAATATTTATTCACTCACTCAAAACAGCATTGATCGGAACAGAGCATTAAGAAAAATTCTCCTTTTGGAGAAAGAAGGTAAACACTACTAATGCGTGGGAACATACGATCACTACACACACACCTGCCCTGTGTTAAAATCACTCCTTTACAACTACTCCAAAATCAAATGCGGGGCTCCTTTGGAATTTTTTTGTGTTTTAATGCTAAGCAATTGTTCACAAACAAACTTACTTGTCAGAAATTTGTCCAGGAAGTGTCTTTTTCATGTATGTCTAGGAGAGATGTCTGTACCTATATAACACAGAATTAGGAGGATACGCTCAGACGATGAGGTGCACAGGGACTTTGAGAAGCAGCATTAATCCACTGACTTAATGTACTACAAATGAGCACTATTTATGTGCAGAAGAGGTATGGTGCTCTCAGGAGCTAAATATTAGCTTCAAATGAAATAATTTCAGTGAAGTCTTACTAAGCAGCAGCTCTAAGGAGGCCCTCTGTGGCTGCAGGATACAACTCCATGCTTCGCTAGGAAGGACTTGCATGTTAAATGCAAACATTCATAGTCACCTGTCCATGCCCTCCTTAACACACCAAAAAAACTGCAGACCTGTCCTCAGCTGCCAGGAAAACACCAGTAGGAACACCATATAATTGCCACTGAGACCGAAAAAAGCAACTCCAACAGGACTCTCCTGGCAGATCAACCCATTTATGACTCCTGCTGCTCAGGGAGCGGTTCCTTCCCAGATCTTCCACTGGTAACTGCAGCATTGGACACCAGCAGCAGAAGGGTGCCTACTGCATCCCTCAGGTCCCACCTTGCCTCTGCCTCATTCCATGCTGTTTGACACTGCCCACCACAGAAGCAGGAGGACAGGCTTTCTGCAAGGCTCTCCAGCACCAACACACACCTAACAGAGCTCCAGCAAAACACAGGACAACTGGTGCCAAGCAGCTAAGCAGGGTAACACGAAGATTTTGCTTTGGTTTTAATTACCATTCTTCCAAAAGGATAAAGAGGTGTTTTAAACAAGCTTTTCAGAGAGACCTTTAGAGGGGAGGGGTGGGGATGGGGAAGAAGACATTCAGATTTTCCTGTTCCCTTAAGACCAATCTGAACATGAGAATTTTGTAAAATATTCGTACAGATGCATCCATTTACATCTGCAAAATCCCTTTCCTTAGCACCCACTAGCCACTGGGCTAGCAGCTGGCAACAGCCATATTGTATTTGAACATGTGAAAAACTTGAAAAGAGAGGAACAAACAGCAGTCTGTGCCCCAAGCCACCTCTCCAGCGTGCCCTGCCCTCCCCCCCAGGGACTCAGCTACAGTATAATCAAACCCAGGGTGAAGTCACAGCTGCAGCCACAAATCGACATTTGCCTTTACGCATGAACCTCATGTAGCAAAACTGCAGGGTCCTTATGTAGCAATGCAAGGAAAATACAAGTTTTCTCCGCTTGCCCTATGCCAAAGCACAGATGATGGCCTCAAGACCAAATTTCAAACAAGGGGGGAAAAAGGAAAGCATAGCCAGGGGCACAGAGGAGGTACATCTACCTGACTCACTGACATCCACTCCCCTTCCTTTTTCCTGCAAAGTGGCAATTTAACTTCACTGCTTTAAAACCTCCCATTAGAAATCTGCGGTTTCCACTGCATTTTTATTGCATTTTCCAAAGTTGCATCATCAGAGCAGGGCATACTCCTACGGGAGCTGAAGGTCCAAAACTGTAAGCCATTATAATAAATAATAACGAATGTCATGGCTAGTAAAACCTGTAATCTGAACACATACAAAAATTAATTTCACTGCGTACAGTAACTTTTCAAATATCGTGCTTTTCATATTTTCCTGGCAGACGCATATAGCCACAATCACCAATTAATATGAACAATATAAAAAATATAAGCCACCACTCAAAGTTGTAATTTTACTTTGGCTTATTTAAGGCAACAATCAATCTTTACAAAAAAAAATTCTTCAAAAACTAAAAACGAACTACAACCCTGACTTGAGAATCCTCCTGGAAGCCCATGTTTCCTTTGTGTTCATTTGTGCAGAGGTGTACATGCATCAGATAACTAAAAAAATCCTGCTGCCACAAAATTAACAGATAGAACCAATATAAATAAGAACAAAACAAAAGAATAATAAAAGCCAAAGAAAACAAATGAGAAAGCCTCCAAAACAACAAAAAGCAGAAATCCACATTCCTGTTGCAAAAAAGAGATTTTGATTCAAAACATGAACGCAATACTGACTTCCACTTCCACCCAAGTCTAGAAACTCCAGTTTTCAAAATTTCTTCGGAGCATCTTGTGACCCTAGGGCAGTCTTGTGAAACCCATGCAACTTGTCATTGTGTGAGAGGCCACAGGCAGCATTTGAGGGGTTGGATGAGGGGGATACAGGGCACTGCCAGTCAGTACTCCTGGCTCAGAGGCGAGGAGGGAACTCGCGCCATTCGCCCCAACGGTGGTATCCCTTCCCTTCACTAAAACCCCAAATCCAAAACCTCTGTTCCATAGGAAATAAGGTCTAATCTGCATAGAAAGGTTACAGTGAAAGGCCTGGAGATCTGAGAGGGATTTTGTTTACACTGAACTCCTTGGAACAAATGATTTAGAGTATTTAACTAATTTATCCAAATTCTTCTCTTGGATATAGAAGATGGAGAATGGAGAACATGGGCATGGGCAGTGGGGCGAGGAATCTTCCACTGTCGACTGCATGTTGCTGTTTTGTAGCTGCCGTTGGAAGAGGAAAATGCCAGAGCAGATTTCTTGCACAACTAAAGATTGTTTCAGTCAGAAAAAAAATATGTTAGCCTGCTGTTACATACTTTGGTATTGCCATTAATGAGGGAAAAAAAGCAAAGAGAATAACAACATGCTCACACTGGTTTTGTATTACAGAACACAAAGCAAAACTCAGTATTTCCCCAGCTATAGGAACACAAAGTACCACACATGGAATGCAATGAAGATCTGAACTATATAGAAAATCCAGTCCACAGCTAAAAGGAAACCCTAAAATCCAAGGAAAAAAGCAACCTGAGTGATTCAATTTCTGATCAGATAAACCAATGAAAGATTACTGTCCAATTCCTAGACAGCAGCAGAATATAGTCATAGATGGGGATGGTATGAAGAAATTTGGTTTAAAACAACACCAAACAAAAATCCAAACAAGCAAACACAAAAATGCCATACCAACAACTCTGAAATCCTAGGTTCAGACATAAGCCTTAAGACCTACCTGTTGTTCACAGATGCTTAGTGCCAGCGTGACAAAACCAGTAAACTGCTTTAAAAGAGAAATGCTATTCTCAACAGCTTCTATGAGTTAAGTACTTTCTGCTATCAGACAGCATGTAAGGATTTGGTCTGAAGCATAGAAGATGAAGTTCATGAAGGCAAGCAGACATTAAGAAAAACGTAAGAAAGGAAACGCAGTGCTTAGGAAGAACAAAAATTAATCCGTTTTCCTGAAAGCTGTCTACAGGTGAAGAATTCCAGATTAGGCAAAAGATCACAAACTCTCAAAGCTTGGGTAGTATGTGTTCTGTGTTGCTTAGACACAAAACCAGATGAAGAGAGATTTTTGGACAAATCAAACCAAAACCAACCAATCAAGCAAACAAACAAAAAAATCAGACATACAATATTTTGCGAAGTCCTCAAAGCCATATCTGAACATTTCATGTAACTTCAATAGCCACAAAAGCAGATAAAATTCTGTATTTAAAAATGTCAGTCAACTCACAGAACTCCTGAACATGTACTGCCAAAGACAATTGTTTCAACTAGAGCATCCCACACGATATAGTGGGAAAAACAACAGAGTTGTTTTTGAAAAGTTGTTTTATTCCTGTCTGTCTTGGTAAAAATAGGGGGCATCTGTGGATTCCCCCACCTCCTCCCTCTCCAAGGAAGGCATCTCCTTTCAGAGTAGGTTGCAAATGATCAAATCAGTGGAATAATGATGTTGATTGTCTTAGCCAGCTCTCCGTAGACGTGAGTTCACAAGAGAGGCAGCCATGCAGCTTCCTCAGACATTAGTAAAGACTTTTGATCTTCCTTTGAAGACTTTTCTCAGGATATTTAACAGTCTGTGGTTTATTTTCATGTGTGGGGAAAAGCAATGCTGAGGCGAACACTCCCACACAAAGAAATGTCTCAACAAAGCTATGCTTGTCAAAAATACCCTTGAAGAAAATTAATATATATTCACTTTGAAGGTGTACATTTTTATTCTGTAGTCCTCACTGTGGTCTCTGCTGTCTATTTCACGACTCATGGATGTATGGTACTCTATGCAAATACCAAGCAGATAAAAAAAAATTAATAAAATGGAAATGGGGATGACGGCAAGGGTTAAGAAGTTGGTTAAGAAGTTTAGGTCTTGGATACCCAGACCAACTACCGTGGGGTAACAACTTACGCTAGATAACATACACTAGATAATTCTTGCTTACTAACCACACATTTTTCATTGAAAACAAAAGCAAGGTACTTCAACTCTGTATACTACTGCTCTTCTGCTGAAAGCTTATAAAAGACAAATATTTTGTATTTGCCACCGGCGCCAAGCACAAAAGAATTACACAGACACAGGCTTGGTACACAAACATATTCTTTAAAATGTTCTGTGTGCGTATCTAGAAACACACACAGGCACACACTGAAATACAAGAAATACCACTGGTTTCTTGCTTCTCTTCTGCCCACAGCTATTACAGCTAATAATACAATAATATTTTCTTTCTTCAATTAGATTCTTTTTGCAGAGTTGTGATTATAGGCTGTGTTTCAAAATGGCCTTATAACACATTACCAGAGAGTTTAAGGGCACACAACAAGACAGTTTGTCACAAGCACTTCTTTTTCAGGGTCAGTTTACCTTCCATCAGAAAGGAAGGACCATGTTCCAGAAGACACACTGGCCAGAGAAGTCATGTTTGCACACTCCTGGGCATATGTGTAGGAAAAGTTAATCACTGAAATCAGAGATGCAAAAACTGCACTGGACTGTGTGAACATCTTTTGTCTTTTATTCTTAGACTTCTCTTCATTCTATTTGTCTTTTACTTCTTATTACTTTGAAAAAGAGTTTTAAAATTAAGAGATCTGTCATGCTACTAAAAACATCAGAAGAAAAATTGACAGTATTTTAATTCTATTTAGATTATTAAAATAGACCATTAAATGTTCCCATTTTGGGGGTGACAGGAAGTTTTGGGAAGTGAGAGGGAACGCTATAACAATGGGATTTTTTTAAAAACCTCATATCACAAAACTCGACCTTGAAATATTTATAAGATTACCACACAATGACGGCATTTTGGCTACATCAGATCTGCTGAGGACAGCAAAAGAAGCATGGGCAATAATGTATATTGTCAGGAAGTCACAAACAGCTGCTTTTTGCGGGTTCCCCATTTACCAAAAAGCATGTTCAACCTGGGGAAAAAAAAAAAGGGCGTGTACCTGCCAGCTGGGAGACAAGCAAACACACAGAGCATTTAGAGAGTCTTGAGCACTGAGAAACTTCCCCTGGATTTTAAACCCTGCCAAAACTGTCATTTACTTGCCCAGCATTAATTCCACTGCTGGGACAACACCTTCAGGTATGCTTGTACCATGTTTGGCAGAAGGAGATACCAATCTTGACCAGGGCCTCTGTAAGATTTCATTTAGTAAGTCTCTAGAAGGATGGGGGAAAGCAAAAGCCAGAAACGTAGGTATTGACTCGAGAGGTGCATGGCTCTCATGTGAAGGAATCAGAAATGAGATTATGAATGTACGAACTAGATCAGATCAATAACCTGCAAAACGTAAAAGACAGTAAAAATCTTCAGTAAAGTTCCCATGAAAAAAAAAACCCAACAACAAACCTATCCTTCAGTAGACAGAAGATGTGTGACTTATACAGAAAACTTTAGCCTACCCTGAAACCCAAAACCTAAAAGCTTCTGGTTTGGGTTTTTTTCTTCCTGTTTTCAGTCTTGCATATTGTTACATTACAAACACACAGCTAGCCCCTTCTCAAGTCCTCACATACCCTACTTCAGCTATCACCTGTGGGATTTACAGAAACATGTTACACAGCATGCAAAAACCTATTTGTTTCACAAGTCTGAATACACCACGCTTCAGCTTCATGAGTACCCCCATAACAGATTATTCTGCGAAAAGGCCAACCAAATTTTCCAGTGTATTCTTCCCAAAGACAGCCTGAGCTTGTTTCCCTGTGGCCCCGAGGCTGTGCGCTTTGCCTACCCAGGGGTCCCGTCCTGAACCACTGCCAGTTTCAAAGAAGCCAGAGTGAGAGGTCAAGATACTGACATTTCTACAGATTTCAGGGAAACTGGTACCTGCAGAAACAGCTGAGAGATAGTCACCATGGGGAAAAACTGAAATGTGGGATTCAAACTCAGCCATAGTACCTGCTGCCTTTGCCTTTCTACAGGCATAGATCTACAGAAAACCAGGCTCCATTAGTACTTCTTTCTATACACCTTCTTCATGCCTTTTTTTTTTTATTTTTAAATATATACTTGGTTGTACATACTACAGTACTTAGCTTAAATTGGTGCTGAATTATCCTGCTATGTAAATGTCTACAGTCCAGTTAATTTCAAGATACTCAGGAAAAAGGATGAGTTTAGATGCACAATTCCTAAGCAGAACATTTTCTTTTCATGTAGCACTATTTCCAATTTTCACTTTGCATAATGCTGTTATTATAGAGTAATTATATATTGGAGCCAAAATTACAGCAGCTGAATAATAAGTATTAAACCACAAGCACTGTATTAAATAACGTTAACTGTTTCTTATGCTCATAAAAAAGAGAAAAATCTATACTTGGAAAGCAAATTCATGTAATTTATATTGGAGCAGCTGAGTTTTATTTCGGTATACTTCAGCAATAAAAATCTGTCATACAGACAACTGCAAGATTCACTTTTTTATTTAGAAAGAGAAACAGATGATACGTTATTGCAGAGTTTACCTTTTCAAACACTTAGATCTGTCTGACGGTACAGTCACATTTTTTCACATGCATCAAAAATATCTCTTGCACTAATCCTTCTAAATAATCCACTTCTTGTGTCTAATTACTAAATGAGTGTGAAACATTTTACTTTAAAAAGAAAAAGAAACCCTAAACCCAAGGAAGCAGATAGACAGAGAGTTCCCTGTACTAATCTCTCCGAGGCGATTCAGCATAATTGCCTAACATTCCCCAGAGCCCTCAATTCCCAGAAGTCGAAAGTTAAAGAAGTTCTAGCTATTTTGATTCCTCTTTAACCTTTTGAACCTACTAAAACACGGGATTATACTAGTGTTGTTGCCCTGCAGCAGCACATTGAAGCTATGGGGCACACACGACTTCAGAGTCATTCTCCCGCTAAAAATAAAACCTCAGCTGCACACTGGGGCCTTGTGGCATGCGAAGTACCTCACCTCAAACTAATCTATGCTAACCTATCTGCTACATAAACTATATACATACAATGTAGTAAATATACTGTAATTTTCTAAGACTACCATCAACTTAGCAAAATGCTGGACCACAAAGGAAGAGAGCTGAATTCCTGCGGAGGAGAGAGAAGAAGGGTTTAGCAGGAGGAAAAAGTGATGCGAGTGCCTTTGAGTGTTAACTACAGTCAGAAGTTGTTCCAGGATATGCCCAGAGTCAAGGGAAAATCAGCCCATGTCAGAAAACACTCAAAGTACTGATTTCGAAGTTGGAACCTCTGTGGAATCCAGGTCTTCATTTCAGATTTCAGAACAGCTACCCAGTTTTGCCAGAGAACTGTTACATGATACAGCAGGGAGCCCAAACTCTTGATTTTCTCATGGATCCTCATGATATGGTCTAGTGCCCAGACCACTTGGTTTTATGCAACATCTGAAAAACCCTGCTTAGAACAAGGTTTGACATCTCCTAACCGGAGGATACATTCCTAACCATATTTTCCCAATATGAAAATTTCAAGTATGTTCCAAGCAAGCAGCTTATGCTTTCACGCAGAGCACTGTGAATAGGCGTGCTTTCAACCACCACAGTATGAACTCAAATAGATGGGCAACCACCACCTGAGCCTCAGCAGGAGATGAGCTGAGATCGGTTAATCTACAGGAAGGGCCCTTGAGCTCAGAGCCACAAAACCGGCAACTAGCCACACAGTACAGGGTCTTTTCTCTACTTCCAGGCACTAAATTGTGTGGGGTGTGTGCATATATTCACACACATACATACATATATATGTGTAGTTAGAGACGTTACAAGAGTGAAGACCGGATCACAAATTCACACACCAACACTGAAACAACAGACAACTGACACAGATACATTCTTCAAAAGGACCTAGTGGAAACCTCCCACAGACACAGCCTTCTTAAGATGACTGTAAGCCTGTACAGACCTCATATGCAAAACGGACTTGGGAAGATCTTGCCTAACTACAGTCACTGCATATGTAGAAAACACTACAGGACTGGAAGGCGGAGGAGGACACAACAGATCGTGGAAATTTCACAGTACCTTTACTGTCAGCAGAGTAACATGACAACTCTCTTACCACAGTCCAAAAGGCATCTTACTGTCTCAGAAGAGGTTCCCTGTCTCCAGCAGATGAGAAAACTGAGTTCTGGTGAGGTGATCATAAACCATGACCAGCAGAAAAATGACATCCGATTCTCAACCATGTACTTTTCCTGTCTGGGAGCATTTACAGCCTCTGTTGAATCCAGATTTTCTTCCCATTTGAGTCACTGCTGTTCTTGCAGGATCCCCAAGGGCTTCAAAGACCAAAATTTGACAAGATCCCACGAGAGGGGAAACAAACATCTAATCTACTGTCTTTCCCCTGCTTGACTCCCTGCAACTCAGCATGCCAACAGATGCATCAGGCTACACAGGTAAGCACTACTGCATCAGCTTTCCCAGATAAACAGCTTAATCTTGCAGTTTCCTTGCCAGGATAGAAACACTTACTTATCCCAGAGTCCCTGGGTGAAGAACCCACTAAAGGAAAGAAGCCTCTTTTCACTTATCGCCCAGCCTATGCACCAAACAGCACAAGAGTCTACTGTGAATAAAAGCACAGCCTGAATGAGATAGTTGGCCATGGTACAACAGACCATCACTCTGGATAGAAGCCACTGCAAACAGTTTCCAGGAAAACACTAAAGCAGTCTACCCAAAAGGAAGGGCTGTATCTTTGGAAGTGGTCCAAATCTACCACAAAGCAATGTATTCCCACTCAAGAGAAGGATGCAAGTCCTCAACACATTCTGTCAGAAGGCACCAGTTCCAGAAAAGGCTCATTGATGCTGTGAAATGGCCAGATCCTAGGATTTCCGTTAATAAGAGGACTATTCATCTTCTCCCGTGGTTCAGCACTGCTCAATTGCTGGCCCACAGGCCACACCAGGACTACAGAAGGAGAACAAGACAAACCTGCTGCTTTCTCTAGTGGAGGACATGATGCGGCCTAGCCAAAAGCCCCTTCCCATGCCGAGAAACTACCTGGCATGCATCCACACAAGAAAGCAGAAGAACAGGGACAGCAGATTAATTTCTCCTTAGGCATGTATGTGTGGCACTAAGCTGAACGTGATGCTTTAGATAAGCTTTTGCTGCACAAGAAAGGAAGAAATGTCCTGTAGCCCCATAGCAATTCAGGTGAGACCACCTTTTTTCTTGCCCCAAACTACATTCATCGTGCTGGGCAGAGGGTTGCAGATCTCTTTCCAAAAGACATGATGTGCTTTGCGCTATCCCATTACACTGGCATGCTGAGCAATCACATCTCAACTCCTTTTAAAAGTCTGTCTGTTGGTAGAAGTCCTATCAATTTCAGCAAATCAAAAGCATTGCCATATCCCTTTAAGGGAATGTTAAAAAACAGAAAGACGTAATTCCTTGCTTAGTCACGGATTTTTGGAAGAAACGGCAAGTTCTCAACTATTCGGGATCCTTACCCTGAGATTAACGGAAGATTTGGTCCTGCGAGGGATTTTGTTAGCTCATAAGTCAGCCACTGACTAAAGAGAAAACACTAAAGGGAAAAATAGACGGGAAAAAAAAATTGATGTCTCTTAAAACCCTACGGTGTCTGTGGTGAAGTCATCTCTGAAGGATATTTCAGTCTTTCCCACAAAAGTGCAGGGATTTCTGAACCACCTGCTTGTTCACTGCTGCCAAAGAGACAAATGCAGTTTCATCTCTTTCAGAATATGATTGAGAGGGTGGAGACCAAGTTAACATCATAGAAACATTTGGTCAGTTATTCATCTGGCTCTTCAGGGAAGTATCTTTTGATCCCTCAGATTACTTGCTCATCACCAAGGAGAGGAAAATTTCTCCTTTATATGCAGAAGGACAGCATACAGGTTCAGCAATAAGCAAGCTCTTTAAAAAGCAGAACAGAAAACTAACTATAAAAAGAACAAGAACACGAACACTGAGAGCAGATTCAAACTTTGCTGAGTATGTTATTTGCAATAATTTGATTTACTAGAATGTTTCAATGTAACCTACCCTTACTCAATTTCAAACCTGGAACTAGTCTACCAAGCAGCACTGAATCTGATGAGCTTGCGAACCATCAAATTGTGACTTCAAACAAGACACCACTGCAAAATCTTCAGTAAAACAGACACTGCATCATGTGAAGGAAAGCACAACAGTGCAGAACACAGGCCTTGTGTTCTTCAATTAGCAGACTCACAGTAAACTAATCTTTATTAAGTACCCACTGTATGGTGGGCTGTGATTTAAGGAAATGTGACTTCATGATCTGGATGATCCCTTTCAATCTTCTTTTATTTTTGATGCAAGCAGATATTGCATAGATTGTATCATATGAGAATGCTGACAAGTATCCTTGTTTCTTCTGTTCATGTAGCTACAGTTCCTGCGGTACAGTAATAGATCGGAAACAGAAGAAAGATCACAAGCGCAAGGCACACTCACCCAACCAAATCTTCTCACCTCGTTTCTTCTTTCTTAGCAGTTGTTGTTTACTGTTTTCTAAGGTATGTTATATTGTCATCCTTCTTGGTGGTACAGAGAAACAGGGCTTAAATTAGCTTCTACACAGAAGTTTGCCACAAGATGCAAGAGTCAGTCCTCCAGGAGAAACCATAGAAACCACGATCCCTGTTACATGAAGGGACACTTCTTGCCTACCTCTTTTTTGCAAGACAGTTTTCTTGTACCCAGACCCCATCAATATGTAATTCAAAGTGAAAACTGGCTAAGACATGGATAGGCAAAAAGGCAAATTTTCTACTCCCTAGTCTAATCCCGAGACCCTGGGCTCAGGAGGGATGAGACACCTTTTTGAGTGCCATCGGACAACTGATATCCACAAATTTTACGAGACTATTAACATTTTTACCTTGAAGGAGAAAAAAAAAAGTTGCTCTTCATTAAGTGTCAAGAACATGGAAAGAGTTGTTCAAAGTAAAAAATAACCTAACGCACCGAAACACACAGCTGCAAAATTTCAGCCAACACAGCTTCTATCTTGAATGTTAGGCTAGGGCCATTCAAGGGCTTAATAACATCGCAGAAAAGCCCCATCCTCTGGACTGGAACAGATCATCTTTCTGTCATGGTGCAAGTGCATGACACGGCAGCTGATCTTCTGTCCAAAACGTCAGGTGCACTTCCAGGGTTAGTCCCTTAAAAGCTGCCACATCTAGTGGGTCTGACAATTTGAAGGTGGTGAGGAGTTTCAAGATAGGTGGAGGGGAAGTTTATTTTTGTGCATTTCTGAGGTCCTGATTTGCTTGCTGCACCACCAGCTACACTGTCTGCAGTCATTTGAAGCTTTGAAAGGCCCTTTTGTTACTCATACCTGCATCCTTTGATGACCACATTAGCACTAGCACCTGTATGCGAATAGAAAACACTACAAATAATGTCAGTCAATGCATAGGTAATAAGAAGGGTTAAATAAATCAAGAGAGAAAGAACACATTAATAAAGCAGCCTACTAATACCGGAGTGTTTGTGCCTCTCTTCAGCTACATTCAAGTACCAATAAAAAAAGTGCTTAAAGCATACATTTAGTATGCCACTTCAATCTCTAATCATTCATGCTAATTGCTAAATCTGATAAATATTTGCATTAGCAGATTCAATAGCAGGCACTGGTATTCAGCAATGCCAGAACAGAATGCAGGTAAAACATATATAACAACTCTGCTCAACAAGCAAAAAAGCAAATTCCAGTCTGGGACCCTGCAAAGGTGCCATCTCCATAGGAGGGTGACCTCTTTGGCAGGTCAGCTGGCCTCAGGGACCAAGTACCTTTTGCTAGTGCAATAAGGACTGATCTACCTGATTAAGAAGTGGGCATCACAAGATTAAAAGGGAGTCACAGCTAGCCCTCTGCAGCTGTGAAAACTGCGTGTGGCACGCAGCCTGGACGCCAACAGCATCTGCACAGTGTAGGAGAAAACATGTGGGAGGGCATCCTTCTTGGTAGGATCGCTGAGACTACTGTCCTTTCAAGTTCAGGGTTCTGTTTCCAGGTGCAGCCAACTTAAAAAGCTTGAACAGGCACGAATCTCTTCCCTATGCACTGTTCCTCTTCCCTTCTACAAGGAAGGCCATATTGACACTTGCTGTCAACAAGTTTGACAGTAGCCTGATGTCCAGCTGAGACTGCTGCTGTACCTGGCATACATGAGGGGTAAAGTGCCAGGACTTTGTGGACTATTTATGCATTTCATAGCACCCTGTGCTTGCGACATCAAAGCACATGGACAAGCTCAGAGTGCGTTCAGGTTACCTGATTTAACTCAATTCCTGCATTTGATTTTATAAACATTAGCCATTAACGGTAGGCAAAAGCCAAGCAGGCTTCTCAGCATTTTACACTCCAAGGAAACCAACGGTCTTCTTCCAAAGTAGCAGTACTCTGTAAGCAAGATGCAAAAGATGAGTAAGCCTAATAACCAGACCATAGTGAACAAACAGAAACTACATTCAACTGAAAGGACAGGATGAGTACCAACTTAAAATAATCACCATCAGCTAACATCACTGCCGGCCTGCTACCAACAACTCTCGGTTTCCTGCCTGCACTGTAACAAGCTCCCATCCTAACCTGGCACTGTTGATGCACAACTTCACAAAACAGGTTCCAGTGCACACTGCCAAGCAAATCTGACACACCTTGGTTTTTGGAGACCTAGAGAAACAAGTTTTTCTTACAAAATACAAGCTACTACGAGTGCTTTAAATTAGACTAGAAGAGACTTCAGCATGATAGAAAATCTCACTCGCTTTTCCTGTAATGTTTTTGATAAAATGTCCCCACTCTCAGCCATCATCCATTACAAACCAAACACTTCTTCCACCTCCTCTGTTCTTGCAGAAAAACAACAAAAGGAAGTATTTGCAGTGTTCAGTGGAAAATTACCATAGTTAAGGAGTGCAGTCACAGAGTTTAGGATTTAGAGTCAGAACCTGGGGGAAGGAGGAGCTCTGAAATCAGCCACAGATTTGTGAGGCCAAAAAGCAGTAGCTCAATCATGTCCTGCCTAACACAGGCTGTAACAATTTTTCTGGACCTTTCAGCAATTAGCTTTGCTGTTTAATAAGAAAAATTGTGCCTTATTTGTATTTTGCACGTGTTTAATTTCACCTTTGAATCACATGACCAGGCTTTTGTCTGCTAGATGGTATCCATGACCACAGTTTTCCTGTAGAGGTGGACTATAATCCATTCATACCTTAATCTGAGAGGCGATAAGCAAAACAGAGTTCCTGAGGTTAATCAATATTTATACAGTGTTAGTCATTTATCTGCAAAAGCATTAAAGTATGTTTACTCAACAGTGGCACTTCAAAGGGGCCTAGTTAGGACAGGTTTCCCTTTGGCCAGGTGCTAACACCTCTGGAGTCTAGCGCTAGAGAAGTAGTAAGGTTTCATATTACATGGTTCAGTGAGTGGGAGAAGACACACCAGGATCAGCAAGGTGCTTTGGTTTTAGGGGTGATGGTGGTTGTGCTGGGGAGTGGGTGTTTATGATCAGGCTTACCCCTTGCAGTCTGGAAGTGCTAACCCCTACATTTTGCCAAACATGGGGAATGCAAGTACTTTTGTGCTCTCCTTTGAAGAGACAAAGGAAAACAAAAACCTGGCCACAGAGTAATGAGGGCTGGGACGTTATGAAATTGGAAGAGAAAGCTCTTCCAAGGGAAAGCCTTCTAAACCTAAATTTACCTCGTCACAGTAAGTATCTACCTGAAAGGTGAGGTAGGTGCTGTCTCTCAAATGGGAAAAGTGGTCTGCAGTGGTGCACACAGTACTGCTGCTAAAGCTGCTGCCTTTGCAGACACGGCGCAGGGAGTCGTTACAACTGCGTAAGACCAGTTAGACTCACTTCACTACAGACATCCAGCAAGGATCACAGCCCAGTCCTGCTGCCTTACGTGAGGTTGTCAGCTTTTGTCAACTGATAAATAGCCTGGTGTGGGAGGGAAAACTACCAGTCTGGAGGGAATAATACCTACCACAAATTATGGTAATAGTTTTAGTCTCTGCTAGTTACAACAATTACTTTTTTCCCCACCTTCCTTCAGCTTCTGAGATATAAACCATGCGTTCCAGAAGTAACAGCACAGAAAACCCAACCAGACCAACGCTGAGCCAGCAAAGGCCAAAAGACCGCCATAAAGAAGAGGCTGGTTACAGTGGGAGAGGAAGCATGCAAAGACGGCAGAAGGAGAAGGACGATGTAGCCCAAACCAGTACCATCCTAAGAAGCCCTAAGGCAGAGAAAAAACAAAGAAGTTCTTTCAAGAAAAGAGAGGATCTCTCTCGTGATGACTTGCTATTTCTTCTTAGTATCCTCGAGGGTGAATTACAGGTGATTTATTGTTTTATTTTACATCCCAGATTAAAACACACTCCCCCCCTACACTCACCACAAACACATGCTGCTGTCCTCTTAAGGAAAAACCCTGATTTGACACAGAAGGACAAACATAAACTGCAAAGTACATAAAACAGCAAATTATAGCTCTTAGTACAGCTACCAGCCAGAAGAGGTGATTTTTACACCACCCCAAAATACAAATAACATTTACAAACAATGTGCGTGCATCACACTAAAAACACTCATTGAACTCTCAAAACAGAGAACTCATAAAACTTTCCTACTGTGCTGTCCCATTCTAAGTACTCTGAATACAAAGTATTTGTCACTGTAAAACCTATATGGAGAGCACACTATAGACCTTTAAGCTCTGTTACTTAATTATTTTTTATCTCCCCCTCTCCTATGAAGTCATGAGCTTTACTCCCTACGAATCCCTATGCGCCAGATCACAAGAAGTAACTCACTCAACAGTACTCTAACATTGTTTGCTATAAAAATCAGAATAGCCATTTTATTTCTCATAATATGGAGCATAAGTGCTGCATGCCACTTAGCCCGCAAGATACTGGATTTTGAGGAGTGAGCATTTTTCTATCTAGAAAAGGAACCAGCTGCCATGCGGCAAATGATGCCTACCCTGGTTGAAAGTAACTTCAGTGAATGGGAACCAGATTTCCAGTGAGCAGGGAGAACACTGCTGTGGCAGGCTGACTGCACAGTAGTGACAGCCGCTTGAAACTGCTTACAGGCAGAGGGCAGAGCAAACTGGCCAAAGTGCCATAAATGGGTGTATCACATGGTTTCAGAGTTTATTACCTAGACAGTACCTGGGTAGTTCCATCCTTAATATATGCATATATAGTTACATAACAATACATACATGCTTAACAGAACACACATGCAATATGAATATTTGATAGATGTACCAATCTCTGAGGGCAGATCCAAGGCAAACTCCTACAGAACATTTCACTATTCAAACAGAATGGTTTCCACGTTTGCGAAACATTTCTTCCCTGCTCACTTGCCCGTTCTTAATTTAGATTAAAATTCAGATGTCACACACTCCTCCAAAACAGTCCTCTTTTCCTCTCAAGAGATGCGTGTGTATATATTTTATATGTTTATATTACACACACAGTTCATTACACTTGTTTAATATAAATATATATACTTACACATAAACACACACACTTCATTTCTTAAGATTTAAAACTAGAACAGACTGAAATGAGAAACTGGAAAACAATGAGCCTGACATGAACATTTTCAATCATATCTGACATTCCAAAGGAAGCATTATACTGAAAAAAGTGAGAAGTCATTTTTTATTCCTAATTTTCCACCTCCTGTAATGCCAAGTAAAATCTCTGAAGATCAGCTGTCAATCCAACCACAATTAAGTTTCAAAGTTACATGCCATTACTCTCCAATTCCAAAACATTCAAGATGCACAAGGATCACTCTTCCATGTTTTTTTCCCCAATGATAAGTATTAGAAATACATCCTTTTACATTTTTTTTTAAACACAGTTACAAATAGGGATACAGAAGTGCTCCAGCCAAGAGCAGTCAGACTGAAAGCGTTACCCTCTCCCGATAACATCCTTCTTTCTGATTTCCTCCCTTACTATTCCACCCTTCCAGGCTGAGCACGTACTCCGTTTTGGTTTTAACTGAGACCATTGCAGACAATGGATGTTTGAGACAGTTCATGCAGTTAAGTCACCGTAATTGGGGGGGG
>Ga0065711_1003446_pt1 | contig 45465 bp, 25 predicted proteins | sample Hoacrofraction12_FD_59098 | JGI IMG/M metagenome (GOLD analysis project Ga0065711, IMG submission 59098) | Hoatzin crop microbial communities from Cojedes, Venezuela - Epithelial fraction 12 v2 (version 2) | ecosystem: Host-associated > Birds > Digestive system > Esophagus > Crop | place... | reverse complement strand
AAAATGCCGTCTCCCTTTCCCCACTATGCATAAACTCCTATTCAGTAGTAATCCTACTGGCCGAGCACTGGTTTTTATTGCACTCTTAACACAGACAATGAAGCCTGCAGTGCGGTGAGCACCTCTAAGCTCTCTCAAATTCTCCTTTCAATTCTTATTTATCTTTTAACTTCTTTCACTGTAAGAAATTTACTTTTTTGGAGCTATGGGCTGTCTCCTGTCTACATAAACTATAAGCTAGGCACAGTCAGTGATCCTTAAGCAACCAGCCACTTCCATTTCACAGATTGATTTACCTTCTTTCCTCATAAAAAGGTCCAAAACTGAATTACATTGTGGAAGATACAGCAGCTTTTGTGTTAGAAAATTATCACTGACACTTTTAGAAGACTGCAGGAGATAACCAGTATGCCATCCAGCTTAAAGACGACCTCATTTTTGCCATAAAATAATATTAAATCATTCTTCAGCGCATTATATGCTGCTGTCCCTCACAGACGGGAAACTGAGCTGGAATGTTCACAGGTCTGAACCAGAAAACCTAGTGTTCTCTTATATTCTATGATTTGCTGATAGATTCGTTTTTATTCATTGCATGGCCATTATCTATTTAGATAACCCAGCAGATAAATCACTAATACCTAAAATAAGTGCAAAGGTGCTCTCACAGAAAGCAGGCATTTGGTTAAAAGAAATATCTGTAATTCCAGGCTCCATGTGGTCTCTTATTGTATCTCTCGTCTTTAACCATGGTCTTGGGTGTCCACAGGTTTCCTGCCCTAAGCCTGGCTGCAGTCAGCTCCTGAAGCCTTTGGAGGCACAGCACATCTATTCTAGGCACCATACCATTGGCACAAACTCTTGTCAAAGCATTATGGACAATGAGACACGGTAGGGGTTGAACACAGAAAAGCTTGGCCTATTCTGCAGCTCATTAGCACACCTCATTTTCTGAAACAGAGCATTTCAGCCCTAACCAAGCCAGATGAACAGCAATCAATAAGAAAAGAAAAAGCATAAGTCAAGAACTCAGCATCCTGAAGTCCACCGTTCCTTGTCCCTGCGAAGACGGGATCTATGTATCTTCATATTCTTAGAGAAAAGCAAAATCAATTATTCCTTGAGATAGCATCTCATTAATTTGATACAAACTCCCCAAATCTTACTGCAGTCAACACATAAAGACAGCCTACTGTCCATCCTGCCTCTGACAGCAAATTTCTCAAGGGATCTCTGACTGTCGTGACAGTTCCAAAGAACAAAGAGACTTTTGAAATAACAAGAAAAGTGCAAGGAAATCTGAATTTTAAAAAATTATATCTGAAAATAATTGAATGTTCTGTTTTTCCTCAAGCATGCTATTCTCAGCAGTGCTTCCAGCACCATATGTCAAATACTAGAAAGTGATAAATTCGGTAAAGCTCTGAAAGGGTAGTTGTCCTAGCCTTGTCATCAACTCCAGCGAGAATGTCACAATAGAATGGGGGCTGTCTCCTGGAAACTCTGGTGTTAGCACAGAGCATGTATTCCCTGAGTCTGGGGACAACTTGTCAAATGTGTCCAAAACCTGCCTCCCTTCCTGCAGTCACTAATTTCCATAAACACAGTCTCCTGAGCACCTTGTTTATTTTGTTATAAAACCTATTGCTGAGCATCTGGGCAAGAGGAGTTCACACGTATCTCTCCTCCACCTTCCTCTCTTCTGCTTATGATTCTGTAAGAACATCTGTGGCAGAGGGCAAGCCCGCCTTCCACTAAGTTTGGTAAATTAGGCTGATATCTTGAAATGGTTGTAAGCTTTTCCCCTTTTCTTCTTTATCTGTCGCTGCAGAGACAGCCTGTGAGAACAGATTTCATTTCTGACGCTGGCCAGCAGTAAGTTTTGTCCTGAACCATATTTATTTTTGTGTTTCCAAAAGTTTCCAGTCAGAGTATCAAGTTTAGTTCTTATCAGATAATTACACAGCACTTGCCTCCTGAGGCAATTTTAAATCAATCTCAGGAAAGGCAGTAACTATACACTGTAGATAATTATAGTCCATTAAAGTACCTTAAGATTAGATTCAGAGATCACTAATCACACAAGGTCATAAATGTACTGCACCTTTCTGTGGTGGTGTCTGAATTTTGATATGCAGCCCTTTTGCAGGAAAAAAAATATTTTCTAGGTTTTTTTATTGAGCAAGATATCAGAGGAAAATAGCAAACTAATTAAAAACATGCTAAATCATTGCCCTGAAAGTGATTTCATTTCTAACCAGTCAGTCACAGAGAGAATCAGAGCATAAAGCAAGACTGTCATTTCAAAGATACTCTTGACAAAACATGTCATATTTTATATTTAAAATAATGTCTAACCAAACGCCTTCCTTACTTCAGGAAAATGGCTCCTTTAATTGCTGAGAGAGACGTGTGAAGTGTGCTTGACAAGTATTTGATTAAGTGAAGAAGCTTCCTTGCGAGTCACACTGATCAGAAATTCTCCAACTAAGTGTTTTCCCCATGGCAAAACATCATTTTTTCTCATGACATATAAAATCCATTAAGACAACCAAAGCAAAAGTACCTGAGGTCAGATTATCCTGAGCTAAAACGCTCCCCTCATTCTATGATCCCACAGTGAATTGCACCTGGAATGTGCCGTAACCATCTAATGTCTCTTGTCATGATCGCCAGCGACAGCCACGGGGGTTGTTGCTCTTCTAGTGGCGTGGTCATTGGGTCAGTGTCAAAGTCCCAAGCACTGCAATGCCAACAGACTCTTAGCTGGGAGGTCCCAGCTGCTGCCTTGTCCAAAGAACAGCCACAGCTGGGTTTAGAGAGGACAGCTTGCACAGATTTACTGAACTCAAGTGAAGTTGCACGTTTGGTCTAGTGACTTTTAACTCTAAAGGTAAGCCACATGTGTCTGGGAAAAATGGAATGACACAAAGCTCCAAAAGGCTTCAGCTAAGGTCACTGTGCTCTTTGCCAGGTCTTTGCCCTCTTTTGTATCACGACAAGATAGCTTATGTAAGACATTTCATCCTTATCTTTGTTCTATGGGAACCATCTGAGATTTTCTCATTCCGGCCTTATCTTGATCCTCTTGCACCTGGTACAACCTCTCTTGCCCCCCAGCCTTCTCAGGTTGCACACCAAGCATGACCCATCACTCTCAGGTTGATACTTAAAACTTCAGCTTACGTAAACTTCAGTTTCCCTGTCAGGTTTGCTAGCAGGACTGAATTTCTGTGAGTAACAGACGTGGAGAAATGGCTACGGTACCACGGGAAGGATGTCCACATGGATTCCTGCTCTCAGACGGCAATTAAACACACCTCAGTGTGCCTCGTTAGCCGTTTACCAGAATGCTGTGAAAGGCCATAGTTCCTTCAGCAGTTGGTGATTGAGTAGTTTTAGCTCCGCCTTGCAGCAGGAATCTCCAGCAGCATTTCAGAGGGACCTGCCTTTATACTGAGCATCATCTGCTGATAACCAGCAGCTGATACCAAACTATCTGACCTCCTAGGACACTCTTGAAGGCCACCAAGGATGCGAGCCTTCTGATTCACACCTTCAGCTGCCCAAAATTCAGAGTGTAAAAGACAATGAAAGGTAAAGATTTACTGTACACTCAAAACCAAACCTTGACGTGATCCAGTCGTCATCCAGTGTTGCTAATCCCCCAACTACGTGGTGAGTGGCTCCTCAGATCCTCACACAACTCAAATCACACCTCGGATGAGACATCAGATAATTGTAGGCAGGCACGATTACTATCAGACCACATCAAAACAAAAGATTCAGTGATTTCCAGCTGATCTTTTAAAGGCCTGTTCTTTCTACAAATACTTTAAGACTTTTGTTCCAATACAACATGAAAGCAAACATCAAAAAAGAATTTGCCTTGGGACAAACAATCTGGTTTTGCATTGGCCCCATTTACTAGCATCACAGAAAAAGAAACGTATATAACATGAAATATATCATTTAGTGCCACTCAGACCAAGTCACGCTTTACTGCGGACTTTCCAGACCTGTGTGATGGTAATTTCTCAGGTTTTCATTAGGCTATTACAGCTATCTCTGGCTCCAGAAGCAGTCTTACACCGAGTACTGGTTCTTGCAGAGAAATTGCATGCTTTTTCCAAAGCCCCAGCCCTCCAGATAAGTTATATTATTTATATAACTTATGCCTTCTGTAATATTTGATGTCAAAACAGCAATATAGGATTTATGAGGGTTCTTCCGGTGTTTCAGAAAACTGCCCAAATCCAGACCAGAGAAAAGGATAATTACAACATAAAAACCCTCTAAATATATTCACCTGCCTCACCCAGCATACCACATTCATTGAGACAAAGTCAGAGCCTCTGAAATATTTGAAACTCCTTTCTTTTGAATCACATTCTCTAACTTCCTCATAATACAGAAAAACTTCTTCTGACTTAGGGTGCTCCCACAGAAAGAAACTGTCCTCAGAGCTGTGAAGGCAGGTTCCTTCTCCATCCTGCGCATCCAGATCTGAGTCTCTTGGAGTTCCACGTGAGTTGCCTGCACTTCTGCTACAGACACTAGGAAGAAACAGGCACTCTCAGAGAGTAATCACCTAATTTTCTTAGACAGCTCCTCCAGGGTGAGATGAATTTCTGATACAGCAGCTTCCTAACCTCAGTCAGAACCTGTGATCACACAGAAATATCTGAGAACTGCTGACTTCTTTCACATGCAGAGAACTGGCTCATTAATTTTGGTTTTCACATAATTAAAAGACACTAAGAAAGCCTGAAATGACATGGCTTTCTGTATTCTTACAGTGAGGCAGCGAACACGAAGAATGTGACAGCATTTTCACAAAAAAAGCCTGCTTTTGAGGGCTAGTGTAAATTGGTTGTAAGAATGTAGTACATGCAAGAACTTATTCTTGTAAGGGTCAGAAATCAGAAATCTTCTATAAGTGGCAAAGCAGATTTGTATGCAAGATCACAAACCAGCATTTCAAAACAATAAAAAGAATATTATTTCTTACATTTTATTCCAATTCAATAACTCACACTCACACTTAACATTGCAAACATGAGCAGCTCTACTCCTCGGTAAAGCTGCTCAACAGTACCCTCAGACTGGCAGACAAGTCATTATAGGATTGGGAGTAGAGTTACCAGAACGTCAAGAGAGGACACAGAGAAATCAATTCTTTTTTTTTTAAGCATGAATTATCTCAGAAATTGCTAACTGCTTTAACTTTCAAAACTGGGCTTGAAGTTGCTCATCTGGAATATATTATTAATCAGGAGTATTATAGATATTACATGGTAATGACTGAAGTCCCTCCATGAGCTCAGGGTTGCATTGTGTTTGCTCTACACATTTCAGCAGGAAAAAGTCCCATTCCCTGGAAGACTGACAGTTTTGGAGAGACAAGACAAGTTGAAATGTAGAGGAGAAATAGACACAACGAAGTAATAAGTCTGTGAGTAAATAGCAGGTCTGTGATGAAATCAGCAGTAGAATCGAGGGCTTTCACATCCCAAATCTGTACCTTATACACAAAATCATTATATTCTAATTAAAAGTCTTTATCAGTAGTAACAGAATGTAGCATAAACCTGGGATGAGTCTGGTTGCTATATGAATACTATCTAAAAATAATATTCTGAAGAAAATTTTAAGCACAAGGAGAAAAGTCTCCTGAGAACAAAATTTATCGTAGAACACTTCTCCATTTGCTGAACATTAGTGAAATTACAACGGTGGCACCAATGAAGCTCCACTGAAGTGGAGCTGAGCAAGAAACCTCAGACTGGAAGCTACTGTCTCGAGCTCCCTGCAGACGCAGGCAGACATGGCTTTTGCATTACATTGCAGTTACGCCTGAGTCACGTTGATAAGGTTTTCTCTGCAACGCTTTGACTACGTATTTGCAAACAGTGAAGACAGTGAAGACCGGAGGGATCAACAGAAAAGCCCATCACTTCAGAAAGTGTCGTATCAGAGTAACACCTGTCTCTGCACGGCTCAGTGAACAAACGCATTCATTTACCTGACAATGCAAATCAGTTAGGGAAACAACCCGCTTGGTGTTACTAATTACCCATTTGCGATCCTACTGTTTCGAGTAAGGTGTGATAGCACATGGCATGGGATTGACCAACGCCACTAGGTATAGCACAGAAAACCACAAAAAAGGTCCTTCCAGTATATATGATGGTCTAAAAAAAAAAATAAAAATCCACCATGTACTGAAATACAGACAGAAAGATTAAGGGCCAGATCTTAGAGGAGTGAGGCGTGCACTGCACCGCACTGAGATGTGGGATGCGGGACTCGGCGTGAGACCAGGAACACCATGAGACCTTCAGAGGCTCCGGACAAAATCCAATGACCTTCGGCAGTCCTTTATTTAGAACTAGGTAAGAAACTGAGGACAGAAATAAAACCTCATCTTCCTCCCATGCCTTTACTCGTGACTGGAGAAGTACTTTTCTCAGTGACCATAGCAGAAAAAGACGGGGAAAAAAGGAAAGAACTAAACAAACGACAGAAAATAACCATATTCTATAGTCATTTACACAGAAGTGGGAAAGTTCAATTTCCTCCTCTGTCCAAGTGAAATCCAGTCTATTCTACCACAGGAGCAGGAAAGATGATCTTCATCTTTGGCACAAAGAGAGAGCAAGAAAGCAAGCTGGAGCATGATTTTGCAAAGTGTGTCTGACACGTTGATGCGAGTCCTGCTTGGTTCCAGTTGTTGCTCCAAAGGCTATTTAGAGATTTCAGCTAATTACTGTATAATTTGAAAGACTTTTACAGGAAAGAAGCGCCTGTTCTTCCTCTCCTGTGCACACAGCCAGGGAAGAGTCTTGCAGACTTGTCATTTTTGTCTAATCAAATTCCTGTTTGCTGAGACTGCACTAAAGGGGGTTCACCACTCTTGCTTCTTGCTTCCTGCACAAAGGCAAACAGCAGTCTAACACCGTGCAAAGATAACAGTATTTCGCAGGGACACTTTTCATTTCAAACGACACATATTTCATACAGAGGGTTATACAATCTCCGTTTTCATAATATTTCATTTAAATACATCCCGTGTAATGGAATCTTGGTATTCTGACATCACACCGCTGGTAAATGAAACTCTCATCTCACGCAGTAAGAGCAATGTTTGCATTTGGCCTAGAGCAGAGGACAGTGATTGCAGCACTCGGGAATTCACCGCAAAGCGCTGTGGAATGCATTGCCACAGCCACATCCTCTCCTGCAGAAAACACCCACAAATGGTGCCAGTCTGTGGGGTGCAGGCTCTGAGAGCATGTGTTAGCAATTGTCAGAAACTAAGTGGGAGCCTAAAGGAAAGATTAATTAGGAGTACAGCCAGCAAATTGGCACGAGTGGCGAACAAGAAGAACACTTGTTTCAACAAGCATGTATAATTTCCTTTCATACTGTCAGAGGCAAAACCCAGCAAAGATGAACACAGGATGAACTTTTGAAGTTTTTACTTACTTGGAATGGATCATTCACATAGTTCTTGATCCCCTTTAATTCCATCCGACAGTAATATTTTGCCCTGTACAGTACAGTGGCCAAATCATTACTAAAAACTAAGATGGTAAAGAAAACAAGAAATGGTGGGGAGATGTTACAGGCAGAAGCTTAGCAAAAATTTATCACCTATAAACATACTGCATCCCATTGAAGGAACGGGAAAAGGTCATCAGTTACTGGTCAGAGCAGTCCTCTCCATGCTGAACAATTCACAGATTGAATTGTGATACGGAAGTGCCTACGATCCACAGGAATTTCCCAACCTGAACAAATCTCAAGGAGTGAATTCTTCGCATAGATGTGTTACAGGAAGAAACAATTCTTTTCAAAGATCTGTTATCCTCATCGAGAAAAGGTCACTACCTGAAGAACATCCAGACTTGTCTCACTCCATCCACCAAACTTACTTAGACATGGACTTCTGGAGCTGTAGGTGGCTGTGACAGAGCCAAAAGACAAAGTGACCTTGACAGGCTTGAGCGGTGGTCCTGTGCGAACCCCATGAAGTTCAACAGGGCCAAGGGCAAGGTTCTGCACATGAGCTGGGGTAATGCCAAGCATAAATACAGGTTGGGCAGAGAATGGATTGAACACTCAAAATGTAAAGGGTTTGATCATTATGCTATTAACTTGTGCTTTCTGGTACGTATTTAGCTAATTTTTTTAGGACAAAATAAAACTTTGTCCAGTTTAGCACTGCAGTCAACATGATGCCACTTTCTGTGAATAAGTATCGAGAAGTTGTTAACATTTTCTTGATGAAAATAGATACTTCCTTTGCCAGATTGTTAAAAGCATCTTTAAAAAAAATTCATGAAAATTTAAATACAAATATATATATACATATAATAAGGCAAAGATTTTCAGAAGCAACAAAGGATGGAAACACACAGCCTCTCACAGGTGAATGGAGCAATGTGAAACGTTACTGTCCCCCACTGTTTATTGCTCCTTTCCCTGCAGATATCTTGTAGTAGACACTCAAGTGTTTCTCATGAAAATCGCTCGGGGCTTTCAGAAGGGTAGCCCAGCAGTCTGCGGCTCCCCCAGCACAGCTATTTCAGGTTGCAGAGCCACTTGCTGTCCCGTTGTTCGATGGACTCTTTGTACGCCCCACGGTCTGGTCTTCTGGTTACGGCAACAGGTGCCCCCATCTTTGAAGCATTTACAAAACAAAAAAGTAGACATCTTGGCAAACCAGCTTACCTGCATCGTTATAGCAATTGTGGGAACAATTAGCCATGATGAATGTGTTTTTAAGGGAATCAGATTGGTTTTAAAAATAAAATGTTACACAATGATAGCTTACGAGGCAAACCGTGATTTAAAGGGAGGGAGGAAATCTAATACTGAGAAGTTCGGTATGCATTAAAAATACTTCTGTCTTGACTGCTTCCCAGAGATCCCTTTTAGCGTAACCTAAGGAATATGTGACGAATACAGCTAAAATGGAAACACACAGAAAATACCAACAAAATACCTGAAAATGCAAACAAAAGGATTCCTTCAAAGAATGTTTTCAAAAATGAGAACACACAGAAAGTATTTCAGACTGTCTCAACTGACTTCAGGGGAAGAGCTGGGTTTTGTTGGGTTTTTTAAAAGGAAGATAATAAAGTACATGTATAATACTGTTCCACCTCTTGCGTGGGCAGAAGGGTAAAGACCAACAAGGAGCCAACTGTGAATTAGAAAGAAATGTGAAGCAATCAAACTGTAGCAAAGCCTTTAGGTAGTGTCCTTTTATTTTTTTTTTTTATTTTCTGTAATACGTCTAACAGTGTCTAAATGAAACATTCTTTAAAAGCTACGAGTATTAATTCTTAATGAAAAAGATTCACTGGCACTAGAAGACTTCTGCCATCTAGCTAACACTCAGAGTTTTAACAGAGATCCTAATTAGGTTTCATTACTTGAAAGCAGGCACTAGGTGAGATTTCTTTTATCTCAGAAATCCTGACTCCCGCAAGGCGTGTGAAGGAAGCAGGGTGCAAGGTAGCTGAGAAACTCTCTCAGCTGCTATGTGAAATCCACACTGTTGTTAAGGCAGAATCTGACTGCTTCTCAGGTGTTTAAAAACAGAAGTTACAGAAAGAAGTAGTCTTGTAACGAAATCTGGATGGGAGATGCATGGAGGAGTTCGGGTTGTTTGATTTTTCTGGAACCTTCATGTCTGCGTTGGAGAAAACCTGTACTTAGTATAATATCGTATTTAGTTCAAAACCAACGCAGTCTACAGCCTTTGTGTCTTTCACAGTAGAAAACTCTGTAATCTAATTCCAAAGAATGTGATTGCCATAGCTACAGTGAGTTGAAATCGTGCCAGCAACCAGAGCTGATCGTGTAAAAAATATTGAATATCAAAATAGCAGCCCTTCAGAGACTGGTCAGGAGAAAGCCAGGGCAGAGAAGAGAACCGACCACTTCACATGCGTTTGGTTGCAGTAGCTATTGTAGGGTGCGCGGCTTCATCCCTGTATCAGTACCAGCATAAATGAATTGGATCTAGAGGTTTTATAAAGTAAAATGTATTCTGTATGAAACGCATCCGAAGACAGGAAAGGTTGGATGGAGATCAGAAAATTCACAGTTCACCTGACTACCCAAAGGCTCATTTAGATCTAGTCTAGACATGTTTTGTGAGTTTTATTCACAAAATAGATCTGAAACCTCTTTGTGGACTCTAGTCTTTAGCTAAAAATACCACAAGTATCCTTTGGCGTATCTTTACCCGTCTAACTTTTCTACAATATTTTCCCAAAATTGTAATGACAAGGAAATGAAAGGGCAAATAACACTTATTCAAATGTTAAAAAAATTGTTTATTCTAAAGTCCAGAAGTTTTCCTTTTACTGGAAACTACCATAATTTTACACACAGAGTTACGATCATGGTCTTTAAATTTTGTTGCTTATATTTCACATGTATACATATTTCATAATTCCTCCATTCTTGAAGTCTGTCTGCTTTCCTTATAGAGAAATGGTTCCAGCACTAGCAGTTGAATTTAGAACACTGACACGATATGAAAGATATAAAAACATTGATCAGCCTGCAAAACAGAGAATACAAAGGAGAACAACTTTAAAAAAAAAAAAATCACAACTTTTTCAGACACGTGGGGCAGGCCTGGATCATAGTTTTTTAATGCTTCCTGTGCACAACAGTAAGCAGTTTCATACAAAAGACAAAAGAAGAATCTCCCTCTGGATGGAAATGTCAATGATTTTTTTACAAATCATAAAAGAACAATGAATCATTTCCAAAGGGAATATTTCTGTTCGGAAAAAGCCAAGAAAGATTCAGACTATCAGTCTTCATGAATGCAGGGTTTTATAGACTTTTATAGGCTGCTCCAAAACAAATAGCTTCCATGCAACAGGTGACTTGATTTGTCAATGAAGGGATTCCTTTTACGACACAAATTGAATTTACCTGCCTTATCTGCCCTGTACTGCATTACCCACCAAAAGCAACTCGTCCTTGCTATAAGGCAGCTGTGCTTGTGACCTGCTTAGTGCTATGCCGAGTTCTTCAGGAGAAGAGTTGGACCAAGAGTTATAAACGTAGGACATAGGTATCTCCATCCTTGGAAATATTCAGAAAGCAAATGAACAAGGCTCTGAGCAAGACGGAGTGCTTCAAAACTAGCTGTGCTCTGAGTGAGGGAAGGAGCAGATGACCTCAGGAATCCCCTTCCAACCTAAAGAGTTGGAATGTATAGAATTGAAATAAAAATAGAAAGAGAAAGAATAGAAATGGAATTATTCTGCTTAACAGACCACTAAATAAAATAACTTACTAACTAAATGATAAGCTTAAATATAAAATGTAAATAATTGGATAAAGTGAAATTCTATTATTCAGAAAAGCAGCTACAGAATTATGTGCTCTTTGGAGTAAAAAATTGAGCTTTACTACATGAAACGACTCCATTCTTCATGTAGGCCACAAATCGTATTCTTAAGTACCTAAGATAGTTGATGACAAATTAGGTTCCCACTCACAGTAAAACTTGCTTTCCATTCCTCTGTACAGCAACAGACATTCATTTCAAAAATGCTTTATTTTAAGCATATATTTAAAGTCAATTTATGTATAAATTTGAAAGAATGTCTCCTAACACAAAGCTTGGGTTTGGGGTTTTTTTTAAATCAGAATACAAGGCTGGAGATGGGAGGGCACTGCAGGATGCAAAGCCTGGTGTGAAAGCCTCTGGAGACCTCTGTGGCAGTGACACACTGCTGTGTAATGGCTCACCCTGAAGGACACGACAACTGCTGCCCATGGGAGCCTCCGAGCTCTGTCATCGCGCAAACTGCCGAACCCGAGGAGCCATGAGGAAGATGACTGACTGCACAAACAACGCTTGTTAGAGGGAGTTTACAACTTCCCATTGCTCAGATGGCTCCCCCAAACCCCATCGCCTCGTTTAACTAAAGGTCACCGTGTTTACAAATATTTGTTCGCTAACATGATTAACATGCTTACATGAAGCTGTGGGATTCTAGTCCTATTTTCTGAGACGCGCAGCTGCGTGAAACACCATTCATGGGAAAATGCTGTGGGATATATTTCAATCCTCTAATGTAATGTTCCATCTAGAGCAAAGAAAATAACCCGAACCCTGCAAGTTACTATCTTTTCTCTGGTTTATTGAATATTTTATGAGAATTCCACAACAAGATTGAAAATGTTTGTGCATAAAGAATTACGATATTGATTTAGTTCCCATAGTTATAAAATATACACCAACTACCAAAGAACAACCATTCCCAACCTTTCAGTTGTTATATTTTGTATTCCATTTCATGTTCACAGGATGGTACAACACATTTATTTATCTTATTGGCAACAGTCTTCACTGTATCATGGGAGTTCATTATGGGAGTTCTCAGGGTACTGGCTATGAGAACGTTTCTCCTCAATTCATAATTCAGTAACAAAATACAAGTGATGAGTCTAATGATGATTTGTACATGTTTTGAATTTCTAGTAAATATCATTATTTATTGTTTAAATGCAAGGAGTAACCAGCACATAAACAGATCATTTTACAGGTTTAGACAGATTTTTTGGTGCATTTTTGCTGCATTTCCAAAGGAAAAGTTTTAAAAGAACTAAAAGAACATATAAACTCAATTAAAAAAAAATAAAATCAGAGCGCACAGGTGTTTTATGTACTGAAACCTAACTGGCTAAATTCATTCCTGGGGAAGTCAGTAAATTTACTTCATGCCATTAATTTGCTCTTTGTACCAAGCAACCTGGTTTGAGTACATAACGTGTCATTAGCCAGTTGGGTTGCTTCAGCTGCTGAAATGTGGATTGGCACCTGAGCCCTTCTGTCTCGTGGCTGGCCACCCAGCCCGGTTCCAGCTGCGGAAAGAACAGGACAGGCAAGCAAAGCGACAGCAGGACAGGCTCCCCGGGAGATGCCACCACGTCCTGCTCCAGCAGATTACGGAAGCGGAACACTTTCCAGAGTTCCCCTCCAATCTCATGCTGTTTTCCTCACTCTCCCTGTGCAGATTTCCCCTGCCCCCACTTTTTTTTCCCCCATCTCTTCTGAATCCCATTTCAGCATCCTGGGAGGCACAAGACAGCAAGCCCTGGGACTCAAGTGGATGTAGAACTAGCAGGCTGTATGGGCAGTAAGCAGAGAAATTAAATCCCTCCCTTCCACCTTGCACTCCCACCGGTCCCAGCAATCCTTTTTCTTTCATCTGAATCCTCACTGAATTCTTCCAGCCCCAGTTTCCCCCTAAACCTGCTTCCCTCTTTCTCTCAGCATCCTTCTCTCAGGCTTTTTTCCTTGCTCCAGCAAAGCTGAATTTTCCCTGTGTAATTCTTGTCTGTAGCTTCATTAGGACTTGTGGATCCACAAGAAGCAAGTTTATTTTGAAACCTCTTTAGGCAGCGAACTAAATGTTTGCTAGAAGGCTTCTACAGCAAAAGTCCGGCCTCCTAATTGCATGCAGACAGCTTTGCAGTGTTTGTCTATCTACAACAGACAAATTATTTGTACACTTTTACGTGGACAAGTTGTAAATAGGCATGTCCTGCGTGTTCTACGTGTACGTGTTGTAAACACGTCGTGCATGTTCTACATGTACGTGTTGTAAGCATGTCATACATGTTTACATGTACATGTTGTAAATACACGTCGTATGTGTTTACGTGTACATGTTGCAAATACACGTTGTATGTGTTTACGTGTACGTGTTGTAAATAAACGTCGTACGTGTTTACATGTACGTGTTGTAAATAAACATGTCATACATGTTTACATGTACATGTTGTAAATACACGTCGTACATGTTCACATGTACCTGTTGTAAATAGGCATGTCGTACATGTTTTACGTGTACGTGTTGTAAACATGTCATACATGTTTACATGTACATGTTGTAAATAGACGTCGCACATGTTTACATGCACGTGTTGTAAATACGCATGTCGTACATGTCTATTTACAACAGACAAATGCAAAAGACTCCCACGTGATTAGATCTGTTAGTAGGAAAAGACTGTGTTATTTTTTAAAAATTGCCAAAAAAAGTGATGTTGCAAGGACATCCATAACCCTGAATCCTTTTAACAAGCAGCACCAATAGAGTAACTCCACGTCCCTGTGAACTGCAACTTACTTCACTAAAACCAGAGCAAATGCCCCAGTGTGCAGGAAAACAGAGAAAGGGAAAACTGTGATATACGGAAGACAGCGCCGAAAAGCCCCCTAAAAGGCTCACTCACTCGCTGGCCCCCCTTTCGAAGCCTGTAGCCCTCATTATCCAAGTTGATCAGTAAAGGTAACACGACTTAAACACTCGGATCATCTTTTACCAGAGAAGAGCTGAGGATGTTACTTTACTGCAGACTGGGAATGGAGCAAAAGCAAAATGAAGGGAAGAAACAGGGGGAAAATGAGCTATTCAAAGTCTGAATTTATTGAATTTTGTTTGGCCAAAGCAAAGTTTAACGTCAATTTTTTTCTACTATAAACAAAAAGAGCATAAACTAGTACCTTTCTAGAAAATGAAAATAATAGCTAGTAGTAAACTATCCATTTGTAGTCACTTGTGCTATATGGCATACACCTAAGCTATGGAACAAGATAAATGTTCAAACACATTTCAGCAACACTGAAGTTAGTTTATAGAAATAGAGGGTCTGATTCTTTGGATTAAAAAATGAAAAGTGGCTGATTTTCTTTGTGGAAGTTAACATCTCAGTCTGGCTCCTGTGTGCCTCTTGAAAAAGGAGGGATGGAAAATCACATCAAGTCTATTAAGCTTTTGTGCAGAAAAACATGCAATCTAAAATTTCCAGGCCCCCAGCTGCCACAAATGTCAGAAAACTGTCAGTTTTTATCTCTGCCTAAAAACAAAACAGTAATAACACCGCTTCTGCAAGAGATCTGATTTCCGTCTGACATGCTGACAAGGCAGGCTGAGCAGCAATGAGGCAGGCCTAGAAACGACATGGGAACAGCAAGCTCCACCACTTATTGGGGTTTTCAACAACCCACACCCCTCCTCAGAGTTATTAAGCTGATAATTTCATTAACAGGACCAAAAGGCATTCCAAACTACCCTCGTCAAACATTCCTGTCCGGTCTGTTTCGCAGATGCAGGCGTTCTTAAGGGGCCTGAAATGATGTAGCTGCCATTGCGTTGGGCGTTTTAAGGGTAGTGTATTATGGTTGTTCTAACACAGTTCACCTTAATGTTTTCATTTTTTATTTGAATACTTTGGAAATTTTTGAAAAACAATGCCTACGAGACAAGCTTCTGCTTCAGCATGATTTTACTTTCGGCAGAAAAAAAATTAAAACCATACAAGCAAACACAAACGAATCATATGGGTTCAGCTTTGGAGTTTTAACACGTCTGAGAGATGCGTGACACAGGGTTTTCCACAAATTGCAAGCCAGAAGCTGGGCTCAGCATCTGTGTCCAGCAACACAACTGTCCCAGAAGACTGTTCCAGCAGTTCCTTTAGTGGTGAATGTGGTTCTAAACTACTGTGAAGCTCGCGGACCTGAATCATCCAAGACCTTTTAATTTTATGGTTCCCCTTAGCATAATTCCCAAGGGAATTCTTTGTCATGTGAAGGATCTCATTTCCAACCAGCTGTATACTCATATCAGTACTGAGCGTGCTAATGAGCCCAGATGTAAATATGAGCTCCCTCACGGACCTCTCCAACCACAGTCTCGGACTTGCCACTTACTTCAAGAGGCACAGCAAAACTCCGGCAAATCTCAGCATTTGGGGTCTCCACCAGCTCCTTCTATAATTTTCCCTCTGGTGAAGTTATGTGCTTAAATGCAAGGCGTGGCACTCAATTTCACAGCATGAGACCTTTAAAAGGGGCTTTAAAAAGATCAATATTTTAATGAAAAATCACATCTAGTAATGAAATAGAAGAGGAAGGCAGTTTTTTTGCAAGGATAGAGAAAAGTAACAGCAATTCAGTAGGCTGCAAATGGTTTTAAAGCCTATACCCGGAGGACAGCGCAAGAAAATCTTCATCTCACTAGAAAACGCCTATCTGGATGAGACAGAATGCTCTACAACAGCCGACGAGCAGCACTGCCGAGGAGGACGTGCTCCGGTTCCAGAAACAAGCAACAAAAGAGCAGCGGAGTGGAGGTGCCTGCGCTGCGGGCAGCCTGGGGTGCAGGCACGGGCTCCGACCCTCCCCAGGGGACCACCCTGGAGCAGCACTGCTCCTGCCCGCGTCCTCAAGGGCAGAAACGCTCCCCAGATGCCTGCAGCTATGCCTCCATGGCCCCCAGAGCTGCAGCCAAGCAGGCCGGCACTGTCCTCCCACCTCAGCCCAGGGACCAGACAGACCTCCTGCCTCGGGTCAGGTCTGAGGTCTCCAGAGCAAACCCACAGTGCAGACAGGACTGAACATGTCTCTAAATACAGGGACCCTCCCTTTCCCCTCTGCTTTTTGCCTGTAAGCACAAAAAAATAGTAATACGGGTCATTTACCCCTCCCTAAAACAGGCAGGCCGCTGCTCTGCGCGCTAGGATGGCGAAGGGCGATGGCGTTAGACGCTGCGCGAGATTATAGGGCTAGGGAGAGAGAGAGGACGCTGCCTTGCAAGCATGGACTTGGAAGCAGTGGAAATTGGCAATGGTTTCAGTCTCCGCTCTCACAAAAGAACAGGTCGTACAAAATCAATAGTTTTATTAAAAAGCAAAATAAACCTGCCACCAAAGCCTTCCCTTCCCCATTCAGGTAAATTACAAGTCACGGAAGAGGGATGTTGCATGGTGTTTTCTTACGCATATACTGGTAATTGGTTAAATAAGAAGGAGCTAAAACTCTTTAGAGAAGGCTTTCTTTTCTCCTGATTTTAATTTTAAAGGGTAAATTAAAAGTCAATATTTACATCTAGCAACACAACAAGCATTTTGGTATGTGCACAGCTTGGAAAGTTTCTCAGTGGGCTACAGCACACACGATTTGCCTTTCAGATGAGGATTTTGTGCCCGTTGGACTATGTCCTTTAATAGAGTTAGAAGCATTGCATAAATTGTTTGTCAGTCATGATTAGCACTGACACAACCATGCAATCAACAAGCTAACAAGTTCAGCATCTTCGGCACTATATTATACTAGAGCTGTTTCAGCAATACAACTAATACCTTGCCTGAATACTTTCATTAGAGAAAAGGTGAAATAGTCAAACTTTCATTTTTATGTATTATAGACTGCATTTAACCACGCTCATTTACAAACTCAGTCGTGTTATTTCTAATATCATTAGACATAAGTTCGTGTTCGCTAAAAGCCACTAACCTCTGCAGTGAAGTAACCGAGGGTGGAAAAAGGGTTTTTATTCTAATCTGAAGCCTTGTCTGCGGCTATAACAGTCCATTAAATCAATTTGGTGCCTCTTTGTGAAGACAGATGTGAACCTAACGTTACACAGAAGCCTGCTCTGAAGGGCAGCAAGAGCATCACGCTTTGTATGAATCCTTATAGCTTGATCCAAGTGCTTTGGTCACCTGTACAATAAGCGGTAAAAATGAATTGCTGAAAGGACCCAACCTCTTAACTGTAACTACACAATACTTTCGGATAAGAACTAAATGAGAAAGTGTGAAATAAAACAGCATTGTGAGCAAAGAGAAACCAGACTAAGTTAGTCTTCACTTCGAGACATTAAGCAAAGAAGCAAGGTCAGGTGGGCTTTTGCTGGCCAGAACAATAGCAGGAACCTCTAAAAACCACACGATGACAGAGCTCAAGGATGACGGCTGTACAAAGAGAGCGTTATGTGCTAATCTGTTGTCAGAGTAACCAATTATATCGTGTCACAGAGAGAAGTGATTACAGCCAGCACCGAGATTTCAGGCCTCTTGATTTTAATGAGAAAAGCTAAGCAAAGTTACCAAAGCAGTCAGTGCATGTAGCGTACCTGCCAGTGGTCCAGCAAAAGCACCAACGGTGGGCTTCCTCGGGCTCAGGAGACAGCTACCCCAAATACTAACATGCTACACCAAGATGATCACGCCATTTAGAGCGCAGGTCCCCAGGCCCATGTTTGTGGTTTCCAGAACACGAGAGCTGCTCAGCCATCGTGCAGTGAATCTGCATCGTACACACGCAGCACCGCGTTCACCTTTGGGGCAGATTCAGGTTGCTGGTGACTGCCAGCCTGAGCACCTACCAGACCCTGTGCCATGAACTGCACTCCAATGAGTCCTCTACAACATCCAGGACAACTTACGAGCCATTTGCAACACTAAGCAGCTAGTTTCATACAAGTTAAAGTGAGATGATTGCACTTGTTAAATTATTGGCCCAGTCAGTCTAGCCACAACTTCACATCGTGTGAATTCCCACCACTCAACGGTTCCACCTCTCCCAAGAGATCCGTCACAGTCAGGAACAACCAGGTAGTCCCAGAAGCCGAGGCAAACGTTACAGCTTGAAATGCCTTGGGTTCGTCTCCGTCACAGTTTTCAAAAGCATTGCTAAGAAGGTTTACATACCTACTATTAAAGTGGTCGTTCATTCTGCAAAGCAACTCTTAAAATGACACCCAGGGGTTCCACATTTAATGTTGCACAGAACAAGTTTGCTCGGTCTAAGAGTAAAAAGGTATTTTCTGAGCACAGGTCACACAGACCAGCAAACAGTGCACGAGCAAACGCTGTCACTCTGAAGGTGTCCTCCCCTTCCTTCTTCCCTCAGCTTTATATACTGCATATATATATGCTTCGTATGCTACGCCATACAGCATGGAATATCCCTCTGGCCAGCGTGGGTCAGCAGTCAGCTATGCCCCCTCCCAGCTTCCCAGGTACCTGGCAGCATGAGCAGCTGAAAAGTCCTCGACTGCCTAGGGACAGCTGAAAACTTCAGTACGTTATCAACACTGTCTTCACCCCAAATCCAAAACACAGCACTACACCAGCTACCAGGAAAAAAATTAACTCTATCCCAGCCGAAACCAGGACAGGGCTGCCCTTGACTGTGGAGAACAGTAGACGACACAGCCTTCAACGTGCAGTATGTTTACTTGACCATGAATGCTGCTCCAAAGTGGATGTGCTGAGAATTACTCATTAGCTACCTTCCTAAATACGCACAGACATATATCCTGGAGCACTTTGGAAAATACATTGTTATTGGCTCATTGACAGGGAAAATGAAGTTGCCGGCAGCAAGAACTTTACGTGCCCTAAAAACAAGAAATGCATTAGCATCTTTATTACAAATGTAATTGTGTTTTTTTAATTTGTGATTGGGGAAGGGGTCACCAGTTAAAATACACCACTGTATAATTTGCAATTTAAATTTCATTTCATGCTGGAATGTAGAAACAGTTTACATAAATAGTATCCATTAATCATTAAAAAGAAAGGTTAGATGTAAATTAGGCTGCTATTATTTTTTCCTGTGATTATTTATGAGTTGGTGATGAAATTTGTTTTCCCAAGGAAGAAGAATTAAGGCTTTCTGAAAGCAAAATCACATTCCTACAGAAAGTATAAACTTCAAGCCAGGAAAACAGAGTACTTATTGATTCGACCCCCAAGGGCAACCACAGAAATGCAGAGTTTACTCTTGTTTACCTCAAAGGCAGACGCCTTTCACTCCAACCGAGTTCAATGTAGCACCTTTTGTATCGTCTCTGCTCAGACTACCAGTTTCTAGCAATCCATTCTACATATTCTGGAGAGAAAAAATAACAGAAAAGAAAATATCCTGAGGGTAGAGAGTTCTACTTCATCAGCTGGTATATGCTGACTACTACCTCTGCGACTAGCATAGACAATAACCACCAGCACGTTACCCCAAGCTTTCAGGACAGCCTGAAAGGCATTAAGGCACCCGGCTCCAGCAGCAGGAGCAATCCTTACTTTTTCAATGAAAATCACTAAGAACAAATCTGCGCGCTCTTTCAGGAGAATAGATCCAGTCAGCAAAGATGCAAGATGTTCTGCAGCCTCTGCAAAGCTTTCCCTTCAAAGCTCTCCATGCCATACTATGGAATAAGCATGTCAGGTATGCCACATATGATACACACGTGTAGGATCAGCAGAAGAGAAGATTAGAAGCAGGGCAGTCATGTCCCCTGAGACCACGCTTAGGGATTATAAAAGATGAGGATTTTTTGCTAGATCTGAAGATAAGAAGAGAACCTACTGCCACACAACAATTTATTCTGCTGTTTTCAGAAACCTTAGGCCGATTTAAACTAATTCATCTCATTGCTCCTTTTGCACAGCTCATGGATCAATAGTAAATATGTTCCTCTGGCTGCAAGAGGAACCTCATCTGCTCCTCTGCTATGGAACAACACTGATCTTCAAATTTTTTGAAGCCTATTCTTTTACAATAATGTAACTTTTCTTTTTATAATCTATAGAGACTTCTAACAGATGTTGTCAGCTGCAATTCCAGGCTTTGGGGGAAAAAATCTCTCTTCAAGTTTAAGCTGTATGTTAGTACTTTGGTTTGCACAAAAATAAAAACTTACAACATACAAACCTGATACATAAAGATATATTAAAATTCTGTGACCTGTCCTTTACGCTCACTCTGCACAAAACCTGCCTGTAAGGATCAAGGAGTTGGATCCAAGTTTCTAACGTGGATCAGACATCCCAGAGAGAGGACAAGTGAGAACCTGTCTGTAAGCCCTTCCTTTTCCTCAGAGAAAAATGAATGAGACAGAGTGCGTAATTCAAGAGTACTTGAATTCTGCACCTCCACAACGGGTGAACCTGCACCGCATCGGTCAGGTGCTGTCCCTCAGCCAGCAGCTTCTCCCCAAGCACACGGGGAGGAAGGACGCAACAACCAGTCTCTGGTTTCAGGGCTACAGCTTCCAGTTTTCATTGCTGTTGGAAGTTTCATACATCAGCACACTAGGATTTCACTAGCCCTGAATCCACACTCTTAATTCACCCGAAAGGTGATGGTCCCATCCTAATTCCTCACAGAATAAGTTTGCACTTCCCTGAATTCATTCCACTAAAGAAAGGACTTTCCCAAACTCTGTAAAGGATTTTGAAAAAGAATGATAAATAATAAAAACTGATTGTCAAAGTGACTCAGTATCATTGCCTTTCATAATACCTCTTTACCCACTCATTAATACACAGGCCATGCTTATACACTGTTATGCGTCAAGTCTTCAGTGGCAATTCTCTCTATGTTTGATTTCTCGTGAGGCCTTGGCTTGCAGCTGTAGCATCATTTAATTTGTGATTTACTGGAGAGAGCCTGCTAATACTTGAAAAACAACAGGAAAATAACAATCGATGAAATTAAATAATTCAGTATCCCAAAAATAAAAGAGGGGCTTTTTTTCTTTGCAATCTAATAGCTTCAAGGTTGATAATTTATCAGTTCATGGAGTGCCCATGGTAACATGATCTCAAGACACACTTCTGTCTCACTTTTGTAAAGGCTTATAATAACATGTTTTTTCAAGCCTGGCACACTAGATTATTCCCATTTTCATCTATGTTATTACGTTAATTGTCGCTGCTTTAGTCTGCGCTATCGTATAAAGGGTTTCAACCATAAAGGTTTATGAATGCATTTGCTGAGGTCCCCATAGATGCTACAGAGCAGCCCAGGGCTCTTCAGAGTGCAGCAATTTAAACACCAGCCTCTGCTTGAGGCTGTGTTCAGAACCACAGTCAAGGCCTTGTCAGCAGAAACTTTTTGTTTCTGCTGCGCATGTTGGATATTTCACCTGAGTGTTCGAAACAGCAAGACGACAGAAAAGCTTAACGGCTTTTGTAATCTCATTGCAGTGCGTACAGGAGGAGTGCTGAAGTTTTAGCATATTATCAACTAGACCATTGGCCTGAACTTCTTTCCACTTCTATTTCTCTCCCCCATTTGAAATGGAAAATGAGGTCAAACCTTATTTTATGTCCCCAGCTGAAAGGAAAAACACTAACAACTTATCCCATTTACGCAGGGAAAAAGTGAATAGTCTCATTTAAAATTTCAAGAACAACTGTCAGACAAAACAAGCTTCTGATGTTATTCCTGAAGGACAAGCATCAGCCCTTGAACTCTACATGTGGTGTTCATTATGGTGCCTTGGCGTAAGCCCAGACGCTGTCTCCTACCAATGCGTTTCAAAAATGCATGAGGGCCTGGAGAGCACAGCAGGGCAGCAGAAACCTCCTGAATTCTGCATATTAGTATAGTCATTAAGAATAATCAATAATTAATATGTCACTTCAATGAAACATACGGATTAAATTATGTCTTGGCTAGGACTATTCTGAAAAGATTTGCAAGTATTCAGCCCATTGTTTATTGTGCGAATTTAATCTCAAAGTAGACATCCTGGCATCGGCAGAGCAGGACTTCACCCTTGTCTCAACTGACAATGCTGAGAACTTCCCACTAGAAGGAGACCTCCCCAGAGAGCAAAACCAAGCCTGCTGCTGACAGACTTCTTTCTCTCAGGTACGTTTTTGCAGCCCCTGTAGAGGTATCAGGGGTCTCGTAGGGCAGAGGCAGGAGGGCAGTGTAGGACACTGGAGGGCACGGAGGCACAGGCAAACACGGTCACCCAGTAAGCGTGAGCCCTGCTGATGCTCACACTTCTTGCACCTCCAGGAGCATCAATCTATTTAGAAAAACAGAATCCATGTAAAAAAAAAAGCAAATACATTCCAAAAACTTACAAAGCAACCTTTCTTTTGGCTGTTAGAGCATATTATGACTCCAGCAGGGTTGAGGCAAGTGGAAGACTTTGCTGCAAGCTCCTGTAACAGTAGAGCCTGCAAGTACCCTGAAACAACACTCAACACACAGAGAGCTGTTCCTTTCAGAAGTGCACACCCTAACACCGGTTTTGGAGTCCAGAAAAAAAAAAAGGATTCTATATGGGTTTCATTTAAATGGCCAACATATCTTTGAAGTGGCAAATGTTATAAACACTTGTTGGAATAAAAATAATTCCAAGTCCAGCCTTTTCCGTTTAAAGCACATCTTCCTTGTTCCCATCTTCAGCACAGGATATAAATCGTTTTCTTCCTCACTGCATAGCCATGACCTGTCTACTACTTACAGCAGAAAAGTTAAGAAATAAATACTTTTTTAATGCATTTTCCATTCTCCACTAAATCTTTATACCAAGTGGGAAGGGTAACAGAACGGCAGATTGCACAGTATTTTGTAGAAGTCGTTGGCTGCGCTATTCTCAAGTACGGGAGGGAAAAGACGAGATGAAAATGTCATTGCAAAGATGAGAATTTCCTGTTCTGTATCTCTCCCTTCCTTCGTGTTTGTCTCTGTCTCAATCAAATTTAAGTGATATTCTTCTGAGTTTCCAAATCATATTATTATCACTTCGGAAACATTAAAGAACTGTGACACTAACAACAGTGTAAATTATTTTTCAACAGATTGTGATTTAAAATGTGGTATGAAATGTTAGAGTATGAGATGGACAACCCTACAGAAAGATTATATAACACACTCAGGTTTTTCCTCTAAAAATCCATTTCCATTGAATTATTAGCTTTTCAGAATGAAACATTTCTGAAAGATAATTTAATTTCCCCAAGAGCTATTGGTCTTTGCTTGGAATGGGATATTGCATTCTGTCCCTGATGATTAATTTGGGATGTGATAAATAGCGTCAGATGTGGAAGTTGTACTTTGCATATATTAATAATATTAGAATTTAGACATTTTTTTCCCATTTTAAAAAAATGTTATGACATCTAGAAAATAAGAAGAGTACAAGTGCATTATTTAAAAACATGATTTATGACAAAAAGAAACAAATTAAGGGATCAGTCTTGAAACCGCTAAGCAAGGTTGGGGTGTAAAACACCTCTATACCAAAACCTTTACATATATAAACATTCCTAGCTTGGATGTTGTTAGTCTTTGGCTTTTAGATGTCTATACTCTTCATTTGTTATCAACAAAATATTTTTAAAAGGCTAAAAGATACCTGAAGTCATCACTGCAAATAAAATTGGATGCTACAATATGGTAAACCATCATGCACGACCAGAACCACATACTGCATTCCAAATTGCTAACTGAAAGAACAAAAGTCTTCAGATATGGAAAATTACTGTCAAGCTAAAAATACCTTCATTATAATTTAGCTGTAACTGACAGTTTTTAAACACAGATTTTTAACAACATATTCATTATCTGACCATACAAAAAAAATCTGATTAGATATGAAACGCAACAAACGTTTATTAAATTTTTAAAAAATCAGGAAAAAAAGAACAATTTACTGAAGTTTTCCTCTCTATGTGTTCTCCAGAAGAAGTTCCCCCACCTCACTCTCATTCTACCTAATACACACTCTGCATATCAATGAAAAGCACGAATTGATAAATAGGTAGTTTGGGACTCTGTTTGCTATATAGGATTACAGCTTACTGGTTCTAAGACCAGAGTGGACTCATTTTTATCACCCAAATGGCACTTCGTACACCTTGAAGATGACAGAACTTCATTCAGTGATTTCCTCCCTGTAACCACAACTCCTCGTTCATGCATGTGTATTTATTAGCCACATATTCAGTTCTGATTTAAAGATTTCCAGCGGCAGAACTTTCACCACATCCATAGCTAAGTTGTTCCTGCAGTACACTGCCCTCATGGGCAAGTTCTTGGATCTTATGCTTAGCCTGAAATTGTCTAGCTTTACACATGAAGTAAAGAAGTGTGGAGAAAGATAATAAATTGAGCATTTCGATGTATGTTCCATCATCCCAAGTTATCAGCTGCTGTCAGAAAAAACCACAGCCACAGGCCTGTGGGCAAAGAGCATCCTTCCCCTGTTTTCAGGTACCAGCAAGAGCCCGGGCAGAAGCCCAGCACTCACGCGCAAGACGCGATCACCTCAGAGGGGCGGCACATGACAGAGCCAAAGGCGCGTTGCACCCACGCACTCGTAACCGATCTATGTCTTCAGTCTGCGCGTCAAACAAGGAGAGTCTGGAGTGAACTTCTGCAGAAAAACCCCGAATGAAAAAGCCTATCATTTGTTCCAAATAGTTATACACAAACTTGTTTCCAAAAGCTGTAACTGCCTATTTTAAGTGCAATCTTTTACAGTGAAACAGAAATTTTAAAAATTTTTCTTCTTCCAGGCTTCCTGTTCAAAACTCGTTCCTACACATCTGTTTCCATCTAGCGTGTGGTACTAGAGAAGGTGTTTCACAATTCCTCACTTTTTTTTATGATTCCCCACTTTTTTAATTGTTATTACTAAATGCAAACAATCACCTGCATTTCTGAGGACAATATACCCTTGAGGTTTGATATTTAATATATATTTCTCGTGGACTTTCCTGACCCATTTCACTGTCTTCAGATGCATTAACCTGAAACGGTTTATCCAGTTCCCACAGTATTTACGGAGCTGTCTCTTCGCAGGGTATAAGCAAAGCCTACTGACTGCACTACTCTGTCCGTACACGCAGATCTCCTCTTCAGACTGCAGAAATGTTCTCCTCGTTTTCCCAGACACAGCACCTGGCAATTTGTCCCAGTGATGCAGAGATTTCAAACACTGATGCCACTAAGTCATTTTGCTCTTTGCATGTTTTCTTTAAATAGCCCTTGCAGATATTTAAAAATGTAAATTAGGAAAATGCTCTTGGAATTCAATTTTCAAGTGGTAACTAGAAAAATTATTAAATTAGACCTCTGTAATTTAGTTAATAATCCGACTACATTGCTTTAACATAAACTTGATGCTTTTCTGTTACATTTTAGTCTCTCTCTCTCCCCCGATTAAACATTATGCAGCAATATACAGCAGTACAAAACTCTGAGTTGTAATGAGAATTATAATTCATTAAATATTGATCAAATTAAATCTAAAATTGCTTGGATGCCACTCATTTGCTAAATATCAAATAAAATTCTATAACACGCAAATAACTTAGAGGCTGTATACATAAACTAATAAAATAAAAATATGAATGCATAATAATATTCTTAGTAAGCAAAAAGTTTTATTTAAATTAAAAACTGCAATTTGAACAAGCTGATCATCCCCAATGTTGCCCTTGAGAGCCTGCCATTTGACTGCTGTCACCAGAAATTGAATTCAGAATGCAATTTTAAAAAATTTTTTTTAAAAACTTACATAAAAGTTTCATCTGCCCTTTGGAACTAGCAAATATCAAACGTCTAATTTTTGCAGCCAAGAGGCTCACGTGTACCATTTCACAGAGCAAACTGCCGCTTGCCGTTACCCACTGGTTCACGCTTTGGAGTAATCCGCCTGCCTTCCTGCCGCGTGAGCAGCTGAGCCCAGCCCTGCGGAACAACGCAGCACAGACGCTCCTCCTGGCTGCACTGTGACCAGGCTCTGGAGCCTCAAGCTGCACGTTTCCTACCTCCCCCAGTACGCACCAATGCCAGGAGGGAAACCTAAGCAGGTTTTAGCACTCTGTGGCCTTAAAAGTAGTGTCCTGAGAGAACTGTGGAGATCGTCACTCAGCGCTCTCTATTGTAAACAGTTCTACAGGTTTTCCAGGTATATTTATCACAGGCCTTACAAAGTGAGAAATACTAGAGTTAATCTATTGTTCAGCTTGTGAAAGGGTAGAAGGGGACCAAGACAGAGGTAGTACACCAGATACTTGTCCAACGACTCAAGCAAGAATGTCCTACTTTTCAGATGGAAATTTATACGAACAAGCAACAGTCCAACTTATTTTTCAGAACAATAGTTAATAACAACAGAAAAGCGAGTATTTATTTTCCCTACGCAACGTCATTTCTGACAGCTAATATACCAACGTACTTATGGACTACTTTTTGGAAAACCAAAGTCACTGATGCTGAAAACAGTTTTCTACGGTTAGATCAACAGATAGCACAAAGGACATCGATGTAGTCCTTGTGCACCAGGGTTCCTTCACCTGGAGGTAAAGCAGGACAGATGATTATTAACCGTGTCAGCTACCAGGTCCTTACAGCAGCTAAGGAAGAGTAAGACACTAAGTAAGAGGAAATCTGTGTTACAGTAGTCAGAATCTAGTGTTCATTTTAAAGAAAAAAGTTTATAAGAAGTCTACTAATCAAGTCTCTGATGTGGAATTTACACCAGAAACGCTGTCTGAAACCAGCACCTCTCTCAAACGACAACTGAAGGCTCTGCAGTAAGTTCAAGGCGTTTTCGTTCACACCCTAAAGATGCTGACTCCAACCCAAAATAGGTGCTCCCATGCTGTTTGGTAGGTGGTGGTACATCTCCCAGCCTCAGGCTGGCACTAAGGAAATAAAAGAAATTTTGGAGGCATATTCATCCTGGTGGTAGCTGGTAGCATGGCAGATAGGCAGTTTTATGTAGTGCTAAATTTCCACAACCGTGTTGTATTTCTTTCCTCACTGCACGAAATAATGACACCCGTAAAAACTTGGACTGAAAGATTATCGAAAATTACTAGAGAAATATAATTTAAGGAAAAAAATAGACTACTAGCAATGTGTAGCAAAGACTGTAATGAAAATAAGCAGATGTTTTCACTGGACTGCCAGCTTCAAGATGTGCTAATATTTCTTACAATTAATTATTTTTCAACATTCTTATTAACTTTATATGTGATATTTTAGATGTAACTACTTAGAAGTGTTTGGATTTATGTCATGACGTCCTAAAAACTGTAGCTGGAGTCACTATAACAAAATATATCTCAATGAACAATTAAATTTAAATTTATTGTTTACAGATAAATAGCAGATTATTATTACGTACAAATAGTGGATTATGAATAAATTCAAGACCGCTACTTATCTTTTTTGTTACACATTATATTTGCCAACAGTTATTTTTACGCTTAATTATACACAATGGGAAATAGGATACCTTTCTATGAGAAATTTAACGTGATTAAGTGAGAGTTTGCTGTCTTTACACGGTCTGATTCTTATTTAAACCATGCTCTTTTCATTTTATAGTGACAATAGATGTAATAAATAGTATAACAGATCCTCAAATACTGGTAGAAATTATACTTATGCAAACTACAAGCCTGTTTAATATGGGGGTAAATCATCTTTCAAAATTATAGTAGATTGCAGAAGCTGAAAATCTCATTTGTGTTAAAAAGCCTTCAGATGACAGAGGACCAGACAATGGCTTATCATCAGTGAAATTGTCATATGAGACATTAAGGACATGGACACATGACAAAAGCTTCAGCTGTAATCAAGGAAAGATACCATATTTATCAGCCTTGTTTAAGCAAATGAAATAGCCAATACTATGAAAGAAAGATTAGGAGTACAAAAACAAATATTTTCCGTCAAAAATCAAGGCCTTTTTTTTTTTTTTTACCAAACCTCCCCACTCAAACAACTCCACCTTCTTTCCTCTTCCTGGCAGCAAGCCCCATGCTGTCATGCAGGACGGAGGCCACCCGCCGCCCCTGGGCCCCAGCAAAAAACCACAGCTTCAGAGTTTGAAATTGAAATAGAGCTTTTGGTTTTTTAAAGTAGAGGAAAATGGGCAGACTGGGATGGGAAGTACAGCACAAGCTTCCGCTCACAAAGTGGGAGGTTCTAACAGCAATTTACAGCAAGGCTGAATCCACTTTCCTCAAGCGTCTTGCAATGGCACGCATGGAGCTGCCACAAGAGGCTTGGGAGCTGAGGGCAGCGTCGGGAATGCACCAATGCACATCATTTAGATGACGAATCAATGCGGCATACAGATGGAGGAGTCCTAATTGCATACCAACAAGGAAAGAAAGCCTGCCTATAAATTTTCATACTAGGAATATTGTTGTTTTAAATCTTACTTGTTACTTTGAAAAATATGTAAAAAAATCTCTATTGAACTCTATTATACTCTGTTAGACAGAGTGTATTTCTATGGAATACTATTCAAAGGTTATCTCTTACCTTCTGTAGAGTTTATTAGTGGTATATCTATCAATATTTTTTTAGGGCTTTTTCAAGTGATCTTATGAAAAAGATACTAACTAGTTAGGTCACTAAGACCTGTCTGCTTCTACCTGTGTACTAAACTCCATAGCTTGAAATATTTTCAAATACATTCTGACGTGTACGTGTTCAACCTGCTCCAATGTTCATTTTAGGATTTTAAGTGCTACTAATAGCATAATAAATGCTACACTATTTTCTACTATTCCTTTATTGCTAGATATGAGAGAAAAATGAATCGGCCTCAGTGAACAAACCTTTTTTTAAAGGTCACCTTTATTAATAGCAGATATTATCTCACCGGGTTATCAATGTTCAACATCCCTGTTTTGATTAAACGTCATTCTAACTCGCAATGACTATAAAACAAGCTTTTCCAAGTCATCTTTCTGTGAGTAATAGATAAAAACTCTTAAATATAGTTAATGGCTGGGTATAACCATCTGTTTTATGTGGATTTTCCAAAGCCTGAGTATTGTGACATGTAGAATGATGCATGGGTGTCATTGATGTTAAATAAACCTTTACGTTCTGGGAAAGTATCATTTTCTTTTTTTCATTCACTGTAGTCTAAGAGTCTAATGGCAGACAGGTAATCTAACATCCATTAAATGTGTAAATTATGTAGTCGTTTACAGACGTGAAACAGTAGACAAATCTGTTAAGCGCTTTGGTAAGACCATAATTTGGAAGCCATGACATTATCAAACCTTTCCACAGTCCACCACAGCTAATGCATTCAAATCCAACACAGTAAATTTGTTAATGCTGTCAAAACCAGTTTATTCGACACTGCTTATCTGCCAGGGGCAAGTGTTGACAGTCTCTCTCGTTCTGAGACATCCCTCGTGTTTCACTGGGAAGGGGGATGCTGCCCTCGTAGCAGGGAACAGAAATATCTGAAACTTTAACACTTTTCAAAAGAAAGAAGAACAGATTGTTCAGTTTTACTCTGCATTAGTGAGTTAGTTATGAATTTTGACAGAGGAAGGCTCACTGATTTAAATAACATTTCAATCATTAATCACTCAAAATTATGGATAAGAGAGTTGAGGGCTGCCCGAGAAAGACTCAGACTGTAACTGCAGCCGGCACGCAACTCAGTACAACTCTCCTGCATCAAGGGGAACATGTGGGAGTTTGTTAACACTGCCACATTCACATATGTTTCTCCAAGCCATTGTTTTAAATTTATACCAAGACAAATTTAGCAAGGTTTCTAATCCTTATGTAAGCTTGATAAATATGAGAACATTTCATGTTAAAAACCCTATTTTTCAAACTACGCTACATTTTCAGCAGCCTTGAAAAACGCAGAGCGGTTATCATTCCTTCCAGTACCTTACTAGATATTATATATACTATGTAAGTTCGAATAAAAATAGTTATCTAGTTCATCTTGTACAGGGCCTTGGGAGACAGGAAAAGATTGTTCTGTGCCGAAGGGTTATTCTCGCCAGTCAGCTGGGGCATCTCTAGCCTGTGCTAGAGTCATCAGTATAAAGATACCCAAGTCAATTTAAGTGCCATCTATGACTCTGCTCCTCACTTCCCACTGAACATACAGGCTGTGTCCTAGGAGGTTATAATTTTCTCGGTTAACTGAAACATCCAGCTTTTTCCATCTGCTGAGATTAGCAGCCAAGATCACACCCCTTATGGTGGCTAAAGCAAATTCCCACTGCCTGGTATTTCCAGCACATACCTCACAAATACGTTGACGTTAATTTTATAATCCTGTTGTCTGCAAGACTGTTGCACACTTTACAATCATAGCAAATACCCATAATAAATACACTTTATCGAGCTCACATTCTCCACTTGACTTAGTTCCACATATAAAATTGATAGTCTAGATGCTGCTTCTGCATTAGGATGCTTATCCAAGTGCCTCTAAACCATTTCAAAAGCTTATACTGCCACAGCGGCTATGATTTTTTTTCCTTATTTATGTGTGGGCTTTTCTGGGTTTGAGTGGACACAGTGTTTTTTCAGTTCCCACCAAAAGTGAATAGGAGTAAGTAAATGCAGTTTCAGAACTGAATTTGGATCAGGATACAAGTTTCTCCGCCGGTGCTCAGATTGAAGGCTTTCTTTCCCAGAAAAAAATTCTCTTTTGATCAAGACGTTACACTTTTGATTTAGAAAGGTGTCAACTCCAGTTTTAGCTCCTTGCTATTAAATGCATAAAAAATAACAAACACTCACTGCAAGTTCTGGCACCTGAGATGCTGACAGCATTACTGATGATTTAACCATCACTATAACCTTGAGATTATCAGAGGATCTGTGATGCCATGGGTCACCCACAAGAGGTGGGATTCTAGTGAACGTGACTTTTTCTACTGACTTCCAAGGGCTCCCGAGAACATCAGAGGTCCTCAATACCTTTTAGATCACATAGAACACTGTCTTTCTTGATATACTAGGACATGTCGTGAGCTTCTTTCTCAGGATGCTTTCCAAAGGTCTCACTTTTTTAGAAACCTGATGTTCTTCCTCATTTCTTACCATTTGAAAGTTGCTAGTATAAAAATAATTGAAAGGGACTGACTAAACTTGTGAAGATTCTCTTTGTTGTCTATTGAAAAAGACCCCCAGCAGATCTACTTCAAAAGCAAAAACAGCTCTACATCATTAACCTGTAAAGAAAGCCCTCTCTATGAGAACAGAAGCTATTACATTAGTGGGCAATTAAAACCCTCAGAGAAGTTTCATACCACATTCTATGCACGTGCCAATATTTAAGCATCTGCCAGATAGCAGGTGGTTTGTAAATCATTATCTTTTCAAATTATGTTGCTAATGGCATGTGTGAAATGACTGCAAAATTACATGTTTCCCCTTCTCCATCATTAAAATAAAATAAATTGCTGTGGTACATTATCTAAAGCTCGAGAGCCATAAAGCACTGGCAAACCCGGGGTTCCTGCTCTCCACCTTCCACCATTGCCTCCCCCATTAAAGGTGGACAATACAGTCTGTGATATTTGACTCTTACAACTTCTCTCTACCAGGAATAACTAAAGACCACCAAAAGCGTCAACAATAGCTAGTCCTCAAATGGAGCCCAGTTTATTAATTAGGGACAATTAGCCAATTCTTTGAACAGTATTGACAGATAGCATGATCTGGCGATAAAATATAGTGAGAGATTCCTGTAACAATACAGGGACATAAACGGAAAAACAAACCCAAAAACATCGTTAAACAAAACGTAATTAGAACTACAATTTTTGTTTTACAGTGGAGTGGTGAAGACCCTAATTATTCAAATACCAAAATACGGATAATTCTCTTGGGTTTTTTTAACTGTGCTTTTTTTCAGAGCTCACAGTGACTGCTTGCTCCTACTTCTCAAAACAACACAAGTTAAGAACCTAAATTCTTTTCTGCAAGCTTAGCATAGATAGCATGTGGTGTGAAAACTCCTGTCCTTCCAAGCTGTGTTACCAACAGCTGAAACTTCTGAGGACAACGCACTTGTAAGAGTCCTTGATTCGGCTGCCCAGATGCTCAGCAGCCTGCCAGGCGATACAGATATTTGAAAGCAGAAAGGATGCACCCACGACTGTCCTGTTCCTCTTCATCCAGAGGAAAACCATTTCCATAGCCATGGATGTCCTGACTGAAACCAGCTGCTAGCTCAGAGGGAAAGCTCGGTTTCTGCCTAACCAAGTGAGCACGATGCTTGGAAATCTGGTTTATATCCTGTGTAAACATATCGACAAAGAGAGAAATCTACAGCCCTATATAACTGCTCCATTACAAAATGACCTGAAAACAGATGATCTTTAAATAGGTGGCTTTTGGGGTCTCCCCACACTACAAGCAGAAGTGGCAGAAAGGATGCAGGCCCTATCACAAAATCAGGCAGCCAGCAGTTATGGATTTGGATAGCAGGCTGACTTGATTTTGCACTGGAAAAGTTTTCTGAAAGAAATTAATCAAGACACTTCATATTTTTTTTTCCACGCTAATTTTATACCACTTCTATTAAATGAATTGTTGCTTCAAAAATTTGTACTGTTTCCAGATCCCAAGTATTCTAGGTGACTTGAGACTTCCCAATATTTCACTTCAAGATGACTGCCAGTTACAGTGAGGGATGAGCTGTGCAGAAGTGTTGGTAGGCATAGGAGGGTGGCTGTTATGTGCTTTAGCCCAGGAGCCTTCTGGCACAGCCAATAAAGACAGAATGATAGGGAAGATTTACTCCAGAAGTAGCTGTAAACAAGGCGCTAGTCAGTGAAAAAGTGTGCTGCAGTGCAGACGCAAACTTAAGTACCATGCAGTTCGGGGATATTTCTATTTTGCTATCTAAAACAAACATATAAAAATCACAGCAATTCAGCCGAGATTTTTTTTCATTTTAGAGGCGAGGATTACTACATTAGCAAAGCCTTACAGTTTCCAGGGACTTCGCACAGACCTCACACTGTGAATTAAAACACCATAGCACCATTGGTGATTACCATTATATTGTGACTGTGTCCATCCTTTATTGCCTTTTCCATGTTACCTGGCAGCATCAAAAGATCTGCTTCATTTACTTTAATCAGAAGTTCCCTGCAAATATCTCTAGTTAGTATTTAGTCTAAATGAAGCACCCCGTCAAAATCTCCAATGACTCCACTGAAAGCAGCCCACACAGCTGAAAGGCAAATCACAGCAAAACCACAAAATTGGTATAATAAATCACAAAGAATGGTTTTTCTCCTAAATATTTCCAGCTTCATTAATTAAGAGAGCCTTATCCAAGATTGTAGAAGTCTTCAGTGAGTTTTGAGTACAGCCATGTCAACAGTTCTCATGTCAGCTGCATCACTCTGCATATTGAATTATTTAACTGGAAGGCATAAAGCAGCTCAATATAAGAAACGACCTGTTTAAGAGTTTTCTGTAATGCTTGGATTGAAATTTTCTGACTATAAACTCTAGTTCATTGTGGCTAAAGTCTTCTAAATTGTTTTCTCCACATTTTTATTATAAAGGAGGTTGGATGGCTGCTTCAGGTTTTGCACAATAATCACAACAAGAATCTGCAAAGCGTGGATTTGTTTTGTTTCTACATAGTCTTTGCCACAAACGCTGAGATGAATGTGGTGATAAATGATGTACGTGATGATGAACAGCGTGTGCACATCTGGGTTCGAGCACAGAGACATTCTGTTTTAAGCACACGCGTATGATCCAGCAATATCAGAAGGGGCCACAATCCTTTCAAATCCCATGAACTAAATAAAGTGAAATGGAAATGTAAATGGAACACTCAAAGGAAAAAAAAAAAAAAAAAAATCTTTAAGAAGCCTTGCCACCGAGACAGCTAACGTTGCGATATTAATCAATCCCTTTCAGCTCTTGCTCTAGCGCGCTGCTAGCAGAGGCAGTAATACTGGACGCGTTTGGTTCCAGACGCAACCCCTAAGTGCTTGTCTTATGCTCGTAGATGATGCTGACAGGAGCTGTGGTGTTTCCAGCACAGCTGGTGTTGGGCAGGTCAGCAATATATCCGATTTCAGCACATTAGTTACAACCTATTCAGACAGTCTCCTCTGCATCTCTGTTGTGTGCAAAATTCACCTTCATTTCCTATCTAGGGCTGTAATTTAATGTTGTTGATTACATTAAGGAGCTGTCCTTCACAGCTAATGACAGATACAAATATGTAGTATAGAATATACATCACAGATAAAAACATTTTAAGACTTTTAAGTAGCTCTAAGTCCAGAAAAATTCTTTAAAATATAGATTTTGTTTCCAGAAAACAGTCACTTCAGAGGACAAATAGCTGAAGACCACATTTTTAGCGGCATTTACCTAACTAAAGATGCAGACAGAATTTAGGTTAGGAATCTGTTAAGGTTTTCCAGAGTACGTAAACTTGAATCTTTATTCATGTAAGCGCTTGTAAAATTTTCTCCTCTGTCATGTCTGAAAACGTAATTTCAGCTGCTCATTCGCTCAGGCTTTCTGAAACAGGTACCCACTGTGAAGAACGCGTGCAAAGCAGTTTAAAAAGCAGCTACATAAAATAAAATGCATAATACCATAACAAGCACTCCGAGATTGTTATTTAAGCTGAAATCACTTTTGGCATTAAAATTTTACAAATAGTTTCAAATTTCTATATGTCTAAGACGAAGGAAGATTTTCCCATTCACCACTACAGCAAGCGAGAGTCCCTGATCGTTGTGTTTAGCATCGTGATTAATACATTTCGGTCGAACTAACGACTGCTTTGCACTTCTTGTTTCAGCCTACAACCTTCCCTCCTGTCTATCTGAAATTTTCATGCCAGAAGCAGAGAACGCAAAAAGAGCACAGGACTAACCGCGCCAACGCCCACACCTACTCCGAAGTGGAATGGTTTTCTCCAGTGGGTAGCAGAAGATGCACAGGAGGCAGCGAGTCATGGGGAGGGCATTGAAACACATCACGTAAGGAGCAGCGCTGCCCATTCTCACCATCCCTCACTCACACTAGGCTCACCTCACCTGCTAAAAAATGTACTCTGGAAAGAACTGCGGGCAGAAGTGGAGCACTGCATGCAAACCTTTGTTTCGTGTTTCTCAGTGCCACGCTTATTACTCAAAGATCATGAACTTTGCAGATGAATCCTTGTTTCTACCACTATGTTTAGAGCCTTCTGCTCAGCTTGCCAGAGTTCATCCCAAATGCTCTCTGAAACTCATTCTTGGTAGAGTTTTCATTAAGATGTAAATGAACTAGATGAAAGACTGAAAACATTTCTTTTTTCAGAGAAATAGGGCAGAGTTTAATCCTTGCATTGGAGAAGGTATTGAGTTTCAGAATTAAAACATGACTTAGAAGAGACCACATACTTCGTTACCAAAAAGTAAAGGGAGGTCTTATTGATAAATTGAAGGGCAGGGCAGTTTGGACTTGGTTTTTAGTTTTAGTCTACTAGTCCCTAGTCATCCTAAAAAAGGATGTAGAACTGGTTTTGCATATTAATAGATGCTAACAGAACCTTTCTATTTCTCCATTCTTTCCAAATTAGACAAAATTTTGCTTATGCAATTGATTCACCTGCTGCAAGGTGTTAATCTCGGCTCCCTTTCTTCTATTAAAAGCCAATCAAGAGTTTCACCTTCTCACACGCTGAGGAGGGCTGTCCTCCCTTGCATCCACCTTCTCCTCCAGTCTTGTGGAAGGCTTCTGAAATTGAAGCCATGCTAGCCAAGAACTGCGTGACCAGCTTTATTCAGAGGAATAAAGCAATGGGAGTCTTGCAGACATCGTCTTTCCACCAGCCACGACAGTTACAGAGACCATCACATCGTTACCTCATCGAGGTCAATGGGAACTAAATCAATGGCAAGAAGACAGCTTTTTTTGTCCTGGTTTCGGCTGGGACAGAGTTAATTTTCTTCCCAGTAGCTGTTGTGTTTGGGCTTTAACATGAGAATAATGTTGATAAAACACTGATATTCTCAGTTGTCACTAAGCAAGGTGTGCAGGAGCTGGGACAGAGCACAGCCAGGCAGCTAGCCCAAGCTGGACAATGGAAATGTTCCATACCATAGACGTTATGCTCAGTCATCCGGTGGTGAGAAAAACTGTATTGTGTATCATTGGCTTTGCATATTCATTGTTAATATTACTATTATTCCTTTCTTTGTTGCCTTATCAAACTGTCTTTACCTCAACCCATGAGTTTTACTTTTTGTCCGTTCTCTTCCCCACCATTCCTGGGGTAGGGGGGAAGGAGTGCGCAAGTGGCTGTCTGGCCCTAGTTATCTGCTGCCGGGCTAAACCACGACATTTGTGCAGAGACTTCTACATTTCAAAGTGACATCAAGCTAACAACTGCAAGAGCATGCAGCTCTAGATAGGAGTCCAAGAAGCGGTAACAATCTGCCGGTTATTTAAGCCTGTGCGATAAAGAAGAGATGGTATGCAATATTGTCAGCTTGATAGCAGTGCTTAGTAAGAAAACAAGCCAAAGGGCAACTAAGGGTAATGTATCAAGTCCCGGAGAATGACTAGGTCTCTATATCAAATATGCAACTGATCTGAGAGAAATGCAGAGTTTGTACTTTAACAAAAAAACCCACACCAAAATCTCGAATTTAAATAAATTATTAATGCTTATACTCAAAAACAGAACCTAAGGGCAAATCTGGAAGCTCATTTTGAAACTGGAACTCATTTTGCAAATGGAAATGTTGAAGAATAACTTTTAAGTGCCCAATCTTGATCATCTTTAATACTGTACATTAATTACAGATGGATTAATAGAGTAATTATTTTCTAATTAAAACCACTCTTAGGGAGTGATAGTGAAAGACTATGTAAATAACTTCATCAAATGCAATGAGAGAACTGAAAAACGCAGTTCAATAGATAGTGATGCACTTCATAAACGGAATAAGCAGTGGTTTTGCAGCCTTGACCACTTCATCTGAAATACCACCTTCTGAGGAGTGGAGTACAGAGAGAAAGAGTTCAATTTGAAGTTTTCATTTTTTTTTTTAACAGAAAGCCATCTTGTGTCAAAATCACCACATTCAATGGCTGAAATAAATGGTTCTGTAAGCAAATGGGAGTTTAATTATGTACCACAGGTAGTAAATGTCGTGTTATGTTTCAATGATTTTATGGATAAGAAGCTCATTTGTGTGCTATTTCCAATATGAGTTCTATGACTAACACTAATAAATAAAAGAAAATATGTTCTGTTTTTTAACAAAGTACAGTTTCTTACCACAGCAGTTAATCTCAGTTAAAACAGTGTCTTATATCTAGGGACAAGGCTAGGGCAAAGCTTAAAAAGCAAGTTGTTATGTTAATTCTGCTCAGCATTGCTTGCATACGTACTGTATTCTTTAATTGCATATCACCACTATAATTCATTCTCATAAAGTTAATTGGCAATAAGCTTTCTATGATGATAGTAACATTAAAAAAAAAAAAAGAAAAAGAGAAAATCTCCCAATCATCTTCCAGTTTTTTGCAGGAGTCACCTTTCCCTAGCAGTCAACAAACCACTATTACCATACCACAGATCACAGCGTGACATCTCCTCTTTTAATTTCCTTTTTCTTCTACGAAGAAAGTATTTGCCCTTTCCTTCAACTCCAAGTTAGCCTCTTAGATGGTATAAATCAATATAGTAACACCAGCTTTGACAGAGCTAAGCCAGTTTACAACTATTGATGATATGACCCCTTGTCTGCACAACCAGTTAAATATTAATTAAAAACAAGAAAACAAACAAAACTTGCCAATAGAGGGTTGGAAAACCTATGCTACATTATACTGTTTCCACTGACAATCGGGACATTACAGATGAAGAACCGGAGCTTGCAAAGAGTGAACTGTGGTAGAGGAAGGGAGTTATCTAATATCTCTGTGCGTCACAGTGCCCAAAGTTTTCAATATTCCACTACTCAGAGGTGTAAGGCCTGCGAGGGTGTATCTAGAAGTATAAAGTGTGCACCAACGTGCTGTCTTGTTATTGAAGCCACACTTCTGTCCTGATTTATTCCAGTCCACGGAGGACACAGATATATCACACTTTATAATGGTGATGGGCTCCCAAGCATGTAATCCATCTCTGGAGAGAAAGCCAACACCAGCATGAATTTTACATTGCCTGTAGGTATTTCAAGATCCAGAAATTTAAGGTATATTTCTGTAGGGTTAAAACGTGGAGGAGAGAGGTTCTGTAAACCAGAGAGAACCAGGCTAGGCCCTGACAGAGGGATAAAGTTACTCCATAATTCAGCTCAAGGGCAGGTCTCAAATCAGCCTTTTAAAAGCAGAATTCCCTTAAAAGGGGAAAAAGGGGGAGGGGGGGGCGACCACAGCGATTTTTCAAAGGGTTATAAAAATCCTCTTTCCCAACTGCTTGCTAAATCTACAGACCTGAGTGGATGCCAGCCCATAACCACTGTAGGAGCTAGTGAGCTTAATGGCCCAACCAAATTCATCAAAATTGTTTGCAGTACACCACAAGAGCGGGCAATTTACAGCTGGAAGTCTTGACCACCATCATTGTCACCAGCTTCGTTATGAGCATCGTAAATCCAGAGATGATGGATAACACCTTCCTCTTGCTGATAAAGGGAACTGCCACTGTTTTCTATATGCTCAAGGTTAAAATCAATGGTTTATCTGTTAAAATGTCTGTTTGCCAGCTTCTCCCAGACAGATCAGAAATCATTTATCAGCCTGGCTACAAAGAGAGCAGAAGGTGGACAGCCTAGGCTTACGCCAGCCAATTTTCAGTTTGAACCATTAAGATAAAAAGGTGAATTCTTAGAAGATGGATATCTTCAGACTAAAATAGCAATAAGACTTACATTTGTAGAGTTTGTTTATTTCAAATTAACTATTGTATAATTTGGATTTTTAAATATATTATATTTAATACAATTAATATAATTAATTTTTAATATAATTATTTTTAATATATTAGTGCAACTTATTATTAAGCATAGATCTTCAGAAGTATAGGGCTCAGATCTGCCTTTTCAACACCCTCAGGTCAACTTTCCCACTTGCACGTAAAAACTGATGATAAAGTTCTACCCCTAAAATAGATTTGCTGACATATGTAGGGATTAATTGTGTCTTTAATCAGGTATTGAGAGAGAGAAGGACATAGGTTTGGGCTATCTGAAGACACAAATGGGGAAAGAGCTTAGCTTCTCCATAGTTTACATTAATTTTATGACTGTTAACATTTACCTTCTTTACTATGTCTATCCTCAAATTCACATTCAAGTGTGGAAATACATTTTTCACAAGTTTTATTCCTGTTATTTCTAGAAGACAGGCACAGCTGTCAAATCCCAGAAGGTAAAGGACATGCTATTGCACTGGTGGGAAGTGAAATGTCTATTTTTTTTCTTCTTCTTAAAAGGAGATTTCATTTCTTCCACAAAACATCTAGGATCAGCAAATCCTTTCCAATGCAGAACCCACACTTATTCAGCTTATTTTTCTCTGGAATTAAGGATTCTGTTTAACCATAGTGCTGAGAAACTTTTCCCCTCTTCAATAACCATCACCTGCCAGGAAAAAGAAAATAAAATCTTCCCAGCATTGCCAAGTCACAACTGATCGCACAGTTCAAATATCCTTCACAGATACCTTAAGGATAAGGATGTGAATAAAATGGGTATCCCAGTAAGTATCAGAAAGCAATTAGAGAAATGGAAATTCATTTTAATATATTCTGTATCTTCTCTAATACAGTGATACCTTGAAAATGTCAAAATCTAAGAATTAAATTCTAGGAGTCCGGAGTGATGGAGGGTAAAGCGGTTATCTGATTGACAAGTATAAAGAACAGATAAGAAACATCATGAACCAGTCAAACAGATAAAATTACGAAAGGAATTCCTCTTTGTAGATAAAAGACTCAGAAGGAATCACCAATAAACATCTGTGGTTTTAGTTAAAGGTTGGAACATTTTAATTTTTTTGTAAAAAAGGTCAAAAAAATGTATATTTGAAATGTATTTGTTTGTCTTGGGAATTTAGGGCTGCAATGTTCCAGATTCCATATAGAAAGGAAACATGGTTCCCAGAGGAAAAGAAAAAAATTACTAAACTTTAGTAAAACTCCTGATAGTTCTCTGAAGGTTGTTAGCATTATTCCAACTTCTAATGCCGTGATGCATATTAAAGCTTGTTTATTATAATTACTTGCTTTTGCACATACCTAGTGGGAAGATTTTTATTTTTTTAAGACTGTTTCTTGGAGCATAGAGGACACTGCAACTGTGGTATAGGTGGTAACCTAAGTGCTTCAGGATCTCAGAACATCTGCCTCTCACTGACATCGAGCTACAAAGACATTCCTTGATTTCAGACAAATTATCTGTAATCCATGAGTTTTAACACTGACTTTTCTCTTGAAAGGACAGTTACAGCAGAGTTCCACGTGAAACTTCTATAGTAAAGAAGTTTGTAAGAAGAAATGTGGAACATGTTGCTCCTTTGAAAAAAATCCAAGTGAAGGAGATTTGCTGACGTACACCCTCCCATTTTCTATTAAGTGCCAGTTACTGGAAACTGTTTACCAGGTTAACCAACAACTCTGGTCCCCTGGGAGGTTCAGAAAATTGGTTTCAATCTGTTCCTAGCAAGGGGAACAAAGCATATTTAGGGTTACGAAGACAGCTTTAAAAATCCTATTTTGTACAAATAAGCTTTTCCTTTCTTGACTGTTAGTTTTATTCTGAAATTTCACAGGCTACAAAGAAAAAGAGAGGATGTACAGTCCTGATGGGTGGATGGATGCAGACTTCAGCCCAAGCATCTGCACTGGTCTCAGGACTCCTCCCTGCTGCTTAATCCCAGCATCGCTAGAACTAGTGTTCTGTGTCCATGATATGCTTCAGGAGAATATGAGATTCTCGTGTTATGAGACATATGATACTAGTCATCATATGGCTCATACATCTCGTGTGATACGAGACAACGGAAGAGTTTTCTGCCAGGTTGCAGTATCCCATGCAGACGTTCACATTTCAGTCTGGGAGTAAGCAATATTCACCCCTTCAGAGCATTTTACTCTGGGAGCTTTTAAAACACCTCCTTAATCACAGCACATATCTCAAGCCTGTCTTTTTAAAAGCTGGTGCCTCGGAGTTATTTTCCACTGTTGATTATGTATTCTGTGCAAGCAGCATACAAAGCTCTAAGCTCATCGTTGTCAGTAAAAGTCTCATGCATGTAAACAAGGACTGAACTTGCCTGTTATTTAAGAACAGAGCTCAAGTCTCTTTTTTGATCCAAGTCCATGCTGCTTTTACAATTTCTGAAGGTTAACACAAGTCTGTTCTTCAAAAAAAGTGACACACAAAATCAATTTCTGATTGCAGTCTGGTCTGCAAATCAGCAATTTAATTTAGCTATTTTTTGTAAACGTGCTACTCATGCCATGATACACAATAATGTCCTTGCATAATAAATAACAGTTGGGTTAAAAGGGAAAATACTAAAGTGAAAAAGAAAACCACAAAAAAAGATACGTGTAAAACCACCACATATATTCTGCTGCTACAACCTCCTTCCTTTCATTCAAGCTGAACTCCCTCTGAGGTTCATATGGATCATTAAACCTTGAGATCTGATTGTAAGAAAATCATGATTAATAAAAAATGCAGAAAGAACAAATCCAGCTGTACTTGACCCTCTGTAGCAGCTCTTCCATGTCAGCTATAGACTTAAGGCAGCTGTTCCTAGAAGCGGTTTAAGAGTTTCCTCGATGTCCCCTTTTTGTCACTAGATACTCAGGGAAGCTGTCATCAAATCCTCAAAAGCAATTTCTGCTGCTTAAGAGCACTTGCTCAAACCACAGGTACAAGGAATGAGGTTCTGTATTTAGCTACAGACTTGCTATAGCCCAGACAACTCACGCCTCTGCAGCATGCGGACGTGCCTCTGAATAACCTAAGGGTAGCCACAGCATGTCCCTATGACAAAAAGATCTTACAGCAGTCAACGCATACCTAGTCCTCCACAGATAATGTTCCTCAAGCTTTTTATACACATAAAATCAAGTTTCAAAACAGGCTTGTAGTGTAGTAAGATAGTTTGAAGCAAAAATTTTGTGGAAATCTGGAAGTAGACCATGTTCCTTCCCTTCACCCATCAGCACCGCAGTATTAGAAAACATGGGATGGACCAAAGACAGAGGAAGCTAAAGTGTAGTGTGGTCTCCCCTATCCTCGCCATTGAGGCCACATCCAGACCCGAGTTCAGAATTATTATCCCAGTTTTAAAGAGTGAAAAATGAAAAACATATTAACAGCCCAGAAGGCATTTCATAAGTAAGGATGGAAGAAACTTGTCCCAAATTACCTACACAAAAGCACATTTCAGTAGATGCAGAAAGAGAATGTCAAACTTCTGACTCTTGAAATGACTTTAACATCTAATTCTATTTAGGAGTGCTTTTTTCACCAGTTCTTGGAGATTGAGTCAGCGTCTCTGAAGCTTTAAATATGGAAAGACAGACATATCTATTATTTGCAAATTCAATAGCTAAGACTAGTTTTATAAATATCTTAATTTCAGCTATAGTCAGGTTTTTCTCCTGCCTGTAAATAGTATTCCTGCAACAGAATTGAAAATACCCAAATGCATTATTCAGTAATATAATACAAAATGGTTGTTTAAATTTAAAGATGGAATTATGTTGCCTATATATGAAGCAAAGAAAGCTACTTATTTAAACAGCATGTGTCTAAATTGACATTTTCAAAACTTCTTTCAAGAACAAAGATACCCTTGTGATAAACAATTTAAATTATAAATTGGAGCCAAGATGAAGCAGTATTGTTGTATTAATAAATATTTTACAATTTCCATCGCAGTTCTTGGCATCTTGCAGCCGTCTCAAACCTGTAAGTACCTAAGTGTTGCAGCACTGACGAAACGGCTTTCCAGCTAATATATTACAATGTAGGTGGCTGTAGGGTGTACAAGGAGAAAAAAAAAGTCACCTACATCTTTTCAACATTGATCCATGACTGAGCTCATGAGAAACTCTTCAGTCATCAAGGTTAAAAGTAGATGTGTCCAACCGAGGAAAAAGCAAAGTAGCCAGTGTAGCATTAACTACAGCAGGTATGTGAACAGCCAATAAAAACAGGGCATTTTTAAATTTTTGTTCTAAAATGTCTTCATGCCGTAACGAGGAGTCTCCTCTGCAACTGTAGGAGCAGAAACATTGCTTTGTCCCCATAGAGCTACTGACAGGTGCTTTACCAGGTTCTTCCTTACTGGCAAAAGTATATTTAAATTAAAATACTTAGTGAGGGACTGAAAGAGAAAAAAATCTGGTTTTGTTTGCTGAGTGACTACCCAGAGCCAAGAATGCTGACAAACCTTACACAAATATTAAGCACTGTAGTGGTTGCCACTCAATAGCCAGTTTCCCACAGTGGTAGCTCATTTTAGAGTTAAGGGCAAATTTAAGCACTTCTCTGAATCTGAACATACTTGAGAATATCCTTAAATGTCAGACACATGCTTAAGTGGTTGACTAGACTGTGGCCTAAAGAAGGGAGGACTCAAAAAACCAGAAGCAATCCAATAAAAGCATCAAAATTGCAGTGAGACCATTCCTCATACGATACAGGAACCTGGATATTCTTAAAATACCTGTTGCAAATTGCGGTGCACTTCTGCCATATTACGCAGTAAGTAGCTGTCAGAAACACTCAGGCTATTTCTTCAACTTCAAGGGAGCTGTGTCATTGCACATGACAGCAGAAGTCGCCCTGTGGGCAATCGTGAATAATTTCAGGCAGATACCCGCCCTCAACCCCGATCCTCTCTCCGTCAGCAGAAACTTTTCGTACTAACATCGTGGGGCACAGTGACGATCTTTTTGTTCTGCCTTTGTTCAGCAACAAGCACGATACTCTGATTTGTGGTTTCAGAGCGACTCCTGTGCTCCTTTTCCCTACAAAACCACAGAAGTTTCTTGAGAAATCTGAGATGTTCTTGATCTTAGATCAGTTTATTATTCCCTCATACAGAAGATATTAAAAACCTAACATTTTAAATTGCAACCTAATTAAAATGATACTTATTTCAAGACTGTATGTGATACTCTGTGCAAAACCACACATACTGTAAACATCACGTTAGAAAGTCTCTTTATGCATGTCATGTCAGTGGCTATTTTAACAAAGCATGTAATTTAATGAAGCATCTACCTTTCATGAAAGAGTAATTGAAATGTTAATTCAAATTGTGTAGGACAAACCCAAAACCTGACTAATCGAATGTAAACAAAAGACAATGAGGAGTAGCAGTATGTCAAGTTGACAACTTCTGCAGTAACAAGGGAATCGTGGTTATTGTTGCTGTTCTCTAATATTTTCCTAAATTATCTGGGAGAGTCAGAGATAATCATATTAAGAAAACTGGCAAATTCTTCTACATTCAGAGACATGGATAACACCAGAAAGGAAAACAGGGTGGAAGAATGGACAGGTGGAAATAAAAAAAGACCAAATTTGAACACTCCTGATGTCATGACAATATCTTAGCTAATACAGATGATGAAAAATAATCCAAAGCATGTATCCTTTGAATAAGTGAGAAACTAGGGAAGAAACAATCAGCTGGCAATGATGGAGACCCAATTAGATATAGCTGGAAAAACACAGCTGGAGGTACATATGCATAAAATAGCACATCCACATAGGAACCACGCTCCTCCTCAGTTGAGGAATTACTCCAGCAGGAATACCTTTCTGCAAGAAGCCTTCTGGAGTCAACATCCAGGAGCAGTCTGGAGGAACTGCAGTCAACAAGAAAATGTGAGCACATGGAAAATGTGCCTGATTAAACGTTTGTATGGGTAAATGTAATAATAGGCTTAAGTGCCTTGTTGACAGAGGCCTCAAGGACCAAAATACATACAGCCAGGGTAAAGAGACAAGAGTTAGTTTACACTAGCCTATGCACCTTTTTTTTTTTTTTTTTTTTTT
>Ga0065711_1001276_pt1 | contig 45474 bp, 19 predicted proteins | sample Hoacrofraction12_FD_59098 | JGI IMG/M metagenome (GOLD analysis project Ga0065711, IMG submission 59098) | Hoatzin crop microbial communities from Cojedes, Venezuela - Epithelial fraction 12 v2 (version 2) | ecosystem: Host-associated > Birds > Digestive system > Esophagus > Crop | place... | reverse complement strand
TTTTTTTTTTTTTTTTTAATTCAACATTACCAGGTTCTTTTGACACAATGAGTTGTATTTTCAGTGCGTATAATTTCTTCTGAATACCCAAGTGTACATGTCAGTGTAGGAAGCAATATCCTACAGTGACTGTGGGTGATATTCTGTCTTCGTTTACTCCTGGTCATTCCCACTGGAGTTTAAGAGGTCTAAATTAAAGAAGAAAATATGTTATTTTTCCATTTAGAGGTTGTGTTGTGGCTTGAGTTTTTTTTCCCCAATTATTTTTATTACTGTAGTGGTTAGTCATATTTATTGGTGAGCAGAGAGAGGGTGCAGGAACATGATAAGGTCTACGTGTACTTCAAACTATATAATAACCATTTACAATAACACTTTTATTCACTACCTACACTAACAATACTTACAGGCCTAAGGCCACTAGCACTGCTACAAGTTAAGGTAGTGACACCACTGACACTACTGAACACTGCTGAAGGTAAAGTTTCAGGTGGCCATTCCTGCAAAATGTCCATAGGTTGCTCTTGACAGATTCCCAGTTCCTGGGGCCAGAGATTGTTTTATCTTCTGCTTCCTTGCTGGTTCTTGCCCAGTCTGACAGTAAATCACAACAAGGATGCTGAGGTACGCTCAGTCTACAACACAGGCTCTTCCTCCCACTGCAGTGAGCACTCTCTGCCTCTACCACCTGACCAGACTTTAAATGAACTGGGGCATGACTTTTTGTAGCTCTAACTTTGAGACTTAGTAGCTGGTCAGAGAGACTGGACAATCTTCATCCATAAAGGGGATACTCTACTTCAGTATTGACTCACAGTTGTCCCTGCATGGTTTGCAAACCTAGACATCTTGAAGAGAGTTTTCTGCTTAGGCTGTATAAACACACACAAAATAAGATATTTTTAATTTCAGCTGAAGTTTTCTCATGTTTCCGAACGGGTCTGAGGAGAAGGAAGGTTCCCACAGCAGTTCAGGATGTGCTCCCTGACATCCACTTTCTCTGAAGCCAGTGTGCAGTTTCTCCTACTGGGATACAGAGTGGTCACTCTGTTCATGTTGTTTCAGTGCTGCTCACAAGATGAAATTTCTGATTTGCTCTCCTCCTATTATCCTGACAGAATAAGGGGTATGCAGACACCGTGAAAACAAGCTGCTCTCACAGATACCAAGAGCTAAACTCCATTAACCTACTTATAGCCAAAGTTTCATGCTACATATAGATGTATCTATTTAGTTCTAATCAGTTTTACAGGATGCTGGTCCTGCTGGAATGTATTTTGGGGGTGGTGATCCTGACCCATCAGTGGCTGGACCACCTGGTGGAAGTGAGGACCAGAGCCTCTTCACCTTAATCCGTCAGATGCATTTTCTCTCCAAGCCCTTCAGTATGCCAAAAAACTCACGGCATTCAACCAAAAATCTCTTCTTCATTCCTGTGCTGTCACTTCAGAGCTGTTCCTCTGCGGTCAGTTGGGATATTCCAGCTTTATTTTGGTAACACAGAGATGGGAATTTGTCGTAGCCTTTTTGTGAATTTATATCCCATGGTCGTGTAAACTAAATAGCCTGTTGTTTCTAGAGCCCCGTGTGTTGATTCCCCTCAGCAGTCAAGACGTGATATGTCAACACTTTCTGCCTATTACCTGTTCATTATTTATCTCTTAATGACCTTTCAGAAGTGTACAACATATAAATTTTCTTTATCCAATTATTACTTGCAATATTTGAGTATTTTCTGTGTGAACATTATTAAGATCCTTTGAGCACCTGGCCTTTTGTTTTAAGTGAATTTAATCAACACTACTTCTACTAAAATGGATTTCTTGATTAAAGGTAAGATTACTGAAAGCAATTATTTATATTTTTTATCTTTGAAAATTATTTACTCTGTAACCCTAAAAAAGTTTTTAATGATGCTGAATCATAAAAGATTATAGGAAGGGAGACACTTCCTATCTACACATGTATGTTATGGCCTATGATGTTAGGAATTTGATCAAGTATAAAGATTAGACATAAACGTGAAACTTCTGAATAAATAAATGAAGTGGATAAGACTAATACATACAATATCAGTGTTAACTGTAGATACTCATTTTTTTCTTATTCAGTGGGCTGATGTATAACATGACTTGTACCTAAACCAGTAACACCTAATCAAATTACCGTTCTTATCACCCATCTCTGATTGCTTGTGATGTACAGAAATTTAAGAGATTACAGACACAGATATTTGAATTTAAATAGCCAAATGGCGGAAGCCTTGTTTTGAAAGATGCAAACCAAAGCACAGATTTCCACAAAACTTCACACAAGAACTTAGTGACAAAGCTGAAAATCCTATAGGCATTTCCTCATTACCAACACGTAAATTTGAGAAGACATAGTATTTCCTTTTTTGTGACATGAAAATGCTGCAGATCTTTACCAGACCAGTGATCATCCAGGTCAGAAGAGAAAGCAGAGCTAAAAATAAATTCATACAAAGACATGAACGTTTGGCCATCTTAAAAAAAAAAAAGAATTAAAATGCTTTAGTGATTCAAAATTAGCTTTCCATAGACAGTTTCCTCAGTTATACAACTCACAACTGAACTCTCTCAAAAACTTTTCACGTGACAAAATGTGAACAGTCGATCTTCTGAACAATGCTTTTGAACAGCCAATATGGCAAATCCCAGTGTGTTTTCCATGGGGAAGAGGGAAGCATGGGCTCTGTTCTGCCCCCAATGAACTAGCAGAAGCTTTTCCCTGGATTTCAATGGAAAGGAGATGAGATTTCACGCCTTTAAAGAGAGACGAGTATCAAAGTGGACACCACACAATACACAGATGTACTAGAAAGTAATTACGTATTGTGAAGATTGAAACATAGGCCACTGTTCTTCTGGTGTAATTTCCCATTCCTTTTCATATCTCAGCATCTCCCACTCTCTGGCTTTGTGATCTGCCATTTCTCCTAAGATGTATTATGTATACAAATTATTACACTTGGAAAACTTCTGTTCTGAAAAATCTCATCAAAAGAAAGTACTTTTCAAATGAAATAATTAGCGATGCTATTTGATGTAGAAGAAAACACAACTCTGCTTTGGGGTAACCATTGCCATTTCTTTAATGCCTAAGGCCTTTTATACACATGGGTTTGGAAAAATTTGGCTTTTAAAACTTGTAAGTTATTAAACTTCATATTTGAAGGCTCCTCATCACGTTAACAGGTTTTTTTCAAACAAAATAATTGATGAATTTACCTCTTTAAGATATCAACTATCAGACACTTTGCAGAGGGAATAGGTGTGAAAGCAGCTGTGTAAGAGTAGAAGAAGAATTTCTGTGGGAGTTTCATGGGCAAACCACTTACCACCTGAGACCTGAGCAGGCAAGTTTTTTGGATGGGGGTCTAATTTTTTCCTCAATAGCACAAATCCTCCAAAGATTTAGTACATCTCTAAGAGATCAGAATTTTACTCTGCATCAAGGATATGAATTAGAAGCACATCTCTTAATCCAACCCAGTCCAGGCAATTATGTACACCAAGGGACTGCACACTGGAGACAGAAGTGTTGTGCTCCTGTTGAAGTGGCCTGATAAGCCCATTCTTGGGCTGGACTAGGGTTAATGCTATCCCTATTTTACCTTATTTCTGTCACAGTCAGGTGATTCGCAGTTATTCAACTTATCTAGGAGCCTGAAAAGCTTTTGGATACTTAGACAACCAACTTTGAAGTATTTCATCAACTACTGTTTTCTCTAAATCACCTTGAAGTCTCCTGTAATTCAGTGAAAGTGACTTGTGGACATAGAAAGTTGAATAGTATTCTTGTTGGGTTTCAAGCATACAAAATCTACATATTTAAGATGTTTGAGCAAGGGTATACCAAACAGTTTAATGATGAAGTATGTTTATTGACTTAGTATATTCAGTTTTTGAAGGGCTCATCTCTTTGGTGAAATCAAAGCAAGAACATTAAAACTTCTCAGGAAGTTCTCAGTGCTCCAAGAACTGCTTACTTGTTTAAGCTGATAAAACTGTCACCTTGCAGGTGTTTTATTCAGCTCAGTTTTCAGAGGGGAAGTCAAACATTTAATCCCAAATGCCCTTGGAACAAAGAATTTACACGCCCTGTTGCTTTGTGATGACTGTGTTGTCAAAATAAATGACTACAGCATTGTGAATCTACTTCAAACACAGAATAAATTCATTGTGTATAGATAGTGTCACAGCAATGTGAAATCTTCATGGAAAATATATGGAAAATATGTGAGTACACATGTAGCTGTTTCCTGGTTAGGTGGGACACAATTCTAAGAAGTCAGTTAAATTTTGTTTCACTATCCTTGCTTTAAAGTGCAGTTAAAATTGTTCTTGTGTGCAGTGTGTGTATAATCAAAAGAAGAAGAATGAATCTGAACACACCTTGTATGTTCTGCTTATGGCTCAGCAGATGTATTCGGGAACACACTGAATGGCACTGAGTTGCCATGCAGTGGTAGAGGTTTGCTCACTGCGCAAGAGCAGTGTTTGCACAGAAAGGAGAACAATGGAAAACCAACAACTAAATGTTTGTTAGCATTCTCAATACATTCTCAGAATTAATTAAAACTTTGGATTAGTAACGTCATCATCAGTAGCTAAGCACACTACCTGCAGAATTTCTATACACCATGAAGACAATATGTCCCTTTGCTAGAAATGTAAACCTATGTTGCTGCGTTAAGTGTTATCCACAAGTCATTTCAAACAGTAGCTATACACTCACTTATTGAGCTTTCACTGTTACTTATATTTTACTTGACTTTATAGTGATTTTCAAAGGAGCTGAGCTGACTGTCCCGTAAGTGCCTTTTTGCTTGCCTGTTGGACTGTTCAGAATGGCTTCAGTCATCCTTTCCATACCTCCATGGGTAACTTTTGCTTTTCTCCTATGATACTTAGATTTTCTTGAATGTAAAACAGGGCTTGTTGTTACCTTTGAACCTCTGAATGCTGCTTCTGGCTCAGATTAGTCACAATAATAGATTTCAATTCCAAGTTGGCAACTGAGTTGTCAGGCAAGCCAACTGAAACAAATCATGTAACTGTTATTCCTTCCAGTCCTGCAGTGGATATGGAAGGTTTTGAACCTCTTCCCTCCTCCTCATTAGTTGTTCTTGAAAGTAATTGGCCCTTCTTATTAGTAACATTTACCACCAGCTCTAGGCTATTGCATAATTCGGTGTTTGGGGTTTTTTTCATGAATTAATAGTAAACCCAAGATCTTTCATTATCAAACTTCTGTTCTCTTGAAAGACTTCTCATATCTTTAGTTCCTTCCAGTTAAATTACTCTAATATCCTGTCTTCTGGTTCAAACTAAATAACTGTTGACCTCCAGCTTGTGCAAAATTGTACTAATTTCACAGTGAAACAAACAAAACCATAGTCTTCCAAGAGGAATCACATAATTAACATTATACTCGGGTTAGTTTTTCTCTTGACCAACATTGTCCTTTAAGAAATGATTTCTTGAGGTCATTGAACATCTAGAATATTGTTTTATATTTATTGTTTTATATTTATCTTCTGGACTATAATTTCTCTCCAGGATACGTTTTCAAAGTTGAACATAAACATTAGGTAAACAGGATTTCTTCAAGTTCACTTTTCAGAGTGGATGCACTGACACTGGTCATAGGAAGCTTAAGACTGAAGTTTAAAGCACAGGAAGCTATGCAGTTTGAACTACTATCAGACAGGACGGAATGAACCTGTCTCCATCCTTAAACACTTGATTCTATGGTACAGGTTAAAATCATTTCAGCTTATAATAGTAACATTTAAAAAGAGAAAAAAATAAATTTGCAAAATATGATGCACTGTGCTTCTCCAGAAAATATTTTTTTAATTATACCAGAGAATATTTTCTATTAACCAGCATCCTCAGGATGCTTATACATGTCAAGGAATAGTTTTGCCATAAGAACTGACTGATCTTTACCATCTTCTTCAGGCTTCTTTTTAAACATTCTCTACATTTTAATGCAATCTTTCCTATGCCTAATCAAAACACATCTGAATCCGCTGAAAACCTTTTTACTATAAATGCTGGCTAAAACTACTAACAAAATCTGTTAGCGTTTGTAACATGCTTCAATAGGAGACAAATCAATAAATCTCTATGGGGTCACTTCACTGCTTCATTCATACAGTTTCTCACTAGGCTTCAGGAGATAATCTCTAGTGCAGCACAAAGTGTTGCCTGCTTAGCCGATCCCATAGGCTCATTCCCTCAGCTTTTATCTGTTGTCAGAGTTCTGTCAAGAGTGGTAGATCTGGGACAAGAGACATCTGAGGAAGATCTGGTAAACAGGTCTTCACTTCAGAAGCACTGAGCTTCCACATAACATGTACACTTGCAAGCATGAAAAATGGTATTTGCTATTGTAGAGAATATGCATCTCTGGAAGGTGTTTACTTTTGTTACAAAGAACATTTCATGCAGCTTTTCTGGCAAGTGCACTTACCCAAACATATGCCAGGCAAAAACCAAGTGCAATTATAGACAAATTGTTTTTTCTGCAACATGGAAAGTAGACGCAACATATAGAAGGGGCAGATCAAACTTTCAAATGTGCAGCAGCACGTCTATCACTGAGCTCATCAGAACATCTTTTCCTAGCTGAAAATTCAGCCTGTATTTTCATTCTGTCAGTCCACTTTCACATTAAGATAATACCACTGAAGATGGTAGAGTATAAAACTCAAACAATAAAGTGTAGACTATGGACTTCCAGGTTTCTCAGAAAGGTGGAAAATTTCTGCCTGCCACACAGCAGGACAGAAGCTTGTCAATGGTACAACCCTTTAAGAAGGAGGCTTCAAGCGGTTGGAGCTACAACTACACACATGACTGGCTGCTAGAAGAGACAGCTGTCCTTGAGTACATAAGCAAGAGTAAGGTAGGCAGTGCAGATGTTATCCAATCCTAACCTCCACTCGTGAGGCCACTTCACTGCTGGCATAAGCAAATGCAACATTGCTGAAGTAATTTCTAAGACTTTAATAATTTATTTTAAAAAAGCATTACCCATACAGTGTAAACTTAGAGTTAAACCTAGATGTTCTATAAAATGCACATGCAGAGTGTGAGAAAGAAGCTAATTAAAGAAAACTAAAAGAAGAAACTGAAGCAAAAACAACCTTAATTTACAAACTCTTGCAGAAAAGGTCTGAAGCTTAACAGTTTGATAAGGTTTAGTACAAAAGACAGCACAGGAAAAAGACTTTACCATCTACTTGCTCCTGCACGTGTGTTTAGCAGCCGTACGTACCTGAACTTGAAAGAGAGACAGACTTTATTTTCTCTTCAGAAGTATTTAAACTAAATAACCCACAATCACATAAAGAGGGAGCAGTAGGTGTCTAACATCTCCAAAATGATCTTCCTCAAACACAGAATAATTCAGCCAATCCCAGTCTTCAACTTCTGTCCTTGGAAGAATTACTGCAACATGTGGGAAGAACAAGGAAATCAGAACTTCACAAGGCCACCACTTGCTGCAGGTATGCCTTCTTCAGATCTTGCAAATATACCTCAGATCTTCTTTTGACTTTTAAGAAGCTATCTGAACAATCTTTTCTCTAAAGCCATCAGTTATTAAAAGGTCAACAAAATGTAGCAGTCCTAGAGGGAGAGATCAATTAGGAATGCGTGCTGGTTAGGTGATTAAGTTTTAAAAGCTGTTCATACTCAAATAATATCTTTGAGATAATATATGCTATAGCACCCACCAAAGTGTTTTAATTCTGTAGTGGTTCCATGAACTTTTCAAAAGGTTCTTGAAGAAAAAAAAAAAAGAGTTAAAACCCTTGCATTGAAATAAATTACAAATCTAATGAAGAAATTAAAATGTAAGAAACCCAGTTTCTTTTACCAGGCTCTCATCAATATTTTCTGGGTAGACATCATGCTAATACCAGGATATTGCTCTTTGGAATGCCCCAGCTTTAATTTCTTCTCACATGCCCTCAGTATTTCCTACTATCAACTAAGGCTTCATTTTATCAAGACGGTTAAGCATGTGCCTAATTTGATTGATCTGTCAACTTAATAGATCTTCAGATTTTTGAGGAACTGGGAATCTGTGCTATTAGCCCCCCCAAAAAAAATCAAACCCACAACAACACAACAAATCCAAAGCAAACAAAGAAATAAAAACCCCCATCCAAACCCCAAATGCAACCTGGGTCTTTATTTCCCTTCTTGCATAAAGCTATATTCATCAGCTGGATTTCAACCTTGTTGAGAAAATAATTCCCAGTAGTAGCAACAGGCTTTGTATCTGGACCCTAATTCTTCTCTTTAATTATAAACACTGTGCAGGAAAATTACCAGGAGAGTATAAAAACAGGACAGTAAAGATTTTGATACTCTTACTGATACAAGCCTAATTTTTCCTCCAGCTGCTGCAACACTCCATACCCATAATATTTTCTTGTTTCTCTCTAAAATCTTTTTGTGCTTTCCCACCTGAGAATATAGATGGAGGAAATCAATGCAAAAGTAGGGTTTCTGCTGATATTTAATGGGGTAAACAATCTATTCTAAAGTCTTCTTAATAGACAGCTCCTCTGAGATGTACTTGGCAGCTGCTTCTCAATCCAGATAAAATATATCCCATTATCTTCTTTTCATGTGGTAGTCACTTGGATCCTCAAAGATTCATATCACTTCTCGTTTGGAAATTTCTTATTCTATAGGGCAATGGCTTTCCTCAAAGAAGCAGGTACAGAAAAGGAACTCTTACAAAAGGCTTAGAGAATTGGCTCAAAGGGAATTAATACCTTCAAGAGCGAAGAGAGCGTGTCAGCTTCTCTGAAAACTTCAGGATCTTATGCAAAGGTTTATTGAAGTTCCATATTATTTTTTATTAATCTATTTTTTTTCTTTGATAGGACAAAAATGTTGCTATCACATCAGGGAGACTAGGACATGTGTGTTAACTGCATGAATAAGAAATGTTTTGGGTGAGATGGCTGAGTTGAAAAATTTTTAAAGAGGGAGAAAACATGCTGCTAGTTGAGCAACTGGGATCAACCAGAAATATTAAAATTGCAGGTGACACTTGTTTCTAGTGGCACACCTACTAACACAATAGCAAGAAGATTGCCAAAGTAGTTGTTCCATCTGTCAGTGTTCTTTCTTGCAGAGTATTTTCTACTCATCTTTACTCTACTTTGAGAAGTCCTAACATATAGGTGATAAAAATTACAACGGAAGTACTACCAGTTAAAATGGCAGATTAGTGACAGTTCTCAGGACTGAGATTTATCTAATTAACATGATCTGCTTCTAAGTTTCCAAACAGCTCTGACTCCGGAAAGTACACGAGCAGCTCTAGTTGTATGACTTTCAGAGGAACTGTATGTCCAATGTTAAGCACATGTTTATGCGGCTTTTGGAGAACTGGGATGTTTTCAAGAACTGTTTACTACACTACTTAAAATTAGGTATCTGCATCAAGTTAGCTACTGGTTATACTCTTGCAAATGTGCAAATGCAGCCCTAGTTGATGCAAAATGGTTTATAGATGCCTATCTTGGCTATCTAATACTGAAAGCTTGTCCTTGGGGAACTCAGACAAGCATAAAGTCATATTAATAGCTTTCTATCATCTTTTAGAGACGAAAACATGAAGATCATTGCCAGGCAAAAAGGACCTGAAGCATTCAAGAAACACTTTAAAACCAAGATTAGGAATGACAGGTTATTTTCACAATCATCTGTCGGCTCTCTAGGGGATATTCTGTCTTCTGCTTTTCATATCCATAAAAGTTCAAGAATTCTAAATGGAAGATTGAGAGAGACCTTTCCATCCTTGGGCTGTGTAAATCAGAAGTAACTCCAGTTTACTAACCTCTTCTAAAAACAATAATGGGGATTTCCCATTTTAACTCTAGAAATAAAATTAGGGCATTCCTCATTATAACTCATATCTAATACAACCATATTCATCCATAGCCTTGGTTAGTCTTGGGATGCTACGTATATCAGAAGTTTAACTCAAACTAGAACTGCTGGTATATTATTGATTCCCAAAATATTAAACTACATCCACCATAATTTATTCACTCTGTTAACCTGCGTCAAAACAGGTGCATATCTCTTACAGAAGTTCATCAAGCTGTGCAAATTATGAAGATTTTCATATTTTAATATCAAAACCTTCATTTTGGAAAATGGAACACCTGTTATCCTGTGTGTGCAAAACTTCAGAAGCAATTACCTTTCAGGAGTGGACACTGCTTTTGATTGAGGCTGTCGGAATTGCCTGTGTAGGCCTCTTGCTGTAATAGATGCGATATTCATACCCTAATTTCCATAAAAATGGGCTTTAAAAAGTAACTGTTCTGGGATTTATTAGATTTTCCTACAAAGTATTGTAATTATCTCATACATCAACCATAACTAGTGCTTATTATAAATGCCAGTTGCAATCATTTCCTGATTTTGTTGATGTTCTAAGAACAGTGGAGTTATACTTCAATTTACCTGGAAAAAACTAGCTCACGTGATTACATACAGTGTGTTTACTTCGTTGTCTTTAAATTCATAATAAACTTCAAACTTTTCATCATTTTAAGTTTCACTGTCACAAAAAGTATTACATGTATTAAATACATTAACAAGAAGGCTCGGAGTTTTTTTTTACTACTCACTGCTTTTATTTCAGAACTGTTTGTGTAGTACAATGTTGAGTTTGGAAAAAATATCAGACATGAATATCTGAATTTTCCCACTAATATTTAGACTGAGAAGAAAATGTGTATACTAATTATTCTGAGCAAGAGTTTGGACTAAATGTCCTCTTTGGGTCCCTTCCCGTCTGAATTAGCCTATGACCTGTTTAATGTTCAGTCTTTTCAGGATTATTCAAAAATTCATCTCTAAGAGCCTAGTGCAGCAAATATCCTCCTGGTAGAGAAAAAAAAAGTAGGTGCAGTTGTACAGCCCAGTAGCTTGATAAACAGCTGAACACTTAAAACTCATAAACAGGAAGAAACAGCTAGTCCTTGTATGAAAACTTAAGTATTGCTTCCTAGAGCAGTTCTATAAAATATCCTGACATTTCAAAATGTTTTTGTGTTTGGAAGAGAACTAAAAGTCCAACAGGTTTGGAATACTGGGTTTTGAAATGGACAACCAGAAATTCTTTATGTTCTCAGGTGTCACATTAAACCTTCTATGGAGATTGTCTTTTACCTTGTATCCCATTAATGATTTATATAACGACTTTCTATATGCACTCTATAAACTGTCTATATATTCATTGCCTTACCCATGCTTTTACTATGTGGCTACAGAGGGCAGTTATATTAGTGGCTTAAGATGAATATATGCTCTTACTCTGTGATATTATGTGAATAGATTTTTGATCCACATGCGCAGTTTCTTTCTGAGTATGGAACACAAAAAACAATTGAATTCTGATGGAGATACTGGGTTGCCATTTGGGAGGATTCAAGTGTATCTGTTGCAGCCAGCTTTCCATTTGGAACATTGTCTTCCCTTTTACTCATGACATGTGTAGTGCCAGTACATTTTGATAACAAGTGAGACACTTGGCACCTTCTACAGTATTTGTGGCAGTGGATGTTTCCCTTTCAGAAACTGGATTATTTTTCTTAGTTTTGGAGTATTCTTCAAGTACGTCACAAATATTCGCAAAGATTCTAATAACTGGAGTCTTTTTTTTTTTTTTTATTATATACCACATTTTTGTTTTTTTGAGTGAGGGTTTTGAGTCCAGAATGATTTCATTATATTTTGGAGAGTTTTTCTTATCACTAACATGGAAATTATACTTTTAATGCTTTGATATATGATGCTTTCTTGTACACTTAGCTCAGTTCCACGTGCTTGCAAGGGTCTCCTTGCTTGTCCGGCTAGCGCAACTGAATGATGGGTTTTCCTGCAGACCCTCACCTCGTATGCTTTGATCTTAGTTTTATTTTTGCCTTGGTAGATTCTTTCTATGAAGTGGAAGCTTTTTAACAGTGCTCTCTCCTGGACCAGGGTCACCTTCTAGTCAAATAGTTTCTCATCACTGGAGCTACAGGTCAGACATTGCGAGTGTGAAGACCACTTCAAGACTGCAACTTTACGCTTGTCATTTAACTGTTCCACTAAAGATAATGTTTACAGAAAGGCTACTAGTTCCCAAAATGAGCTGAGCGAAGCTTAGCTTCACATATTTAGAGCCAGGTTTTTTTATTATGCGTTTTCATTTTTGTTAAGACAGAGGCATTTGCAAATATTCCCTCTCTGGAGGCAAAAGTGCTTGAAGGTACGAGAAAAAAAAAAAAAAAAAAGACTAGTATATTCAAGTATTTGGACCAAAACATAAAGATGAAAAACAGCATCTTGAGCAGCTCACCCTTAAGAACACTGCTCTAAGTATCTGAGCAAAGATCTCAGAGCCCAAAATTCCATGCTGCCTCAATTGCAGTTAGCTATTGAGCAGGTAGATAGAGACATAAGAAAAAATGTCTTTACTCTTCAGTGACTGGGCATTGGAGTATGTTGCCCAAAGAAAGACTTGAGTTCCCTGATCTGGCACGGAGATTTGTCTGACGTAAAGCAGCAGGTTGAACTACAAGGCCTCCAGAGGTCCCTTCCAGCAGTTTTGGTTTTTTTTTTTTGCCTTGATTATATGTTATTCTGTTTGAAATACCTCTGACTTCTAGGTTAATAGATAATTTAAAGAAATCTCAAATTAAGTCAAATAAATCATTGTTGCTATTCATCTTACTGGGTCTGGGTGACACTGGGTCTTTGGGTGACTCGGTGTCCATCAGTTACTCTTTCTTAGGTTCTCTCCCCAAGATACTCACAACTTGGATATTCTTGTTAGTCTTATATGATGAGACATGAGACATTTTTTCCAGAAATGTTCAGGAGGAAACAGTGACAGTAATCTCAGATAGAAAGAAACACTGTCAAATGCTGGGATTCACATTAGCACTTCCACAAGTATACAGCAGAAGCAAAGAAAGGTGGAGAGGAGAATAGGCCATAACCTAGTTTCTGCTTCAACAAAGCAGTTTATAAATGCTACATTTCTATGAGGAAAGAATGGAGAGTTTTAGAAAGTCTCAGAGGTAATTAGCCAGACAGTTTTTGGCACTTGATTGATTGCTTTTTGAAAAACATTGAAGCCCCCAGAGCTGCAACAAAGTTAAAAGCTTAGGTCTAGACATGAGGTCATCATTCTTCATTATCACCTTATGTGAAGGCAAAAAAGCAATGCACTTGTGATTGAAACCAAAGCACTTTTTGATATTGCTCTCTACTGTAAACCTCCCTTTTTCCTCTATCTGCTCTGTAACAAATTACGCTATTTACCAGACGGCTGTTACAGGTGTTTCATAACAGGTTCCTTACTTCAGTCTGAAGTCCAGCAAATTGAGCAAATATGGAAGGTGAGCTTAATACACACTTGTTTGCAGAAACAGAGCTGATATATTGTTATAAATTGTATGCTTCCTCAGTGTCCAAATAGTCATGGATTATGAGAGGGCTAGATGCAAACCTGACATACAATTATTTATGTTTCCCAGTGCTGTGATCTCACTGTATCTCACAAAAGAACAACCACTGCAATTAAACCTTCCAAGGCTACCAAACCCTTGGAGAAAGTATTAGCAATGATTCATTAGACAACCTCCAAGTTAGTGCTGCACCTATGGCCCTGACGGATGTTAGTTGCTTCTGCCATATGAAAAGCTCCCAGATGAAAAATATCACCTCTCAGTCATTTTTAACTAATATATTTCACAAATCTTGCAGGACTGCAAAAATGAGTGCAAATATTCCTACACTACTGGCCACTTGGTGAATAACACAAAACTATATCCTATTTGAATTCAAGCCACAAATTCACCTTGACTTTAGTTTTCTTAGCTGCCTGTGCAAGATTTTGGACCCCCCCTTCACTTGAGACTTTTATTCCCCTTTTTCTTCACCAGTTGTTTCTAATGCACTTCAGTGGGCTACTGTTACAAGCTTTGCCAAGGTAAATAACCAGGTGCAGTATTCACAGTCATTTTAATTTGTTCCTGTATGAAGACCATGAGATAGCGTTTTATTGTATGCAATATAACAGGTTAAGAAAAGTCTTTGTATGCAGGGAGTTTAAAATAACCAAAAACAAACAAAAAATGCCCAAACTGTAACTTTCCATTATTCTAGTAAAAATTAACCTGTGCTTTTCTAACTGCTCCGTAAAGAAATATGTGTTGCTGTAGTGTTTACAGAACAAATGAGTGACAACAGAAGACTCCTCTGTTATTAGTGGCAGAAGTCTTTGTATTTGCTAACTCATCGCTGGTAATAAACTTGCTCCCTTTCACAAGAAAACGTGTGCCCTCAATGTTGAGGATATTCCTAAAAGTATGAAAACTTAAATCCTGCCAGTTGAAAACTTTCTCATAATAGAGCACTATAATTAAAGCATATCTTGCAGATAACATTCCTTTCTTGACTAAACCTTGGGTGGAGATGTCTGCCCTTTGCTATGAAAGTTGTAGAAAACACGTGTGTTAGATCATGACATTTTAGGTAATTACAGATTATTTGAAACCTGCCATTTTCACGAAGGCTTCAAAGAGAACATTTCTTTCCCAGCTGCATCTCAAGATAGAGTACAGAAGATGAAGCACTCTTTATGAGGAGCTTTAATCCAGCTCTAGGTTATTCATTTCAAGTTTCACAGCAACCTATCAATGCTGCTCTCCTGTTGTTCCTTGTTTGGTGTGGGGAGACAGAGATAGAAAGGGAAGTGATTTTTTTTTTTTTCATAAAGATAATGTGATTTTCTTTTCACAAAATGTTTTCCAATGAGCTGTAAAGTTCTCAGACTTATTATTCCAAAATTATTTAATAATTTTAGCTGGAATAGTCTTTATCCTTGGTGAGCAGTTCATAAATAAAGACAGAAAGACTTTCTACATTCAGGTATGAAAGTCGCCAGACTTCTGTCTAGTCAAATCATGCATTCAGCATTGGTTTCCTTCTTTACTCAAGTACATAATACTGACTGGTAGATAATATATTTTGAAGCTTATATTTAGGAATACTGCAATGCAGCCTACATTTCTGAGTATCTTGTAGAACTCACAGAGATCAGCTCTTTGAATTAATGCGAGGTTTGTGAAGACGTGAGATTATTGCCATGCTAATCAAAACAGCTGTTTGTCACACTGTGTGTAAGTGAGGTACTTGATGAGTCAGTCTCTCCTCTGTAATGTACAGACATCCCAATGGCAGAATTTAGGGACTGAGATATGATAAATATTCATCAAAAATACGTCAGAACAGTTGAACCTGCCTTGGACCAAGACGAAAAACTCAGTGACTTCTTTGACTTTTGTCGAGTCCTACATTTTATCATCAATTAGTAACAGGTTTAAAATATAGTCTTTGGTTAGATTTAGTTAAAGGTTATTCTTCTCCAACTTTTTTGATTCATGCACAAAGCTTAACTAAAAAAACCCCAAACTGTTTATAATGATATCTGGCTTTGAAAATTATACCTGAAAACGTACTAGAAAAACCCTTGAACTACATCCACTTTTTAAAGTATAAATGAAAGATATAGCCTGAACTTAATTGCTGTTCTTCCAAGAAAGAGAAGCATTCCTGCAAGGACTTATGAAAGCATTTCTGTCCACTCCTAGAAGTATGGCTTTTGAAAACTGGAATATCTCAGAATGTCAGACCTCACCATTTTACTTGATACAATATTGTGCAATTTGCTTCTTGAGACTGGTATTAAAACAATAGCATTATGAAATATTTGAAGAAGAACGCTACTTTACTGTTGTTTTCTCTCAGATTATTTCAGTGCTGAACATGCAATTTTACTGTGGCCTTCTTATAAAGTCGCAAAAGTTATGTATATGCCAATGAGAGTCAGAGATAAACTGATGATGAAATATCCTGATGTATCTTCTAACACAAAATTAATCTTTTACACTTTTAAAACATTCCAGCTTCTAATTCAAATCCTGTTGTTGAACAAAATCTCACAACACAGCACTAGATCGTTGTGATATGGTACAGAGATACAATTTCAGCTATTTTTCCCTGCTCTGAAAAATATATCGTGGTGGATTTGTACATGATTAGACTATTAAAAAAAAATGCAGCATTTTATCCTTATAGAGAATTAACGAGTTCTCAAGGGTGTCATCGTCAGTTGCTTCTTCACTGGATCCACTCCTCCCCCAAAAAAACATCCCCACCAAACAGCTACAAGAACAACAACAACAAAACCACACAGCAGAAAACCATAGCAAAAAACCTCAAACCCACACACATCCAGACACGACAGACGTGATAAACCTTACTATAGGTTGTTATTAAAAACATATTTGGGTACAAATTTTTGTTGTACACAGTTCTTGGAATACTCACAACTGGAAAATCAGGACTGCAGATGGTTATTTTCTACACATGTGCCTAAATGAGCGTATCACTATTCACCTGAAAGGCAGATACACAGCCTGTTTAATGGGGAAAGGAAGTAGTCAGCTTTTATTACAAGAAAAGGCAAAAGTAGCACTAAGGACTAAAGGATAGAAAAATCTATAATTGTACTGTTTGTGAAAAATTCGCATGGCTGTTTCAGTTTTAAATGTACTCACTACACCTATGAAAAGAAAATTAAGAATAAAAGTTACCCGCATAACTTGGGACTGGTAGTATTTAATTTCACAGTGAAGCCGGACTGATACCAGTTCATATCAATCACAGCACAGCTCAGCAGAGAAGCTATTTCCAGGGATTGCTAAGATATGTCTCTTTCAAATTTTTGAAAACAGTATTTCACTCCTCACACAAAAGTGATGGGAGAACCTGACCGAAAGTCCACTGGTTCTTTTGGTTGACTAAAAGCCATTAATACTTCCTACCATTTACTCTGGTGAAAGCGAGACATTATGTGCTTTAGACAGGAGGCTGATGGGTCTATAATTCTTCATATTTCACTTTATCACCGATTTTGTGCAAGTGGTAATAGCTGTACTCAAAGTGCATGAGATTTGTTTCTTGATAATATACACTATGAACAATTTTGCCTGTTCCCTGGATTTTCTTTTCAATGGTCATCATAATATACTGCGCTTGCACTTTCCATAATTTTTTTTTTTTTTTTTTGCTACTTTTCTTTCAAATGGCTAGCAATACATTTAGCTCATTTCATGGTATAAATAACACTTCTACCTTAATGTTAGCCTGCTTGTCAAATGAGAGAAGAAGAATAGCTACACAGGATTTAGGTTGATTAAATATAGTAAAAGTCCAAATTATAGGGATGCGAGAACAATACTTAACGCTGAATCTTGTGCTCTGTTAAAGCCTGCTTCCAGCAAAACTTTTAAGAGTCCATCTAAAACCCGGCCCAACGGATGCTCTGCCCAGGTACCTTTTGTCTGTAAATATTAACACAAGTTGAAAGAGACATGTCCAAAGCCTCGCACATATTTTAGCCCCTGCCTGGGGCCTGCACATGATTTATTACAGGGAAGAGCTTGTAAAAAGGATAACCTTCTCTTTTTTGCTCAAGGTTTATTCAGAGACTTCTGTATGTTTGTATTTAATAGGCAACTCAGATCTGAGAAAAAAAGGCAAATATCAGCTAGTCAAATTGTTTCCAGAGGAAAGAGAAAAGGCTGGAGAATGGTAACCCTATTGTCATTTTAGTGTTGTAACACATCTTTGCCTTTTAAAAGAAACCTTCAACTTCGATATCTCTAATTCAACCACAATATTACTCTTACAGATTTCACCAGGAGTTGCACACTAATGGTGAGAGAGAAGGGAGCCTCAGAAATCAGAAGCAGTTTTTCCAGTCACCGCTCAGGCTGCGTCTCACTACAGCTGAAGCAGATGAGCATCTTCTCTGGCTCCCAGCCTTGGGCAACACTGCAAAGGAATAGTAAAAATTAAAAAAATGGTCATACTTACCTCTCTCTACTGACAGCAGACATGACCTACCAGTGCACTAAAGCTGTTTCTGGGCTATAGTTTTGCTTAAATCCAAATTCTGCTTATCACCAAGATTAGCTGATTGTTCTCACTTAGTGTAATTATGCAAACTTTCTCCTCCCCCCCACACCTTTCCTTCCTTATGCCATTTTATTCTTAAAGAGCTTTCCTACAGCTGACATCTGCTGTGATAGGACCTGAGAACATAATACATCTTTATAGCTCTGCAGAGTCTATCACAGCAATATATGCAAGCAATTGTTAAAACTGTCCTCTGAAATGTTTCTGAGTGTCCACAGAAATTCTGATGTGCAGAAGCACAAGACAGTTCTTCCAAGGTCACCGTGAGAATCTGTAAAAGGCCTTCATCATCCCCCAGAGATGCTGATGCACGAGATTTTAACTTGAGGTGAATGGCACCTCATCATAATGTGATGACTCCTTCAGCAATAATGCCACATTAGAAGGTGGTATGACATATCAGAGAGCTGGCTACAAGCGGTCTTTAGAGAGACACGCGATTATAGACTGTGATAGTGACATGCAATTCTTATAAATTATAATGCAATTTGTTGTAAAACATTTTCAAGACATAGACATTTACCCAGTATTATTACAGCAGGTTCCAGTAGCTCCAGGAGTCCTTTACAGTCTTATCAGGATTGTGTTCAACGCTCCTGAAACGTACCTACAGTGTAGGCAATGGGGCTGCTAAGCTATTTCATGTTTTTTTCTTTTTTTTTCTTTTGCTTAATCATGTCAGAAATGTTCTGAGTTCAAATTCTGAATGAGCTTGTTTTTTCTACTCAAATCCAAGTTGGTCAGCTCTGAAAGAGGCATAGAAGGTAAAGAACTAGCACATGGGGGGAAAAAGATTAACTCTTCTGGTAAACTGGTAAAACAGATTTGTCAGGGTGGGGGGAAACAAACTTATAAAAATTGCATTTAATTTGGAATTCAAAAAAGAATGAAAAAAATCCCCAAGTCAAAAAAATTACTGACATTTGGGGAAAAAATAAGAACATTTTTGCAGAAGGAGTATACTTTTTTGTAAAAAGAATAATGTATTATTTTCATTAAAAAAGTATTTCATTGGATCAGGTGGTGATACCCTCTATGTGGCTCATACCAACCTACAAAATAAAGATGTTTACAAAATGTTTAACTACAGGACTCATTCCATTTAGTGTTCTTGCATTCTTCTCTTAGTTCTTTGCTCCCAATAGATGGTTGGATAAACATTCAAGATGGTTTCAGTGTAAAACTACTTTTTTTCAAAGATGCAGCATTTAATGAAAAACCCTGGTTGCTTTTTGCGTACTGGCTTTGGATTTTGAAAACAATGGAAGAAAACCCAGCTTTGATCAAGCAAAGTTTCTGTCACAGAGGACTCCTAGTTCAGGTATATAAAATACTCTATAACATTTCTCTGCTTATTCACAAATACATGCCCGTTGTCAAAATTTAACAGTAAGACTTCTTTCACACTTTCCTTCATTTCACATCATGTTGTTATTATGTATTTCACATTATGCCAGGTCTTTCCTGGCAAATTCTGTCAGAATATTTTTTCCACAAAAAAGCACAAAAGAATGAAGTAAGTGAATCACTTGCATAAAACACACAGAAATTAGAAGCTAACTGTTTGTTATATGTTAAACAACCTATTCATAAGAAGAAGATTCTAGCTGGTTTTAGTTGTTGCTAAGAAATCAAGGACGTTTTTTTGGTTTCCCTTGTTCGGCTAATGAGCAGGTGTACGAGAGCTGGGAGGGAGCATATTCAGGTATCTAGCCCAGGGTGGCAAATGGAAATATTCCATGCTATAGCTGTCATGCTCAGTTTATGAATGGGTGTTGGCCGGAGGGCAGAACCTTTCCCATGAGTTCGGCGAGTTCCGTGAGTTCTGCGAGTTCTGTGAAAGCCGCAAGTTCCGCGATCGCTGCTCAGGGACTGGCTGTGCAATTGGTTGTTGGGCGGCGAGGAGAATTGTATTGTGTGTTGCTTGTTTTGCAAATTTTATATTATTGTTGTTGTTGTTGTTGTTGTTATTATTATTATTCCTTCCTTTATTGCCTTACTAAACTCTCTTTAGCTCAACCCATGAGTTTTACATTTTGTCCGTTCTCCTGCCCATCTCACCGGAGGGGAGAGGAGTGAGCAAGCATCTGTCTGGTCCTAGCTGCCAGCTGCTGGGTTAAACCACAACAGTCAGTTAGAAACATCTGAAACTATTAATGCAAAGCTTAATTCTATTTAACACTGCTATTACCTAAAGGAACTTTTATTCTTAATTATTTTATGGTTTAACTATAGTACACTGCTTGTGCTTGATTCTGCTAGCACAAAATTCAATATGAGATTATAATTGATGGAATTTTAAAAGTCAACTAACTTTACAAAGCAAACAGCTCTTGAATTAGAACAAATATTAATCAGAAATTTCTTCCAATAAGGACAGACTAAGGCTCTGTACTATTATTTTTCTTTAAAACCATGTGTCTAGGAAGAAACGTTTGAGAAACAAACTATTAGGAAGACATTAAGCAAAGGATGAAGATGAAGCCAGTGGGGTATAATGCTCCATCAAGACCAGCCCCTGGATCCTGACTCAACCTCTTTAAAGAGTCAGCACATGAAGGGAAACCGCAAGAAGCTGATTTAATCCCTACCAAAGCCATTGGAAATCCTGGAGAAAAAGATAACAAAATACCAGTGGAAAGACCACTACAGTATAATGTAGAGATACTCAAGTCTGCTTTAAGCTACCCAGAGGCTGGTGGTAGCAATCTGGAGTTCAGTTCAGGCAAAACTTTCCTACTTATGCAGGAGATTTTGTAGTCTGATCTGAACACCGTTGCTTGGATTTCGCTGGCCACACCTCATTATCACTATGATGGCAGCAACACCTGAGCTCTGTTGAACACCTCTGGGGGCAAAGGCCCCCCATTTCACATTTGGATGGTGTCTAGGACTTCCAGAGGAGGAACAATTGCTAGCAAATAATTCAAAGGACTGGCAGACCGAGTCTTCAAGGGCAAGTAGATGAACAGTGAAATTAGGCTTTGGTCCAGAATAGCAAAGATTTTAAAAGCTTTTTTCCCTCTCACATATGCACATAGTCACAGATGCAAAAAATCTGTTAAATAATTTATTATATCACTGCTCTTTAGAATGAAGAATGATGAATTAACTGCTCAGTATTCTCTCACTTATGTTTCAGACTAAATCACTAAGAATTAACGTTTATTAAACAAAACCTTCCCCAAAAAACAGGATGAGAAAATTATATTGTAATATTATAATGTCGCTCCAGTGAAAATCTGTAAAAATTTAGACATTCCCTATCGAAGCCTTTTAGCCTGTAAGAAATACTTCAAAAGAAATTGTAGAGTTATATGCATAATATGAATGTATTTATTTATTTCACGGTTATAAAAGTATGATTCAAATGGAAAACAAATGCGAGAGAGGATTTTAGAAAGTATCTACAAGGTAATTTAAAAATATTTTGCCTCAGGGACTAAGAACTAAGGAGGCTGAAAGCAAGCAGGGTATCGTAGACTTTATCACTCTTCTTTCTCAAAGGACTGTAAAAACTGAATGCTATTCAAGAATATTGAATTTATAACACGTAACACTACAATCTATCACGCAACAGAATTTTATTACATTTTCTAGCACAATTATTAACTTGACGCCAGAAACATATTGAGATATCTGAACAAACTGGAGTCACCAACTGTTCCTATCAGCACAATGTCTTTAAAAATTACAATTCCTAATCAGAAAATGATTGTGGCTTGCCTAGAACGTGAATTCCAATGAGTGGAAAATTCAGAACCATCTTTTACTGATACAAATATTCTTTTTTTTGTTTGTTTCTCCCCCCCTCTCCCCCCCCACTTTGAGGTTTTGGAATAATTTTGTTGAGAGAAGAAGCACTGACTAAAAAGCAAAGAGAAGAGAAGGCAGTCTCAAAGAACATGGAAGAGTAAAACAGAAAATGAAAGAACAGTTTGCCATTTACCAGTCTGATTTCAAATTAAGATATTTGAGAGTATTTGAGATTCCTTCTGAATACTTAATTGAGGGAAAGAAAGTTTTTAACATGTTTGTTACAGAACACAATAGCAAGTACTCCAGCTTTTTAAAGAACAGCTTATTTTAAGCCAGGGACTGTATGTTACTTGTTAACCTGCATAACCCATTACTTCGTCTCTGCACTAACACACAATTTTTTGACATCCATTAACTATTTATGAAATCTTTTAAAAGTATCCAGGATGAAAATGTTAATTACACTAGAAAAATATCTGAAGTGTCATGAAATAGTGCAGATTTTATGGAGCAGATCTGTCTGACAGACTGAATCATCTCTGATGCACACCAAGGAATTCTGGAAAGTCATAAAATTCTCTTCAAGTTCCCTAACTTGAAAGCTTCCATGTGTATTGGCAGAGCAGGACAGAATTCATACTGAAAATGAAATGTTTCTTTTAAACTCCTGATTAACACAAACTTGCTTTCATACCTTCACTAGATAAGACAACGGTGCCATGAAACTGTGTGAATTATGGAGGAAGAGAGAAAATCTGGGGCAGGGCAGAAAATATCCCCTATTTGCACTGATATTCAGCCCCTTCTTGAATTTCTGATGATTCTTTTGGTCACATACTTCTTCATCAGCAAGGAGGACAGTTGTTCCATAGCCTCTCAAATTTAAGAGTCAATTACTGCCACAACACCACAATGCAAAAGTCCTTTATCATAGACCTGTCCAGATGCTAAATGAACCTTCTCTCCCAAAACTGTCCCTGGCACCACAGCATCCTTTAAAGTCTCTTCTGGCCATCATAGATCAGTGGTAAACCACAGTGACATCCAAGGACCCTGTTAACAGAGAAAGTGTGCAGGTACCTCTTGCCTGGACACCTCCAGTTTATCAGCACCATTAATTCATTGCGGTTCTCCCCCAGTGAACACAATAGTCTAGTTATAATCACAGTAAGGCTATGGGAATGTGCATTATCTCTTTTCTCTCCTCATGAGGGATGCACTCCAAAATAGCTGTGGCATTTTCCCCTAATAGCCTCACATTTCACTTATATTTAATTTGTTACCTGCTGTCTCTCTCAGAATCTTTTCTGCATTGCTGCTCTCTGTCCTGCTCTCCTGTATTTTATTTCTGCTTGTTATTCTTCTTTTCTGCCCCTTGAGAGAAATGCCATGCATTTATCCACTTTCAACCACAAATCCCTGGACTTCATCCAGTGCTCTGAACTCTCCAGATCTTTCTGTACACCCTCCCTTCTTCTACACTTTTCCAGCAATGTGCCTCATCTTACCTTTTCCAGTACAAAACTTTTCTTTTTTTTCTTTAGTTCAGCTTCTCAACCATTAATTTAACTGATCAGAAGGAAGGATGGGTACACAATGAACGCGTGCCCAGTGGCAGGCGTCTGACTGAAAATCAGATAAACTTCCTATTGATTTTGCTTTTTGTCTGGAAGTCTTTGCTTTCTGGTTACCAAGGGCAGTGGCAAACAGGATGAGAGCTAGGGACTGGTCAAGGATTTCTGACAGCAGCAGGGCCGCAAGAAACACAGATTTTCCTGGCCATTTTTATTCTCTAGCAGCCTTATGAAGGAAGAAGAAAATTTAAAAAGTAAAAATAAGTTTAGAAATTGATACGTATCTGCTCATGTCTTCCCTTTTACAGAGTTTGAAAATAAGTTATTGCTCCCTCCTTGCCCATCTGTAGATTATATGAAAATAGACTTTCAGGAACCACTGTGAATGAGATACTTGTACTGATAAGCACGATAGGTGGGAAAAAAAGAAATTAACACATTCAGAGACTCACTTTATTATTCATTGCTCTCAATGAAAATGATGCCAACAAGATCGTTCCCTTACAGTTATTAACTGTCAGCTTCACTTTCAAATGTGGTACAGTCAAAGGAACTACAAACAAGGAAATAGAGTCTATGATGATAGACCATTTGTAAAACTTCTAAACAATATGGAAATAAAAAAGAAAATATAACAATCTAATTTTTTTACTAGCATTACTGGGACATTTCAGTAGCAGCTGTAGTAGAAATTAACAGTCATTGCAGTGAACAAATGTTTCTTTCTTCACCATTTCACTCAATAATTTCAAATTACTTTACATATTCATTACTTACTGCCTGTGCTATATTTTTTTTGAAGTAAGTGTCATTGTCTTTCTTTGAACAACATATTTTCTATTTTACAGATGCAGAAAATAATACTGTGGACATATTAACCTCTTATGAGACAGTCTCCTCTCTGGAAAAGCCTATGTAGTTTTCTTTCGTTACAAAATGAGATATTTTTCCCCCCTCATTTGCCATTTCTGAAGAAAATTTCAGGATTTCTTTTTTGTTTTCACTCTGAATTTTCATTCTGTTTATTCAGGTATTTTAACTGCCTCTGGAAGGGGCTCTTCAATATAAAATCCTCCCTCTGTCTCCATACAGGGTTGGCTTTGCCATGGCATCCTGCATCCATCTATCTTAATGCCCTGACAGCGGTGGGAGTTTTCATTAATGCAGTACAAAGAAAGTGAAAAATCCCACACTGGTGAAAGAATTTTCTATTCATGCTGAAGAATTTTACAGTTATACGCCTTCTGAGGATATGTGCATAGGAGCCAAACAATGACAGTACAGGAGAGGAAAGGCAGCCTCTGCCATGGGAATCTGGGTGAATCACTCAGGTTTTCTGTCAGTCTGAAATAAGCACCAATAAAGTGTTAGTTCCCTACTTTACAGAGTTTGTAAAATGCTTTGATATACTGATCTGCACTTTTCTGCAATTCCCAATAGCTAAGTAAATCTCTGCAAAGAATAAATTATTAGAACAGATACTTGCCTGTGTCTTGCACGGAAAACACGGCCCTTTGTAGAAACTTGCAATAAATGTGATGCTCTTCAATCAAGAATCTGGATAGAAGCAAACAGCCAAATATATGTGATTATTATAATGCTTCTTTCAAAGAAATAAGGAACTTTTTTTAAATAACAAAAACCCACAAACACTCCAAGCTTACATTTTGGTATAAATCTGAACAGAAGCTAGATCATTTCTCTAAAATATTTCTGCTGAAGACAGTAGGGCGAACTTCACAAGGAGAAGAAGTAACGCCTCCACCTGAGGCTGCAGAATTTTGTACATCTTCCTCTGCCTGGACTGTTTTCTTCTAAAGATTTTTCCTACAAAGGGAAAAAATAAGAAACCTGTCTTTGCAGATTGATGAACAATGTTGCTAAGCTCATCTGGCAACATTTTGTCCTTTGTAAAAGACAGGTGCCCTTTGTGGAGAAATATTCCATTCTTTTCTTTCTTCTTTTTTTTTTTTCTCTTCACAAGCTCTACCATCTAGAGAAAGTGAATACTTTGTCTTAACGGCAGTGATTGTCTGCTATGGAAAGACCTGGGAAGACAGAAAACCGCATGGCTGGCAGATGGAGAGAGGCAGAGAATGAAGTTTTGCTACATTTAAAGGGCCTGAAAAAGGCTCCCTGCTATGATGGCAGTAGATAATATAAAGGCTCCTAAAGAACCACCACCTTCTGGAAGAGAAATAAGTTCTCTTGCCACTGCAGAGCTCTGTAAAAGTGTTAGTCCTAGGACATGCATGGTACCACCGTGATTAGGAGTACTGAAACAGGGTAAAGCTGGCAACGTTACTGAAGCCTCCTGCAAACTAATGGGCCAGAGGACTTCGGCTCAGCTTCAGACAGTGTGTAAAAGTGACTTCGCAGCTTTAGGGCTCTGAGCTGCTTATGCGATCTATATGAATAGCCCCTCCGTCCGTGAACAAGTCTGCAGCAAATCTGCTCCGTCTCTCAGGGAAATTAAAAATTCTCATCACAGGGGTCTAGAATGTGTAGCTGGATTGTCCCAAACATATTTTTAACAGCCAGAACCCTTATAAATAAAGTTGGCTACCTGGAATAGTTAAAACCCATTCTTCCATAGCCCAAGCAGAGCTTTGAACACAAGTATGTTGATTCGAGATCCAACAGGAATGCATTTCATAGAGAGCAGAAGGTGAAAGAGATTGTGTTAACACTTCTGCATGAGTTATTAAGATGCACCAGCACACACCGTGCGGTGCAGGCTGCTGGCACACTGCTGCAGGACCACCTTGGATTTCTGCAGGCACTGAGCTTTGGGGGGTGCTTTTCAGTAGGAACTCATTAAAACCGTTGAAGCTGGCATTTATTTAGAAGCTAGTTTCCAAGAGGTACATTGATGCACGTGTGTCCTGTGACTTCTTTGAATCTGGCAGAGTCTTAACTATCATTGACTCTGCAGAAGTTTCTTTTCAGGGAGTGATAGCTTTAGCAAGCAGCTCAAGAGAAAGAAAATAGCTTCTGTTTGCTCCCTTCCTTCACCCTTGCACATCATGCTGTTTGTGCTGCAGTAAATGAAGAGGAGATTAAAATACCACTTATTAATGTCCCACCTTTCTCAAGTGATTTAATGTTTTACAAACTAAGGTAGTGATTGCTGGTAACACTCTAGGCAAAAAGCAGGCTTTTCAATTGCATTTAACACAGTATTCTTCCAATAAAAATCAGCACCAAAATCAAGCTAAAGAATAATGACAGCTATCAGTGTTTTCCTTAGTATAGGTTAATACCTGCTGTCACTGTACAGGTGCAATGCCGCTTCTTTAGCGTGGGGCCTATGGAGAGACACGCACCATGACAGGACCGGTAAATGGTGAAAGCCTGGCTCGTGGCTAGGAGAGGAAAAATTAATGCGGTGCTCTGGAGGGCTCATCTCAAGATGAAGCAAAATTATTACAGTTCCAGATAACAATGGTGATTCAAAGAACAAAGAGAAGCAATTAAAACACTACAATTGCAAGTCGAGGAGAAATAATAGAATAGAGGCAACACAAATATAAACCGTCCTTTGCTTGCACATTCAGCAACTTCTCACTCCTTCTTTTCAATGCCTTGACAAGATCTACACCTCTGCTTTTGAGCTGAAAGCCTGAAATTGCCATCTAAACTGTTTCTGCCCAAACCTGAGAATGCTGTAGGGCATGACAGGGGAAATGATGCATCAACTTTATCTAATGCATTGGTATTTCTGGTCTGGTCTTCTGGAGCAAAGATGATTTCAACAACTTTACAAAAAGAGAGAGCCGTAGGAGTTAGTAATCTCGCTGCTGAACAGTATGAAGTGGCTGGCACTGGAGTCATTCCAGAAGAATCAGCATTTTCCCCTCCTTTAGTGAAGATTTTAAAAACAAAACACCACACAATACAACTGACAGCTGTCCCAGATCTGCAGACTTCTCACACTGCAGTACCTATAACAATCCATGAATATTCAAAATATGTTCTGGGGATATTTTTGAGACTTTCTCTTTTTATATAAGAGAATAGTGTATATTCAAAGTTCTGGTACTGAAATGTATTATTACTTGTACTTTACCACTGGGTCCTACCCGACATGTACCACATTAGGCACTGTGGTACCTACCTAAGGGATACGGCTGAGGCTGTCCATGATTACCTACAGTCTAAACCACCTGCACGCAATACTGTAGGAGATTCTGAACTCAAATTTCCATGGTCCAACTCTCATATTCCAGTCACAGACTAAACTGCTTTCCTGAGCACAAAGTATGGTCTTCGTCCAACAGAAGCCATTAACTTGAATGTAATGTTTCAACAAAATTAGTCTCTTTACCTTACTCTCTAATGCCTTTTCTTTTTCTCTATAACTCGTCAGAGAAAAGCGATGTAGAATTGCTCTTTTGTGAGGTGAGTATGCAGTGTTTCTCCAAAGAAATAATAAAAAGCATTCTGTCTTTACCTACTTGTGATTACATCCAGGTTTTGAGAAAGTAATGAAGCCTATCACAAGCAGTAATTTTTTCAGAGAGGACTGAAAGTTAAAAATCACAGCTTAGGTCCTTTCTGAAAGTCCATATCAGTCATATTTGTCTGCTATAAAGACAAGGAGGCAGTAGTCTCTACGTGTCCAAGCACTCTGTCCTATCACCATTTCTTCTTCACAAAGACTCTGGCCTGTACCTGTGATTTCACCTCTCCTACAGATTTCAGCAGAATCTGTGGCGTACAATCCGCATATGGGAAAAACCTGTTGTTGGGATATCATCCTTTCCATCTTTGCTGCAAATTTTATATTTTTACATTTAAATCCCTGACTGAGGATGGAATATTTGATAGTACATCTTCTCAACTGAAATTAAAAGAAGAGTTTTAGTCCTACTATTTCTTTTTGCTCCACATTACTATCCTGATATTGTAATAGTAGTCAATGACATTGTAGGAAATATACTTTGCCTTCAAAATTGTATGTTCCTTTTCACCAGAGATATCACACCGCACTCCTCAGATAAAGTTATTTTGTCTGAGAGAAGACTTTCGTTGTTGTTGGATTAAAAATGGCAAACATCTAAGCTTAATTCCATGCTGTTATACAAGCCAATGAATTTTGGAAAATGCAACAGCCATGCTAATACCATATTCTTTATACTACTCTAAGCTCAGACTCCAAAATGTTACATATAATCCTTCCTTAGGAGACTCCAAATTCACTCTTTTTTTTTTTATTTTTTTGCAACATTTATAGTGACCTAGGTCTGGATTAATTTTACTTTATTTTGTATGGGATTTCAGAAAGGAAGGGAACAAAGGAAGAAGCTATATTTTGGTTAACTTTAAGTTTATGAACTATACTAAATTGCATGTGATGTCCTCCTATGAAAGTACGAGGTCTTCAAAGGAGTCCTTTCACTTTCTTCAGTCAGTATATAACTTTAGTGTTATAGTATTGTATGTACACAATAAAGCGTTTTTAAGAGAACCAATTTTTCTAAAAGGCAATGTTGATGTTTTATAGAGCAGTCCTAGTCCATCAACTAAACACATGTTGAAGTACAGTAAAAAACTCAAACCCAATACTACCACCCCTCCCTCCAAAAAAAAAACCCCACAAACTTCTCATGGAGATTAAGACACTCCTATACAGTTAACGTTTTCTCAGTATTTCCCTGGAGGTAACACACAATCTATCTGAATCCTGTAAAACAGAGAAACATCTTGAATGTTTACATATCTTTGATAAGAGGAAAATTCTAACTCACCGTGCATTTTGTAGTGCTAATGCTCCGTAATCTCACAAGCGCAGACAAGTATCCCATGCCTAGCACTGGCAGCTTCCCAACATTTTCTCTTAAAGATCTTAAACTGTTTTGAAGGATGTGTGTCAGTGTGCTACTGAGCAGCTTTAGTATTTACTCAGGAACCCCTATAACAACTGGGATGAGGAAGGAGACGGAAGAAGGCTTGATCACAGACACAGCAAAGCTTTATGATTTGTCACTGTGTTTTTCATTCCAGCATATTGACATCATACCACAAACCATAAACTTAATAGAACACATGTGTCAATATTCTGGGTATAAAGTTTAGCACAAGGCAGGTCAATATTATTATCAACATTGAATTAGTACCTCCATACAGAGATTTAGTATGATGGAAATTATTCAGTGAACAAAATGAACAAGGAATAGGAAGAATAAAACTGAATATTTAGGGTTTTTCATCCCAAGTAGAGCCTTCAAGGGCATTTGTGCTTCTGTTGGATGTAACAAAAAAAAAAACAGGTTTAGGATAAAAGGAGAGGAAAAAGAATTAGGAGATAATATGAAACATCTTACCAAGAGCTACAGGTTGCCGTATAGAATCATAGAATAATTCAGGTAGGAAGAGACCTCTGCAGGTCATCCGATTCACTCTCTCACTTAAAGCAGGGCTGACTTCGAAGTTAAATCAGGTTACTCATGGTCACATCCAGCAACATTTCCAATATCTGCAAAGACAGAGACTCATCAGCCTCTGCAGGCCCCTGTTTCATCACCACCACCACAACGCAGATCTAGTTGCCTGTTCATCCCATTGAATTGCTGGGTTCAGAATGGAGGACAACATGCGGGGGTCTGTTGCAAACTTGAAACTCTTAGAGGTTAGACATTTTTCAGAATTCCAGTGTCAGAGTGAACAAGTTTAGACTAAGAATCCTCGCAGTGAACAAGTTTAGACTAAGAATCCTCGCAGCAGATAAATCTTGTATTTTTACTTTAGCAGGGAAGTAATTCAAATTCCAGTCTCACCATATTCAAAGAAAAAAAAAAATTGTTTGGCCAAATAACATATTCTTTTCCTAAAAATGTTGCTAATTCTCTGGAGTTGCACAAACATTTACTCAGAAACAGAACTATTATGCCATGACCACAGAAAATAATTTTGGATATTTAAAAAAACTCCTTTAAATCTATATGAGTACGCAAAACAAGCAGCAAAATGTTCTTTTACTAAATGAATTCCCTTTCAATGGCTAATTTTTTAAAGCTTAGATGGTACAAATAACTGATTTTCAATGACAGCATACATCTTTCTTGTCTCTGATTAGCTGTTGCTGTTATTTATAGCTTTGTGCGTGTGATAGAAACATTGAGAAGACAACATGAATCTCTCTGCCTCCGTTGACAGGCCAACTAATCCATTACTAAGTCTCCTCCGTTCTTATTCCACTTACCTGTAAACCAATGTGTCAGTGCTGAATTATGTTTGATATTGAAACTATTGATAAATTGCAAAGGTTAAAATTAAAGTGTGATTTATGTTGTGATCAGCAGCACGGTGTTAGAGCACCAAGTGATCTGTGCAAAATTATAACCATAAATACACTTCAGGGTTTGCTTTAGAACCTCTGCCAAACAGCCCTACACCTTTTGTTTGTTTGTTTGTTTGTTTCATTCTTTCTGTCTCTCTTTCTCCTCTATGATACCATAGCAAAAGAAATGCAAATAATTTGCTGATAAAGATCATAAGCTCCCTGGGTTTGATGACTTTCTGAGCAAAAGGGTGCTACTCTATTTCACTGGAGACTCATCTGAAATACTACATCAGCCATTGGAGACAGCATTGAATGGTACAACATGTAGTAAGTTCCTCATTCGACAAAGGCTACAGTTCACAAAATTCCTGGTATAATTTGCTGCAGTTCATTAATGCTGGACATCTTTACTAGTTAAAAAACACTTAGCAAATGAAAGAAATATTTCCTCAAACTGGAAGAAAAAGTGTCTCTATAAGCCTCTGTTTGCTTCATGTAGGCATTGGTATTTCAGGTGAGATGTTCAACAAAAGTGAATGGTCTATTTTCTACATACATAATCCAGACTCTGCAAGGAAGCATTTGTAAAATAACTTTCTGTTCCTCAGATGAAGGTTAGAAATCCTGAATATTATCCTACTGAAATAACCCATTTTTGTGTCCTCTTGCATTTCAGGTGCAGAACCAACAAAGCAAGTCCCAAAATACCACCGAAAGAGGTTAATCCTACAGACCTGCTCCATCAGCCTCAAGGAGTAAAGGTTAATAAAATCTCTTACCTCAGACCTCTCACTCCATGTTGCATAAAAAAAGTGAGCTTCAAATACTCTTTTGCATGTATCTATGTAGAGATCTTTAGGCAGTTCCTCCACGGCAGTGTATGAGAGCTGTGTTAACTTACTTAACTTCCAGTTAAGTACAGCTCCAAAAATTTGGGTCGGATTTTAAGATATTTGCAATTTCTCATCCAAAACCAGAATATTATCTACAATTACATAGAAAAAGTTCAAAGCACTGACCTTCATAAACATTACCAGGAGCTCTGCCTGACTTTAGCCCTCACAGAATCACAGAATGGTAGGGGTTGGAAGGGACCTCTGTGGGTCATCTAGTCCAATCCCACTGCCGAAGCAGGGTCTCCTACAGCAGACTGCACAGGACCTTGTCTAGGTGGGTCTTGAATATCTCTAGAGAGGGAGACTCCACAACCTCCCTGGGCAGCCTGTTCCAGTGCTCTGTCACCCTCAGAGTGAAGAGGTTCTTCCTCATCTTCAGGTGGAACTTCCTATGCTTCAGTTTGTGCCCGTTCTGAGAGGATGAAGTGAAAGTCAGATTTGGAGACAAGTTCTGAAGAGACTGAGTGGCTAGGCAACCCAGAGAGGGTTTGCAAATCCCTATAGAAGAGTTGGCTCACCAGTTCCGGGACTGTTATCACCCCACTGTCATTTGCAGTGCTTAAGTGCAGCTCCTCACGCAAAGGGACATTCAGATATTTACTCGCTGCTGAGATAAACCTGGGAATCAGGATACTTTCAGCACCTCAAAAATTAGAAAAAACAGTGAATTCACAAAAGTGATGATAGGCATTTCCCTGGTAGCGAGTTCTTCTGCTTGATCCCCTCAATGTATGAATCCAGATTTCAGCTACATAAGCATACAGCAGCAAGACGGAAGCTTTGTTTTCCTACAATCTACTAAACTGCTGGTCAGAATATTTTATAAATATACTTTTAATGTTCAGATTTATAACCTCCTATCTAGAGATATATAGGTTTAAAATTAACTGACTGTAATTCTGAATGATCCTAATTAAGGGTTAGTTATTCAAACATGCAACGTCAGGAACTGAAAGACAACATGTAGACAGAGTAACAACTAGTACCTGATTATTTTAAAGATCCAGAAATACTTTGGTACATAAGGAGATCATTAAAATCTACTGACAGATATTTTTACAGGTGGGGGGGTTCTGGTGGTAGGAAACATTTTTGCAAATACGATGCAAAAGACAATAATTTTCAGGACAGAAAAAAAACAGTGCTTTTTGTTTTTTTCTTTTTCCAGTGATGAGAAATACTGGTTTAGGTTTCTGTATCTCAGCGCTTTAGAAACAAATGGCACATTTCAGCGAAAAATTGTTGTGAAAATATGGGGGGGGCTGGTGGTGGAGGGAAATCTCTGCACAAAATGGTTGATAACACGCAGAATTGTTTAAATGCCAGTGTTCTTCACAGTAAAATGGCTGTTCTCCTTAGCAGCAATAGAATTTTTCCCGTGTCATTGCAGATCAGAATAACAAATATATTTCCATGACACTGAAGCCAAATCTTGTCATCCCTATTCATGCTGAGCAGTACCTTATTTTGGTAAGCCTGCTTGCTGGATGCAGTTCAAGAACATTTGACAAAGGATGGTGGCATGTCTGTTTTCACATGTGTTGAATGCCCCAACTGATTTCAGAAGAATGCTTGTGGAATAGCCCAGTGGTTGTGAAAAATTGCCCAAGCGAAGGATTTTCACACCACTTCTCTGCAGAGTGCTGGTATTTCCCAAGAGAGCACTCCAACAGTTGTCAGTGAACATCTCCGAGACTCCCGCTTATATTAATGAAACTGCACAGCATGAGCAAAATGCTTGTTTAGTCCTATTCAGTTTCTTCCAAGAGACTGAGCATTTTCTGTTCACTTTGGAGCAGTGTTTCATTATGGGGATTCATTGGAGATATAATTAATAATTACTATCCTGTCCATATTAAAGAGGACCTTGCAGGTGAAGAGAAAAATTATATGCACTTCTTAAAGTTACATCTTAACTAATTCATTTTGATTTAGCAATTAATTTACATTTTCTAGGAATTTTGGAAGCTGTCATTTTGTTGTCATTTATATTTGTTCTTTGATTGCAGGAGCTGTGAAAACAATAGCTAAAATAAAAATGTGTGGAAAGTAGTATTTTCCAAATATTAATTTTTTAGTTGAAACTCCTGCTCACTCAGATAAGAGGTAGCTTCTCTTTTCCTATACAGGAAAGATGCTGGTCACCAGATGAAATATCATTGCATTACCAAATTTCCATGTCTTTTCTAGATAGTGCAGATCTGTGAGAAGGATTTCTGATAAGTTATACACATGGTAAGAGATCCCTGTTCTCAGCCTATGGGCAGGTTGGGTCCAATTTTACATTTTTTCTGCTTTTATCATCACAGAGATGGCCCAGCAAAGAATGCACATACATTAGCCGTACCTGTTCAGTTAAGCATATATCTGAGATGAGACACAGTGGAGGTATCTCTGCTGGTATGGTCTCTCTACCAGAAGAGACAGATGGTGGAAGCAAGAGAAAGAGCAAAAATCCCCTGGCTAAAACCTCCTTCAGGTTTAGGGTAAACTCATAAATCTAAACTCTATCTGTAGGTTAGAATAAGAAGTACACACAACTAAAAAAAACAGATGGAAAGATATTTTGTACAAAGGAATTAATGAAAGCTTCCTTTAATTTGTTATTAGATTGTTTTACTTAGGATAGAAACAGCACAACAGCATTGGTCCTTCTTTTCACAGCAAGCCCACAGTGCACCAAAAGTTGTAGAAGTTTATAGCGAATATAAATGAGTGAAAAATTTCTCTCTTATTCTAACGAAGATTATTCCTTGAATAACACAAGTGTCCACAGCATAATTATAATAATATTTATATGAGATTCCTAATATGGAAGCCAAATAAAATGACACAATTAAAAAAGTAAACAATAGGGATTTTTTTCCTAAGTTGCTTCTTTAACTGCATTGATTAGCAATTCATCATTCTATTTAAAATTCAGTATTAACAAAACTGTGATGGAGCAGCCTTACTCTGAAATCAATTCCATAGTCATAGCTGTGCCCTATTATGAAGTAATGGCAATGCTAATTTTATTCTGCCAAATGTAAATTGACTGATTTATCACGCCATTATACAGTTAAATTGCTCCTTCAGTTTGCTTTCAAAATAAAAGGAGGCAAAACAAGAAAGCACAGTGTTACAACTACCGATTTTTGTTTTAAATAGCACTGAGTTTAGACAGTCAACCCATATAAACTGTAACAAAGAATTTTAAGAAAGGAGTCAGAACCATCTACTCTGATACTGTGGGTCACTACGGTCTCTCAGACTTCAGCTTTCCTAACAGCTTCTGACACTGGTTGTTTTTCACATGAAGTCAGAACCTAGCCCCCAGTTACTGTTACATTTCAGGTAGTGATTTAATAATGAAAATGCAGGACTGAAACAGAGAAAACATGAGATTCTGTTCCCAGTTCAAGAGTAACTTGCTGGCATGACATCAGTTTTTTGCTTTACAGTGGAAGGATATCATATGAAGACACCTTAGGAATTCTTTGAGATTTAATCAAAAAAACTTGTGAAGCAGCTGCAGATTTCTAAAAAAAAGCATGGGTGTTCAGAGAGATTCTCATCCTCATCTCCTGTCATTAAAAATTTTGTCGACCAGATGTCATTCTTCGCAGTCTCTAGCAACCCCACGGCGCAAGTTTAACTGACTGGACCTAAGTTAGAAAACACAAAGCATCAACAAAATGGAGTCTGGCTGCGTCAAAGATGTCTTCCAGACTAAGGGCAGAAAAGCACAGAATGCCATTGCCAGAGCATGCGGTCGTGTAACTGATTTAAATGCTTTGCAGCCAGCTGGAACTGCGGCGTAGATAAGGCTTTGCCATGCTGAACCAGTCTGCGCTCATCTCTTTCTAAAACCTGCCAGTTGTAAAGCCTTTACGCAACACAGATTCCCACCACTTGAAATATCAGGAAAACTCCTCTGGCTACCAGCAGCGAGCTGTTGCGGCCGCCGCCACCAACCACCTGCCACAGAAGTGATTCCGCCCACAAAATGGAAAACATCAGCATTCAGAAATAAAGTACTTTGCCCGAATTAACTTCTAGAAATAAACGCCGTTCTTACTGTTTAGAAAATACTCTGCCTGCCCCAAGTTTCTGCAAGAGCTAATTGCTGTTGTGAATAACCTTTTACAGGCCGTTTTCATATTCTGTAAATCTGCCTCTTACCCCTACTGACTGCATATATAATTTGCTGTGAACAGAAGCAGCTAATAATATTACATCTGCTAAAGTAGCTGAGTTGCATGAAAAAGAGCAGCCACCAATGTTTTGTATTATTTAGCTTTTAAGGTTTTTGACTCCTGGCATTATGCAAAGTACAGTCTTTTTAGTCATTGCTTTGGTAGCTGCTATATTTTCACAAGGACATGCTACATGGCCTGAAGCATCTCTAAATAATGATAAAAAAATCAAAATAAAAGTATTTGGCTTATAATTATGTAAGATGCACTCTAATCTCGAATGATAAACTTAAATAAGACCCTAGGTTCTTGGCAGAAGCCTCAGGGATTCATGTGATGCTGTGAAAAATAAGCAGAAGAGCAATGATAAAAAAACTACAAGAACTGCTTATTTGGTTATAATGTTGGCCCTGTGTAATTTTGTGTTTGTTTCACATCTTTTTTCCTAATGGTTCCTGATAGGAGGTATGCCCAGTCTGCTGAAAATACCTGATCCAAGTTTCAAAGTTCAGGACAACCTATGAGTAGCTCAGAAAAAGCCTGACTGACACCTTTGAACGACAACTAAGTGTGGAGGACTGCAAACACTGAGCAGTTCTTCCCAGAAAACCTTTGAAAGCGTAGGTGTTCAGTAAATTTGCAAGACCTTTGTTTTAAGACTAGAACATTTTTTTCCTTGTGGAACCTGAAAATAAGAGACATAACAAAGAAATACAGTATACCCTTCTGTGCAAGACAGGATATCAAAAAACAACAAAGGAAAAGTACCAGGAAAAGAATCCAAGTTAAATTAGTAAAAAAACCCAAAAATTTAAGGAAAAAGAAAGTAAACCAGTGTGGATTCTGTGTTCTAGTTCTGCACTTAGCCCTGGCACCTGCATTTATCCTAGATATCTTTCAAAAAATTACTTTCTAGCAAATTTATTTAAACCAAGAGCCCTCCATTAATTTTCCTAGAATGCCTGTGCGTTAGCAATGAGACAGAAAGAGGTGACATGAGTGATCAGTGGGTGCATTGACCGTCTGCTCTGTAGGACAGACATATGCTGAAGGTCTCCTTGCAGCGTGCTCCCTAGCCTCCTTGCCTCCTCGGATATTTGAGCTCCCTTCAAAAAGGACTGACCTTACTGGAGGTTTTAACAGATAGGAAACCTTTGCACTGTCTGTATTTGCCCTCTATATATCGCTCTCATGATGGAGCACTGAATCCATTATTAAAGCACTGAATCCATTATCATCTGCCAACAGTATATGAAACGCGGTGGCAGGAAGGAACTTGGTGAGATATACAGCACAGAAATGAGAAAATTTCCCGTGAATCTGACTCTGTTTTATAATATCTGCAGAACTTACAGCTCATCAGCTAGTATACAGTAATTGTCTAAATGAATGCTTCTGTCTCCACAGTGCCCTGCAGGTCAATGGGGTAATTTTTTCTTAGGGCAAACGGGAGCATGGGTGATGCACACACACAGGCAGTTCACGCTCTAAGTCACTTCTTTTGCGAGTGGTGACTTTGTGAGTGACACTTTGAGTGCACAACCTTTTGTCTTCTATTTGCAAATAACACACTCAAATGTTCCAAGGTATTTTATGCAAAAGCTATAGAGTTGTGTGTAATTAAAGAGCCCATTTATATCCATATTCATTTGTTTTGACCTCACTTTAAAATCATTTCATTAAAAAAAGAAGAAAAAAACCCAGTTAATCGTACAGTGCTCTGGGAAGTAAGATGGAAATATCAAGCTGAAGATAACTTTCCTCTCTAGTTTATTTGTTACCACGTATACTTGTGGTCTCAAAGTGTGGCAAGAGTCCTCCGTTGGCCTACAAAACCTTTATGTGATGAATTTACTGCTCACTGGTGGTCTGAACTTCAGCCTTTACATACTATCTAGCGTCTTTTCATTGACTTTGATGGATGCGGACCAGGTCCATATTTTATCCCGTTTTATGGGATATCCCCCAGGTCCTTTTTGTCCCATCCTGATTGTAAAAAAAGTAGGCTAAATTACTGAACCATTTTTAAATTTTATCTTTCTGCCAGGCAAAGAGAACATGACTAGATTGTAGGAAATACTTGCTGTTGATCAGCCTCTTTACTTCTAACAACAATCAAGCTGACAAAAAGTCAGTGTGAATAAAACTGATTCACTGAAGCAGTTTTGCAATTGAGGCAAAAAGTGTATCAGAAGAACAGATCTTTTTTGCCAAAAACATAACATTTCACTGAAGCAAAGGGTGAAGCTGAAGTTACTCCTTAGAGTGCTTCAGATAACCTTTTGAAGGGTTAACACTAGCCTTCTGTATTTCTGGTAATAAAGTTCTTCCAAAGCTGTAAGGCATAACACAAAAAACCAGCAGCCCCTAATAATTTACAGTGCTACTTCTACAGAGGTTGGAGTCCATCACTTACAAGGCTTGGACTAATGTGCTGTAAACACCCAAGGATCAAAATCTTCAGCTAGGTACACTAACACTGCCTCAGCTTAAATAAAAAAAAAAAAAGAAAAGGATGAATTGTGAAACAGAGATGATATCCAACTCGTAACCACTGAAGAGATTGACAAAAAAAGGAGAAAAGAATCTTAGTTGTCTGACATTATCATGTGAAGATGCTTTTCTCTCAGATCTATAAAGATGGCAGCTTTGGAAGAAAATATCCAAAATGAGTCCCGCGAGCTGTGGATATCACCTAGAAAAGCTATCACAAAAGTGTAGATTAATATTTTAAACTCAGACAACACACAGGCAATGTGACATGAAAAGCAGAAATGTGAATAGCGTGGTACAGATTATGTGGATGCCAAGAGGAGCGCTGGGATGACAGCCCTGCAGAGATTCACTGGCATGCTACGCCTAAGCTGGGGGGTCCTAAAGCATTTCACACACAACTCTGAGGGATAACTCATGTCGGAATAAGCCCAGGAGCAATTTTCTGGGGAAGAAACCCAAACCACACAGTGCTCTAAAACCATGGAGTGTATCCTAGAATTTAGCTGCTCTGCAGGCGAGACATAGTCCCTGGCTCTACTGAATCGAGTGTGATGTGAACACGATCTTTCCCTAACATTAAAAGGCGCCATAGGCAAGCAGAGCTCTGTGAACCCATCAGTGAAGCTTGTTCTGTGGCCCAAGTCCATAGGACTGTGGTAAATGCAGGGTCTGTTATTTATGAGGATGCCAGCAGACCTGTTTGGAGTGTACTGTGTTTTCCACAGGAACTTACCAATATTCAGCAGAATTCCATTTTTCAAAGGGAAAACACCCTAAATGTCATGTAGTGCACCTGTTTTCCTACTCCAGCAAATATTCCTCCATTCCCTACCATTTCAACTGCTAGCAATAAGGCAACACATTTGTTTCCTACAAGGCATTAGCCACCTATAAAACCACACTGTTGCTACACTAGCTGGGAATGACTGAAGGTACAACCACTGCATTAATACTTTACCATCAACAAGCTTTGATCCTCAGCGGCTGCGGTTCACCATACCCCTACCCACAGCTCTGGGTGGCCGCCAATTTATTCCAGCTGGATCCTTACCTATAGGCTAAAAACACCTAAGCACAAGCCTAATGTGCTTTCAATGGTTCCCTGGAGAGCATAGCTACTGACAGACACTAGTTTTAAACTAACTCATCTCCTGGGAGGAGAGTAGGCAGAGTGCACATTTTTCCCTCCAGGCTATTCAGCCAGATATTTTTCTGGCATCTAAGATGGGTTTTCAGTCAGTCTGCAATGAAGCTAGGTGCTGTCACTGCCATACCACTAGATACTTGCGTTTTATTTAGAGCCGGTTGAATTATATATAGCTGACTTGAATTTCTGCTTCAAAACTGTGGTACAGGCATAGTCAAATCTGCTTATGAGCTTTTGAAAATTTGACTGCATGTATGCCCCAACTTATCTGAAAAGCTCGGTGACCTCTGGGGAAAGCTGTGAAAACATCACGTATAATGAAAATTTCTGCTTCTCAGCCTTACACATATTTTGTAACTTTCCTAGGGTGCGATTGTTGTAATTCACACTTACCTATTAATTCACTGGAACTGAACTGGCAAGCAGGCACATGTTATTTATATTTAATCCACAAACTCCTGAATTTTGATATGTGCCAGCAAATCAGATGTAAATGCAAGGTAATATGTAATCTGTGAAAGCTAAGGAAAATTACCAAGTGACATACATTACCATGTGAAATAACTAAATCAAGAACAGTTCCTTCCAGATGAACAGAGATGAGCACACTGCACTGAATTTACAAGGTCTAGCAATTCAACGAAGCCTCTCTTAATGAATCAGAAGGCTTATCCGAGGGGATATTGAAATAACCCAGATCAGCGGCCTATGGCTTCTTTTATTTGTTTCATTCATTACTTTGTTTACAAACACTGAAGTCCATTGCTCTGCAAGTCGGCCACGAAGAAATCAGAGACTGATTAATGGATAAAATGAAGGCAAACCAGCCTGTCTGATTAACTGGAAGATAAAGAGAATTCCTCTTTTTTAACGAACTTCCTTCATTGGAATAAGACGCAGAAATCCTGACTAGCACTCCTATTAAATATACACATCTTGAATCTGGCATCTAATTCTGTGGCAGACTTCTTCAAAGGTTATTCATGTGTTATTTTTGCAGCTTTTTATTAGTGGTTACAGCAACTCAGTTCTTGATTGCTGAAGAGAGAAGCTAAAAAACATACCCCAGGCACCCTAAAGGCTCTGAAAAAAGAATTTAAAAAAAAGGTAATCTGCACTTCAAAAAGCCCACAATCTCACACATTCTGTGGTGGTTTCATGCAGTGATGGAAGTGTGTGGTGATGCAGCTAGCAGGACAAGGCAAGAGATCTGATTGTGCGCGTCCTGTACATACAAATTTGCCTGAATAGAAATTACTAATGGTCCTTCTTTCATTTAACAAAATTAGTGTCCACAATAATGTCTGAGTTTTGATGCTCCTTCAGAAGTTAATTTTACAGGCTGAGAAAATGCTGCAGAGAACATAGTTCTATCTCCTTTTGTCTTTATCAACTAGTCGAATGTGCCAAGATTTGGATTCTTCTATCCTGATGTAAATTTAGAACATTTTGCACAAAGTTGTTAACACTACAAGATTAAGTGTGAAATAAAGTGCTATGATATAACCATTGCCTTTTTGTTGAGTCTTTGCAGTTGCAGCACAATCCAACATAACAAAATTTGTGCTTGTTTTTATTCACTTTTTTTTTTTCCCCAAATGAAATGACAACTAGAACCATTCAGTAACTGCATAAACCCCCAAATACTTTCCTAATCTAAAATTAGACTTCCTGAGAAGAGTTCAAAGGATATTCAGCTGGTCTGTGGCCACTATAACTCTACTAAAACAATATAGCTATACTGGTTTCCATCAGCTGAAGATGCAGCTTCAGGAAATTCAAGAAATTTTTGCTAATAAACTGATACTGCACATAGTAGTGAAATTTACACTAATGCACTTCATGTATGTCTTAGAACCTAATTCCCTCAATATCTGTGAAAGTCACGGACATTAGATCCAAATCCAAACATACTTCAACTTGCAATTTCACAGTTGTAAATCTTTGTCTCAATCTTTATCCCTTGCTATTTCCAGCCAAAATTAACTTATGCTGTATAGTACAACTGAAGCATAATATAGCTGAAGTACACTATAGTCAGAAACAGAGTAAACATTACTTTATAAGCAATTATCTGATTATAAGATATTGATCTGGGAAATCTGAACTAGTCTCTTTTAAAATGAATATGTTAACTTATTAAGTGGGATAACTTAAGCAGGAATGACTGAGAGGGATTCACTGCCGAATAGCTAAAATCGAGCCACTAAAATCCCCCTATGGGAGGAAGATTTATGTTCAGCACAGATTTTGAAATCAGATAAAAAAGAGAAATTACACTCTTTCCCAAACTCCAGATGAATGTTTTTACTTATGGGGAAGCCAACAGACATTTTCCCCACTGTTTTGTGTTTGCCTTATCAGTGCTCTGAAAATGCCTGCTGTATCAGATCCAAAGAAAGAACAATCAGAAGATCTAATCTGTGAATTCATCCAGAGCAGAAGCACCAAGAGACTCAGAAATGTCTCAGCTTCGTGGCGCGTGTGTGCACTGAGAGAAAGAAAAACAGAAGCCATGAGGGCTTTACTAGCAATACTTGGGTATTTAAATACCTCAAGACTTGCACTAGCAGTGAGGGTGTCACTGCTTTCTGGAAGTTAAATTTAGGTGTTTTTAAAACTCTGCAAGTCCAACCTTTTAAGCCACAAGTGCTTTTGATTATGCCAACTGGGACAATCTATACGACTAGACCATCTGTACTTTTGAGTTTATTGCACTGTCTGTCTGCTGTAATCAGGGGCTTCACAGAGAATCTCATCTTCCCTCAATCAGCAAAGAGCTTGTTGATAATTAAAGACTTATAATAATATTTGTGCTCAATAATGCTAACTTTACAGATTCATGAACATCTTCTTAATTAATGTCATTATTTATTGTCAAAGGAGAGGGGAATTCAAATAAACTAGCTGTATATTTTCTCTGTTTTGCATGCTGCCTCTGGAGGAGAATCCAAACAATTCAAGAAATTTGGCGTAACTCACATCATCAGGGTTGGTTTACCAATCACACAGAACTGAATTATACCTATTACTGTCTAAAAATTCAATATTTAATACAAAGGCAACCTTAAAGAGATAACTATTTTTGCAATTAAGCAGAAGAATGTAGCATACAAAAGTACAAATGGTCTGAAAAATAGTGTTTCATCATAATGCCTTTCACAAATAGTCTTATGTATGTTAAACCTTTCTGATTGACACATGAAGGGGTTGCAAACAATTCAATTAATTCAAAAATTATTTACATGGAAAAGATGTGTGTTTCTCTGCCATAATGAAGTCAGTATGACGATATGTTTAAAACCAGGAAATCTTGTGCTGGAAGGTTCTAGACAGCATAGGAAGCGTCGTTTCAGTTGGTACCTACATCATCTCAGTTTGCAGCCGGATCTTGCAAAGCTTGCTTGGGATTTGAACAAAAATTCTAGACAGCACACCAAACAGCCTGTCGCTTTCTAATGATAGACTATTTGACCTCATGAAAAACAGTGCAAAATAAAACACCTTCCGGTCTTCCTGTGAATTTCTCTTTTTCTTCCTTAGCCGAAATCTCACTAGCTAGCTATTAAGCTCCAGTTGTGACCGTTGCCCTACCTAATGCTTTCTGTCAAGTTTGAATGAGTGCTTGTGTAGTAGAGCTCTGGTGTTCTAACCTCTGCTAATGTCTGCCTATTTCTTCTCTGTTTTTCCTCTTTTTCTTTAAAGAGTGTTCTTGTGTGATTCAATGTAATTGACTGAGCTGTGAAAAATTTTTAAGATCACATATCTATCACATATTTTTACACGTATTTATTTCTATGAAGCAATACTTAAAGTGTGGACAGTAAGGGATTCAGGAGGTAGATATCTTAAAGGAATCTGTGTTGAAGGTGTTCTTCAGCATGGATTGTACCAGGTCGACTGGTTTACTTGTTTGAGGTTTACTAGCTTGTTAAAGGCTTCCTTTTAGTTTGTGGGACTTTTCTGACCACATTTAATTATAAAAGCTGCCATTGTGAGAATAGGATTGCAAGAAATCTGCCCCAACTAAATTACAGAAAACGTGGGTCAAGACCTGAAGTCTTTATTAAAAATAGTATCACTGAAACTGTGATCTTAATGACAGTTACTTCATGATTTGACCCCATACTTCTGTGAAGTAGATTTTGCCTGAAGTCCTGCCTGAAAATAAAGCTTTGGATTTTGAATCTAGTAGGAGCTCAGAAACATCTGTCTGTGCAAAACAGACATAAGAATCATTGCATGGTCTTTTCCATCCTTTCAGAAGAAAGTCCTGCTATAAGCAGGTTGCAGTATGAAAATTCCTCCTTTGTAAGACTTCTCCCTTGGAACCATGTTTTCGACAGTAAGTGTGTTCTGATCACAGCTTAATACTTCGCAGCTGTTCTGGAATTAAACTTTACCATGTTATTATTATATATTTGCATCTATAAAGATGACAAATACCTGGAAGCCTCCATGGGCTATGTCATATCTTCCCTTATGCTCCTCTGACATAACAGGCTTATGCTAGAAAGAGCATATAGATTCCTCAAATAATAACTTAGTACTACATTTCTTAGTATCACATAAAGAGAAGCGTTAATGTTGCCTGCCCTTATAATTCTATGATGTTTCATGGTTATGAATACGCCTAGTCCACCAGACAACTATGACAGCCCAATAGCTCAATATAGTAGAATATATTTGAACAAGCACATAGGGCTTCCCAGCAACCATGTGATCTACTATTAAACTGTAACAGTAGACTTTCAATTATTTTATGTGATGGTGTAGCTGCAGTCATTGCTTATTGCTGGTAAGCCAACTTAAAAACACATTGGACAAAATCTCAAGAACTGCTGAAAAGCCCTATTTCCCAGTGATTCCAAACCTGGCACCCAGGTTAAAACCCTATTGCAACAGACAGCCAGATGCACACATGGGTCCAGCTTCCTTTCTATTAGCAAGAAAACATTTAGTTTGAAGTTTCAGGCCTGATGTAAATGGTGCATAGCACCTCTCAGGACTTTGTTCAGGAATTAAGCCAACTCTGTGCACAAATGGATAAAAACCTAGTATCTAGAAAAAGTTACAAAAAGTTGGGAAACATGGTAGGCAACAGTGTTTTTTCATCCTACAAGTCATGCACAGTCTTATATGAATGCCAGCCATGCAGCAAAACATCTGCAGCACTGCAAATTGAGATCCCTATAGTCCAGGTGGAGTCTTGGTTAGAAAATTGCAAGAAAGTAGGGTGCACTTACTCATTTAATTTGTTATCTCCAGACCACCACAGCTCAGTATAATTGAGTACAGGTTGGTAACTTCTGCCCAAGAAACATGCTGCAATGAGATTACAGGAGAATTGAAGGTCAGTTCTGAACTGTGTCATCAAAAGCAAATGCAATGACTACTTGCACTATATTTATCTCTACTAAATGTTGTGCGACAAATAGGATAAAGCTAGAGGTGTATAGTGGGCAGAGAGATAAAATTGAAAGCGAAATATTTGCTAGCTGCTGTACATGTCGGGGAAAATCTCACCAGCTTGCATTAGGCAGATCTAGAATGCTGGGACTCGGTACAGTCACCGTGCTTATAGTTGTGTTTAAAGTAGGGGGGTTTTGTGGAAGAGGATGAATCATTGCATTTGAACACCTACAGAAGAAAAATAAACATGCAAAAAAAGGCCCCAGCCTTACACAAAAGATACAAGAGATTTAGTAGAAAAAATTCTTTTTTAACGAAGAGCTCCACTTCAGCTACCCAGGCAGGGAGGAGTCTTCAGGCCTGATGTAGAAAGCAGAGTATTTGAAATACACTAGCCAATGTCTCTGCTATAAAACAGGTTTTACCTGGAAATGTAACAACCTAAATGCTAAATGAAAATGGATTTTCCGTGTCCTGGGTTTGGCCAGGACAGGGTTAATTTTCACCGGACTCCAGGAAGGGGCACAGCCGGGGGGTGGGGGCTGACCCCACCTGGCCAAACAGATCCCGGTATTCCATACCATGTGACGTCACGCTGGGTTCCGGTGGGGGGGGGG
>Ga0065711_1027857_pt1 | contig 45492 bp, 15 predicted proteins | sample Hoacrofraction12_FD_59098 | JGI IMG/M metagenome (GOLD analysis project Ga0065711, IMG submission 59098) | Hoatzin crop microbial communities from Cojedes, Venezuela - Epithelial fraction 12 v2 (version 2) | ecosystem: Host-associated > Birds > Digestive system > Esophagus > Crop | place... | reverse complement strand
CCCCGCGGTGTGCTGCGGCCTGTCGCCCCCCAGGCCCGGCCTCTCCGCCGCGACTGTCCGCCCCGAGGCCGCGGGCCGGGAGCGCTGTGCCGGGCGGCACCGGGGGGCGGCTTCGTCCCGCACCCCCCACCCCCCGAGACCCTGTGCTTTTCGGTAGAGGCGCGGGCCGGGACGCTGCTGCGGGTGGCCAGGGCCTGCCGCCCTCCCGCCCGGACCCAGCGGCTTGTGCTGAACGTGTTCCTGTCCGTCGCGCTTGTCGCCGGAACGGTCCGCTCTGCGTTGGGTTGAAACACTGCACAGCGTGCCCTGTGCTGGCACCGCTGCGCGTTTGGGCTCGCAGCACAGAGCTCGTAACGCAGAAACACGTCTGACGCTTCCTGCTGCGCTCCCTACGAGTAGTAATAAACGTCTGGGAAACAACTGTAACTTCAGATCCATCAAAATATGTACAACACCTTCAAGGGAGTCGTTCCGAGATCTGTCTTAAACTTTATTTACAAAGACAGACTTGCTTTTGTATTTCTCAAAGTTAGGGCTTGTTGTGCCAAAGATGGAAAACTGACTTAAATCTGCGGAAGGCTGTGAAATGGGTGCCCTGTATATAGATAGATGCTCCTCTTGTTTGCTGAACCTGAAATACAGTAGAGTGATTTTAAACCTACAGAACTCGAAAATTAAAGCATGGATGTTTTTTGGTTTGGTTGTGGGGTTTTCTTGGTGACTTTTTTAAGGACACCGGCTTAGTTTACTGCTATCCTCATTTCACCCTTTTGCATTGTTTTAAAAGTGGCACATATGGGATTGGAAGATTTTCCTGACTGCTACCACTGTAATTAAGAGATTCACACAGTGTTTGAAAGCAAGTGGGTTAGGTGAGGGCAAAATGTGAGCTTTGAGTAGGAAAATAGAAGACGTTAAGATTTAAGGCTTTGTTATAAATCATGATTCTTAATTTGTGTGTAGATTTAATCATGCCTTATTGTTCTTGATGTGCTTTTTAAAAATGTAACTGAAAACAGGGCCATTTTTGGAGAACCTGTCCTTTAATAGTGTTCAAATAGTGTGGGAAGAGGGGGGGAAGCCAAATGTCTAAGTGTGAAAATGAAAATCTGCTTTTTGGTTCTATCGTGTTGAGACTGCTGCTCTTTTGGCACTGGGACTTTGTCATAATCCACCTATCCCTACTGTGGTAAACCCTAACAAGGCCTGTGGCACTTTTGGGGCTGACCATGTTAAAGCTGGGTAATTGGGGACTACTAATATGTATGGAATTGCAAAGTGGACTGCTGTGCCTGTTGTTTTGCGTGGTGCTTATATGTTGCAGTTAAACTTTAACTGCTAGGAAACATACGCTGATGATTGCGTTAATCATAGCAGGCATGACAATCTTTGCTTGAACATAGATAGCCCTCATGAATGCCTAATCAAGGTTGCAATGCTTTTTTTTACTTTGGTATGCATATTGCTGGATGGCTTGAAGGTCAGTTTATTTTCTTACAGCTTTCTTCATAGATTGGTGTAACATGCCAAGAGAGAGGGAGGATTGGTGGCTTGGGGTCTGCTGTCTCGGTTCAGTTGATGGAACAGTTTACTGTGTAGTGCTTGATGTCCTATATGTGAACAAACCCATTTAACTGAAGTCTTGTATTGAACAGTAATAATTACTTTTCTGTTGGAAAAAAACAGAAAACACCTTTAATGAAGCACAATTACTGTGAAAAAAGGAAGCTTAAGTTTGCAAAATAAGTTGCTGCGCTTGCAGGGTTTTATAGTGTGCTAATACTGACGTGCAAGGTATTAGCAATTTTAGGAGATGATTTTTGGTTTTGGGATGTTGTATCCCAGATGGTGTTTGCATTGTAACGCAGTATTAACTATGTGTAATGTTTAGCTGTAGACCGATATGCACAGCAGGTTATCATGTGAGGAAGACTCCAAGCATTGCCTGTATTCAGCATGGGCAAGGGAGTTGCAACAGAAATTAGGATTTTTCAGCCAGTTAAAAGTTTTGGAAATGTACAGCTATAGTCACCGAGGTTTGATCAAGAACTGAAAAACTTGTTCTCTGGCTTTAAGATCAGTGGTCACACAAAGAAAGGGAACATCTGAGAAAGTATAGTGCTTCTGTGTATCTTTGCATAGAGGTTGGAGAATTGAGGACACGCGATTTGACTCCTTTAGGTAATGCATATGCTGGTTGATAATTGTTTTTTGTTTTGGATGCTTGGTCACACCTTGCCATGGTTTCTATTTTTATTTATTTTTATTTTTGTTTCTTCCCCCCCTCCCCCTATTTCACACTGTACCTGGTGGTCTTTCTCACGTCAGAGCCCCTTCACTGAAACCATTATTGAGAACAAAGATTGTGCATTCAGGCTTGCAGGCTCCTGTCTGAACATACAGCGCCTGCTCAAAGGGACAGATCACGTATTCTGGGCTCTTGGGGGAGCTGGCAGAGAGGGCCAGGGACTCTCAAGGCTGTTTGCCATTCTGTTTGAAATCTGACACACATTTGCAAATGGATGCAAGAATTACTGAGCTTATATTCATAAGGACAGATACGTGAGAGCATGTTTTCTGGCTTCTGGATTAATAGGCGTATACTATCTCAGCTTCATGAGGTTGTAGCAGTGTTTTGCTGGAGTGATTAAGCCCTGCTGAGGTACAGGCAGTACTGCTTCAGTCACAACATCCCATCTACAGGCCTGTCCAGATTTGAGGCTGGAACTGGCTTCATTAGTGTAAACTTAATCTCCCTTCCTCTGCCTAGAAAGTCACAGTAAAAAGTGCTTTTTTGCTCATCTGTTCCCACTCTTTTGCATTTACTTTAAAAGAATTACTAAAACTGTGATACAGTTTACTGTTAATCTGTATTAAGATTAAATTCAAAATGTTAAATGTAGGGTGGAAAAATAACAACCACAGCGTGTGTGGCTTTAAAAGACAAATTTTTATTGTAAACAATAGTTTCCTCAGTTTGAGTACTAAAAATACTTTCTCAAATAATTTTAGTAAGAGTTTAGTATTTTTCTGTTGGAGCTCATTAGAGCACACATGTATTTAGATGTTGCAAATTTCTAGTACTTCACTGCAAATTTTCAATAAGGGGTGTGGGGTTTGGGGTAGTTGTGGTTTTGTGGGATTTTTTTTTTTTTTTACGCTTTACAGCTGAGTTGTTAGGGATAGTTAACTGTCTTCAGAGATGCCTGAGAGTTTCTGTATTTGGGAGTAATTAGGAAATACATTTTCAAAGACTTCTATAAAAGAAAAGTCAGTTTGTTTAGCACTTGCTTTGTAATTTTAGAAAGGGGGAGAAAAACCCACGATATCCTCCCTCTGGCATCTTATCAGAGAGGGCACAACTGCACAAACTGAAGAGAAGCCCATGCTGGAAGGGGCAGGAACCAGAGAAGGGCAATGATGATACTAAAAATAGAAAATGGTTGGTGTTCTCGGTAACAATAATTAATAGATCGCTTACTATTTTAACAACCTGCTTGGGATGACATTGGTAAACCTCGAGTGCTGGCTCCCAGGAGTTATGTCTCTCTACTGTAGGGGCACAAGCACTGAAAGGCTGTGTTTTGATTCTGTGTCTCAGTCTTTATGTAATTATGCCCGTAGACATGTAAACTGTTCTAGAACTCCGTATTGTTGGAGATCAGTCCTTTTTCTACGCCTGATGATTAGAGGCCAGAAGATTTAACCATAACTTTAAAAATCAGAATTAGAGAAATGCATTTATAAGATTTTATATGTCAAATAATACACAATACCAGAACCAGTCATTAGAAGTGTGTATTACTTACAGTGATACAGAATTCTGCACAAACCTTGTGTCAATGGAGGATGAATTCAATATAAATACCAGCATTACCAGGAGTTGTGATTGCAGCTATTCAAAAAGCTTGAGTCAAATCGTGTTTAATCATGCAAGCATAACACTGACTTCTGCTCTCATTTATGTTGCAGTAAGCCTAAGATAATTTGACAGAAGATGGACCTCTTCCATCAGGAAATGTTAGGTATTTGATAAGCAAGGATATAAAGTAGCAAATAGTTCTTCAAGAAGTGGAAGGGATTCGCTTTCAAATGTAGCAGCATCTGATGGTTTTTAAAGTGACTTTTTGCTTCCCAAAAAGACACCTTTGTTGATTGCACCACTTTGATAATTGTCTGAAAAAAACCCAATATTTGCAAGAGAAACCTGATGAACTGAAGAATGTCTTGAACTGTGTCAGTACAAAGTTAATTGCATTTGTTGCGTGCAGTATGTGCATTATAAGAGTGAACTTTTTTCTTCAACAGGTTTAACAAACATCAAAGCACTGAGTTCACTTTTTCCTTGTATAAGTTATTTTTAATGATTTCTGTTATTAAAATATGAAAATAGTGTATCTGCTACTTCAGACATTATTTCTTGTCTGCTGTATTTGCTTGCATACACAAAAAATTGAGAGAGGGGGAAGAGAAGGTGTTTGGCCTTGTGCACTGTATGCATTTGTGATTTTGTCCCTCTCAAACATATGAAAACATCTTCCTGTAGGTGGAGATGATCAAATCATAGCTCAGCAGAACAGTAAGGGCTCTGGAAAGAGTAAAAGCTGGTCTTCCCCCCTCCCCCCCCTCAAATTTTGTGAATACATACATATGTTGCTGCGTAGATGATGATTAGAATATGAACATGTGTGGTCCGTGAGCCTTATTAGAAGAAAACCTTTCTGTATCTCTTCCTAAAGAAGTCTGTGTGGGAGACTGTTAGACTAGCCTGTTAGGAACATATACTGATGCTTTGTAGCTGGTGTTTTTTTTCCTCTGATAACTGAAAGAAAAATTAAGGTTTTCTAGCTATCAGAGGTGGCACGTTATTCTTACTTGCATTTGCTTGTATGTTAAATTGCATAGGATAGGAAGCAGATACAAAAAATTAGGAAATGATGATAAATGAAAACAGGTTTATTTCCTGTTGTTAACAGGGGTCGTATTTTTAAAAAAGCGTGAGTTAGCCCTAGTGAAATGATGAGGCTTCTGAACTGGTGTTGAAACAGTCTGAATTGACAGTACCCTTGAAGTCAGTCTGACCTCTTGGGCGTAACTCCATGGTTGTAGAGGAGTTGAATTTAGGGTCTTGCTACAGAGGAAGTGTTTGTCTGCCTACAGTAAGAGATAAGGTACATATACATACTAAATAATAACGCTGTGCCGAGCATAGTAGATAAACAGTGGATGAGAGTTACGCTGTCTGGTCAGATTGGTGGATGAATGGGGATAATCGGGTCACGCTTTGCCTGTTTATTATATAGAATTTATATTAATGTAAATACTGTGCATTTCTTCTGTCCAAATCCTTCTTATGTCTTGTCATTTTTAATGGTTTTGCAAAGACACTTCCATGGTATTTTTTCCCCATCATCTAGTAGTAGGTACATGTGGTAGAAGTGTAGCTAATGGGTGGGGAACAGCAACATCAAACAGGCTTTGACTGTTCATATCAGAGACTCAACACATCTTGTAAAGCTGAAGGTGTCTCATCTTACAGTTGCAAGGTGGGATAAGCTGTTATGCAGTTCTTAAATATGTAAAGATCATTTAATGGGAAGACTTCCTCTGTTGTGTTTTTCATCTTTTAAACCAGGGTGAAATGCACTTTTCGTTTACTCCAGTTACATGGGAAGTCTAGCTGCTCCCTGAATTGTCGTTTACTGCCTTTTGTTAGTAATGGTGAAACAGTTTTCTGAATGTACTGTTTTATCGTTGTTAGATTTGAAGAGAACTCTTCTGGGGCGATGATACTAGAGTTTAGAGATTGGATCAGTTGGGTAACAGGAAAGTAAAAACTAGGCACAGCTGTATGCTTTGTTCTCTGAATCTCTTTGTATTGAGGGGCTAGAACTACTGCATCTTTAGGAACTGGTGCACCCTATTATCGTTTTGCATGTCATCGGTGAATTGCGTTCAGCAGGAAGTGTTACTGCTTTATATTTTCTGTTCTTGATTTTTGCGCTGAAAACTTGTAGTTTGGAAGGTGTTGATGAGTGAAGCGTTGGGACCTGTTGCTGTGGCTCTCTGAACAACACGGTGTTTGAGAGTGCCTGATACAGATCCTGTTAGTATTTAGTGCTGGGCATGAGAGGTTCTGTGTGAGCATTCTGGAAAAACACAAACAGCTGTCTAGACTTTGACTCTGGCTTGTAACCACGAGCATACACCTTTGGGAGTGTAGGTAGTATGCTTACTTGCGTTCTGAATTTCTTAATTTCCATTTGCCAGCAGCAGCTGCTGCTTTGCTGAAAGTGAATGAGGTGCCTCCTTAGAGGACATGGCTAATTACAGATTGGCTGTTGGTGGAGGGGTGCGCTTCGAGATAGACATTTTCTTTTATGTGTGCGTCATTTGCATAATGTGTTAGGACACACAGTATGGACTGCATTAAGCACTAGCAAATACTCTGTAGGGAATAATCTTGCACAGGCATCACTGGGCTAGCTCAGTGACATAATCTTTATTATTTTTAATTTTGAGGTTGGTGCTTTTTTTGCTTTAAGGGCCAGACAGGAGAAATCAATTCGAAACCTTTAAATTTTACCAAGGAGAGAGATTTTAAACACTTTTGAGTAACAGTTGCAGTTGGTGACAGATCAGTTGACAAGAGAAATGTGAGCCTGTTTCTGTAGTGATTTTTTTTTTCATTTACTAATAGAAATGGTAGTGTGCCCTACTACTTACATCTATGAATACTTCAACAGACTGCTATTTATTGTTGAAACTTAATTACAAATCGCCCACCCTTTAAAAGACTGTATTTTGTTCTCTTCTATTTTAACTTTTCATCTGAATATATGGGGCTTTGTATGTTGTGAAGTTAATGAGAACATAAGAGAATGAGCACTCTTGTAATAAAAAAATCCTAAAAAAATGTAAAAGTTTCTTAAACTGCCTTAACATTAGTGTTGAATATACAGATGTTCTCTACTTCAATTATCAGTGTGCTTTTTTTATTCTGAGGGCAGCAAAGGCTAAAATAAAAATATTTTCTTCTAATGCTATTTAACACTTTCAGGTGAAAAAGTGTCTTGGGTACTACCTGTTCTGACTGTGGGATGAGCTAAAACAGAGTCTTTAAATTTTCAGAAAGCCCTTCTAGATCATTTGGCTTGTGACAGACAGATGCAGTCCACCCAGGGATATGTTCACGGTATTGAGGTGAACCTCTTAATTTTGAGAACTAAACCCAAGCTCAGTCTACAACTTGAGTTGCATTTTTGTGTTGGAAAACGACACATGGAGAGAAGTTGTTCAAAAACTAGTTTATGGAGCTAAAGCCCTGTGGATTTCAAAACCATAAGACACTTCTAGTTATTTTTGAGGAAAACACATTTTAACTTGTCTAAGGACTGTCCTGTTGTGATGGAATGTTGAAGTGGTTGATTTCCTGAGAAACTTGATTGATATTTAAATACCATTCTTTAATTAAACTTAAAGTCTATTATAGTTTGGACATGTTTGAATCATATGTCCTCAGTTTTATAATGTTTAAAAGGGCTAGAGTTTAGTTGATGCTTGCGGGGGCGTGCAAAATTGTCAAAATTTCCTTGTGATGCAAGAATTGAGAACCGAAATGTTTTGTTGTTGTTTTGGCCAGCAAAAGAAGCAGCAAGTCTAGTATGTGCACCTCAAGCAGATGGCTCTTACTACCTGTAGGTTCTGACCTGTTTTTGTAAGATAAGGATCTGGTTAGGGTTATTTCCCAAAGGAATGTCACAGTTTTTGTGTAACAAGCTGTCCCATTGGAGTTCATGCTTTGTTATTGTTGCTGTGCTTTTCTTCTCAGCTCTTCAGTTTTGATGCAACTTTAATAGGGACCCTGTGACTCTGGTGATAAGTATTCCCATGTGTAGCCACAAACATTTCTTATTCATCAGTGGTTGTAAAATCTTACTTGTCCCTTCTTGCATGCATTTTAAAATTTTATTATCCTGAATCACCATGGTAAAAGGTGAGTAAGTAGACTTTGCCCAGAGTAATCAATTTTCATGGCAATTTTACAGGCCTTCTGCTCCATTCTGTGTACTTACACTGTTTTCATATGGGTCTGTCTGAATACAGTCTTGCGTTTTCTGTTCACTTTAGTTCTTTTTTTTAAAAAATGTGTTGGAGAAGTTCTTTTGGAGCTGTCTGAGGTAGGATTTGAACATGATCTCCTTTCTTGTCTTAAGGAAGGAAGAATGAATGGCTTGTGTACTGCACTTGGGATGTTAAAGTATCCCATCTTGCCAAATTAGCATTAATATGAAGGTTCAAAGAGTGAAACAAGTTTACATGAATAGTCATCAATGCTTCTCACAATCTGTGCATCTGAATTAGATGCTGGAGCAATTCAGTAGCCGTAAATAGTTTGGCAAGCTGATGTTCTGATCCTGATGTCATGGAGGTAATCTTACAAGCTTGTTAATTGTGTCTCTCTTGTTAGCATTTTATTTTTTTTTTAAAATGAGAAATAGTATTACTGCTGTTTAAAAATACTGCATACCTGACCAAAATGGTCCTTGTAGCTACAGTTTGTGGAACAAAGGATTTTTCTGTATGCAAGTGTTACAAAACATGACGTTGTATCATGGATGCAGGCCAATACTGGTAGCTTTTCATAGCCCGTGCCCTTTAGGTGTTGTTTTTCATGACTTCTTTATAGGTGGTTTTGAGTAATTTTTTTCCTCTGCTTGAACTGTGACTGAGAATGATTCAGCTGTATATCTAAATAGGTCTGATAGCTTTCTGCTGTTTTCGTGAGTTACATGGCTATGGAGAGGTAAAGTGCTTGTTTTTCTATCTTCCTTTGTCCAGAATTTTTGCTTGCTGCTGTTGTTATTCATGTTAGTGAAGTCAAATTATGAAGAAATGCAGAAGGGCCTTTTGATGTTAGCTGATAAAAAATATGATAAAAGTTGATTAAAAAAGCATTAGTTGATAAAAAATAAAATGAAGACTCGGCGTGCATAAATGTCAAGTAATATGTCACGCATAAAATACTGAGAGGTAATGATTAACTGGGAGCTTATGGGTGAGGTCTTAGAGTTTTAATAGGCAACGCTAGGGATTAAACAGCAGCTTAATGCTAGGTGATGGTCAGAAAAGTAAATTGTCATCCATTTCCTAATAATATTGACTGGTTAATGTTCTTTGTCATGCCTCAGTATATACTTCCACAGTACACTTGGTACTGGTGTATCTAGATCTAGTTCTGTCTCTTCCCTCTTCATTTTTCCCCATCTCGGAAACAAAAGAGCCATAGAAGACTCACAGAAAGAGTGGCTATGATAATTGAATATATGGAGTTGTTTCTGTACTAAAACCCAGTAAGATGCTAGGACTTGACAGTTTGGGAAAGAGGAGACTGTGGTGATGGAGAGATGTTTTTGAGATGTGGTAGCTTTCTCCATCTTTCTTGAATTTCTGTAGATCAGCTTTTTACTATCTGCTCCAAGAACTTGGGGGTGTCAGATGAACATGGTGGGGTGAGAACAAGCGAAAGGAGATGGCCCTTTGTGTGAAAGTTAATTAAGCTTGTTACTCTGCACCATAATATTTTGGAAGCTAAAAGTGTGTATGTAAGCTGAAGGATAACCCAGATATATTTTTTGGAAGAGCACTACTTACAGGGTTACTAAATATCCTTGTAGTGGAGTGAATTATGGATTTGTGAATAATTGAAGCTGGGAGGATAGTCTAGTGATGCTTGCTCATTGTTCTTTCCTAATTATCTGCAATTGTCTGCACTTGGTCACTGCTGGAGATGGGCTAGGTGGACCTTTGATCTGATGTATGGGCGTTCTTACATGTTGTGATGCCGATTCCATGATGGCTCATCAGGATTCCTCCTGCTTTCAGAAGGTTCGGTGCTAAGCCTGCTGAAACAAGGCAGCTGTTTGCCATCAGCAACAGGAAATGTAGCTTTTCAAGTATTCAGGACTTGGACCTGTTTTTGCTTCTTGAAGGCTCAGGCTAGACATCAAACTTAGTCTTTTGTTTTGCTCACTTTTGTGAAAGTTGCTATTAATTCTTGTTGCAACATACGAGTTTGTCCAGTTTTGATAAGTTAAAATGAAATGCACAGTTAACCTGCTCTTGTGTTCGCTCCATCTCCTCCTCCATCCACCCTCCCCTTTGAAGGAGAAGGCAAGGTGATTGTGTGGCTTGTACGCAGAACTTAAACATGCTGTTGTAGTTGTCATTTCTTTACTACTTGTTTGCAATCAGGCAAGTACTCTTTTTGTCTGTTGAATTGTTTTCTGTATCACTTCTTTTAGCGGACTGTATTACATTGCAAGACTTCATTCTTGATTCCAAGTCTTGCAAATACTGCAGCAGCAAAACCAGGAAACCCCTAAAAGCCAGTGGAAAACTCCTTTCTCCTTCTGTGGTGAGTGGTGCTACTGGGTCTTTTGTTTGCTGTAGAATAGTTACTTGTCTTCCACTCCAGGTCTGTGTAGCAGCTACACAGCAAGCTGCATAGCTTCAAGGGCTGCTGCACAGGACTGAGTGGTGTACAGGTAGGGAAAGTACTGGAGGGAGACACTCTGCCTCGCAAAACCGAACTTCTTCCATTCACCAATCTTGAAAATCAGTTATCAAAAAGGTTAAAAAAAAAAAAAAGTTGAACTTTTACCTAAAGAGCTGTGAAATGAGGTAGCCACAACATAGTTTTGCTGAGTTGGGGTTTTTGCCTTTTGTGGGTGGGCAGACCAACAACCTCCACCCTCCAAAACTGTATTTAAAGCTAGATCTAGAATGTTAAAAGGCATCTGTGGCTAAGATGGTTTCTGCTCTTGTAATCAGTGATTCATGACTCTGAGAAACTAAATTCTCTAAGGTGAGAGAGTAGGCACAGTGGTAATATTAGACAGTTACTCAGCAAGGCGTGTTCAGGGTAAACAGTTCTCACTGGTAAGTTTGTAGAGAATAGTTTTTTCCTCATTTTATACAACTCCCCAGTTTATTTAAACTTAAGGAAAAAATCTTGTGTTCGGTTCAAGACTTGATACTTAGAGTTCAGTGATGCCTGTTTTTCACAGTCCTCCCCCCATCATGTTAACCTTTATCCATTTCATGACCAGTTTTCATGAACAGCTGTAGGTGGCTTGAATTGCTGACAGATATTGCATCATCCACGATGTAATGGTTGTTTAGGCTTCCTTGCAGCTCAGAATGGGAACCTGAAGTTTGGAAACGGAATTTTATCTGTGTATTATGTTCTGTGTCTGCTGTGAGGGAGGTGAAGCACAAACACTGCAATCATCTCTGTCTTATTTTGCATAGTGCCAGAAGGGTGAATCACAATGTTTTAGTGTGGGGTGTTTTGGGGTTTTTGGGATTTTTTTTTTTGGTGATGTGTTATTGTGTGGGGCTGGTTTTTGTGTTGTTTTTTTATGTTTGTGGTTTTTTTTTTTTTTGTGTGTGTGTTTTGTGTTTTTGTTTTTTTTTTTAATTCAAGCCATTAATGCCACCGGATGAGTTGGGGGGAAGGTATTATGTGAGAGATTAAGAACAGGATTTGTGGGAGTGATTTGACCTTAAGTTCAGTTAATACTGTGCTCACTTCCCCCACTTAGATAATCTGGCCTGGCAGATTTCTCTCTGCTGCTTGGGACCCAAGATACCATGAGCTTTCATTCCTTGGAAGGCTCTTGTAGTCTTCGCTACTTTTGTAAATGAGAAAGCAGGGATTACAAGAATATGCCCTTAGCTGAGTATTACTAGCCTTTTCAACTCATGAGGAGCAGTCGTGGTTCTTCCTCTGTATTGTTTATCCAATGGTGCAATCATTTTTTGAGGAACTTTGTTTCTTCCTTCTAGAGACTCTTCTCATTTGGGAAAGGAATAGGACTAGTTGCATTTTAGATTGCCTCACTACAGAAGGATCTTCCAGTTAATTCTTCCCCCTTAATAAAGACTTTTTGGGATAGCTGCACTTTGTTTCACAAGCCTGTTTTTTCACTATTACCTTATTTTATGTATTGCATATGTACATAGTTGCATATGCATTACAAAGTGGTACTAGAGTCTTTACTGTTCCATTATGCTCTTTTGTACTTTGAGTTCCATCTAATTCATAGAAGTTCCATCATATTTATTGCTTAATATTATTGCAGTCCAGACATTTTCTTTGTTCTTAATTGCAGATTTAAGATAGATGATTTCAGAAATTAGAAGAAGTGTATATGTAGAAAGATATTTTGGGATGGTTTATGTTAATAAAAGCTTTTTCTATAATTGCAAAAGTGTTCACAGTCTAAAATACTGGAATGGGGGGAAAATGACATTGTTCCTACTTCATAAAATAACCTGTGTAAGTCCTTTCAGCTGAAGTTTCTTGTGGGCTTCAGCAGGCTTTGGATCAGCAGTTGTAATAAATGAGCTTTTGAAAAAAGCCCTAAATTCTTGCAAAAACCAGTTGTGCCTATTCTATTACTGCTCTTCAAATAAAGCTGACTGCTTTTTGTATAATGTGGTAGAATATAAATAAATAACTTGCATCATGTATTTTCCTCAAACTTTCTTTTGAGGAATCAGTGCCAGATGTAAGCACAGATACCCCAAGCAACTAACGCTTTCTTCAAGTATTACAGTAAAAAGCCTACAAATCCAAATTCTGTTTCTTTTTATAGTACAAAACTATATATAATCTCCAAAACCTGACATGCTCTTATATATGAAGTCATGACATGAAAATGTGAAGAATTTTGTAAAAATAACAGTATTTTGAAAGTAAGTAAACACATAGTGAAAGTAGATGTGTTTTTCGTGAACGGAAGGTTGATACTGTTCTGTTAGTCCTCTAAGCCAAATGTAGAGGTGAAAAATCTTTGTCTCTTTAAAGGAAATCTGGGAAAAATAAGTACTGATTTTTTGAATGTCTACAACTTGAAAAAATTGTAGATACTACTCCAAACCCAGGCAAATACGACTGCTTACTGTAAACATAGTACATATTGTGAATTTATAAACTGTGTATTTAATCTAAAAAAAAAAAATTCTTGAGCATCTTTCCATAGCGAGTCATGGATTGAAGTATAATTACACTTCATCTATTGTCTCCTTCCAGCATTAACAGTCTGCCTGTTTTAAGAGAATTATCTCCTCTTTATTCCTCCCCCCCCCCAACTTTAAGAAACCAGAGTTCTAATCTTGGCAAAGTAAAGCTTATAGAAACCTTATGTGTGAAGGGCATAGTTATCTTACCTAGAAAGAAGAGTGGATGGTTAACTGTACTGCCTAAGCACTGAGCTGGGAAAGTAGTAAGAACATACTAATGTTCTGTTAAGAAACACTTAGGATTTTTTATTGCAATTGAATTTTATCTGTGCTTCTGCTATGTGATCCTTTTGCAGCTCTTTGTAGCCAGATGTGAATATCTGAAGCATTTTTTTCCTGCCTCCTGTTGGGCTTTGGATAATGAGGTAGATTAATGTGGAAATACACCTTATTAAAGAACGTGATTATGAATCTCATAAACCGATTTCTGTATAGCCTGAACTTGAAGTAAGGGGTTGTCGGAAGACTGCCCACGATGGCAAAATACAGGGATCAAGTGATATGTGATAACTAGCTGTGGTACAAAGAAAAGGCTTTTCTGTAGTATTCACAGAATTTCACGCGGAGCCTGGAAACCACTGCTGTACCTGCTGCCATTAGTCTTTGGTGTTAGATCTTTCTCTGACTCTTAAGAGTTTCTGGATCTATGAGATCAGTATCAAGGTGAATTTGTTCTTCTGTTTCCTCCCTTCCCTATACACATGCGATTGTATGTTGTAGTTTAGATCCTGTAAATGGTTGCTGAAGCCAGAAGATTGAGAAAAGGATGACAGTTGCATGAATAACATGATTTCAGTAAAATTAGATGAGGATGGCAGAGAAGGAACGGATACACCTTTACACTTACGTTTAAAGGCTTGCGTGCGTGTCAGCAGAGGGTACTGCCAGACTATATTGGACATGAACAGTAAAGGAATGTTAGGGATTTGAGCTAGAATGTAATACCATGCCAAAAAGCAGTCTGAACCTGATTTGTCTGCAGCTACCATATGTGTAGCTGCTGTGCAATGCATTCTCACTGTTGAAAATAAGGCATGGAGTTAAAAACAGTTTTCACAAAATTAGTGAATCTGAGGTTGGAAGGCGCTTTCTGAAGATGATTTAGTTCAACGAGCTGGAGCAGGCTTCCTGGGGCTGTGTCCAGGCTGGTTTTGACTCCAAGGATGGGGACTCGGCAGCTTGTCTGGGCATGTTTGATCATGCTTGTAGTAAAAGGGGCTTTTTTAATGTTTAAATGGGATTTCCTGTATTTTAGCTTTGTGTCTGTAGCCTCTTGTCATTTCATGTTTGGCACCTTATTCTTCACCTCTCCCCCTATCAGGTATTTGTACACATGGATAAGTTTCTGCACTGCCCTTCCAAGCCTCTCCAGGCTGAAACAGTCCCAGCTCTCTCAGCCTTTCCTCGTGTGACACGTGCTCCAGTCCTTTAAACATCTTTGTGGTCCCTCACTGGACTTGCTTCAGTATGTCCATGCCTATCTTATACCGGTGACTCAAGAAGTGACAGATCACTGCAGATATGATCTCACGAGTGCTGAGTAGAAGGGAAGGGTCCCCTCCCTCAACCTGCTGGCTGTACTCTGCTGAATGGAGTCCAGCAGGCTGTCGGCTTTCCTTGCTGCAAGGCTGCATTGGTCGATCGTGTTCAACCTGTTGCCCACATGGGAACCCTAGGGCCCTTTATGCAAAGCTGCTTTCCAGATGGTTGACCCAAAGCCTGTTCTGATGCTTGGGGTTATTTCTCAGGTGCAGGACTTGACATTTCCCTTTGAATTTCATGAGGTTCTGGTTTGTCCATTTCTCCAGCTTGTCAACGTCTGCCTGAGTGGTAGCATGTCCATCTGGTATACCAACTATTCCTCTCAGTTTTGTATCATCTGCAAACTTGCTGAGGGTGTGCTCTGCCTGATTGTCCAGGTCATCAGTGAAGAGGTTAGTCTTGGCTCCAGTATTGACCTCTGGGGCATAGCATCAGTGACTGGCCTCCAGCTGGACCACTTGCTGTTGATCATGACCCTTTCAGCCTGGTGATTCAATCAGTTTCCAGTTGAGTTCACTGTCTGTTTATCTAGCCTGTACTTCTTCAGCTTGTTCATAAGGACATTACGGGAGACAGTGTCAAAAGCCCTCCTGATGTTAAGATAAACAACATCTGCTGCTTTTCTTTCATCCACCAAGCCAGTCAGCTCCTTACAAATGGCTATCAGGTTGATTAAGCATGTTTACCTTTTCATAAATTTTCACCTGCTTGTCCTGTGTGTGTTTGGAAGCCTTTCTTGCTGTCCTTTATGTGCCTTCCTAGATTGAAATCCAGGTGGGCTTTGGCTTTCCTAACCCCATCACTGCATGCTCACAGTGTCTCTGTTCCTCCTGGATCACCTGAGTCTTGCTTGTGATCCTTATATGCTTCCTTTTTACGTCTGAGTTCAGTTGGAAGCTTCTTGTTTGTCCATGCAGGCCTCCTGCCACCTTTGCTTGATTTTCTGCACACTGATATGGGCCATCCTTGAGCTTGGAGGAGGAGACCATGAAAATTAACAGCTCTCCTGGACTTGTCTTCTCTCCAGGACAGTCTCCTCTGGGATTGTTCCAAGCTGATCCCTGAGCAGTCCTGTTCTTCTGAAGTCCAGGGCTGTGATGCTGCTATTTGGCTTTGTTCCATTCTCTCAGGATCCTGAACTGCACCATTCATGGTCACTGTAGCCGAGGTTGCCCCTGAACTTCACACCCCCAACAGTTCTTCCTTGTCTGTAAGTATGAGGTCCAGCGGATTGCCGCTTCCTTTTTGGATCCTGAGTCACCTGTGTCAGGAAGTAACTATCAGCACATTGTGAAAACCTAATGGATTGCCTGTGTCCTGCTGTGATGTTAATAAAATTATTAAAAGTAATATTATTTTTATTACATACATTTTTTGTGAGTGCTTTCTAATATGTTTTTGTGCAAGGTAAAATAGGAACTGCTCTGTCAGGCTGTTGGCCAGGAACTTCTACAGGGGAATTAAATGCAGAGAAGAGGAAGTTTCATTAGAGGATTAAACTGTTTCATCATACCATAAGATTTAAATGCCAGGATATAAAATTGATAAGAAAACCAATGAATAGGTTTGGTAAAAGACTATTATGTAAAACTGAAACAACAGCTTGCATTCCTACTATCAAGTAGCTTTTAGTTACTGTTTTGTGTCTGTTGCATATCCAAAGTCTGGTGGAAAATAATGTGGTAAATTTTGCCATCTCCATGTCTTGCTGCATGTTAGTGGTGTGCATGTCTTGTATCATGGTTTGGCATACGATGTTTTATGCAAACACTTCTTGTGCTTTTTTAGATCTTGGAACTTCTGCCATTTGATCTGAAGTTGCAGTGTGGTTTTAAATTATTTCTCACTTGAAAGACAAGGTTAGAAAATACATTATCCTTTTACAGACATAGTGAAAAATCAAAGCAAAAACCTCTGTAAGAGAGCCACTGCTCTAGTACCAGATATTTTTGGACAGTCCTATTACTGTCACTTATATAATGAAGAGCTTGGCATAGGCGTAGTAAAGTTTAGTGATTGATAGGTCACTGTGTGCGTACTCACATGTGGGACAAGACTGGTACAATTTGACATTCCTAAGATATACTGTGAGCTTAGCATGACACAAAGTGAATTTTTGGTTAAGTATCAAGACCTGCTGTTGACTGAAAGGAGGTTGTGGTGATACAAGGCAGATTTTCTGCTGAAATATAAGCAACTCTGAATTTGATTCAAGTGACTTGTTGTTTGCCATGTAGTCAACCTGTAGTCTTCCACTAGTAAACCTCCTACTTGTTTCTTTGTTTCTGCTGGTGTGGTTTTTCCCTGTATTCCACACATTCAGCTGTGCTTTTGTTTAATTTCTTCTTAAATGTCAGAGTTTTCAATAACTCATTTTGTAGGATTTTTTTGGCTGTACTCCCCCAAGCATTGACAGAAGTCTGATATCTGATACATCACGATTAATTGAGGACTTGTTAAAGTGGTATGTTTTTCTTGAAATTGTGATTTCATTAGGTTTCACTGACACATTAATTTCAGGCTTTGAATGTAGCTCTCGTAGGCTGTCTAGAACTTTTTGATAGCATTTTGTGTGGCGTGTTCCTTCACGTACAGAAAACTGGTTGGTGAGTGAACAACTTTTTAGTTTGTTGAAGTATACTGGTTCAAGTGGTTTTATGGGCTGTTTCCTGGGTTTGTGCATCTGGATTTCTGGCTTAGGTTTGATTAAGTCTTTAATTTTGTGGAGTTTCTTTGTGATTTTAGTGTTAATGCATGCTTTTTTTTGTATTTGCTAGTAGCCTTTAAGGGTGGGATTTTTTTACCTTTCTCATTTGTTTTGCATTGTAGCCCGAAACTTTTCAGTTAGGGAAAAAAAAAATCTTTGACCCTGAACTCTGTCCAGCTTTTGCAGAAAGGGAACCTGTTATTCATAACATATTTCGTGTTTTGTATTCAGTACAAAAAGAGAGTTTAACATGTGACAAATACTATAGATTTGATCATTCATGTTCTATTATATATTTGTGTGCCTTTGTACATTGTCAATCATTTCTCCTGTGCAGTCTGAAAATGAGAACCATTTAATGCCCTCTCTCACCCTACTCATCCTGTCTTCTGTTTACTGAACCGTTACTTCCTCCATTGTTGGGGTTTCTTTCCGTTATTTAGTGCATGGCAAAGACTTTTAATGGGTAGAAAACTTGAGAAAGGCCAAGGAATTACATGCCGGTTTTGCAGTGCTGGAGGGGGTAGTTCAAACAATTCGATGAAGAAAAAATTTAATACTCCTTACTACTGTGAGTAATGCTGGTGGTGTAATTGTTGTTGCTACACCTACATAGCATAGTAATATAGTTGGTCATACTGTTCACAGCACTTGCAGTCTGTTGTCTTCAAAACGTGTTGGTATCTTTCCCTATCTGTTTGGCGCTGTTGAGGTTCCTCCCAACAGGTCGTGCCCAGTTCTTGGCCCTCCCTGCAGGACAGGACAAGCCGGAGAGAGGGAAAGCTGTCAGGGGCTGGAGCACCTGGCTGGAGAGGAGGCCAGTGGCGCTGGCATTGCTCGGCCTGGAGCAGGGAAGCCTGAGGTGGCAGCTGGCTGGGTGGGGCCTTCAGCCGCTTGCAAGTGGGAGGGACAGGGGGGAACACTTGCAGCAAGGGAAACTCCAGCTGAATACACGGAGGAAAAATTGTCATTGAGGGTGGTTAAGCATTAGAGCAGCTTGTGGGAGGTCCTGGAACTTTCCTCTTTGGAGACTTTCAGGACTTCACTGAGCAAAGACCTCAACAGCTTTTTTTATCAGTAGTCTCCAGTGACAGTGATTACAGTTGTGTGTTCTTTCTCTAAATAACCTTCTGTTTTGTGACATTGTATAAACCTTATTGGCATGTGCTTTCTAATAAAAACAAGAGGTGTTTCTGAATATATTTATCCCAGGAAAAGGACACCGATCTGAGCCTGTAGAGTTCTTTTTAAAAAATTGGGAAAGTGGAATTAGATTCACTGCAAAACACTGACTGCTCTGTTGCGCTCTCAGTTTGATTTTTTTTTTTTTCCTGAGGCCCATCTCTATAGTACTTCATGAAGATTAAATTTTCAGTATAATGTAAAACTCTGCAGAATTGTGCTATTTTGGGCTAGTGGGGGCGGCATCTGTTTTAGAGATGAAGGTGTTTCAGGGGTAAGAAAAAAATAACAGATGATTCATCTTGATCTTAAGTCTGTCTTGAGAACTTCAGTGTGATGACTGAAGAGGAGACGGCTTTTCATCATCCAGCATGAGTTCTGACTAGGGTGATGATTAGGTCAAATTTACGATTCCTCTCTGTCAGCTAACTTTAGAGGATAAAGTTTGGGTAAGAAAAATTAGAAGAAAATTAGAATCAGGTTGACTTTCTTAAGACTGGTCTTGTCTATGTGGCTCCTGTATTAACTACCTTTTTGTAGGATCAGTGCTCAAGTTAAGTGAAGGTACTGGTCTGCTTTCTAGAGGGTTCTTTCTTAGCTTATGCTGTGGGAATTCCAGAAATTGTATTTTGAAATAAGCTCTTGGAAGACCTTTGTTTTTCTCATGATGCTTTAACTTTTTAGTGTAAATCATTCTCTTCTGTCAAGATCTCAGGAATAAGGAGTAGGAAAGATGGATCTGAGATCAGTATGCTTCTGAGAGTGATAAATCATGATGGTAGTGGTAGAGCTATGATTTAGTCCATCGTACCACAGATACCATGCTTCTCCTTCATTAACTGGTGAGATTACTGCAATGAATGCTGTTACTGGTTTCAGAATAGCATTAAAGCTACATCCATATTTGAGTGCAGGGTTGAAGATAGGCTTGTGAACAGCTCTCAAACTTGGTGGAACCCTGTTAGCCAGGGTTTTGGTATGGCTCTGCCTGTACCCCCTTGTAACAGTAAGCACTCCAAAATATTTTTCAGCTAAAAACGTGGTATCTTGCACAGTTTTCTCTTATATGGAAAGTTGATAGGAAAACAAAATTACTCGGTTGAGTTAGAAGTTAAGGGAATATATCTACAGTCCCTGCTCACTAGAACGGAGTGAATCCTTGCTTCTAGAATGATTTTCAGATGAGGCTTTTTATCTATTCGTTTTTGTGAATTGAACCAAGATCAATACCACTCAGAAACCAGTTTCCTCTAGTCCCTAGAAGTTTTTCTTCCATCTCCCCTGAGGCCTGGCGGTGTTTCTGGTGGTGTCCTTGGCAGTCTCTGGCTGAAGTGGTTCACTGAAGGGTCAACCAGCAAGCGGTTAGGACGGCCAAGCCCAGCACTTCTAGGAATAAGTCATGCAGGCTTTTCGTGTAGACTTGAGACATCATTTGGAAAGTGAAACTTACTTATCATTAGATATTTGTTTTAGTGCTAACATGTCAATATGAGCAAACTTCTGCTTTTTGAAATGCTGTCTACTTTAACATTTCCTGTGTTGAGGGAGGGTGTAGCATTCTGTTTGCTTCACTTCTCAGAGGATGCGTGGACTTTTCCTTTAAAGAGTTTTAGAAGGATGAATTGTGCCACCAGCATAGTGAGGTTTAGAAGTATAATTCTAAGCGACACATTATTACTAAGATCTACTTAGATACCGTCCCTGTGGAGCTACGTATGTTGAGTCTGTGGTTTTTTGCAATCAGTGTATTTCCCTTTAGTGGTAACCACTGAAAATTACCCTGGGTTCACAGTGTAATTGAAATTTTGAGGCCAGAGGGTGAAGCTGTTGACTTCCTCTGTAAATGTAATGGGGCAGTGCTTCTAGTTGAGGAAAAACAGGTCTTTACCAGTGCTACAGGAGTATTTTGCATACTGTTTGTTTTTGTCATGAAAGTTTCTTCTATCCTGTGGTTAAGAAATAAAAAGGTTTAAATTCCAGTGCATGAAAGAATTAAGTGTCATGTCAAGTCTCTTTCATGCCACAGGTAATTGTGTGTTACATATGGACAAATTCAGACACCTGGCTTCTGTGCTTTTAGTTGTTTAGACACACATTACAGTAATGCTTGATTTTACATAGTGCTTTTCACATTGTCTAAAAATATGTTCAGTTGTCTGAACTCTAGATCTAAGTGGGATTTTTGGATGTAGTCCTTTCTTCAGCATAACACATTGCTGCTTTTAGCATCTGCTTGGTCTTTGCTGTTTTGAATTTCCGTACTAGATGGGCAGATCTGTCCATTGCTGAATCTGAGCCTGTCACATTGTAAATGCCACTCCAGGAGCTACGCCCCATAAAGTGAAGTGCAGCACCACCTTTGCTGTGCCTATATTTTGTGAATTTGAGCTTTTGGTCTCTAGGAAAGCACGCTTTCTTTAGCTATTTTGTTGTTCTTCCTTATAGACATACAGAAAATGGGGAAAGTAGAATTTAACCTATTGGAAAATGAATGTTGGTCAGAAAAAATAGTTTATTGTTCCACCTGTAGTTGTATAAATTTTTTGACGAGAATATGGCTGTAGGCTTTTTCTGACTTAATCATTTTCAGTTTCTAATTTTTTTCTAAAGAATTCGCGTGAGCATTGTAGGATTGACATGTATTAAAAGCACTAGCCTAGGGTTCTTCAAGTTTCTTTTTTACTTCTGATGAGACGATCATGATCTCTGCATTTCTGTAGGACAATTTGAGAATGATAATATATAGGATTATGGAGAAAGTATGAATGGTGTAGTGAATTGGCTTATTGTAAAAAAAAAAGCTATGGAATGTAGCTTGTACAATAATAACAGCATGCTGAAGGAGTGGAAGGCAGCACGGTTGAAAATGCAGGGCCCGTGTTTTTCAGGCAAAAGATGTGATAGGAAGGATACGATGGAGTGAAGAAGTGAAATTCTTGACTCTGATTTCTTTTGTGCATGCCAGCAGTCTGTCCATCTGTTAGTTCCTCTACAGTTGCTCTTGAGCTCGTTGGCCAACTTAGGTCAAATTTCAAGGCAGGAAAAAGGTCTCTGAGATAGTGAAGTGCCTGGACGCTTGGAGAAACTCAGTAGCTAGATGGAAGAGAAGCCCAGGTTAGTGCTTCACACTGCAGGTGAGATGGGGGAGCGCTGGTGGCCAGTCAGCACATGTGATTGCTGTCTAGCAAAAAAACTCATTCTTTCCTTTATAGGGAATCTGACAGGAGGAAAGGAGGTGAGGGGGAGATAGATACAAGATAGATGAGACCAAAGTCAGTTCTACCACTTGTGTAGCAACTTGATGTGTTTAATTTGTTTCTAAAATAAACCTTAAGCCTTATTAGAATTCCAAAGCTCGCTGGAAAATATATTAACTTCTTTTTAAGTGTGTTTTCTTCCAAGTCAATCCACCTTTGGATGAGTGAAGGCTTTAGTGAAAGGGCAGAAGCTTGCACAATGGTGGGGAAGAACTTTGATCAAGTGCACATATTTTATACCACAAAAAATACTGGAAGTGATTAAAGTTAGTTTCAAAATGTGTCACATGATTGTTCAGATAACACTGTTCGTGCAGAACCAGGCTTGGTCTACATTGAAAATGTAATGGAGAAATTGAAGGAAAATTTGGATTTTTGAATTTCTTCCAATTGCCTAAATTGCCTGCAGAGATTACAAGATGGGTAGGGTTTATAGAGCTTAATCTTTGAGTTCTTTTTAAAAAGTAAAGACTAGAGTTTGAACCTCTGAAAACACAGCATATGGAAGCAAGGTTATAGGGTCTAGACTAAAATTTTATTTATAAACTTGACCTACAGGGGGCAGGGATGTTTGATTATTTGTTTTTGCTTTTGTTTGAGGTACCTCAGTTTCATCTGAAGGGTTTTATGATGATAAATTCCGTTAAAATTTGTTAGACTACCCTCTGGCACTGTGCGACTTACTAAAATTTGGGGTCAGTCAGAAGAGAAGGCTAGACATAACAGTTACCAAGCTGTATTTTAGTTAACAAGCTGTTTTTATTTAACTCTTCTTCACTTAGGAGTGACAAGTGGTGATAGTTGTCTTTCTGCTGGGTTCTGTAGCTAGAGTGTGATAGGAGTTCTCTGTGCTGCATTATGTTGACTGATCAATACAAGAAATTGTCTGACTGGTTTGAAAATCTAACCCCGTAGTAGCTTTATTTGGTAGCATATGTTAGCTACTGTATTTACACTTTATCCCTGTACAGAACAAAAGCAGAAGTGCAGATGTGGGGAATGTTGCTCATTAGTAGTCTAATGTCTTGGTCTACGTCCCTTGTTTGTACATCTACAGGAAAAAAATGTGCTAGCCAATGACTCTTATTTCCTTCTCAGCAAGCTGTAGGTTTCCTGTCAATGGTGTTCTCTTAAGGACACTCTTTTTTTATATTCCTTGTCCATAGAGAGCGATAATTTTTAAATGTCATGCTTTTAAAATTTGCTTGAAAGTAGGGATGCTGCTGTAATAATTAACAAGAGTTAGGCTTCAAACTGCAGTGAGTAATTCAGTGCTAATAATGCTTCCGAGCAACACCTTTCTCTGTAGCGTTTGCATAACACTAAAAGTGTGCGAGTTCTACTCAAGCCTTAAATTTATAAGACCACAGGTGGGAACAGGGGAAAGGCATTTAGAAAGGCTGCTGCGAAGAGTACCTTGGGATCTCTTTTGGTGTGGAGGTGAAGTGGCCAAGGAGGGCATTCGGCATGCCTAGGCCTTGGTGGCTGGAGTGTAGCTGCCTTCAAGGAGTTTGCTGGAAGAGGTTGGAGCTCTTGCTGCTATGGGAAAACTCCAGCAAGGTATTAAGGAATGTGCCTGCTGACTGCACGTAGTGTTCACTTACAGCTTTTTTCTAGGGTTTTTAGGACGTGTGTACTATGACTTCAGTCATTACCTGATTCTCAGGAGAGCTGTTCTAAAACTTACATTTTCATTCTGAAATCTTAACACCTTCAAAAACTGGTGCTCAGTGTGAAGTTGCGTACTTGTGGTGTTTTTTGTTGGAATGGAAGCAAAATGGACATGTAATGTCTCTTCTTTCTTGACATGAAAGTAGTGTGCTTAATAATTATATTATTAAAATTCCAGTCTCCTCTTCTGCCTTTTTAATTTTTTTTTCCCTACATGGCTATATTTGGAGCAACGAAGGAAGCTAAAATGATAGAATACTATAATGATTCAGGGAAAGGTAAGACTGTAGATAAACAGTGCAAAAAATACATTGTGAATGAAGATCCCATTACAAATAGTGCTCTGATATTGCAGATGGCAAAGCTTAAAATTATAGAGATTCACCATCTGTAAGGGTAAGTTGTCATTTCACATAAACATGTTTTTGATACTCCAGTACACTCATGGAAAAAACCCTGTATGTTTAGAATAGCAAAATAAAGATGTTCTATGAAAAATAAGATTAATAATACTACATAGTATGTTTTCGAGCATGCCGACACTGATTTTCAGGGTTTGGGTGTTTTTTCCGTTCAGTCAGTGACATTAGTTAACTGCAAGAAATGTTAGGAAATTCTTAATTGTAGTTAAGATTAGACTTCAGCTTTCTGTTGGAGCTTACCTTTCTGACTGACAGCTTTGTACAGTCCCTTTCTTGTTCCGCCAGTGGACTGCCTTCCAGCTGAGGAAGGAGGAAGGCAAGGGGAAGCTGCTCCATACATGGTCTAGTAGTTTTATTTTAATGAAGATTTTATTTCTTCATTTTAGCTGGCTTCAGGAGGAGCTCAGCTACACTAATGACCTATTAAGTGAGGCTTTCTTAACTTCAAAATCTGTACTTCTTGTCAAAGGACAGTCTGCTATTATCCTGTATGGAATGTCAAAGTTGTATTTTGAAGTAGACCATCTAGTGAAGTGTTGAGAACTCACTATACTGACTCAAATATGAATATTTCCTTGAGAATGTCTTGGTGTTGAATAGTGTTTGTATTTACCGACAGTAATAATTGGAAATTTTGTTTCTCTTCTTACAGTTTAGTTCAGAGAGGGCAGGAAAATATGCCTTCGTTCTGATCAGGCTGGCAGAGTGTCTTCCTATGCAGTATGACATAGGTGTTGCTTTGTGCGACCGTTGTGCAAGAAGCTGAGGCAGTTTTCGGTGCACAAACAGTTCAGCCTTCTGAGTACCCCCTGCTCACAATGAGAGGATACTGGGCTGTAAATTAAGGTGCTGCAGTGTGGTTACACTTGGTGATTAGCTTTATCTGAATCCTGCATTTAGAGATTGCTAGATTATTGAGAAGACTTAACTATATTATAATAGATTTGCTGTGTAAATAAACATCCTGGTACATTGAAAGGATTTTCTCTATAATCACCAGAGCTAGCACTGTATTTTCCTACATGTTTCTATATACATAATGTATATTCATATCTCAAAGTGGAAGTTTTAGGATTTAGGTTTGAAGCCCAGTCTTGAGCAGACAAGTAACACCGTTTTAGCTTTCAGCTTGGATCAGAAAATAGCAAAGCTGATTGTGTAGCACTGCAGCATGGCAAAGAGTGTAAAGGAAGCACCTAGAATTACCCCTAGGAGAATTACCCCTGTGGTGGGTCTCAGGCTAGTTGTGGACCCATGTGTGTTCAGATAGAATCACTAGTGCTGTAAATAGAAAACCTTATTTGAAAGAAAATGTGTGCTGTTGGTACCAGAGGGGTTAGATTTGATTTAATGTGATTTTAATTTAGATGCTTTTACCATCATTCCCAGGGACACACACACACCCCCAGAAACCTCCCTGCTCTCTAATCTGATCATGGCTGCATCATCACCACTGTGTACAGTATGTCTTCTAGAGATGCACATGTAATTTAGTAATTACAATTAGTAACGTATCTTATAGTTGTTGTTTTCATGAGGACAAATTCAGTGGTGGGTGGTACATAACAGTATCAGTAAGCATTGCAGTACTTTTTTTGTGCTTTGGTTGGACATGAAAAAATTACCATGGAGCGAAAGTTCAGAGTAAGCCATATTGTGTTTCTTCTTTGATTGGAAATGATGTAAAATAACCAGGTGAATAGTACTAATGTGGTTTAAAATGCAGTTAACAGATACACTTGTTTTTCGTTTTTCTTGGTTTTGCTTTTTCATGTTCTGTTGACATACAAAACTAAGGATAGTGAGAATAAGTGAACACTAAGACAAAACTGATACAAGTGCATGGACACTGGGTTAGACAAACAGGAGGTCCCACAGGAGCATAGGGTCTTTGTTTTGTCGTCCAGGAACTTGCAGGTGGAAGGCAAGCGATCTGCTCTTGGGACATTGAGCTATAGGTAATAGTGATGATAGCTTGAGAAAACTTCTGTGTTCTTGTGAGTTTGATCTCGTTAACACAATAAATCTTACAGAAGTACTTAACAGTATCGCAGAAGCATACTTTGCGTAAGAGTACATATGGCTTGTATTTCTCATTCAGTCCCCGCTAAATTTGGCTGTGCATTTTTTAAAATAGAACAGTGGTAGAAGCTTGCTTCCCATTTCTAAAGATTGCCAGCTGCCTTACTGGAGTTCAGTTTGGGGACTTGTATGCTGGTTTTTTTCTAGTATATTCATTTTTGTGGAATACCATAGAAAATGATAGCTGAAGATAGTAAAAAGTAAATTCTTATTTGGATACCTGATCATTCTCTGAAACAGGGGAAGAAATCTGTAACTGAATAGGTCAAGGGAAGAGAAAATGCATCTTGTATCACATCCTGAACAGAAGTTGGTTTGAGTGAGGAAATGTCAGACTAGTCCACTGAAAGTGGCTGAGGCTAAAATCCAAGGCAGTGGGCAGTACTTGAGCTTCATTGGTGAACTGGTAGCTCAAGAGAAAAGGAATTTTCAAACTAACTCTTGACAGATGAATATCCCTAACACATATCCTTCTTGGAAGCAAACAGGGTGATGGCAATGTTGTCTGAGAGTGGATGTGTGAACAACTCTCTTTATATGATTTAGATACTGTGAATTTGTTTTCAGGGTGTGTGTATGTGTTCACAAAAATACATTTGTTTGATTTGTCTAATGAGCGCTTATGTTGATTAAAAATAGAAGTTGTGTCCATGCAGAAGAAAAATGGCAGTTATGATAACCTAGGTTGTTTTCTTTTGCCCTTAGTTTCTGATGGAAGAGTGGTAAGTCTCATGTACCTCCTTGGCTTTTCAGTACTTGGACTACCAGGAGAGCTGCAGCAGAGTGATACGAAGGTGTTAAACAGCCTGAAATTGCCCTGTGCCATCTGTTCTAGAGTTGCATTTTTCCCCCCTAAGGATATCTGTTGTGTTTCTAGTTCTATTAACTGTATTGCATCTTAAAAATAAGTTAATATAGGGGAAGGAAACACTCCAGTTTTTTTCAATATGGAGAGAGATGTTTTTTGTATTTACTGTTTTTTCCTTTTTTTAATGTTCATAGCTTTTTATAACAATTCCAATGATAGGAAAGAATTCAGAATGCAAATCATATTTCAGTCTCTTCCTGCTCTTCACTTGCTTTGTAGGAACCTTTTCTCATTGTCAGTCTGGTGAGCTGCACAATGGAAATACTCTGTTTTTTCAGACGTGCTTTTCCTTTTTGTTCTTGTGCACTTCTCAGTTTCATTTACAAAAACAAGACAGATTCCCTCCGGAGCTTCACTGTCATCATTATCAGTCTACACCTTGTTGGTAACCTCTGAAATGTATTTAAGTTGCTTTTGGAATTCTTTTTAAGTAATCACTGTGTACAACTGTGGTTAATGGTAGCGAAGGGGATTGAGGGGTACTGTAAAAGGCTTCTACCCCTCCTATATTTGGGACAGCAAGGGTGAGCAAAATCTTGTCCTTCCTTGGAGCTTGTAACTTCTGGTGGAAGATGATTGCTTTCCTGATTTGAAAAACATTTGATCTGATGTGGAAGAAAGGAGGAACCAATGAAGATGCTATCTGTTGCTTGTGTGTGTATGCTTTGTTTTATGTTTGAAGTCATTAAAGTGTCAGTACGAGGAAGGAAAAATTAGTTGCTTGGTGTAGAGTGCAGCAAAGCTTTTGTTATATTGAACAGTACTGCCAGTGACATTCCTGTTACTGGCTCCACGGGTGCTGGTTTCTTAACTGAATGAAGTAATAACTAGGTTTGCTTATAATGGGATTTTCTCAGTTCACATGTGTTCTCAGTCCAGTCATCATTTACTCAAGTACGTTTTCAGTGCCTGACTCATAAAAGATAACCTTAGAGAGTAATTTTCATGCATTAGCAAATATGAAAAGTCAAGGTGCCTTCTTACACAGACATGTTCTCTAATGATAGCTTGACTAGAACTAGGCGTAATGAGAAAAAAAAAAAGGTTTTCTTTAGTAAAGGATTTACCCTTTCAAAGAACGTGGTGCTCAGAGTTCTGAACGGCATGTTTTTGGGACACGCTTCAGTGTGTGCTGGCAATGTGGCTGACCCCTGTGTTCGGCTAGCGTATTTGCTCCTGTACAGAAGGTACCTGGAGTCATTAGGAAATGGAAGCCCTTCCTTTCTGTGAGCCTGAGCTGTGTTTTGTGTTTTGGAGAGCTCACTGCAGTTTTTAGATAGAAATCTAGATACATGAGGGGCATATTTTTTTTAGAGGAATCTTCACTTTTTTCTGCTGTTCCTTTTTAACCTTCCAGAGTTTGCATACAAGACGGACAGATTCCGAAAAATAATGAGTTGAGGAAGTTGTATTTCTGACCTGTTTTTAGCTTAGTTATCTCCAAAATATGGAGATTCTAAATCTGCAGTTTTTAACGCCAGGAGAAGACATTAGACTTCATGATGGGCAGTCTTTGAGAGGACATGATGCTTTGGACAGGCTGTTACTTTTTAGTTAATAAATTGCATAACTGAGCTTCAACTTGATTGTATTCTTGGAATTTTAAGAGGTCTCCTCATTATTTTAAGGAGAGGAAAGTTGACCAGCAGTAGAACTTCAAAACCTGGATGTCGTCACCATGATCTTTTTTTTCAATCAAATCTCAGTGTATGACAAGGAACTTTCTGGGCAGTTGGACACTGAGACCTTTGGAACCTGCTGCTGTTGATGTGTGTCCTCTGTCATTCACTAGTTATGCAAGAAGTGCATCTTTAAATGTTCCGTTGTCCTTTTTATACTCCAAATTGGGAATTCAGTGTGGAAGCCTTGCTTTTATATTTTGGGAAAAACTTCATAAACATTTAAAAAGTTTATAATATTTACAAAACAGATGGTTTTGGTTTTGAGTTAAACTTTTTTTAAGGAAGACATTAGCAAATTGAGTGTTGAAAGCAAAAAGGGAAGCCCTCTTTATTGTATGCCTACTTTAAGGAGATTCCGTCAGTTCTTCACTTGCACAAGAATCTTCTAAGCAGACCCTCCTAAGCATAGTTAACCATGCGTAGAAGAAATAAATAAGGTCTTCCAAAAAACATGTTAACAGTAAAGAAAGTAAGGTTAGAAAAGAGGAATGCTAAGCTAGTGGAATTTGATTTAAGCTCATACCAGGAAGGATATTGTCTCTTGTAAATGACAGTGCAATTGTAGGCTAGCTGCTGATTCCCAGAACAGTTTTCAGTAATGATAAATCAAATTTAGAAGTACACAGACTGACTTGGAGCAAAATTTTGAGAGAGTAAGTTTTGGGTAGTAACTGCAACTTATTGTTGAAGGTGCTGCTGTTGCAGCAGTTTCTGAGCTCCTTCTTTGATCTAAGGGACTTCAGTAAAGAATCAAGCTTGCAAAAACTTTGATCCTCACCTCATTCTATGCCTATTGGAATTTACAGGCATTTTGATACTGATTTTTGGTGGCAGCTGTCAGACCAATACTGATTGTTTCTGTAGATGTTGTCCTACTGCTCTATGTTGTTATTTATGTTTTTATCTGCAATAGTTAGACACTCCTGCATGTACTGCAGTGATACATAAGCACTGGCCAGACTGGAGGGGAAAAAAAAAATTGTTTTAGAATTTCCTTAAAACAGATTTTAAAATGAATGCCAAAAAATAGCAGATTAATAATGGCTGCTGATTTTATGAGAAGAGTTGCGCAAATTTAACTGACTCAGCTTTTTTTTAATATCATACTGTGCAATAGCAGACTTTTGATATACTGTGTTGAATACTTTATTAGGAGTTTGAGTACTTCATAGGGAGTAAATACTGAGTAATACTTTATGGATTTTAAAGTAGATAATTGATAATGAAACCGATCACTGCAGAATTGTACTAAAATATTGTTTAAGAAGAACCTGGTTGAAATTCTTAGTACAAAACAGTAGTCTTATCTGAATTTTCCAGATCTCCTTTCCCTTCTTTCCTCCACCTTATTCAGTTGATGACAGCATTTTTCCACAGCGCAGCTCAGTGCAGCAGGCCGCCTTTCCAGCCGTGTGTAGGCTGCCCCGCGCGTTCTGCCAGCATCCCTGCTTTCTCGTTCCAGCGTTCCTGTCCTGGAGACTTCGCTGCCTTGTTCTGCTCCAGCAGCTCTGCAGTAACCCCCTGCTCCGTAAGGCCTTCCCAGACATCTTCCCTCTCCAAGATTTCTCAAGCTTGGATAGTTACGAAGTCTGTTAAGAGGAAGTGTATCGGTTCCACCTAGTAATAGTTGCTAAGCAGGACATTTCTTCTAGCCCCTTGTCAGCGTAGGCTGTTTCAGTGCAGACCATTTAACTTGTATGAGGAGATTTTCTTGTTGTAGTATCTCGAGCTCTTTAATCTTGTTCTTTAAGTGCTTTTTCAGAGGTTATATTTGTTTTGTGCTGTGTTGCACTGATACTACTGTTCTCCATTTTTCGTAATTAGGTGTTGTCAGGATAATAGACAATCTCTGCCTTGTATGTCTTAAAATGAACTGGAATAGTTTTGTTGTACACAACTGTTTTGGAAGTTTGCAGACTGCTCATGTGGCTGAGAAGGGAAGAGGTTGGCTTGGACTCTGGCGTTAATTCCCAGGGCCCTTGGGATGAGAAATTAGAACAAGATTTTTTTGTTTGGGTAGAACTGTTTTGAAGATACAAGCTGCTATTTGACCACACCATTTGTTTGACCCTCATATACAACTTTGTTTTATTTCTAGGCCACTTCTATAGCATGGATTTTCTTTCACATTTGAAGTACTTTTTCAGTCGTTTGGCCATTACTGAATCAAAGGTTGAACTGGCCACCTGTTCCTGTAGCTGCTCCTCCATACTCTTGCAAGATAGAAAAGCCTTTTGCATCTTACAGATGTAATTCCTCAAGGCAGAGCATGAGGGCTGATGCAAACAGAACACTGCCGTTCTCCTCCGATGTGTCTCGTCTCCTGCGCTATCCTTATCCTTCTCTTACTGAAGGAGCGGCTGAGCCTGGGAATGGGGGCACCCCTGAGGCCCTATGTTCTGTGGGGCTGTCTCTGCTCCTTTCTTGGCTTCAGGTCAGAATATTTGGGTCCCTTCTTTTGTCACTGGAGGGATGTTTGGGATCTCTAACACCTTTGACAAATAACACAGTCTTATTTTAAATTATTTTGAGCTACAGCTGGTAGATAAAACCATGCCTGCCTGTTTCTGAAGTGTTAGTTAATTGTGGTGTTTACACTGCAGATTATTGTGAGTTATTTCTGTGACTAGTCGAATAGTTCACGTAATCATCAGATAAAAGATGTTTTGGTGGAAACGCATTTCCTGTATTTCTGAATCTCAGCTTTGAAGGGGAAGAGGGAATACAAGGTAGACAGTCAAGACACAGAAAGTGAGGTGCACGCTGAAATAGGGTGGTAGTTTTCAAATTGCAAAAAAGAAATACGTAAAGGAAGAAAAAAATCTTCTCCAGTATTTCTGCAGTTTCTCAGGATCCCACTAATCTTCCATTTCCCTATCAGCAGAGCAGTTGTCATCCTTAATTTTAAATGGTAGACGGCATTTCTGTTTGATGCTAACAATACTCTGATAGATTTAAAGGGGAGCCTGCCATTGAAGAACCCGAAGTAGAGAAATCTGTATAACTTTTATGAAAACTGTGAAGTTCTCTTGACTTTGAAAAGTTGCTCGTATTGTGGCTGTGTTTAAAATAGGAGCTATAGGCTTTTGGACCTCATGAAAACACAGAAGCCATCATCAGAATGGTACCTAAGCAAGTTTAAGATTCATATGATATAAATTATTACACTGAATTATTCATACTCAGGCTGGTTTCAGCAGCAGCAGAAATGAAGTGGGGAGGAGGAGGAGAACAAGCATAGTTTGAGTGCCTTTCTGTGTTTGCTTTAGTGAGATTTCTTAGGTTGTTCTTACTTCCCATTTTTTTCCAGGAATGCATAATTTGGCAGCTTCAGAAGTATTATTTTGCAGAATGTTATGCAGTTCTGTCAGTTTATCTTGTTGAGTTGACACATGGTTGGGGTGGGAAGGGAGACTGAACAGGAAGGAAGGTCCTTGTTCCTGAATGTCATTACTGCATAGCTGTGCTATCCTGGAGGATCACCCGGGCAAAAGCTGAGTCAGAGCCCAGCAGCAGCAGTCTGCGCTAGAGCAAGGCATGGCCCAGTTCAGGATTTTGGACTGCATGATCAATCACAACTGGAGTTTCATATGTAACCTGTATTGTGCGTGGAGTGGTCAGGTTTGTTGTTTGTTTATCCTTACATATTTTAATATGATTATATAATTTAGTATAAGGAGGAGGGGAAAAAAAGGCTCCAGTTATCTCTTCTCCCCACCCCCAGTCCTATTGAGGATGTAGTATTAGAAATGTTGCCATTTATTGAGGAGTTTTCTAGAGTTATTAACCACACAAAGCAAGCTTTGACTATATAATTGCTTTTTTTAACACTTTGAGTACTTTAGATTTTTCTCTTAGAGTCTTAAGCGTTGAGGGGTTTTACTTCATGAATTGCACAAAAATATAAATATCACATACAGGAAGGGGGAGGTATGCCAGGCTAAACTGCATTGTTAAGAAATACAAAGCTGATTTGTTTTCCTGCTTTAAAAGGTCTCAAACATCTTGGCTACTTCAAAATACTTGATCATGAATATGATTTTAAAAAATAGCATGAGGGGAGGTTGTTACATGGTGTTTTTTAAGCACACAGGGTAAAATAAATTTCCACAGGATGTTATTCCATTCTTAATGGACAGTTTAAATCTAATTGACTGACTTACTGCAGAACTGGAGGGGGGGGAAACCCTGCCTGGATTTTGAATGGAAATGTTTTAAAATAGAATCCACTTACTAAAGGATTTAAAATAGTGTATGCCATTGTAATACTATTTTCAAGGTATTCTAAATATTACCTGTATTTCCCATATAACATTCAGTCAATCACTGAAGAAAAATAATTTTATTCTTCTGTGGTGTAAGGGGAAGGTAAGCACTTCTTATAAAGTTGCAGTTTCAGTACAGTGACTGGAGGCAGGTGATTCAAAAATATTCCAACCAAACATAGAAGTCATTTGAAACAATAGGTCATTCAAAATACAAACAACTCCTGTATGTCCTGTCTGTACTGAAGCTTCTTAATCAGGAAAATACATTGCTGGGGGCGGGGGGGGGAAGGTGTTTGTTTTTTTAAATGATGCAAAAGCTGATTCAGTGTCTGGGTTTTTTGAGTCATGTCCTTGACGTTATAGGTTAAAGAAGTCTATTCTGTTGAATTTGGAAAAACAGAGGAAACTTGAGGCATTCTCTTAGGGTCTCAGTTTTCACAGATGCTTTACTGTTTCACGAACTCTGGTCTAGTTTGCTTATGCTTACACACATGTAAGAATTCACCTGTATAGGCAAATTCGATATGACAACTGTCTCCCATACTTCAGAGAAATGAAGGATAAATAAGAAAAGGCTTGGCTCGTGATGTGGGCAGTCCTGCGAAGTCTTAAAATGAGTTTGATGTAACTAGAGGGAAGGGGAAAGGATGATTGTTTTTTTGAGCAGATTGAAGTGAAAGGTTTAAAAAAAAAACCAAAAAACCAACCAACCAACAACAAAAATACAAAATCTCACAAAATAAAACAAAACCCTAAACCCTCCAAACCAGCAAAAAAATCCCAACCCCAGAACAGGGTTCCTGTATCCTAAAAACTGTTTCTTACCAAGCTGGAAAGAAAAATCAAGCCTTAGATCAATATGCCTCAAATTACTTGCATGCTTGAGGAAGAAAAGTTGCTGAACTGTTTGATTTTGCTAGATTTTATTATTTAATTGAAATATGCAGTTGCTGTGTTTGGGGCTTTTCGTGTGTGGGTGTAATTTTTATTTTTTTAACTGAAGTCCCTGTAAACTAGACATTTTACTGAGTTGCTGCTGAACTTTTGACTTCATTTCAAAGAAAAGTATCATTTGTGCAATATTATTGTACAGTTGCTCTCTTCCTACTGCTTTGAAAAGCCAGGGCAGAAGTGGGAGCTGTCAGGCCTGGTGAGAGATGCACACTGCTGTGTATAGCAGCACTGCTCTGCGCGTTCTCCACCTAGCAGTGTCCAAGCAGGCTGCTGGTGAGAAGGCGGGTGGGTGACCTGATGTCTGAGACTAACAGCTCTTTCTCAAGTATAGCCTTCAAAGCACAACTCTGGTTTGGCTCACGGTATCCTTGAATTATCAGAAGTTAGGCAGCTTTTTTGGCAATTTCCATCCATCCTGACCCCAGTAAAACGTCAGGAGAATGAATTACTGCTTGTGATCTGAGAGCTGAGTTGGAGACTCATAGACTTATAGGAAAGTAAGTTTTCTTCTAACGAGTCAGCAGAAATATCTATTCAAGAAGAAAATACAAACCTGCTTAATTGTCTTTGTGTTAGTAATAATTTCTCAAACCAGGTTAGAGTCATTTTAAGGATTGATTTTTTTTTTTGTTTTGTTTTTAGTGCTCCCCCACTGCCCAGCATATCTTGCCCAAAGTTTGGTTTTTAAAACAGGAAGTGAACAGATATGAAATAGTCAGGAATATTTTCTTTTTCTACCGTGATAATTTAGATTTTACAAAAAGTACTTTCACAGTGCAGCATGAAAGTTACTACGACTGGAGACAGTTGGCCTTTGCACTCTGATACAGCAAGCTGTCCTGTGTATTAGAATGTTTTCAAAGGATATACAGTGTTTTGTACTAAACCAGAAACATCTAAAATCAAATTATTAGCTGATGCAAATCGGTGTCATTCTGTTGTTGTCAAACAGTTTTTAGTTCAAACCTTGGGTGGGATTGACAGCTGTCGTGTGATGGTCCATGAATAATCACTCAGAAGCCTTCTGTGGTAATATAGTAGTACAAAAATAAACCAAATTGCTTGCAGTTTTTCATCTTTCACTGTTTGTTCGTGGGACAGCTTTATTACCTATCTTTTAGTATTTCTTAAAATGAGCTATTGCAAAGTACAGAAGTGTATTGTTTATTTATTGTGGTGTCTGTGACTGTTGTCTTGTGGGACATGGGGTATGTTGAAGTGTGGGAGGCTTATGAGCAGTTTAGAGCTGCAGTATGATTGCAAATGTAGGATTAGTGAAGGAGAGTAGCAGGTAAAAGGTTTGCAACCTGTGGGACACCACTGTAAATAGATTTATGTGCAGATTTGTGTCTGTACTTATCCAGGCTGCCCCAACAGTATCATAGATGGTTAATCCTGTTATTAATATAGCCTGGTCTTGGTAAACAAGGGGTTTTTAGTGATTTTTCTGTTAAAAAAAAGAAAAAAGAGAGAGAGAAAATGTCTTAAAAAATAAAGCTAAGGCAGTTTTTTGTTTGTTTTTTCTTTTCCTTTGATAGTCTGGTGTTTATGGAGTTGTAGTCTCAGAATCATAACTTGGCATACTATCTGTGATCCAAGTAACAGGAGTTCTTCAACAAATGTATGGGGGTGCTAAGTAATATTTTTATTCAGTAACATGACAACTAGACTCATCGATAATAAGATGCAGGACTTACCCTCTCTGTCCTTTTGAGGACATTCTTTATCAGCCTTCAGCATACGGGTAAACTCTTGAGATGCTTGGTGCGTGTCTATTCACCTTGCGACCATGGTGGGATATATTAGAGCAAGTATGTCTAAAGCAATAAATACCGCTTCTGGAGATGGTTGGAAGAATTAGTGGTAGATGTTATAACAGTTTTGGTCTTTTTTTTTCTCCTTGCATCACAAATACCTTGCTTTCAAATGTTAGATAGGGAACAGTATACCACAAGTTGAATGTAGGTTGTCTTCTCACCGGTAAAGAGCATAGATCATCACTGTGCTCTAAGCAGGTGTTTGTTGGTCTGATGAGGGCAGATCTTCTGATGTACTGTTCTCATTAGTTCTTTGCTGAATAACATCTGGCTTCTCTTTTTTATCTGGTTGCTGCATGCTAACCTCTAAAAGTAACAATAATGTTCTTTCAGCCATGTAAATACTTAAATCTTGGGTTTCTCAGCCAGAGACAGGTATTCTGGAAAGTTCAAGAGTTGGTCAGATTCCATTGAGCAGGCTAGGCCTGACCTTTGAAGTTGTTGGGCTTGGAGGAACCTTCTCAGCAAAGACTGTTTTGATGTACATGGAGGTATGTTAGTATGTTGTGACACTATAGCAGCCAAGATTTCTTTATTTCTGTATTTTTAACTTGAGTTCATTATTGCTGGCTATATTTTCTGTGAGGCAGTATGTGAGAATGAGCTATTGCAGTGTAAGTCCAGCTCTCACACTGCAATCAAGCCCCAGAACGCAGCAGGACTGCAGCAGCTGCTGCACTGCAGCTATTTCCCTTACTTCAGAGTATCTTCGATAACATTAAAAAAAAAAGCTTCTCAGTCTTCCAAATACGTCACTTAGGGGAAACAAAGGTGACTGCATTCCTGCGGAGATATTTGCAGCTGATAACAGATTTGAAATGTGATATTTATGTTATCTTATGGTGCTTTTATTTCTGTTTATCTGCTGTCTCAGGGAGGGAGGGAATATGCTAAAAATCTTCTCATAGCTGTGTAGGGTGTGATGTTTTCAGTTTTATTGAGTAAAAGGTGTAAAATCATTGCAGGAAATAGCTTGTGGCTTTACTCATTGTGGGAATTCACACTGCTGGAGAAACATTTTGCGATGTTTAGAAGTAAAGGGAAATAACTCGGGAACAGAGAGCAATTCAAGCCATAGTAATAGGCATGCAAAGACAAGTAGTTCTTAAATAAGCAAGATAGGTTTGTGATAAAATAGATTTCTTCGTTCCCCCCACCCCAACCTCCAGACAGATACAAATATGGATTTAGTCATCTGTGTCAACCATTCTTACTGATGTACTCAGTGTAAACTGTGAGGAAATATGCAGGTCACGTATAATCACTTCGTAAGTCAATGTTCAAAAGCTTCTGGATTTGCAGCTAAACTGAAAATCCCGTGGACAACTTTCTCCTCTCTATCCTCTTAGTGATATCTCATCTCTGGGCGTAAAGATTTAAGACTTTTTCAGGTTAATAACTTCAGAGTCCTTTTTTAAGTATCTTCTTGTGCATTATATCTTTGTAAATGAAGTTCTTAACTGAAAAAGCTGCTTTTCTTCCTCTGTTGTATATGCACAACAGATTACGAATGTAGGGTTTTGAAATAATTTAACTTGGGTGTTTGGAGATGTGTCTTGGCATCTGTGTGTGCTAAGGGGTTTTTTTTGTACAAAACCCAGCCCTTTTTGCCTCTGAGTTTAAGGCTTTTAAAACTTAGTGTGGTGTTTTGCACATTATATAGTATGTTCAAATTAAGTATCTTGAAGCTCGGGACCAGGATTATAATTAAGTGGTGAGTTTGCAGGATTTTATTAATAGTCTCTGTATTAGAAAGCTTAAACACTAATTAGCTCAGGCTGTATATTTAGAGGTTGTTTTTGAGGGGGGAAGTTGTATTTGTGGGGGTGTGAAGAACCCTGACATGTTTGTGTTGCAAGTTTTGTGGTGTTTTGAGCCATGTTCTGTGTTAAACCTCCTAAGAAATTTAGACTTGATACGAATAGTTCTTCTCTCAAGCCAGTTGTTCTTAAAACTCCTCATGCGTATACGTAAATCTTGCACAAGCAGAGTCAGACTCTGCAGTAACAACTTGCTTCCAATAACCGTGTTTTTAGGGTGACAGTTTGAATTTTGACAGGGGGTCAGTTCCCTGATCTTCCAGAGACTTTGTTTTGGCTGTGGGCAGGTCAGAGACATTTCCATTGTACATGAAATAAAATCGTAAGGGAAGCTGCAATATTGCAGAATTGAATGATCGTAAGTCTTAACAGCTTGAATTATCAACAGGTACAATGATGCATTTGTGCAGATGAAGTGGTGTGCCTAGTCTTTGACTTCATTTTCTTGTTTGTGGAACAGGAATGACCATGTTCTGTTTACGTTGAAAAGTTCAGTAGCTTCAGTAAGAGAAGATCAGCCTCATACCTACATTCAATAGAGAGCAGGTGTAAGGGGTATTTCTGTCCCACTGCCCTTACTCAGCATTGTAGCTGCATCTTGGAGTAGCCTGGTCCAAGCACAGAGGTTTACCATAGGGACAAAGAGGCTGTGCTGGTGCTTTCCTAGTTGAAGTTGGCCAGACTACCGAAGTCCCTTGCAGAGCTGGTAAGTTTTTTTTGAACCAAGGCACAGCTTCTGGCTACAGTGGAGAGAAACGGTATGAGCTGAAGAAAATGTGTAGGTAGTTTCAGAGCTGACATTAGTTTAAAGCTGCGGTGCATCTCGTTATTGAAATGGGGACTGTGTGAGTTAGCTTTTATACTGTGTGGTGATTTTGTTTTTCTTAATGGCTCCTGCAAAACTATTTCACAAATCTAAATAGGTGTGTTTAGTCTGGTGAAAGTGTAGTGGAAGTTATCTGGCATATTGTGTGCTTGATGAAGTCCACGTTATTCTAGAAAGCAAGAGAGTATAAACTTCATTGAAACTCATTCCTGTTTTTGCAGTAGTGTACTTAGCTGGGGACATTGGCAGTGCTTCTTACTGTTCGCTCCCCATTTGTAGGAAGTAGAATGGGCCGTGGGGTGGCTTGTGTTCCTGGGTCTATCAGAAAAGTTCCCATCAGCTGAAAGAAGCAATGTAAGCCAGCCCTTGACAGGGGGTGACTCTGTACAAACCATTCTTTATCACTTCTGTCAGACTGCTGAGAAGGTTCTTTTATCATGCATGGAGTAACCTCAAACATTGCTTCAGTGCTTTGGGTAGAAACATGCTTACTGCGTCTCCTGTGTGATATTTCCAGATTAGACTGTAAGGTGAGGACAAAGCATTTCCTATTCTTAACAAGATACCACTGAACAAGCAGAGAAGGAAAAGCTTCAATTTAGCTAAATTAAGATCACATGACATTTTGCTGTTATGTTACCAGCCCTGCAGATGTTTCCTTTCTTTCCAGTTTAAGGATGTAGCTGTTAAGAGGGGAGGCTTTTGCTAATGAGCCTATAAGAAAACAAGGAAGCTCTCAATTTCTTTTTGTTTTTAATGTTTTTCTGGCTAAATTTAATACTATATGTTTTTTGTTGTAGGTACTAAATGCAAGATATAAACACAAACACATGGTGAAAACAGTTTGCATCTCTGTCCAATGAAGTCTCGATAGTTTTTACGCTGTTTCTTGGTGCTGTGGCTTGAAATTGGCTGTTATTTTGTGGAATTAAAAGGCACGATCTAAACTGAAGTGCACTAATTAGCTTTGAAAAGAATCTCGATGAAATAGTGCTGGTTTTGGATATGGACAAGCTACTACAAATATGTATATATATATGCACGCACACAAAATACAGTCCACTGTGTGTATGTGTATAAAAATACAACAGACACATGGTAGATTAAGATCATTTTAATGCATTGAAGTGTGCTAAACTTGCTAGTATCTGGTGTTGAAAAGGAGATCTGATAAGTTGATATATACATGTGGATCATTTGGAGATTAGGTGCTAACTCTGGATGAGCTATGGTGGAGCACAGACGTGCTGTTGCTCTTGGAGAAGTTAAGAGCGTAGTGCAAAAAGCCCAGGTATCAGAACTACAGAATAGGAAAAACAGCTTACTCTGTGTAAAAAGTTCAAGTCTAGCTAGACTTAGTAGGTTGGGATTCTTCCTGCTTCAAAGTAGAAAAACTGTTTCTGGATCTCCCCCAGCCTAAGAAGCTGCATGCTGCTTTCGTTCAAGCAAGTATGTCCGCCCTTATTGCTTTTCTGTGTTTGACTTCAGGGGGGGAAATGCAGTACAAATTTGTGAGCATTTCAAGGTGAGGGAGGGAAGTAAAGGTTGCTGGAGATAGCCTTCAGCTTTTGCTTTTCAGTTCTTGTTGGGGTGGTGATGAGACTGACATGAGCACCAACTGCCATGCTTTACAAAACAGTCTTTCATGAACAGTAGAGCACAGTAGGAAAGTTTAAGCTGTGTAATAAACTGCACGTGGAGGTTTTTATTGTTTATTTTCTGTGTGTGCCTTGACCTTTTTGAGAACTGAAATACTTTATCTTGAAAATACTGTTTCTCCTTTTGAATGGTTGTGTTTGCTACAATACTAGTTACAAAAGTACACAGAACCACATGTCCCTCTGTCCTTCTCCTTCCACCCCCAAGGCAGCTCTGTAGCCATCTGCTGTGCTGGCACAGACACTTTGTTGTTGAAAGGTTGCAGATTTCCCACTTACTTCATACATTTGGAGTAGTCCTGTATCGTTTTGTTAAGCCTTTCTCCTAGCTGGACTTAGTTTGAGGACATTGTTTATACGTTTTATTTAACTGGGTTATTCAGTTTTGAGCTGCATTTCAAAGTCTGCATTGGTGTCCTCACTGATCACCGCTGCAGGCAAGCAGTCACTGACATCGTTATTGAAATAAAAGAATATTCCAGGCTTGTACTCCATCTGGGTGGGATTCACACTCCTAAAAGAAAGTGGCAGGTCTGCTGCCAGGACCACCTCCTAGCAAATACCTGACTTAATAACAAGAAGAGATTCTACAGGTATATCAACCAGAAAAGGAAGGTCAAAGAAAGTGTACCCTCCCTGATTAACAAGAATGGCAAACTGGCAAAAACAGATGAGGAGAAAGCTGAGGTACGCAACTTTGTTGTCTCAGTCTTCACTGGCAGCCTCTCTTTCTACACCTTTCAAGTGGATGGACCACAGGATGGGGACTGGGGGAGCAAAGTTCCTCCCACTGTAAGGGAAGATCAGGTTCGAGACCACCTGAGGAACCTGAGCATACATAAGTCTATGGGGCCTTATGAGATGCATCCCAGAGTCCTGAGGGAATTGGCTGATGTCATTGCCAAGCCACTCTCCATGATATCTGAAAGGTGGTGTCAGTCAGTTGAAGTCCCTGGTGACTGGAAAAAGGGAAACATTGCACCCATTTTTAAAAAGGGTAGAAAGGAGGACCCTGGGAACTACCGACCTGTCAGCCTCACCTCTGTGCCTGGATAGATCATGGAACAGATCCTCCTAGAAGCTATGCTAAGGCACAAGGAGAACAGGGAAGTGATTCGAGACAGTCAGCATGGTTTCACCAAGGGCAAGTCCTGCCTCACCAACCTAGTGACCTTCTATGATGGAGTGACTGCAACAGCAGACAAGGGAAGAGTTACAGATGTTGTCTGTCTGCACTTCTGCAAGGCCTTTGGCATGGTCCCCCAGAACATCCTTCTTTCTAAATTGGAGAAATGTGGATTTGATGGGTGAACTGTTTGGTGGATAAGGAATTGATTGGATGGTTGCATCCAGAGGGTAGTGATCAATGGCTCAGTGTCCAGATGGAGATCAAGTGGTGTCCCTCATGGGTCCATACCAGGACCAGTACTGCTTAATATCTTCATCAATGACATAGTGGGATTGAGTGCACCCTCAGCAAGTAGACAACACAATGCTGAGTGGTGTGGTTGACATGCCTGAGGGATGAGATGACATGCCTGAGGGATGAGATGCCATTCAGAGGGACCTGGACAAGCTCGAGAAGTGGGCTTGTGTCAACTTCATGAGGTTCAACAAGGCCAAGTGCAAGGTCTTGCACCTGGGTATCAGTACAGGCTGGGGGGTTGAAGGGATTGAGAGCAGCTCTGTGGATAATGACTTCAGGCTGTTGGTGGATGAAAAGCTGGACCTGACCTGGCAAGGTGCGTTCATAGCCCAGAAGGTCAACTGTATCCTGGGCTGCATCAAAAGCAGCACGGCCAGCAGGTTGAGGGAGGGGATTCTGCCCCTCTACTCCTCTCTGGTGAGACCTCACCTGGGGTCCTGCGTCCACCTCTGGAGCCCTCAGCACAGGAAAGACATGGATCTGTTGGAGCAAGTCAAGAGGAGGGTCACAAAAATGATCAGAGGGCTGGAAGACCTCTGCTGTGAGGAAAGGCTGAGAGAGTTGGGGCTGTTCAGCCTGGAGAAGAGAAGGATGCAGGGAGACGTTATATAGCAGCCTTCTAGTACCTGGCCTATAGGAAAGATGGGGACAATCTTTTTAGCAGCATCTGTTGTGATAGGACAAGGGCTAATGGTTTATAACAAAAAGAAGGTATAGACTGGATATACAGAAGGAACTCTTTACTCTGAGGGTGGTGAAACGCTGGAACAGGTTGCCCGGAGAAGTGGTAGATGTCCCCTCCGTGGAAGTGTTCAAGGCCAGGTTGGATGGGGCTCTGATGTAGTGGTAGATGTCCCTGCTCGTGGCAGGGGGAGTAGACTAGATGATCTTTAAAGGCCCCTTCCAACCCAAACTATTCTATGATTCTATTCTATGATTCTGTCACTTTGGTTAGTCCCCCAAGAAGGACCGGTTGCTGTGGCTGCCTGAGTTTAGTGCTGTAACAGTGCATTGATATTTACTTATTTCTGGTTTCCTGTTATTTGATATTGAAACCATTCATTGTAGTAACTTTCTGTCCATCTGGAGTCATAAGGATTTGATCTCATTCTGGAGAGTTAGTTGAGTTCTTCAGTTTGTTTGTGTTTATTATCCTTGTCAGTTACTGAATGCCCCTCAGCTTCAACTCAAGAGAAATGTTAGTGTTGGGGAGTCTCAGCAAATACCCTGCGCTTTGCATAAGCTCAACACCCGCCCCGTAAGGGATGAATGGGGCCCGCTGGTGACTCTGAGAGCAGACATTGTCCCTGACTTTCCAGTTGGAGAAGTCCTCCTCTGGAGACTGATTTTTCTTATTTTTCTTTTTTTTTTTTTCTTTTTTTTTCCTTCCCACCTTTCCTGCCTTTGTGAAGAGCTGCTGCATGGAAGAGCAGCTGTGCCTCCCAGTTCCAAACCAGATTGTCTTCTGCTGTTGGCAGTGGCCCCCAGAGAGGACCTGACGGGATCAGTTTTATCTTGTTTCTGTGGTTGCCATCTAGTGATTGTTGTATGTGTGAGGATTCATGCTCCATTTATCTCTACATCTCAGCTTTCTCTTGTGGTGAGAGTGGTTCTGCAGCTGTTTGATCTTTTGAGCTTTGAGGGCTTGTTTACATCCTCCTTTCCAGTTTCAGGTGCTTTGTGGCAAGGAGTCTCCTCTTGATAACTACTGAAAACAGGCTCAGCAGTTACTAGCATTGGGCAATCGAGTCCTTTCTGCAGATTTCTTAAATCTGTAGCACTGAAGTGGACAGGATGAAGATAGATACCTTCTATCTCATGCTCTGAGGGTCTTGCTACCAGTCGGTAGGTCCAGCATGGTCTGTTGGGTACGATCCATTTCCCTGTGGCCTGTTCTTCAAAAGAATGGAGGAATACTTAGGGATGTTCTGGAGTAGGAAGCACTTTCCTGTTCTGTGCTTCAGTACATCTCTGTGTCTCAAACTGCCTGATTCTTCTGTTTGAGGTTTGCTTTTACAATGTCCGTCTGTCAGTAAAGGCTCATTCATCCTGAACTGCTTTCACTCCAATCTGCTACGTTCTGGTCATATCTTGTTTTAGTGAAGTGCTGTTAATAAAAAGTATATGTCAGCATTTAGCGTCAGCAATTACATAAATATGTATGTACTGTTGCGTTGTATGTATTGTACTATGAGTTTGTATTCCATCTAAGTTGTATATTGAGAGTTGAACTGCTTATTGGATAGAGGGAAGCTTTTATTTTTAACATTATAGTGATTTATTTCTACTTGGCAAAGTTCAGTTTGACATAGAAATAGGAGGTGATTACACTTAGCCATGCCCAAGTAACATTCATATTTTTAAAAGGTAGACGAGAAAAAAGATGTGCTTTGTGATTAAATTGGAAATCACAGGGATGCTTAATGGCAGGGTTCGAACATGATGAGAATTTAGTTTGAGGAGAGTATGTACACAAGAGTCACAGATTACATGGGCAGACTCTCAAAGCAAAATGTTTTTTTGAAAAAGTAGTATTTAAGGCAAAGGCTCTTTGCCTACAGACATCCTTACAGCCTCAAGGCTGTATAATGACTTGTTACATGAAAGGAGAGAGCGCAAGAGAGGAAAGTCCCATGGAGCTGCTAGAGCATGTAGGCAGATGCAGCTAACTCACGTTTATTGTATATCTGCCCTAAGCTTATATCTGTGCATAAATTAAATGCTAATTAGTAATCATATATTAGTAATCATAATTTTTTAGCCTTGTTGCTTGTTTAGTGTGAAGGGTGACTTTAGGGTAGCATGCAAAAATAAGTACTCCAATTTGACACAATACTGAGATGTTTGGGATGGTTTGTTAATAAGCTATACAGGCTCACTTTAGCATTAATAAAGGATGGGCAGCTTCTTTGGGTGACTGATATTATGCATGCACACCTTCTGAATTTAGCTTTAAGTTTCTTGGCAAGTTTAGTAGTATAGCTGTTAAATATTTATTTGATGTTTTTCTCAATTTTTTTTGCCCCCTTCCTTTCTGCAAACTCTAGATGCCTTGTTTTTTTAATGGTGTCAGCTAGCATCCAAGATCATAGATGTAGGATTTGTATAGGTTTTCGTTTATCCCAACAATTTGGCAGACTGATATCTGACCATCAGCATGGATTTGAAGATACTGATGATTAGCCCTGCTAGCCACCTTGTGAGGACAGAAAATGAGGGAATGGTGCTGTCAGTACAGATACTGCCAGGTTATACTTCCTGCCTGTTTAGCGGAAGGCTACAGGATTTCGTTAAGCATAAATATGTCAGAAGTTTTGACAAGTGGATATGTGACATGGAGGCCTAAAATTGTTATGTAGGTTTTGGTTTTTCTGCATTCCAGTTTTCCTGCTGGTCTCTTTGCAGGGATTTTTTTTTCGGTGAGAGATGAACATGTTGCTGAGGCTGAAAGTGATGGAACTCGTTTGTTTTGAAGGCAAAGCTGTGTCCTGGATACCTGGAGGGTGGGTTTGCTTAAGGTGTCACCTTTGTGTCAGTAATTATTTTTCTTCAAATGGGAATGATTTCCTTCTGGGTGATGCTATTTGTACCTTCCAGTCTGGTTTAAAAACGTTAGAGATGTCTTATCTCACAATGGCTTGGTACTGTTTCAGTATGTGATCATTGTAGTTGTCCTTACATGTGACCCATCTCCCCTGAAATCTGGTTTATGAGCTTGACTGAAAGGAAGAGACTCATTTTGCACCTTGTGTGAATTATCCTGCTTTTGAGGTGCTACCGAGATAAAACGTTGGCTGGCTTTCTCTGGGTGCTGCATTACCTTCCTGTACTGCAAATGAGGACGGAGATAATGCATCACAAAGAAAAATTGTGTAACTTTTTCTTTGGCTGTCTTAAGGGTCTGTCTTTCTCTGATGTTTCTTAGACGAAGTGTTACATGTTTTAAGAACAGAGAAGAGCTTTGGTTGTTTTCTGTCACATCAGAGGACTAAGGAACCATGTGTTCTCCAGTGGATTACAGAATCACACAGAATGGTAGGGGTTGGAAGGGACCTCTGTGGGTCATCTAGTCCAACCCCCCTGCTGAGCAGGGTCACCTAGAGCAGGCTGCACCAGGACCTTGTCCAAGTGGGTCGTGAATATCTCCAGAGAAGGAGACTCCACAACCTCCCTGGGCAGCCTGTTCCAGTGCTCCGTCACCCTCAGAGGGAAGAAGTTCTT
>Ga0065711_1027856_pt1 | contig 45492 bp, 27 predicted proteins | sample Hoacrofraction12_FD_59098 | JGI IMG/M metagenome (GOLD analysis project Ga0065711, IMG submission 59098) | Hoatzin crop microbial communities from Cojedes, Venezuela - Epithelial fraction 12 v2 (version 2) | ecosystem: Host-associated > Birds > Digestive system > Esophagus > Crop | place... | reverse complement strand
GGAGACTGTGTCGAAAGCCTTGCTGAAGAATTAAACAGCTACTTTTACATCCTAATCTGCATTTAACTCATGGAGAAAGACTTGTAGCAGTATAAAACTGCTAGTGAAATTAATAGGCTTCTGTCTAATCCTGGTGATCGTGAGCACAGGGAGTTAGCTTTAGCATAGGCTGTCAAATGATGAAAGGTTCTTCTGCGGTGTGTCTTCTGCCCCTCGCCTTCCCTTGTAGCGCCCAGCCAATATATTGCAGTAAGTCTTCAGTTCTTCAAGTGAAAGCTCTGTGAGCAGGAGGAAACGAACGGTTGCAAGGAAGAAGTCCTGTGTATTCTTGTAGGTAATTTTTTTACAAGGCAACAAGGTAAGCATTTTTTAAATTGGGACAAGAAGTGTCCGGATGGAAGCTGTGGAACAACCCACCATTAGTCCTGTATTCCTTGTCTTTCCTCCAAGTATTGTTTTTCCTCAGCTACCCCTCAGAGCTGGGCTCTCGCGGAAGAGGCTGGTTACCCTTGCTCCATATAAATAATTTGCCCAGGATGGAGTTGTTCAAATAATGTTATTACAGAAGTTCTCCCACCTCTTTGATGAAACCTAAAGTGCTGCCCTTTTTGTAATCTTGCAAAAGGGAATCTGAATGACAAGTTCTCAGGTCTTCATGTGATTTGTATAGCTGATGTGGGTCTCTAATGATTCATTAGAGAATTATTAAAAAAAATGTTCATGAAATTTATTAAAGTATTCAATGAAGCAAAATACCTGTGCTGCTGAAGTGGCTAAAGTGGATTTGCTTCCTAGTGTGCTTGAATGATGCAGTTAATTAAAATAACTGCACATTTCAGTCTTTTATATTATGCTCACTTCAGTCTTCTATATGGTGCTCAGTTTGTCTTTCTTCATTGTGTTTGTTTTTGGGCATCAAAGAACACCTTTTATCTGATTGATACTTTGGTAGCAAAACCAGTTCACTGTAGTGCTATTGTGTAAATTAATTTGCTTTAGTCTGTTAGCAAAACAGGTTATAAAATTACAATTTGGTAAAGGTATACTGTGTTACTAGGAATAGCAAGCTTTTGATTAGTAAGTGGGTAAATGATCATCAAATTTTTTGGGTGTATCTAAGGCAGATATTGTAGTTAGTTCTTATGAATTCTCTGGGTGTTGTAGTAGCAGCTTTTTAAATTTTTTTTAAGAATTATCAGAAAGTACAGCATTAACAATTACCCCAACCTTGAAGGGATTCAAACCATTATCTTTACAAACCTGCTGTCTGTATTTTAGTTTTATATAACAGCATATGTATTTTTGTATGGTAGGTGTGTTTTGTTTGTTTATTTCTAAACTGGGGACCTGTTATAAGAGAGAAATCCATCCTAGATTTAGGTCCTAGTGTCTAAGACACAGTACTGGCTTGCTGTGCGCTTTCAAACAGGAGAGCTTTTGTAGAAATTAAATCACAGGTAGCAGCTTTCTGTGAAGATGCTAAGAAAAAATGAGATGAGAAATTAAATGCAAGGAAAATAAATAGCATAATGATTAATCAGTCATGTATTGAGGATTTTTATTTTCCTGTTGCTTGATGTTTTGAAAAACTGACAGGGTTTGAATGTTAATAGGTGGAAGGATGCAGGTGTCATAACTCACTGCCTTGGTTAGTTCAAATAGTGTGAGGTAGTTTCACTATAAAATGCTGGAATTGTTGTAGGAAAGGATGTTAGCTTAATTACTGTTCTCCCCCCCCAATGGGTCTAAATCCATGCTGTAAATTTAAATTTTGATATACTCCAAGGAATTGTTTTGTCACATTTGCAAGACTTTCACATTTATTTGTTAAGACAGTAGATTTAAGTGTAGCTTACCTTGTTTAAAAATGGATTATACTGTGAAGTTTCAGACTGAGAATTGAAAGGAAAAATGTTGTACAAGTTCAACAAACGTGTTTCACTGAAATTTTTAAGAGCTGTTCTGCTGGGTGATTTCAGCGGCCTCCTGAAGCAATGTTGTCCTTCACTGAAGGAAATACACATGCAGTCCAAGTAAAAATAAAACTTGAATATTATCTAGAAATCCTTACAGCATAAACTGTGTTTGTATCAAAATTAGAATGTGTTCCACCTTTTGTTAATAGCCTTTGCTTCCAGAAGAAATTGGCAATATCCCTCCCCTTCTGTCAGAAAACATTATGTGCTGACTAGTAGTTTGCAGAACTTCAGACCATCCATTCTGAACTACTATTACTGAAAACATGATTTTCTTGTACTTGGTGGTACTTTGGTGATACATGTTTATGGACAAGTGTTTCTTCTCTTAATCTCTGCACAGCATCTGATCTGCTTTTCCTTTTCTGTTGCTGTTGTCCAAGAGGATTTCTGCTGCTTTAGTCTTTCCAAATATGAATGTTTCGTTTTGCAGAACTGATGTCCCACGTAACTTGACATACTGTGCTCGGCATGTTTGCACATCCGTGTCTTTCCTATCTCATGGTAGGATGTGGTGTAGTAAGAGACTTGGAAGAATCATAACAAAAATGGCGTTGAAGGCTGTTTTATGTTTTCATGTAGATGGCATCTCTACTGGATGGAGTTCAGTGACTGAAAGATGATCAATGGCAATTCAGCTTCCTCATCCTTGATTTTTATTCTTTTCTCTACCCCGAAAACTCAGCTGAAACCCAGCAAGTAAAGTAATTGGAAGATAACTGAATTATTTTATCAATGCGGCATGCCTTTGCTAAACGGGTCACCTTGTAGCATATGACTGAGTAAACCATTTTAATACAATTAGGTTGGAATTAACAATAAGTTAAATAGTTTATTTGCAAGGGCTTGTTTGGTTCTGCTAGAGCAATGTACTAAAGATGCCATTTCTGGGTATTCAGCACTGTTATGTGATGCTGAAACCAAAGACCCGGGTAATATTAAGCATAGAGCTTTTATCTGTGCGCACTCTGGAGTAAGCTTTTCCTGAACAGTGTCGCTAGGCCTTTTCATAACAATGTAACAGATGTGATCTGGGTAAAATCTGTAAGCAATCTGATGTTTTGTTCTTTTATTCTCCCACCCTCAATTTTTTTTTTTCCTTCCCCTTTATCTTCCCTTTCATGCTTCACACTAAAATCCAACTCCCACATGATAAGTCCCAGAAAGCCGGTCAGGAAAGATCAGTTAAATTTGTTTTTGAGCATGGTCCTTTTGGGAGGACAAGAAACCCTGTGGAGTTGTTTTTGGGTAGGGCAGTACAGAGTGTGGTGCGATCTCGGGCCTTTGAGTTCAGAAAGGGCACCATCAGCTAGGCGGTGTGTTGCCTAATATTAATTTTCTTTCCATTTAGTCTGCGAATGCATCTTCCAAGTCTCGGATTACTGCATACAGATAAGAGAGATTCCTTAAAACGAGTTGAGTCTCATTCTACTCGATTCAGATAGCGTCTCCTGCCGCCTGGAATAATATCCCGTGACTAAGATAGTGCAGCAACATTGAGTCTCTTATTTCTGAATCCCTTGCTACGCCCTGGTGACACACGGAGTAGAAGTTCTGGCAGACCAGTCCTTCAGCAGCAATTTAAGTAAAAGTGCTGTGAAATGGAAAAAGGGCTTCAGTAAGGTAATTGAACAGCTAAAGAGAGGTATGTGTTTACAGACTACTGGAGGACAAATGCTATGGCCAGTCAGTTTACAGATAATTGGCAGTTTTGTTGGAGAAAATTACGAATTTGTTTGCTACTCCACCTCTGCAGCTGTTTGTCTTGTTTTGTAAAGGGCAATTAGTTTACTGTTGAATGACAAGTGAAAATTAGGATTGCACAGTCACTGTGTGTTTCTGAAAGCTCTCGGTCTAAAGTTCATTGAGGTTGAATAACAAGAAGGAGGCAGTCTGGGGGGCTGTGTTTTGTCTTTGTTTTAAAAAGCAGGTCTGTAGGAGAGGGAAGAAATCTGCTGGTAAATGGTGTGGCAGAGGTCACAGGCTGACCAGGATTCACTGAATTCACGTCTTGTGTGGTGTGCAAGTTGTGTATATAGCACTATTAATATAATGTGCAGTGGAATATGGAGTATGCATTAGTTTGTGCTTCTAACGTTCACAGTATATTCCAGGAAGCAGACCGAGAGAGAGGGTTTTCAGAGTCCGTGGCGCACGAGGGTGGGGTTCCCAGTGTGAAGCTGCGATAAGGACGATTAGTGACTGGATGTGAAAGAGATAAGGGTTGAGGAGATGATGTTATCCCTGTATGAAAAAATAATCCACTAGTGATTTCAGTCATGTTCAACGTTTCAGGCTTGTCTTGCAATAAAATACTGACTGAGAAGTTTCAAGGAAAGGTTGTGACCACTTCTCTATGGGAAAATACACATTGGGAGAGCACAACCAGGGCTTAACAGGAGAAGTTAAGAGGTGGTTTCCTCTGTCTCAGTCGTAATCTCCAAGAAAATGTACCTGATATTAGTGGGTTTTTCCCCCTGCAATCCCAGTGCAAAAAGTAGAACACAGTTGGGATGGGTAGCGAAAAATTGCACGAATAAGAAAATCTGATTCATATATAGAAGGGTAATTTCACATGTGTTAAAAGACGTAGTAAGTTTAAATAGACTTTTGTTTTTTTCAGTGTAGGTTGTTGATCCTGGATCGTTAGGCCCATTAATGTTGCCATATATATGAGAGAATGAGTTATTTCCAAGTTTTATACTAATTCCTGGCGGATAGTACAGATAGAAGTGTACTGGACTCTTGCCCAGGAGATCGGATGGGATCATTATTACAAAATTTAGGTCTGGACTCAGGATGGTTCTGAATAGGTATGAGTTTCAGCTTGGTTGCAAATGCTCATACTTATCATAAACATCCATTGTGGAGTTTGGATGTTAAAATTTATTAGTCTTAATGTAGTTTTTACAGTAATTTTTCTTTCCACCTTTCCTCTTAATTTTTTTTTCATTGCTTTGGCTTGATTGAGCAATATGGCTAAATTGTATTTGGCATTTGAGTAATTACTTGGAAATTACTAGGAATTTGTGAATATGTAATTGCTTCTATGTTTTTTCATGCTTGTGTAATGATAGATATAATAAATTAATTCTGTCTTCTAAATACAGCTTCTAATAGGATAGGTGTTTCAGGAGCTCATTTTCTTTGCTAATTCTTAGGTTAAAATACCAGCATTTTGAGACAGTCTTGACCTTATAGCTGAGCAAATGCTTAAATACTGTGTTATTAAATACTTAAGTGCTTAAATACTGGTTTTCAAGATTATTTATGTTCAGTGTCAGTCCTATTAATTACTTCATGGACATGTTCATTGACTTTAATACCGAGGCCTCAAAAAAACCTTTGGTGTAGTATGATAGATAGCTAAACAAAGTTGTTAAAGTATACATTCCTTACTCTTTTAAAGTGCAATTCTTCACCTGAAAGTATTTTTCTTCCTTTTCAGAACTACAAAATTCCACTAAAGTTATAAAAGCAGCGAAACCCAGGACAAGGAAATGCAGCCAGGTTTGTATTTGCCAGAAGAATATTTAACTATGAGGTATTGGACTGATTGTGTTAGAAGTCTCAGTTAATCTAACCTGTTAATCTAAACTGGCATTTAGCTCAGATGATAATATGTTAGGAAAATGAAATAGTTTCAAAGTAGTATTTCTGGCTGTAAGTGTTCAATATGGTAGATAGCTGATACTACTAAAATAAAAAGATAGCAAGGTATTTTGAAGTTACAACCAGAAGTGTAATGTTCTGCCTCGGTAATGGTTGATTTTGAAGACATAGAAAAGTGAAAAAGAAAAAGAAATTTAAAATTAGAAGGGATGTGAAAGTGTGGTATGTAGGCACTTTTGTTTAAAAAAGCAATGGAATTACGTACAAATTTGAAGGGACTGCAAAGAACCAACATCACTTGAGCGCAAGTGATTCTAGGTTGGTTTTGGAAACCCTTTTTCCATATTATGTGATGTGTGTGCTTTATGTGCTATAATAAAATTATCATTATGACAATAGAAGACGCTGAATCCTTTTATTGAAAAATCTTCTGAGATTTTATACAGCCAGTCCTTTTTAGGTTGAATAATACCTGTGCTCAAAGGTCTTCTAAAAGCTGAAAGACTTTTAAGCAGTAGACACCTTTAAATCACATATGTGTGATAAGCTATGTGTAAGACAACATTTAATCTGACAATTGTTTCATGTGGGCTCAAAAGTCATAAGCCCTCTTAGTTTGTTTTATAACAGAATGTAGAAAATATTCCTTGCTTTTTTTTTTTCTATACCCACTTAAAATATTCTTCATGAAGGTGTTCTTTAGACAGTTACACTAATTACAAGCTAAGATGTGTGGGACCTTGGTTTGGATGTAACTGCAGTGAATAGTTATATCTACAATTGATCATATTATGTTTTCAAAAGCTCTGTGTTTTTCTGTTGTATTTCTCAGTTTTTAAAAACTGCTACTTCTAACAATTCTGCTCAAAGGTGTAGTCTGGCCTTTTGAGTCATGACTGACATCTTCCATGTATTAAAAAGGACTAAAGCTAGGAAATAGTATAACTGTTTGTCATCTTTGCAGGCTGGTGATTTTGGTGATATCACAAACTGGCCAACACCAAGTGAAATAGCAAACAATGAAGTAAGTATCCTTTGTTATCTTCAGTGTTTTTAAAAAAACATGTTGACTTCTCTGCTTAATACCGTTCCCCCCAGAATGCGTTTTGGGTGTTGCAGGGTTTCAACAGGTACTTTGTCAATAATTCAAGATACTGGTCTGTGCTGAAGTGTCTGCACTGGTAGTGGAATTTCTGAACCCTTCACAAGCCCGCACACATGCAGTCCATTTATCGTTAGTGGTGTGCCATGGACAAGTAGGTAAAAATGTGCCATATTTACTCCACGGTTTAAAAACCTTGTATTTCCCTTTTCTACTTATTGTGAAGTTTGTGCACAGAGGAGAAGGCCTTTGGGGTTGTGGACATGCTGCCTGTCCTTGTGGCTCAGAATGCTTTGTGCAGGTTGTCTTAGGATGACTTGATTATCCTTGCTCTGTTCCTCGGATACATTTTCCCCTTGCTGGATCTTTAGTTAACGTCTGTTCTATCAAATTAACTTTTTTTCACTTTGTCTCAAGTGATAAGTGTCTAATACATCTTACACCTCTTTTGTGCTATTTAAAACAAGAACAGAGCATAGACTATTGCAAGCTATGAGGTGCCGTTTCACTCTCTGCTTTAGTTCTGCAGCACCCTTGTGATGCTTTTACTGTTTTCTTGGTGAGGGAAACCAAAAGATCTGGGCTCAACAAAGTGCATTGTATAACTGAAAGTGTCCAAATGAAAATTGAATAAATGTGTATTAAAAGGTAGTTTGGCATGAATCACTTGTCCTGCGGGTGCAGTTTCTAACACCCTCCCTTCTCCCTAGCTGATTGTCATAATTTTGTTGTTTACGTGAGCAACAAAACATTTTCAGGTATCTAACTAGGCTTTTAGCATTGCATGTCAAAATTATAGATGTGTGTAGATTTTCCACAAAATTTTGTTTAGTGCTAGATAGAATTTGCCTCCTCTAGTAGCTTGTTCTACAGGGTCTCAAAGAAAATCTTTGAGATTGTTAGAAGAATCTTTTAAAACCTGAATAGATTATTTGCCAATAAATTAATGCTCTTTCAGTTGCTCACATACCAGTTAGAATACTTTGGCGTATGCATACATCCAATCGAGGCTTATGATTTATACAAGATCCTTGATTTGACTTTTTTTTAAGTATTTGTAAGTCTCTCCATCATCAATATTCCTGTCAGTTGCTGAGATGTTGCGAGTGGAAGAGACTACTACTTCAGAAGGAGAGAGTGGTGATGTATTTAAGTGTCATGAAGGATGCATGACTTGCATCCTAAAGCTGCAGATTTATCTGGTGGCATTAGAGGTGTATAACTCTCAGCTGTGCATCAAATGCTTTAGTTACTCATAAGGTTAGAAAAAATTTCACTGCTTTTTATACCTCAGATGCACAGCCTCTTCCTTTGCAACAGTCTAATAACTCAAAAATGGTGTTCTTGAAGATTGTGCCGTCAGTTGCACTATGCAATACTTTTTGTTTGTAACTCTTCAGAGGCTACTTGTAACACAGGAGAGAGAGTGCAGAGAAACTCCGTAACTGTGTTCAAAAATAATTTTCTATCATGTTCTGATCCTCAGAAAAGGAGAGAGTCTGCTGAGCTTAGATCTGAGAGATAGGATAGCATTGAAAGGGTTAAATTTTATACCCTTTAATAATATTTTTATATGCTAATGTTGATTTGTGACTAAATCTAGAATATGCTTAGTTTAGCTTTTTTTTCTTTTCTTTGAAATACTGATTTTAGTGACTTAAAACATGCACCTGTATCTTTTGCCTTCTGTTAAGTACTGCAGGTCTTTAGCATCTACTTGGTCATTATGTCAAATTTTGATATGATTGATGATGTCTGTACAGTACTAATCAGAGTGGCTGAGAGATACATATGTTGTGTTTCATATGAATATACACATTTGATGTTTTCTTGTCTGAAGTGGTCTGCTTCAAGACTATTTTTTAAAAGATTTTTTTTTTGGTTTACCAGATGGTCTAGATAGTATTGCATAAATGTTAATTAAGCTTTTGCTGACTAAATTATGTGAGAATTTAAGTACACAGATTCACGTAATGTCTGTTAAACCAAACACCATTTAGTTTGTATTTAATCTCAATTAATTTATTTAAGGGAAGGCTTTGTGGTCAAATTAATTAGTCCATAGTACTGTAGTGTCTACTTTATGTACTCCAGCAGGTTCAAAACTATCTCACCAACATAGGAGAATTCTTTGTTTGGCAGAAATGTCTGCAAAGCTTAATTTTGCAGGTGGATATTATGCCTGATCATAGAATGCTTTGGGTTGGAAGGGACCTTCAGAGGTCATCTAGTCCAACCCCCTGCAATGAGCTGGGACATCTTCAACTAGATCAGGTTGCTCAGAGCCCTGTCCAACCTGGCCTTGAATGTTTCCAGGGACGGGGCATCTACCACCTCTCTGGGCAACCTGTTGCAGTGTTTCACCACCCTCATTGTAAAAATTGTCTTCCTTATACCTAGTCTGAATCTACGCTTTTTTAGTTTAAAACCATTACCCCTCCTCCTATTGCAACAGGCCCTACTAAAAAATCTGTCCCCATCTTTCTTATAAGCTCCCTTTAAGTACTAGAAGGCTGCTAAGAGGTCTTCACGGAGCCGTCTCTTCTCCAAGCTGAACAGCCCCAACTCTCTCAGTCTGTACTCATAGGAGAGGTGCTCCAGCCCTCTGATCATTTTTGTGGCCCTCCTCTGGCCCTGCTCCAACAGGTGCATGTCTTTCCTGTGCTGGGGGCTCCGGAGCTGAACGCAGGACTCCAGGTGGGGTCTCACCAGAGCAGAGCAAAGGGGCAGAATCACCTCCCTCGACCTGCTGGCCCCACTGCTTTTGATGCAGCCCAGGACACGGCTGGCCTTCTGGGCTGTGAGCGCACATTGTTGGCTCATGTCCAGCTTTTCATCCACCAATACCCCCAAGACCTTCTTGGCAGGGCTGCTCTCAATCCCTTCATCATCCAGCTTGTATCAATATCAGGGAAAAATGAAACTTTCCACTGTTCGTTAAAATGCTGTTCATTTTGCCTTCTTTGAAACCTCTTATTTTGTGGGATTTCCAAGAAGTGACGGTCTGCAGGATGCTGACACTACTCAAAGGCACACAGTTCCCAGTAGATGCCATGTACTAATGTGGGGAAAAAAGAAACCTGTAATCATAGACCTCCACACCCTCTGATCTTTGGTTCGTGTTCTGGTTTAGTGGAACAGAATTGTTAGAGTTAAGGCCTATGGCTCCTCAGAGTTTACTTGAACATTTGGCATGTTGTTGAGATTGTACAGCATCATAGGAATTTCTGATGTACCATTCAGTATTCTGTATAAGCATAGATTTTAAAGATTATCAGTCTGAACAGTAGGTACTGGTGAGTAATAGTTCCTTCTTTCCTATCAAATAAATTTCAATTTTGAGGTATTGAAATGTGATTGTTGTGCACTCCACAGTTCTACATCTTCAGTTAAAAAGCAAACAAACAAAAACTTTCTTAGTCTAAAAATTCTTTTTATAATCTTGCCAAGTTAGCAGAAAATTGAACCATTTAAAATGAGACTTTACAAAACAAAACAGTTCTTAAAAACTCATCCTACTGAAGATTGAGAACAGGTAATAATAAAGGAATTTTAATAAGTAAAGGAAATTTATACTTTTTGCTATCAGCAGCCATACTGTCAGAAATAATTACTGGTATCTCTTGCAGTGTAAGACTGTAAGTCACAGTAAGAAGGCAACAAATAGAAGAGAAAAGGAGGAGAAATCTGATCAAAAAAGTAATAATGGAATCAAGGACAACCTGGAGGCAAAGCCAGATGGTCCAGGAGATAATATTAGTGAAGACGAAACTCAAACTAATAACCAAAGGAAAAAAGGTCAGTCTGGGCACTATGTATAATGTGGTAAGTCACCGTGGATACGGTTACATTAATTCCAGTTGAATGAATTGAAACTTTTTACGTTTTGCATTTTGTAGGTGGTAACAGGATATTTTGCTTTCTGCTGGGACGCTTAAAACAGGATTCCTTTCTCAGGCTTTGGAATGTTCTGTTTAGTCAAATAGGAATTGTGGGGAAAAAGCAATTTGCATCCTACTGATGGTCCATGGAGCTCTGACAGTTTCTGGAAAATTTTAGCATGGCTGTACAAACCCTTACTGTCTCTCATGTCTTTATTTCACTAATCAGATAGCACTAAGTTAATTTAACCTCATACATACATGTGTGTGTGTTAGTATATATACTGTCAGTTTTCACATTTTACTATTACCTTACACTTTGAAGTAATCACTTGAAAACTAAACCGGGTTATTCATTTCCTTTTGATCCAATCTGTTACATTAAAAATAGGAAGCAAACCTGTACCTGATTTGGTCAGCAGATTGCAGTAGGCTGCAGAAACAGCTGAGAGAGTTTTAAGATACTGTTCTCATCAGCTCTTTTTTTTTTTTTCTCACTTCCCTGCTCATATTTCTTCAGATCCTAAAGACCTTTGTTTAGATTTGTTGATCTTCCTATGTATATATCTAAAACCAAATCCTTTATTGCTTTTAATTTTGTCAGTCTAAGTGGAGATTTAAAGCAAAGCGTTCCACAGGTACAAGCTATGCCCGGTCTGCCTCCCCCTCCCCCCCCCAGTTGGATAACACATCTTGTGTATTGCTTATATATCTTGGCTACAAAGGTATGAAGCCCACAATACCAATCAAATAGAGAACAGCAAATATTATCATTAAATAAATGGTTAGTGGATATTTTAGGCCAGCCTACAACAAAGTACAGCTTTGCAAATATTTTTTGATGCATTTGGATGAACTTTAACTGGATATCTCAGTGTAAAAATACAGTACCACAGCTAAATTAGCAGAAAAATATTTACGGTTTGTGATTAAAATCTTTTAGTTGTTAACCTGATATGTTATTTTTTTACCTTTAAGTTTCATATGCAAGTTGTGAAATTACATAGTAATGAATTTACTGTATGTGTTTAACACTTGTGTTAGCTATAAATTCTTGCTAATGGAACTTACATCCAAAAGTTTGTTTAAATAGAAAAACCTCACCTTCATTTCATAAGTTTAAAGTTTAGATCAGGTTACCTTTCAGTTTGAGAAACTCCTGTTTGCTGCATTTATTATTGTTTAGTCACTCATCATATCTTAAGATTTCAATGTTAAGCTTCCCCAGTTTTTAAAGTTTGAAATTAACTCTTACTAGTTCTACAGGAAGAATTCTGTAGAATGTTTTTGGGAGCTGAAACCTGAAGTAGTACTATATTTAAGAGTAACGTATTAATTTTTCAAGGTAACAAGCAGAAATGGGTGCCACTTCACTTGGATGATGTAAGGTCAGACAGCCAAGAAAGACCAGGCTCTCGAACTAGCTCAAGATCTCTACTGGAAACGAACAAGTTAGTACCTCATAACAACAGACGGAATGAGACAAGAAGTGAGTAGTTTTCAATGTCTGGATCTTTCTTTTTGTGGCAAATAATGTGTGACTTAAAAATCATTGACTGAATATTAGCATCAGTTCAAGCAAAGCAATGGGAGGATCTAGATCTGTTGAAAGCACTGTACTGCTCTTTTTTTTTTTCTTGTCTCTGGTGGATAATATATGAGTAGGTATTAGGTTGGCAGCTGATATTAAAACTTGGCTTTGCCTATACTAAGTAAAAACTAGTGTTAATATTTGACAATACCTGGCAAAAAATAAATGTACTGTAGTTTATCAAATAAATTTTAAATTGTAAAGTTTTATTTAAAAGCTTACTATCAGATACTTTTGGAACATGTTCACAAATTCACCTGAGTTGTAATGTCTCATTCACTGACTCTGCTGAGTAACTGAGCTTGGAAACCGTCTATATAGTGTGTACCAGTGTTCTGAATCAGAGCAGCATGTATATTGAGTTTTGGGCCACAGTTTTACAATGCAGAAAGTCTGGAAACAGTCTCATGAGGTTGCTGCTCTGTCCTGCTATACTCCTGTTCCTGCAGTTTGTTGCTACCAGAGCAACTGCTTGTGGCGCTACACTTTTGAATGCTGCTTTGGCAATTCTACTGATGTTGGTTTTTTTCCTTTAAGTTGGACCAGTTCCCTCAGTTCCCTGACCTATTTCTCAGCATGGCCAAGCAAAAAGTTGTACTGGCACAACAGAGGGAGAAATGCACCGCAACTGGTACTGCTTCTGGTCCTCAGGTGTTCTGAATACAGCTTCTCAGATGGCAGAAATCTTAGCCAAGAGTGTGACTCCCTGGATTATGTATTTATGTTTAAGTTTCAAAACTGCAATATACATTAACAGTTTGTTAACAATGTGTTTGCTCATTATAATAAGTGCTAGATGCTACTGAGATGGGATTTGTTCATGAATGTTTTAGGAACATTGACAGAAGGGTTTGATTTGGATGTCTGAGGGATAGACATGGGTAGGGGGACGATTTTTACTAGTGTATCACTTTCTTCAGCAATTATTTCTCAGGAACCCAGTGGTCAAATGACCAGAAACTTGTAGCATGAACTCTGCCTCAAGGTTCTAGTGATTCAAGAGCAGTTTCAGTGTGAGAGAACATAAAACATCTCCTTCTCTTCAGGAGCATTGGCTGTTTAAATAAAGAACTTCTTTCAGTCTTACATACAACAGTAGCTCATGAAGGTGTAATATGTAGGACCTTTGCGTGTGTCTGAGCCACATGTACTCGGAGTGCAAAAATGACACTGATTTGGGGAAATAGTTCAAATAATGCCTGCACATTTGGGATCTCTAAGGTTGAGGGTAGAAAGTGTGAAGGCTAAGGTCCAAATTCCCAGTGAGACACACACATACAGATCATGATATTCATAAGTTCAGTCTTACTTGACAGAAGATAAAATACAGGAACTTGAATATACAAGCATACATGTTTTGTTGTAGTGTTCATTAAAAATAGTTGCTAGTGAAATAGGATTTCTAGTACAAACAAAGAATCATGTCTTTAGTCAGTCCTTTGTTAAACTTAGCAACTCTCAATTTGGTCAAACAGAGGCTGTATCCCCAGACATTCCTCTGACAAAGAGGTCCTCCAGGATCTGGAAGACTATTCAGTTACAGGTTAAACTTTGAGGAAGGGTGAGTGACTGAAGATGGCAGTCTCTGAGAGCGTTAGGAAAAGAGAAAGAAATGGTGTGAAGAGAGCGTTTGTGAGAGAGATTCGTTTTCTTTCATTAGTAAAGTGAGAGTTACACCTGTCCTTAAGTTTTGTGGGCAGAGTCAGGGGAGCGGTAGGCGGCTGCTTCTGGGAGCAAAAGGGAGGCTCCAGAGAGCCATTGCTATGGAAATTCTACCCAGGACAGGATTGTCAAGAGCTAGCAGCTCTTCCTAGCTCTTTAGGTACTGGGAGTTGTCCACAGGAGGAGACTGTATTATCATGCCTGGAAGGAGAATTCTGTGATCATTCCTTCCCATCCCAAGCCGATCATAGGTATTGTGATCCCTGAGCAGGCACCACAGTGTCCAGTTGCTTCAGGAGCTTTTGAGATTGACTGCCAGTCAAGCCCATTTACTCTTCTTTATTGCTGACAGCTTCTGCCCGACTTGTCTTTAGGCCTTGCTGGGCAAACCTTATCCTTTCAACCCTTGCAGCTTCAGATCTGACCTTCTGCTTCAGCCAGCATGACCAAGTTGGTGGATTGCCTTGGGCGCAAGCTGAGAACTCTTTATGTTACAAGGGACTTTTTCACACTAATCACCTATTCTGCAGTGTCGTTTCCTTCAGCCTTTCTGAGCATCCAGAAAAAGGAGAGAGATGCTTTTCAGTGCAATGTTTTTTGGTTAATATCTGGGAATAAATTAGAGATTACTTAATTATACTGTGATTTTTTTAATTGTGATTGCAAGTTTTATGCTTTTTTCTCTTAGATTGGCGTCGTGATAGAGAAAAGAGAGATGATCATGATGAAGCGTGCAGCGTGAGAAGTGAGGGTGGCAGTGTTCGAGGATTCTCCAGAGGCAGAGGAAGAGGTAGAGGCAGAGGAAGAGGACGAGGCAGAGGAAACTCCAGAAGTATGCAAAGAAGTAGATGCTTAGCAAAAACTTTAAAACTATGTTTATGTCTCAAACAACATATCCTGTAACTTAATACAAGTAGCTTGAGTCTTTTTAAAATCAGATGCTGAAAACCAACAGTGAAATAGCAGTGTGTATCATGCCTTAAAATAATTGTGTGCTTGACTTAATATTTTTCGTCATCTTTCTTTTATATTCTCCTCTATTTTGAAGTGAACTTTGAATATTCAGTTGATTGTCAAGAATTGTATGGTGAAGGAACTGACCAAGTATTTCAACCTGAGCTTAATGCTAGTGTGATGTATTATTATGGTGATGGAACAGGAGTGCAGATGTATTCTGTGGATGAAGCACTTCTTAAAGAATATATAAAACATCAAATGTAAGTAGATTGTTTAATGTACAAATATTTTTAGAGATCTAGGCATATGAAACAGTGTTTAATTCTTATTATCCTTGTAAAGATGGAGATTAAGGCATTTCAGTTTAACTTTTTGATTTGACCATTACCAGTGTCAGTCTGAATGTATTCACTAGTGGGGTGGAAAATCCTGAGTGATGGGGAGGAATTTTAAGGAAGCTGTTCTGCATCTTGTGCTGTAGTCTGGCTCTAACTTGTATACCTGCTTTATTTATGGTACATAGCCCTCTTTTTATGTTGTCATGTAATTGAGATATGGATGTTTCTGAGCTTGTGCTTTTGAGTACTGTTGGTCTGTTTGCCTATAAAGCTCTTCTTGGGTGATGTAGCTAGACGTTTCCCTTATTTGCTCTCAGTTTCACATTGAGAAGTCTTGTTAGTTTTACGTTTTCAGTGTGTTTCACCTGAAACGTTTAAATGAGCAGTTTTGCAATGGTACTTGATTTTTCAATAATCTGAAATGTTTACTTTCTCGTGTACACCATTAGGCAATGAGAAACCATCTGGAAGACTGATTATCACCAGGAGACAAGTCAAAAAGGGCCTGGAAACCACTAGTTCATTTTAAAGAGACAGTTTCCACCACTGGCAGATATTTCATCTTCTGTACTTGCAACGGCATTTCTCTGCGATGCCTTTGTGGTGGTTTTTGATTGCCCTTGTATTCCATACAGCAACTTGCTTATTTTATTCTTGCTTCTTTTGTTACAGTTGACGCAAAAAGGAAGAAAAAAGCCTCTTTAAGGGCAGAAAGTATCTGGCATGTGGCTATCAACTTCAAAACTTCTATTGCAGTCTTTTTTGTTACTCTTGCTGCCAGGCCCCTATGAGACCTGACAGTGGACATGTACCCCCATGTCAGGATAATCGGCCTGCACTGTCCTCAGACAAGTGAGGGAGGAGCACAGACACTCCACTGTTGGCCAGATTTCTGGGCATGCAGTGTAGAATCCAGACCTTCTAAGGTAGGACATGACGATGTCCCCCTCTGCTGAGAAAAATGTCAGTTACGGCATTGGTCACATCTGACGCTGGTTATATTTGTATTTTATTTTAGCAACAGAAGTTTGGCAGGTGTCAATAGAAGACTTGGCATGGCTGGCTAACCAGAGCCATTGGTTGCTTGTCTCATATGAACTCCTAAGGCAGTTTGATTATGGAGTTTGCTTTCCATGAGAAAGAGGGAGATTCTTGAGCAGGTTTAGAACGTAACTTCGCTATTTTTATGCTCCTTCCAAAAAAATAAAAAAGTGTGTAATCTATTCACTTCTTTTGTCACATTAAAAAATGATGAGAAACAGACTTTATTCACCACTTACCTGCTATTAGCTTCTAATTGGGGATGGTTTTGTCTGTCTTTGATAATGTAGTTGTAAAATATTAAAATGATTATGCCAAAGAAGGTAGTATATACAGAGTAAAGCTACACAGAACCGCTAGTTCTCAGAGCTCCTTATGGAGTCCAAGATAAATCAGTATGTATTAAAGACGTGAGATTGGTTGGAATCCTAGTGAATTGGTGAATTTTAAAACAGTTTACCTGCTTAGTAGGGAAAAGTCTTAGAGACTGTGTTCAAGTGAGTTGATGTGTAATTACAGTAAGAAATACACTACTATCAAGCAGTTTATGCTTGTCCCAAGAACCAGCTTGGTGTACGGGAGAATAGTATTTGTATTACATACAAAAATATCTGTAACATTTTTAGTTACATTTTTAGTCAGCCTGAAAAGTTTCAGTGGTTAGCAACTTGGTCTGTAACATGCAGTAGAACATTATCTTAGAGTCCTCTTTAAAAAAGTTTTTAAAAGTTCAGCCATGCATCCAAGTCTGCATCAATTCAAGCATAAGCAAAGGGACTCTGAGGAAAATGAAAAAGAAGAGAAAAGCCAGAGGAGGGGGGTGTGTTTACGTTTGTCCCTCTACTTGGAGCAAACTTGTGCGTTGTCTTCATTTATCATTAATGGTCTTTCACATTCCTTTTTCTAGAGTGATGGACATCAAGTGAGGCAGTTTGAGTCAAGTTCAGTCATTGTCCATTTCTGCTTGTGGAATTTTTAACTAGGTGAATCGTTACAAGATTTTACCTTTACTGTATGACTGTAAAGGTAACATTAGTAAAATGTTGATATATGGCTTTTGTGCTTGCTTGTCTTCTAGACTGGGACGGGAAAAGAAACATAGCAGTTCAGAACAGTAAATAGGATATTCTTGAAAGAAATCTCTGTGCACAGTTGCTTCACTGATCAGTTACTTAGCTCTGAGTAGGAGCTTAATTCTCTGAAAGCCTTATGCTCTTCTCTGTTCCAATTTAATAGCCATGTTCTCATTTGTTGTATGTCTTGTTGTCCAACTTTGAGACTTTATACTCATTCTGTCTTGGAGCTGAGTGTTTCGTATAGAGAACTTTTGCTTTGAATTTCTTTAGCTACCAAAAATTAGAGAAAGAAATGGTATCAAGCTTCTCCTTGGGTCAATGATGGCATCAGAGTTCTCTCCTGTTAGTAACTTTGGCCTTGATCCCAACTTCAGTGGACACACTTAGCATTTTGTACTTTCTTGAAATTAGAATTAACTTTGTTTACATTTGCATGTGGCTTTTTTCTTTTCTCAGCATTTTAATGCTTCCTTGTTTTATTTTTGCACTACCTCTATTTTTGTGTCATAGAATTCTAATTGCTCTTCATTAAATATTTCACTACCTATGTTTTCCTGAACCTGACGAAGAGTAACGTTCCTTGGATGTAATATGCAAAATCATGGTATGATGTGTAAACTCCGTGGAAGGCCTAGATTTTAGTCATCGTGATTAAATTGGGGGTTTTTTTCCATTCTTTTTCATAGGATGTTTTCTCATTCTCTTGCTTTGTGTGACAGATCGTGATTTGAATTCCTTACTTTTTCACTTCACTAAGTATAAAATGTAGACACCCTGATTATTTCATAGAGCAGCTTCATTGTTTAAGAAGATTTGTCTTTCTGCTGTTTCTTTGTCCCTCGTCTCTCTTGTTCTGTGGTGTTGTCAGATTCCTGAAATGGTCGTTATCCCTCTTCTCTTTATCCCCTAAACCTCTTCTTTTAGACCTTACCTTTCTTTGTGAACTGTTGTGCCTTTTGGTACAGTTTCATGACAAATACAACATTACTGTTTTTGTTTTCTCATCTTCCCACAAGCATGCTTGAAGTAATGATTCAGAGTACATATATTTGTGCCTCGACACTCAGATAGGATACTTAAACCTTCTAATGTACTGGAAACTGGGAAAAGAAAAGATACAGTTCAGGATGAAGGTGCACTGATACTGCTGTGTGGGAAATAACTTATGCCCTGACTGTAAGCAGTAGTTGTCCTTCATCTATATGGAGGCTAAGAGAATGTTGTTTCCTTCTGTTCATGTAAGTAATAAGGGAGGGGATGGGTGGAAGAAAAATTGAGCGTAGTTTTTCGTTATACAGGTCACGTGTTCAGATGTAACAAGGCTTTGATTTATACCCCTATGTACTGTACTGCATCATAAGCCTTTCTTAGCATGTCGAGCGTGCATGCTGTTCTGTAAGTCTTTCTTACAATGATACACCTGTTGAAAGAACACTTTTGTTGATGACAAAGTATGCTCTGTTTTTAATGGAAGACTGTAACAAGGAATCTCTTAAGTTGCGGTTTTAGGATTTTCTTTAACCTGTAATAGGCTTACATTTGTACATTTCTTTCTGCAGTGAGTATTACTTCAGCACAGAAAATTTGGAAAGAGACTTTTTTCTGAGGAGAAAGATGGACCAACAAGGATTTCTGCCGATTTCGTTGATTGCTAGCTTCCGTCGGATGCAAGCTCTGACTACAAATGCTGCACTCATTTTGGAGGTAAAATAATTCGGAAGTACGTATGTGGAAAGTTGCCTGGTTAATTTTGTACTGCTGTATACAGTCAGTGATATGAACTTAAGAAAGATATCTGTTTGCAGTCACAAGAATTTCGTAAAGAGGCTACAAATGGCAAAGTTTGAGGTTTTATTTCATTTTTGGATGGTGCTGGATATGCGAAGTCTGTAAAGTTATAATATGCTTGTCACACAGGCCCTAAAGGACAGCACAGAAGTTGAAACTGTGGATCAGAGGATAAGAAAAAGGGTTGATCCAGAAAAGTGGCCAATTCCAGGTCCTCCTCCGTGCAGTCTGCCACCGACTGACTTTTCTCAGCTCATCAATTGTCCAGAATTCATACCAGGCCAAATTTTTGGCGCTCATACTGGTAAAGAATTTTTTTTATAGAAACATAAGTTTAGGACTGTCTATCCAGCTTAGGAAGTTTGCCTCCTGGTATGGATTTCACAATAGATGTTGTACATTAGGTGATGGTTTATTCGGCTGATGTGCGTGTCAGCCTTGCAGTTGTGAAGTCACATGGCTGGCATGGCTGATGTGAAGTAGATAAAACACTGTCGCTTACCTGTTATGTCTGTGACCATTTTCCAGAGTATAGTGTGATGGACTACAGTCCTGTAGTAGTAGCAATAGTAATCTTATTAGTCATAAAATCTGCTTCATTTTGATAGCAGCTGAAAGTTAGCTCTTATTTGGTGCATCCTAGTTTTGGATGGGGATCTCATTTACTCTATTAATAGGGAGGTGACTTTGCTGACAACCCTTGGCAAGGAAATCTTTTACTAAAAATGGGAAGAATGAAGACTGAGTTAGGCACCCATCCATAGAGCTAGAGGATGCTGTGGAGAAAACAAGTCCTGAATGATGCTGCTCTTGTTTTCTGAATAATACGTAATTTCTCTCAGACTGTTAGAAACTTTCCACATAAATAAGTTGCTAGAATCGATCTTTTCCTAAAATGTTGAGTGAACTGTGAAAAGCTGTCTCCTAGAAATGATAAGAAATTCTGCTGATCAGTCTTACATTTAACCGCAGATGTAGAAAAATAGTAGCTGCCCTTAAAAAAAAAGCTAGTGAGAGAATTAAAAAAACCCCAACAAAACTAAACCAACCCACAACGGGAACTGAACTACTGTTTTCCACTGCTAGAGTCTGCACCAAGTTCTCCAAGAATGGGAAGCCTGCTGAGTCCAAAGGAAAACACTGAAACGAGTAATTTTCAGATAATGTATAAAGGATTGTCTACAAGTTTGCCTGATTTGGACTCTGAACCTTGGATAGAAGTGAAGAAGCGACATCGTGCATCCACGGTCAAACTAAAGGTAAAATCAGAACCCTTTAAGTTATGTTTAAATAAACAAGTGCAAAACACGGCAACTTTCAGATTATACTGTGAAACAAGATTTTTCATATATCAGCATATGTGGTGCTTGATAATGCAATATTTAGCGTGTGTACTTCTCACTCTACCAGACCTAGAATAACTTCAGTGCATTTAAAATCCTGATCCAAAGCTCACTAAAATGAAAAGGAAATACTGGGGCTTTTTTCTCCTGAGGGACAGTTGTACATGTTGCTTATTGAAAAACGTATTGTAATGTGCATTGAGAATTGTTCTAAAAGTTATGGCAGAATTATTTAGAGCAGTAATTCACTTAATAAACATCTGGAAGTGGCTTTATGGTTTCTAATTCCTGTACATTTGTTTATTGAAAACATTCTGTCGTGTTCTATTTGTCTCCCATTTGGATGGTCACTGTCCAATTCAAATATAAAACGCATCACCTTTTCCGACTTAGGAAAGTGTCCCTATACCTCATCAAACACCAGATCAACAACAGCCACCCCCACCTCCAGAGGAACAAGAACAAGAAGAACTTGATTTTTTGTTTGATGAAGAGATGGAACAAATTCAAGGTCGGAAGAATAAATTTACTGATTGGTCAGACAGCGATTCCGATTATGAAATTGATGATCAGGACATAAACAAGATTTTGATTGTAACACAAACACCACCGTATGTGAGAAAACATCCTGGAGGAGATCGTACTGGCAACCATGTATGCCGTGCAAAAATGACATCACAACTTGCGAAAGTTATCAATGATGGCTTATACTATTATGAACAGGATTTGTGGACGGAGCAGAGTGAAAATGACACTATGATGAAGGTAACTCTCATCATTTTTGACCTGAAAAACCATACCTGTCCAAACAGTTCCAGAATTAATTTCAGCCATCTGCTACGTAATTGTGAGATGCTACACTTTCTTGAAAGAAAAGCGACAGTAGTTGAATTTACAGGCCTGTTGAATTCTCTTTATTTTGATATTATTGTAAACAGTGGAGAGCAAACCCAGCAAGTTTTTGTCGTCGCAGATTTGATCAAAAACACTGAATATTTTTGAGAACTATTTTTAACATTTTGGAGATGGTTCAACTTTTCCAATGTTTTCTTGTTCTGTGAATAACTTGTTTCCTAACAGTCGCAAACCTCTACCAGAGGGGAAGTGGGCACATTTCTGAGATGAGATGTGAGAGGAAGGTAATACAGTCATCTTGAAGTAGTTTTATATTAAGTTTCTGTTTGCCTTGTAGCTCATTAGAATGATAGCTCTGTGAGCAAACGAAACTTGGGATTGCACATCCTGTTTTATTGTAGAAACCCTTTTCTTTCCTAGCCTGTATAAGGGCCTCTGTCTCTCAGGCTTTCAGAACTTTCAAGGAGATTGTCAGCTTTCTGATTTTTTAAATTTTTTTTTAATATACTAAGTAGCTGTAAAATTACAGATGATTTGAACTCCAGCACTGCATAGTCAGAGATCAACAAGGCACGATGCAGTCCTGTCACTTACTGCTCTTGGTTTATTAAGAAGCCCCCTCTTTTGTGCGAGTGAGCGCAGTGAGTGGCATGTCTGTAGGCAATCCCACTGTATTACTGGCAGATACTACGTGTACAGAAATAGAAAGTTACCTAAATACTAAGTGGTGAGGGGAAGGAGCTTTATCTGTGCACAAGCGCAAAGGTGGGTTGTGGGGCGGGGGGGAAGGGGGAAAGTAGCTTAAAAGACAAATGGAGCATGTGGGTACAAAAAAGGGCTGATAAAGATAGACATGAATGTTGAGAATAAGAGCAAGAAAGAACAGTAGAATTCAGAGTACAGAGTTTTTGTTACAAAGGAAATAGACCAAGAAAACGAAGAAACTGGAAAAGGACAGTGAGAAATAGCACACAGCATGACGAAGTATTTTCTTTTTTGTTGTTGCTACATTCTTGACAAAGTTTTAAATTTGCACAAAGCATGCACATACACACGTCCCACCCGACCTTCAGCTGAGTGGGGGCATGAGTGATTTGAGATGCTGCCACGCATCTTGGAAAATCCTGTCCTTTCACAGTTTAAACTACCAATTGGGAAGAAAAAAAAAAAAGGTGAACGCTTTATTTACAGATGTTGTCTTTTCTTTAGATGTAGCCTGAGAAATGGACCAGGGTCTCTTCCGCTCCAGTGAATTGCGAGGACCTTCCTTGGCATGCTTATTGCAGAAGGAGCATGGTTTTGGGCTCTGCAAGGGGCAGGATCTCAGTCATTTCTATTTCTTACTTGTCCGTGAAAATTTGCATGTAGATAGCCTCACCTGCCTCCACTCGCCCATTTTTTTGCGTGACTGTTCTTTTAGCTAGTGCAGCGTGAGCTGCGTTAGGTTGTATACAGTGTTCACAGCAACTTTTTTACAATGTGTGCTAGAGACTCCTTCCATCTTCCTTAGAAGAAATCTGTGCCGGCTGTGTGAGGGTAGTTGTGTGTCAGTACCAGCTTGCTGCTTTTCTCTTTTGTGAAATTCATCTGTTTCGCAGGATGATATCCATTATCGTGCTTTGTGTTTACAATTTGCTTTCTCTAACTCAGCAAGAGATTGAGAACTTCAAGAAGCTGAATCTCATTAGTAAGGAAGAATTTGATAATCTTGCACCAGAACCAACTGCTGATCCAACCCAAGACGTTCCTCCAGGACCTCCAGGGTTACGGATAGGTAAGTAATATGTATTTGTTTTTAGAATCTCTGTAATAAAGAACAATTTTTTTGGTGTTTTCACAGGCAGAAAGAGTTTAATGTTTTAATTTTGATTCATTCGGAAGTCTGAAGGGTTTTTTCTTTGCTAAGTTTTCAAATTGTCAGCTGTTCACCAGTAGCGTGGTTTCCATTGAATTAGAAGCAGCTGGTACTAATACTGATCAGGATATATATGAGCATCGTGTTCTGTTTTGTTGTCACCATATACCGACACCAGGTGCTTTTTATGTAACTTGGCATTTACAATGTGTGAAGTAATATCTAGTGATGCTGTGAAACACTTTCTAGAAACCAGTATTTTTATGGGAAACAGGGACAGGACGAAGTGATGTTAGATGAATTTTCTACTTGTATCATAACCTTACTGAGCAGTCACAATGTCCAGATCTATCTTTTGAGGTGTTTCTGATATAGCAGTATTATTAACATTTATCAGGATACGTGCTAATAGCATCTTTAAAGTAGCTGAAGAAAACCACCTCACTAAACCCACCACCTCACCAAAAAGCAGGAACATGGTTACACTTTCACCAATGTTTATTTTCCATTACTTTGCTAGTGTAGATACACAAGACCAAGCAGATATGAAAGAAGTGGGTTTAAATTTTCTAGCAAAGACACACTTGAAACATTATTTCATAGTTTTGAGCAGTTTCAACTGCTGCTACACCAAGTGCTTTTGTTAATTTGATTATCCTTTGGCGATGATGTAGTTCACTTGAAATGGAACAAGCCTTTAAGACTATATGCTAGGGGAGCTTAGGCTTTGAAACCCTAAGTCTCTTTTGAAAATGAATGTTTTCTCCTCCCTGCCTACAGATGTAGCAGAGGAGCTGCCTTGTAATTTTTTAAATATTGAAGTACCTCCAACAGCAGCAATAGCTCGATCACTGCCAACAGCCGTTCCAGATTCCCCCTATGTTCACCCTGGCTTCAACCCGCGAACACCTCGCACTCCAAGGCTACAGGATCCCAACAAAACACCTAGGTTCTACCCTGTAGTGAAAGAAGCACGATCCATTGACGTAAAGGTAAATGGAAAGATGTAATATTTTTTTAAAACCAGAGAAAGCCTACAAAACTCATGTCTGTGCATATCATGTAACAAGAATGAAAAGGCAAAAAATGAAATGCTTGTACTTTTTAATTATCTTCAAAATATTTATTGTATTCATTCTTCTTAATTTCTACAAAATAGTTTCCAAGTTTTCCCTGTAACATTTCTTAAAAGTCCTTGCTGAAAAAGCGTAATGTCTAAAGATTGTTAATTTGTTACAGGAGACTAATCTTTAGGTTATGAAACTGGAGTTTTGTGACTTTATAATGTGTCAGATAGAGTACAGAATAGAGAGAATGAGTGAAATCAAATGAGGGAAATAAATATTTTATTTACTTTCTTAGACTCCAAGAAAAAGAAAAACACGACACAGTACAAATCCTCCCTTAGAGTGCCATGTTGGTTGGGTGATGGATTCCAGAGACCACAGGCCAAGAACTTCCTCTGTGAGGTAATTTTTGGTTTTGTTGTTGAAGAAAATTTGTTTGCAATGTCATTGGTTCTCACTGCTAACGGAGAAACAGGCTGCAATAAAAGACAATTTATAAATGCAGTGGAAGCAAGAAAAGAGCAATCAAGAAAGACAAAAACATAGAACACAAGGCTAGCTGGAAGTAAGGTAGCTAGGCTATGTTCACAATGTTATTTGTTGATCCATGATATAGTGGCAGTAATATTACTTGAAGTGCAGATGTTCACTTCAGTGTTGTTCCCTTTAGGTGGTCATTTACAATCAGGCATTACAGTGATGTTTAATTGTCATCATCCAAAACTGCCTGTTTTATGACATGTCAGCACAGAATCTGATTTTCTTGAGGTGCACCCGAAAACAGATGTCTGGGACTCCAGGTGTGCATTGTAGTGGTTGTCAGGTGACTGTACTATTCTGACAGCTCTTGCCTAGGTCAGAATGGTTGAAAACTGCTTCTGCAGAAAAGCACGGTTTATAGGACAGAAGTAAGTCGTTTTGTTTTTTCTTCAGCAGTTCCAATGCTTCGCCTTCAGAAGGAGCTCCACTGGCAGGAAGTTACGAGTGTACCCCAAATTCGCTTCCAAAATTTCAGCATCCTTCCCATGAACTATTAAAGGAAAATGGCTTTACTCAACAGGTGTACCACAAATATCGTCGACGGTGTCTAATGGGTAAGCTGTTAAGTGCCCTTCCTAAAATTCTAGGTAGAACTTATCAGGTGTCATCTGACATCAGTTTCCTCCACACTGTTCCTCATCTTTAAATTTTTCTTGGGAAAGGAAGGCAAAACTTATTCAGTGCTTCTGGTTTATGACTCTGCTTTCCTTTTAACTTCACATTCCCTGACAAAAAAAATTACCCTCAAATTTAAACTTAAGTTACTGGAAGATCTTGTGTGTGTACTACTAATGGAAAAGCACTTGAAAATATTCTGCTGAAAAATTTTAAAGTAGCTTTTTTTCCCTCACCCTTTCTTTTTTCTTCTAGAGAGGAAACGGTTGGGAATTGGCCAGTCCCAAGAAATGAACACGCTTTTTCGTTTCTGGTCCTTTTTTCTGAGAGATCACTTTAACAAGAAAATGTACGAAGAATTCAAACAACTTGCTCTAGATGATGCAAAAGAACACTACAGGTATTCGCTTTTTCCTGGAAGCTAAAAATTATTGAGATCTTACCATACGTTTTGATGCCTGTGAAGTTTACGTGTATCTGAAGTGAATATTTTTAGTATTGGCTTTAGAATAGGAGACTCTATGAGTTACTGAAATAACAAAAATCTCTTTGTATATATTTGTGCTTTGAAGATAAATAGTGAAACATGCAGCATTTCCTGACTTGTAATCGGTCCTGAATTCTACAAAAACCCGTAACTTGTTGACCGTGACAAGTCAGCTCTACACTTACTACCACTCATAAGATTCTTCCTTCCATAGGTGAAGACATTTTTAACTTCATTCAACTTATTCAAACTGCTTCTTGCTTTATAAAAATACCAGAGAAATGACCACAAAGGAAGTTACCACTGCTCTTTTAGCTCATTGCTACTCTTCCCTTCCTTTCCCCGCATTCCTCCTGCCTCTGTTTCTCTTAGCCAAAGAGACGAGGTAGCCCGACGTTTTGGGTGCCAAGTGAGCAGGTGCTGGCTATGGAAATCCTGACGTTTGGATCTGTTGTCTGAGACTGCAGAGTGATAGTCCTTAGGGTGCAAAGGTGGCTTTAATAATACCTTGTGTCTCTGCTCTGAGCTTTCGTGATTCTCTGTGGTTATCTAAGGATACATTTGCCAGGAGACACTTTGGCAGGCTCTTCAGGGTACTAAGGTGGCAGCAGATGAGTGCAAAGCAGAGGGGGTTTCCCGCTACCCAGAAGTCCATGGCAGCTCTGGTGAGGGTGTGGAGCCAAAGCCAGAGTGTTACTAAACACTGAGCCAGACACCCTGGCGCTGGGCTGGGGCTGTGCGGGAGCCGAAAGAACAGACGCAGAGCCCTGCCCCACGCACCGGGTTCTGCACGTCCGGTGGGTTAGGCTGACCTTTGGGCTGACCCACTACAGTTGGTTGTGTGTTGAAACTGTTTGTGTATACAAACATACTGAAAACTTGAAAGCCTTTGTCTTCATTTTGTATGTGTGTGCAGTGTCTGGAGTTTGTCGTAAATTGAAACCGTGGGACAAACCTGATTTTCCTAAGTCAGTTTTGATTATCTGTGAAGATGTTTCAGAACAATAGGTTGATACAAATTGATGTGAAAAGGAAGTACTTTTGTGAGAGGGGTAGAATGAGACTATGTCATTTACTTAAATTCAAGGAAAGACTGAAAACTTGCATCCTTCTGAGGAATGAGGAGCGCATGTATAAGCTTTTCATATCTCTTTGTTCTGTTACAGGTACGGATTGGAATGCTTGTTTAGATTTTACAGCTATGGCCTAGAAAAGAAATTCAGGCAAGAAATATTCAAGGATTTCCAAGAAGAAACAACGAGAGACTATGAAGCTGGTAATTATCATAGGCCAGTCACTGCTCACACCAGGGTAACTTCAGTTGGGAGATAATCCTGGTTCCTTGGCACTGACTTGTTAACTAACCCAAGAGCAGCTTTTGTTCATGTTCCTTTTATCTTGCAGTTGTCTTAATTATTCACTGGTAACTATACGCTTAAGTTTTTAATGAAATCTGACCTTTGTAAATTGGTAAAATTATCTTTTTCCATTATTAGGTCAGCTATATGGACTGGAAAAATTTTGGGCTTATCTAAAATACTCTCAGCACAAGACTCCAGCCGTCGACCCCAAACTGCAAGAATACCTTAGTAAATTTAAGAGACTGGAGGACTTCAGAGTGGATGTAAGTTTTAATACCCATTTAAAGTAAATATTCGATGTCCAAATATTTTTACTGCCAGGTAAACTGAGAATAGTACTTCAGTTCACAAAATGGTAGCCTTACAAATCCTGTCAAAGACTAGAAAAAGCATGCTTTAAAAAATTAAATTCAAATGAAAAATGCAGTTTTATTCTAGAGGTTCTTTTTGGAACCAAAGTTTGGTGCTGAGATGTTGTGGTTGATCCACCACACATAAAAAGTGTTGATCCATGTTCATTGTGTAATGTAATAAATAGCAAAAAATAGCTTATTTGTCATCTGGTACGACTGATGACTTCTATACCATTTAAGAATTTGGCAAATGAATGAATGACCAGCTGGCATTTCTTAATGAACTGTGACAGGCATTGTCTTTGCTGAGACCTTATATGCCAAATTCAATGTATCCTTCCTGTAGAATGCTGAGTTCTTAAACTGCGTGATTCTGGAATGTAGCGCTGCCATGCTTTTCGTAACTGGGTTATGGGGCACTACGTTACCGTCATCCTCTGTAGTCCTCCATTTTCTAGGAGTTGTGGCAAACATTTGGGCAGTGACAGTTATATCATGCTGTAAGGCTGTTTGAAGTGCTTAACAAGTGACGCCCATGCACTTCTAAACAGCCAGGCAAGCTTTAGAATATCATCAGTGAGTGGTGAATAACGAAGATTACGAGGCCTAACTATGCTCTGTCTTTTTTGATCCTTTAAGCATATGAAAAGGCAAATACCTGGCCTTACAGAAAAAAACATCTAATGGGTTGCCAATGTTTATTTTCAGCCTCCTATGAGTGAAGAATCTGGCAGAAAAAGACCAGTGGCTGCAGGAGGTGAGGATTCAGGTCATTTCAGACATCAGTCTAATTCTTCTAAAACACTTCTTGCCGCTCGACCCGCGGCTCCCTGTCAGTCGCAGGCACTGGGAAACGTTACCAGTGGGAATGCCGTGCCAGTGTCCATAGGCCGTAACAGTGCTGCCACAAAATCTATAGAAAGCGATGTACCAGAAAAATAGACTTTAGACAAGCCTCCGCCCTTGAGAATCAACTTTTACATCACTCTTATTTTGGAGATCTTCAAGGTGAGCCAATCTAAACCGTGATTAAAAACGTATGGGAAGACAAAGGATTGGATTATCTTTCTCACAGGATTTAGTTCCAAAACACTTACCCTAGGAGAGTTGCTCTTGGTTTTGGGATCATCGGAAGGATCCTAGGGAAGATTCTTTGGCTTCAGTATTGCTTTCCTCAAGCTTTTGTTTACAAAGAACTGCATTCCTTGCATATGCAAAAAATACTTTGGGGATGCCTTACATTTCAGCTTGTATTTCTTAAAAAAGGTATGATATAGCCATGTTATTTACTGTGCTTTCTTTACCCAGATTTTCCCATTATTTGTATTTTACCAAAGCAAAAAGGATTGTTATATGTAGAATTTTAAATGTAAAGGAAGGATCTATGTGATTGGTTTGCTCTTGAATCTAACTATTAAAAAGTATGGTTTTGTGCAAAAGCACGCTGGAGAATGTGCAGCTATATATGAAACTGCATTTCTGGATTCTATTTAAAGACATAGTTTCTATTTTTTTCAAGGTCCCTATAGTTAGTATTTTATTAAGTATGGAGTTTGGACATAACTGGGATAGTTTTGCAGATATTTCCTTCAGTACCGGTTCTTAATAACTCAAGCAACAGAAGAATACAGGGGAAAATGGATCTGTTCATTTCATGGTGTCTTAAATGAACATGCAGTATCTACAGTTTGTGCAGGTTGTTAAAACAGCAACCATTCAAATTATTCTCGGCTTGAGAGGTGTCTTCATTTGAATTTGCTTATGATTATGAAGTGCTCTACCAGGAGAGGCATAATTTTTAATTTTTTTTCTCCATATTTCAAGTAATAAAAATGAGTTTGGAGGGAAACAAAGTATTCCTTGCAAATTTTATTTTTTGCTTTATTTTGCAATATCTGATTGAAGCTCTGCTTAAATTGTGCTAGCTAAGCCTAAATAATTTCAAATGGGTCTAAATACAATTTCACTGACTGTGAGTTACTCAAATACAAATCCATTTCTGTAGCTGAAAGATGGAGATGATTATATCCTGTAGTTTCTTATTAACTTCATTACTTTGTTTTTAAAGACTCCGAAAGAGCTGAGTGGGTAACTTGTCTCTTCCAAGGGCAGGTGAGAAGAATTTCAGCTTTTTATTAGTTAACTGCAGAAAAGCCTTCAGTTGACTTTTTAAAAGTTATGTCTAGCGCAGATGCCTTAAGCCATGGTGACTGCACAGCCGCATCTGGGGTTTTAAACTTGTACCAGCTCTCACAGGTTGTAACAAGTCCATTAATTTTTCACTCATTGTCTTGTGAATCTCAGTGAACCAGGGTATGAATATTTGCATTGTAAAGGAGTAGGTGTTAGCCGCGGCCTTCCCAACAGTTAACACAATTTCAATACAAAAGGCTCAATTTTGTGACTGGCCTGTTCTAATGAATTTAAGTGAACACATACCAATACTTTAAGTAATATCCTATAAATATGCTGAAGTGACACATCTTAATCCTGTGTGTGATCCATGCCTTTTGCTATCCAAGAAGATGATGCGAATGTAAATTTGGATTGAAATTGTATATAAAAGTCATAGATCTAAGATATTTCCTTTCACTTTTTCTTTGGAAAATGTGCAGATTAAGCTTTTAGTGTGTGTAATTTTGTGATATCTTGACAAATTTTATAAAAACAACAAACCCCCCCCACCTAATAGTGTTGTATATCAACTTTTTTCCCCCAAAGCGTGAAGAAAAATAACTGGAAAGAGTGTAAGGCTGTAGATTTGCATGTGAATTTCTGTTGTCTCTGGTGCACAAAGGTATCGGGGAAACCTTAAAAGGCTGAAGTGGTTCTTGGAGTGTGAGCCAACTTTCTTCAAGTTCAATATTGATTTATTTTTTTCACATGACTCGGTATTTGTCAAAGAAAAATATGGCAGGTGAATGATAAATATGGCTGAAAGCACAGTGAGTGAATACTTTACCCTCTGGCTGTCCTCTTGGCCTCTGGAGGGCTAGTTGCTTAGACAGGGTCCCTTTATTTTGGTGGAATAAAAATCTCACCGCAGTCTGTCCACAGCTCTGGCTACCTTTCAGGAATGCCCCCTTTCACTTCCCACGGGCTGGAATCTTCCCTCTCGCCCCTTGCAGACAGGTGGAAAAAACCCAATACTGACACTGCTGCTGTTCGCACACGGAGCTGAGAACAAACACACTGAATTGTAGAATAAACCCCAAAGACTTTGCTGGCTGTGCAGCTCGTTTCTCTGTACGGCTTAACGTGGTTAATCACCTCTCGGTGACTGGCATACTGGTTGCAGAGCCATGACATTGTCCTTGAACACCCATGTGTGCATCCAACATCCTTTCCTTCTAGGTCCATTTAAGGCAACCTTCAATGTGTCCTTAAGACCGCTTGCATTCTACAGTAGCCTATTACTAAACACGAAGCAAGTCTTAGACCTTTCCTTGTCTAAAAATTCTCCCATGTGCTTATCAGTTAGGCTTGTCTTCATTGTCTTTGTTGAGAAGTGACTGTACAAGCATTTCAAAACACTGCCCTGCCTGAACTCAGTAGGATTTTTCTGTTGTCATGCTCAAAATACTGGTGTCTAAAGGCTTTTTGAAAGGGAAGGAGGGGAAGACTCAAGCTGGCTCTTGTTCCCGATGGAGACCAGAAAATAGGTTTTCCTGTAAGGAGCAGCAGTAGCCTGTCTGCATGACTGATGCTCCCCCAATTAAACAGTTTGGGTTTCTTCGGGGCGGGGGGAGGCAATGAATGAGGTTCCCTTTGCAACTTACACTTCCACAAACTCCACTCCAAAAACGCAGCAAACAGACCAACCCCAAAACCTAATGGGCTTTAACTTGTCAGAGGTATTATTGTTGTACAAGAGTACAACCTAAATGGCAACATTATAGCATTCTAAAGAAATTTAATCATCTCTGTTACCAGTTTTAAGGTAGTGCCTTGGTTAGTACCTTTAAAGCTGGTTAGTTGGGGTTTCTTTCTAGTAAAAAAAATAATAAAAAATCATGCCTTCAAGTATGTACAAGCAAAGGAGAGCGATTTCACTCCTGTGAAATGGGTGGCCACAGTCAGTCAAGAAAGAGGGAGTTTTTATACAAACAGTAATTGAATGCTTGTGGTCAAGCGCCAATCCAGACTTGCCTCCGGGACTTCACACCTCCAAAAGGCTTTCTTTTTAGAGTCTTACAGAGTGTTACCTAGAAAACGTGACAGGTTGGTAAAACACCATCATCACACAAAAACCCACAAAACACCCAACTACACTTTGTAACCAGAATGGAGACAATTCAATTTGTTCATGAATTTTGCAGGAAGGTTGCAGCGCGAGACTAGACCTCTGTGAAACACGTGAAAGTTTCTGCCTTCTGGTACAGGAAGAAATACACAAAACCACAAGAATCCCCCCAGAAAAGGGCAGGGAACACTTTGGGTTTGTTTGGGGTTTCTTTGTTCAGTGGTTGTTTTTAAGTTTTCAGGTAAACAACCCTTCACCTGCCTTTGAACCACCCTTGGCACATGTGTTCTATCCAAAGCAAGCTTAAAACCCAATCTGTAACCACCTGCTAGTAAACATTCGCCTTTAACCATAAATTAGAAGTCAGTGGAAGGACTTGCCAGTAACATTCATACTTAATTATTTATTTCGCTTTCATATTTAAGCAAGCCTTCAAGGCCAGATTTACATTATTACTAGTGTTAAGTAGGAAAAGGAGTAAATAGCCAAATTTACAGCTGCAATTGCACCATTCCTTTCATGCCTGAAATAGCAGTTGGGCAACAGCGCTGGCAGGGTCCTTCCGCACAGCCTGCAATGTGCAAACGGGAAAGAATACCGGCTGCAGGAAGGGACTCTTAACACCACAGGACCTCATCACAAACACACTCCTAGCTGAATAACTGAACTGCAGCACTTAGCTGCTCCATTAGACAGCAAGTTACACTCCATCTATAGGCGTACACCACAGATACAGGGTAGAATTATATATCATATAGGTATATAGGATAGAAAATTTAAACCTTAGCCAAGGAAAAGTAGATCTAGCGCAATAAAAAGACAGAAACAAGTCCAAGCATGTGGAAGGGTAATTCTGTAGTCCTCAGTGGAAATTCAGGATGTTCAGATTAAGTAACAACATGGTGGTACCTTTTTTTTTAAATAAGGTTTAAAAATAGATTTCCTGCCATAATAAAGCATTTTTTTTGTGAAGCGCTGTACAAATGAGGCAGAAGTGTCAAAACAAATGACTACTCAAACTAGTTCAACACTAAGTCTAGCCTAGGAAAACAAGTCACGTACTAAACTGGAAATGTATTTTGTTTCTGAAGATGATGGGAAATACTCCCTTCAAGTCCCTTATGTTGCTTAAACAAAATTTAACACATTGTCACTATCAACCTGCCTGTCATTTTAGTTAATAGTGAATTTTGACCGAGTGATTGACACAAATGTTACAAGGATGAGTGTCTCCATAAAATTATTATATTAACTGTACTGAAGTTTTGATGGATCTGATGTTATTCTAAGCTATTCTTTGTATGTGTCAGCTTTTTATAAAAATGAAAGCTACAGCATGCTTTAAAGCACTTTTTTTTTTTTAGGCTGTCAGTTTTGAATCACTAGTGACTGTACGTAGGATGAATGAGGCTCATTTAGATCCACGAGACATCAAAATACAGGATTAAGCCCATGCAACATAAGAAACTGTCATCCTATGGCAGCAGTGTCCTTCACAGCTACCCATAAGCTGGTTCAAAGCAAAAATCACCCTTTACCCATCTTTGATCACTTCGCTGTTCAGCTAGTTCTAAGTCATAAAAGTAAAAATTTGAGCATTGTTCTTTTAAAATAATTTTAAAACCCCCAAAACTTCATATAACTTCAGTCTGATTAAGCTTCACTGCATTTCTTACAGTAAGGGAAAGGAAAAGGCTGCGCTTGGATTAGGATGTTTCTACATAAGACAGAGAGAAGCATGACAAACAGCTCATGCTACAGCTGTGCCAGATGTAGCACGAGAAACAGCTGTAATGAGCAAAGAGGAGAGAAACTCACAGCAAGACCCTCCAGCCGTGCTTCGTACAGTAGAAGCTGTAACCCGTACTACATGTATTTTTATGTGGAAGCCTGGGGAAAAAAATATTTATCTGGTTGTCCTGTCTGATAGTTGGGTAAGCTGCCTTTGCCTGCTCCACAGCTACAGACGTCTTGGGGCCATGACGAGGTGCAAGAGCTGGTGTAAAAGCTACAGGTGGAAGGCATACTGTCAACAAAGTGTAATGTAAAACCTTTTATAGAGAGATTTAGTTAAAAACATATAAAAAAAAAAACCTCCCTGGTGAAGCATCCAGATAAAGAACTGGTGCTTAAGTACTCCTGGCTGCTGTCCTATGCAAGAAAGCTGTTCTTCATCCCCGGGTAGCTTCCATCGTTCCATCTAAACCACATATTTTTGTGGTTAGTTACACTAGCGTGCCCAGCACTTCTACAGCGTTAGATGATTAGCAGACACTTACTGCAGTACAAACCGACATCTGGACGCTGCGCCAATGCTCAGCTTATAAGGATGTGAGCTAAGCAGAAACCAGTGCCTCGCTGAGCTGCCGCCACACACCTGACAGGGCTGTTCCGCCTGTAACCTGACTCCCGTGGAGAAACGGCTCCAGATCCGTTACCTCTTCTGCAGTGATATCACTGTTCTATTCCAAGCTTGGCATACGCAAGCAAGAGCCGTCCGCCTGCCTTCTAGGACACGTGACTGACTTACGCATGATTCAAGGGAGGATTTTTGTTTATTTGTTTCATTTACACCAATACAAATCTCTTTCAGTCAAATCGTAATAAAAAGAAAGTAGCGCCTGGAATTTCACAGTTTGCAGTTCAACAGGATGCAGATACAGAAATCTGCTACTGGAGACTTATCACAGGTGGAATCTGCAGAGGTGCAGCTGTAAGCCATAAAGCTGCAAGTCATGAACTTAATAGCGTCACCCTTATGAATTTAGCAGAACAGCCAGTGGAATTTCTACAAGCTGTTCAGTGATCCCCATGTATACATCTCCAGCATTCTTGCCCAGCCAGTGCCACGAGACATACTCCTTTTACTGTACATTACACACAACTTCCTAAAGTGCTTCTCCTTTATTTATGTCACTTGTCTTCTTCTTCCACTATAAATGCATTGGCAGAGGTTCATTCTCTTAAATAAAGCTTACCTGAGTAAGTCTTCACGATTCTTCAAAAGCTGGGACTTGAACAGAAAAGTAACACCGCAGGAGGACAAGGAACGGCAGTAATAGCAGTGGATGGTTCATATCCAAGACTTCTTCCCCTTACTTTGTATTCCATCACATTCCAGCTCTGCTTAACAGCTTCTACATAAAGTCTGACAGCACATTTGGTATTGTACATGCTTTATTAAAATGGTACTCGTATTTACAATATCTGCAGAAACAATCCCTCCCAAGTCTTGCATTCAGACAGACACACACACATACACACGCGCGCACGCCCCTTCACTCTACAGGGGTGTGAAGGCTACGCTCCCAAAAGTTAGGCAGCTTCTGGAAGAGGAGGAAGGGTGACTCTTTTGTGTGTTTGTAATTACTTAAAAAGAAGCATGGGAGTATGCATTTGGCCATCACAATGCTAATTTAAGTATATGTAGTATTAACATATGGCAGTAACACTGAGTATTCCTCTTTTACATTCTATACACAGAATGACATCAAGGTTTTCCGGTCAACAGAACATTCTAACTTCAGTCTCAATGCTGCTTGTAGTGACTATGGAACCGCAATTTTGGGGCTGTCCCTTAAAACAATTCAAGTCTATGTAAGTGAAATAAGGCACAATTAATATTTGATTTGATTTAGAGGATGGGAAAAGGGGGGAGAGGCAGGTTTCAGATAATAGTTGTTGCGGGGGAAGCAGTTTTACCCAATCCTTTTGAGAAAAGGATGAATTTTACCCCCATCCTAATCTACATGGACTTCTCTTAGAGAACTGAAGTATTCGGCCAGGGCTGCTAACGCCCACATATAAAACAAAATTGGAAATTCACATTTCAACACCAGTTTCAGTAGTCTAACCTACTGATACGTATGTACATGAGTACGTCTTTAATGCTGAAGGAGAAGACACATACGAAACAAGATTCAAACCTTCCACTGAGCTTGAAGACTCACGTCTTTTAGAGAGCTTGGAATATATACTACTTGAAGGCTTCAACTTACTGATAAAAGGGAATAGCGTTTTTGCCTTTAAATCCCTGGCCCCTCTTCACTAACGAAGCCTAACCAGACATTACAAATAAACTGCAACAAAAAGTTTGGCAGCACAAATAATGTTTAGTATTCAAATCTTCATTTGTGAGTATATTATTTTCCTTGTACAAAACCTGTTGAATGTTTTTCGCAGCAGATGAACTGTACCCAAAGATGCAGGACATTCTGTGATGGGGAATAAGAGGTTGCAGTTCCGAAGGCCCCTGGACTTTGGTTGTTTACAAAGTTCATTCCTGTTTAGTGTGATCCTTGGTGTCTTCCTCATCTGTGTATTCTGATGGTTCTTCCCCTGGTTTTAGGAGTCTACCTACGTAGTCATATTTTTCTGAAAAAGATTTATGATTCCGTTACAATCAAATACAGCTGCATTTGCTAGTCAGCCTGCACTGCTGCAAATTCACGTCTTCGCCTGCACACTAAGGTTCTCAACCTGAATCACAGAAAATGGTGGCAATGTATCAGCAAGCTCAGCCTCCTCAAACAATCTTACTATCATTGCTGCTGCTCACTACTTTTTCTACTCCGAGTAGCTTTGTTTCAATTCTCCCACAGCTAATCAGGCACGTTTTACCACACAATGACTGAAAACGCTGCTATTAAAGCCAGCACAAATTCCCTCAGCCTGTTTTGATTTCAATTAATGTGAAAAATGGCTCCCCCTCCCTCCAGAGGCATACTGGAGAAATTATTTCAAGACAAACTTGTTCAGCCCCCCGTGCCGAAACAACTCGTAGTCCTCATCATATTCCGTGGCATCCAAAGCCAACAACCTGCAAGCAGGAATTCCATCAGCTTAGCTACACTGAAATTCGAGAGTGAAATTCTGCGCTGAAAAGCTGAGAACAGCTTTCCTGTATGAAACTAAAAGGCTGAAAAAGCTGTAGTGGGACATAGTGGAATCCTCTCTATGGAAGAAAGGCCTGGAATCCCTGGTCTTTTCCTAAGACAGTTACATTGCATGATTAATGTTACTGTCAACATCTCTTTAAAAGCTGCCCCAAGCCCAAATCAGTCATTTTTATTAAAAGCATTTCCTTAAGCTAAACATGTGCTGCTAATTTGAGAATTTACCTTTAAATTGCATCTCCCACTCTCTTACACTTTCCATCTGTACAGCATTTAAGTCCGATAGGTCATCGTATTCATCTCTGAGTGCATCTTTATCTAGACAGAAAGTCGCTAGTCCCCTGGAGGCATCTCTGCCAGCAAATATTCCATATGGACCCTCTGAAAACAAAAAGACAAAACTGATACCTTCAAGTCTTTGTTTATGGTGACCACTCTCAGTTCTTTACATAGTCTGCCAAAGCCATACATTAAACTTTTGCAGTGATGGGAACAGCAGGGGTTCCAATGCCATGGCCGCGCGGCCTTCAACAGCACTGCAATTCAATCTTAAGTATCGCTAGGAGATAAAGTCGGCTGAGAGAAGCAGAACCAGGAAAACAGCTTTGAAGGGATATCTGGAAAAAGCCCTGGTATTTGATGCAAGTCAGTTGAGGTAAGTTCCAAAGGGGCTGGAAGCTGGAATTCAAAAGAAAGGCACTTTTGTTAAGCAAAACATAGAATATTTACAAGTTAGGCATGAACAGAAGCAAATTGTATAGACATGTTAATTAGAAATCCACTGATTTTTATCGATAAATAGAACTTAAGAGTGCTAATTAATAATCCCACTTCACTCACAGAACCACCCCAGCTTTCTACGTATTTGACAGGCAGTGCATCTTTTGACACATTTCTTACTTCTGCGGAAATAACCTCATTTATTTTGGGCAGCAGATCACTCATACACATTATGTACTGCCCTGTGTTGTTCTTGAAAACTGCACAAATCTTCATGCTAAGAACATAAAGCAACTGCTTCCTTTGTGCTTTTTGACTGATGCAAAGCAGCACAAATATGCTAGTAAAATTTTCAGCAATGACTGTTAAATAAATATTATTACAAAGAGAACTGGATGATTTGCAAACCAACAACTTTCAGGATGAGGCTGGTAACTGGCTTTCCTAACTTTTAATTAACCTAGAGAACTTCAAGCATATTGTTATCTTAGATTTTCTTGACCCAGAACCAAATACATTAAATTCAGCTCAATTAAAAAAAAAAAAGAAACCAAAACAAAAAAACGCACTTTGAAATTTTCTGCACCAACTGCAGCAGCCAAGCAACAGGGAAATGCCCAGGGCATTATAAAGAGTGGTCACCACTTGAAGGTAAACAAGCCAGAACCCTTCTCTGGCTTACCTCTCACAACAGTGGCCATCAGCCTGAAGAAAAGGCAGCACTCACGGGCAAGAATGAACACAAGCAAGCGACAACACACTGTCTTTAACCCCCTCTACTGCCTGCTGTAGCACCTCAGACCTCTTCTGCACCAGGACGAGCCACAGGAAATCACTCAGAAAGGCCGGACTCCTCCCGGGCCACTTGCTCCATCACCGCACCTATCTGGTCTTGCTGGGCATTGACTTCAGGGTGGAGACAGAGGCTGAACACAGCAGAAAGAACTCCTGAGGCAGGGAACCCGAGTACCATATGGATTAGAAGAAACTACGTTCTCACCAAAGCTGGTGTCGTCTCTCCACCCCAGAGCGCCTGGCTTTGCAAGTTGCTTACAGTCAAACCTGAGAACAGAAGGGTGTTTTGTGTGCCAAAGACAACTCCCTTCTCTCTGGAAATAAACCAACCGATTTAAAAGCAAAATTTCACAAGAAGTATGCATCAGAGAAAGAACTATCAACTGGAGCTTGCACTACACAAATGTGGCCGGAGGAGACAACTGTAATGATTAACAGCATCTCTACGCTTGTCTTTTCAGACATTTAGCTCCAGGAACAGCATTCACAATAACTACCTCTGGGATCAGGGCCTCCATTTATGCTACTTAAGAGAAACAAAGTCAAGAGGGTTTGTGAACTTTATCTTTCCTGTTTGCATCCCGAATTAGGTATTTATTTGAAGAAAAGGATTCAGGGGCTGAAATCAATCCAAGATATTTCATCTATGCATTTTGCGTGCTTGGTCACTTCCCATAAAACAGGGTAAGAGGTAGTGATGGCCATCGTTCGCAGTGCAACATGGAGCTTCCCCAAAGAAGCAGCCTTGCTTCATCCCAAAATAGCTATCATTCAAGTGATCTAGTTTTTGATGTTCTGAATGAAAAACACAGGAGCTATAAACAGCTCTTAAAAAGACCATACAAAATCAGTAAATCCTTAGGAGTAATTATAAATTGCTACTTAACCACCAACAGTATTTTGTCCACACTTTTTCCTTTCCACGAATTGTTTAAAACAAATGTTTCCCTAAGCCCTACCAGCTATTTGTGTATAACGTGTTTTCAATATTCTGGCTAACAAGAGTTAGAGATGCACACTGTTCCCCTGCCCTACGCTGCATTTAGTGGTTTGTGGAGTTTTATAGCACCTGTTGAGATGCCACCTTTTGGTCCAACAGCTTGACTGCAATTATTTCTATTAAAAAGAGAACTACATTATAGTGCGTATATATATATATACAGTATCAAGCCCTGAACACCCTTACATCTCAATAATATACTTAGTTGAAAGCATGAATGCTTTTAGAATGTATCAGTCTGCATTAAGATTAATAGATGCAAGATTTCTGCAAATATATTGTAATGTCAGATGCTATTATACAAATATTTTCTTTTCTAAAATTGAATTTAAATGTTAACACATTCCAGCATGTTTACTACTGAAGTATTCAGGAGTCACAGAGAAACCGTCAAGCCAGATCCAAGCACTCAACAGAATGCTAACTAGTAAAAATGAGCCTTTGGACTGGGTAGGCAGCATCTCAAATTCCAGCTCTGCAAATGTAACTTAGAAACGTGTCCCATTCTTTAATTATTTACTAAAAGGCAAGTATTAAATTATGATTATTAAAAAAAAGTGCAAGCCTAGCTTTGCCTTAGTTGCAGGGCTGCTGAAGCAGAAGTTCAGAGATCTCAGTATGAGCAATCTACTTCAAGATTTAAAGCTTCCATTCAGATACTTTTACACAGAGATCAAGTACAGTATTTTACATTAACACAGAATATACAGGTCTAGGGTTTTGCTATAAGCCCTAGTCTATTATTCAGTTCTATATAAAAACTGGTGCAACAATCTTAAAAAGGTATTTTGCATATCAAATTTCGTTGTGCTTGGAGAAGCACCCAGGAAGGTGCCAGTGTAGAGAACCCTGGGGAGAAAAAACGCTTCAAGAACATGATTCTGAGGTAGAGACTTCAGTGCAATCCTAGAAGTACTCCCACAGAGTTCTTTCATGACCAGATGCAATTTACTCTCCGAGCCCTACTCATAGGTCTTTTCTTTCCTTTTGTCTGCCTACCTAATTAGACTGGCTCCTGCTCTAAATAATTGATTGCACCATGACACAATACATGTGCTGAAGAGATTGCAAAGAGAGATGCTGTTAGCATAGGTATGTACACCAAACTGATTTTTCAAGAGCCTATCACAAAATTTCAGTGGTTTTCTTTTGCTATACCCCCAAATCATCTATTTCATAGTCAAATATTTCTTTAAAAAATTCTCCTCCCACTCCTATTTGGCATCTCGCAACAACAGAAGGAAAGTCAGAGAAGTGTCAAAACCCATTAAAGCACGTCTGCTGCGTGTTACTTGGCTATATGTAGCTATGAGCCTTACATGAAGGAAAACTTTGTTCTTTGAAGAATGCTCTTCTTCCCATCATTGCTTTCACGTATTAAAACACTTTGTTTCAGAGCCTTTGTTTATTTTAACGCTGAGACCAAACAGCTATCAAGACTACATATTTGCCTACGTATCTACATTTATACCACCGCATTTATACACTGCCTTTTTCCCCCTGCATAAAGTCCTCATTTACCTCACGACTCTACCTTGTATGAAGTATGCCCTTCTCTAAGCTACCACACATGCAAAAGGTTGTTACCCACCACCTGCTACCACTCACATGAAGATCCTCACTTTTTTCAGAATCCACTTAAAAATCTGGCCACCTTGATGAATTTGACATCTTGTTCCAGCCTGACATTCATCTCTATTCACAAATGAACTGGGTAGCTTGAGAATCAGCAAAACTACAGTCTCTTCAGCCAGCAAAAATACCTTTCCAATTCCTGTACTCAGGATTTCTGCACCTCCTAGCCCTGTTTTGGTTCTCAAATTAAGATTTCATTTCTGTTTGCAAACACCCTAAAAAAAACAGCAAGCAAGGAAAAATAAATGTAACATTAAAGCACTATATTTAAAATTTTGAGATATGAAGCTGTCCAAGCTGAAGTTTTTTATCTGGAAGCATTGCTTCCAGTCACCTGGTCCAAAACATGCTAAACTGGCTCGTGGAATAGCACGTGTTTCAACTTTCAACTGGTTTGGGCAATAGGTCCGCCAGCAAAACATACGCTGGCGTTCAACTTTTGAGTAGACATTCTTGGTTTACCAAAAAGGCTATCTGGCTATTTCGGTTGCCTACTAGCTTTGCAGGACATCCCAGACTATCACTCCAAGACTGGTAACGAAGGTGACCTCTGTACACTGAACTTTGGATTGCTCCAACTGTCAGCACAGGGATAGCATTAGAGATAACCGCACCTGGACTTTATAGCTAATGAAGTGATTTGTAATCTAAGAATTGTATTTCTTCTCACAAGGCCCATACAAGTTCTCTGAAGAAGCTGCACAGGTTAACAAGATTCAGTTTTAAACCAGCTTTGGTTTCTTCAAGCAGTCAAAAAGCACTTCCAAGCAATCACCAAATGTGCAAAGCATACCAGACATTCTTTGCATCTATGGGTGCCATGCAGCCACCAAAAATAAAACCCAGTTTTGTTTGAAGCTTAGAAATTCATGGACAACATTTGTTAAACTGCAGATAAGAATAAAGACTAATCTCTCCTTCAATGTAAGCTAAATGAACAAAGGGAGACAGACCATGACATTATTGACAGCTGCACTATTCTACCACGTTGTCTACCTTTTCCACTTCAAATCAAAGCAAAAGCTCCACTGTCTGTTTAAAATTTTCCATCTGAATCTTGACACGTGTTTGTTCAGTGTTGCATCTTTTATGAGGGAATGAAAAAGCTACAAATTAGACAAAGCCATTTTGAGATGCAGCTTGAAAGCAGAAGCTTTCTAATAACATTTAACACTGGGAATCAAGGTGACATAATTTTAACTTTACTGCTCCAGATTTACGTGAAAGGAAAGATGGGGGTCAATTTTAAGTTACAACTTGCATGGAAAGTAAGTGTTCTTAGGAGAGCTAAGCATGTAGTTAGAAGCCTACATGCTAAGATGGGAACTGCTTAGACAGAGGGGACTAAACCTGATTATTTAGGCACAAGATCAGAAAGCCTCACTCTTTCGCTTACTTCCTATTTAACTCTGTGAAAAAAAGTGCAAGAATCAATGACCCAATTTCAACTAAAGGGGCAGACAGCAAGCACTTGCTAGGAAAGCTTGTATGTAGTTCAGTAGCCCGGAGATTCCTGCAAGACAGCTCCATACTTGAGGAGGATCTAGAACCCACATCTCACATTAGTGAGAAGCGCTCTGGCCACTAGCTTATTTCATAATAAGGCAAGAAACACTGGCCAGGTTTTTGATTAACTAAAAGAAAGCTACACTGCTACGTACTGGATTTAACATCTATATGCCAATAACAATGATGCCACTATCACATACTAATATATCTTGCTTTGAGCATACCTGGTTGATCAGGCCCCTCAAACCTCAGGTGACTGGAACCTGAACAATTTAAATAGGAACTACAGATTTACGCAGACCTTTTATCAAACACACAGTTGTTCCAAGTTTTAAGGAATATATTCAAAAAAGGAAAAAAAGAAAAAAAAAAAAGAGCTGACAGACACACAATGCAGAGTAGACAGAGTGATGCATCTTCCTGCACAAAACCGCTTTACTGGCCCCTGCTCTCCATGAACATGGACTGAGGGCTTAGAACAACCCCTTCATCCTGGTGGCAAGGGCACTACTCCCCTTTAATGAGAGGTATGGAAACAATCTCTCGCCAACATGCAGGTATACCCCTTTTTAGTTTTACTACTTCTGGTAGGAACGTAGTTTCTTTATCCAGAAACACTGTTTCTTTGAAAAGCTGAGTCCTGGGGTGGGAGACACCTCCACTACACAGACACCAAAGAGCTGACAAACATCAAAACCACTGCGAAGACACACACACCTTACAGGAAGCACTTCTTTCCCCGTCTTATCCTCTGTACTTATCTGTAAACACTCAGCCTGTTGCGTTCTTAAAATAAGGCCACGCTTAGCAGAGTTCTCCAGACACAACATACATGATGTCCGTCCTGCAACACTGCACTCTAACCAACCCCATGTAAAGGACATACTGAAAAGCATTGGTGCCATCTTTTAAATTGAGACACAACGAAGTTTACAGCAGTCAATTCCAAAGGAAGCCTAACAGCATCAGAGTATTTTTATACAAATGATGGGAAAAAAATGACAGTTGTTTACTACAGATTTTTTTCGAAGTATTTAAGAACAGAAATCGCAGTTCTTAACTGGATTTGCAAAATGAAATAAAGGTAATTTTCCCCTTGTGAAAAATCAACTAAGATGGAAATTTTTGTGGAAGCTATGATGGAAATTGTTGTGGAAGGAACTACTACTACCTAATCTATTCCTTTTCAGCAAACTGTAATGCAGAAATCTTCATGACACTTTGAAAGACAGGAGTAGGATGAGAAATGAGTTAACAGTGACAATGTATTGCAGCAAAGGAAAAGTCAGGAAATTGATTTTTTTTAAATCATGAAACATTAAGAATCAAGAAGTGATGTGGAACAATTTTATACACTGGACTGCATATAATCTTGCTTTGTCATACTCAAAGCCATATATTTTTCATAACTGCACAAAGTATTTGATAAGTTAATCAAAACCTGTTTACAGCATTATCTTGGCGTTCCAATTCAAATGCTAAATACTAAGTTTTGCTAACATTAATTCTTTCTATGCCCTTCTATTGACTAATATACTGCCAAGAATCTTCATAAAAACAATCATGAAATTAAATGTTGCAATAAATGTAACAGTAAAAACTGTCTCTCATGATTAGGATATAAAACCAACACAGCACACACTAAAGGTATTAATCATTAGACTCTTCAGTCATGAGATGTGATTACAGATGGGGAAATGCCCCGAAACAGCTTCTTTGAAATTCTGGTTACATGATACTTTTAATAGTGAGCCACTAATTGTTTAGTTTATTTCTTTTATAGTTTGTGGGCGATAAAGGAAAAGGTAATTAATTAAAATTAATAACCAAGCAAAACATTCTAGGACACTTACTCATTTGGGCACAAACAGAAGTGGTATTTAATACAACTAAAAGTGAAGTGTTGAAACAAAGGGTATACTTGCAGGACAGAGGACTATCCCAGGAAGCAGCAATTTGGAAAAGAACTGGGCAAACAAAGTTTTAAACTAAGAGTTCAATGTAAGCAAAGTGATTTTTGGAGGCACAGACAGTTAAATGTGCGATATAACCTTTTCTTGCTCTTAGCTAAAATGCATTAGACATATCAAAGATTAATAGGGTACCAGTGAGACCAGTTGTGGAAGGCTTAAAGAATACAACATGAGAAAACCCAAAAAATTTGTAAAACATTTCGATTAAGCATTCGAGAAACCAAGTTGTCAATCATGGCTGTTCAAATGGATGACTCCAACAGTCCATCAATTTTAAAAAATATCTTAGCTGTATGTATGTAAAGGGCTCTTCAGTGAAACAGACCAAAGTGTAACAGGATTCAGTGGACAGAAACTTAAAAAACAGGAGAGCTTCTAACAACATCAGAAGGTTGGTGTGAATTTTGATGGAATCTCAGCTGCTGGACAAAAAATCTGGACTACGTGACAATTCTGTGCATTTTTAGCCTTCTGCCGTTACTATAAAAATAAGGAACCCATCTGCATCCAAACTATACTCAAGGAAAAAAAAAACAAAAAAAAACGAACAGACCTTAATTTCAAGACATGAGAAATCTTCTGAGACAGCCACATCATTCAGCATTAACCCAGCAGTCAAGACCTCAGCCAATGCTTTTTGCTGCCTTCAAAGCTGAAGCACTATTTCGCATCAGTACCTCAACAAAGTACTAAAGGCTCACAGTCTGAGCCTGCAATGTCAGCAAAGCCAGTGCCCTCAACTGTTTCTTCTCTTAAACAAAATTTCGCCATGGCTTTGTTGGTATGCTTAGCACTTCTCTTGCTATACTCCAGCTATGAGGCATCAAATTACCGAGAGAACTGCTGTGGATATCTCTCTCCTCTAAGTGAAGTCTTTCCAAAAAGGTCTCCAGCAGCTGCCAAAGACTTTTCCACCTAACTCTTCTCAGATCTTTTAAGGCCTGCAAACCACTTAGTAGCTTTTTTTCTTTTCAGTCACAAAACAGTTGCAAGAAAATACTCCCTGACATGCATCTGTACAGAGAAACCACAACAGCACAATTCAAAAATCAACACGTTTGGCAGAAGTCACACAGCTGATGATGCACAGGTTGAGCATCACTATCCTAATGTGCATGGTCCCAAGTAACAGAGATCTGACAGACAAACATGATGTCAGTTGTTATAAAAAGGCAATCTTTCACTACAGGAGGGGAAAAAAAAAAAAAAAAAAAAAAAAAAA
>Ga0065711_1027855_pt1 | contig 45493 bp, 19 predicted proteins | sample Hoacrofraction12_FD_59098 | JGI IMG/M metagenome (GOLD analysis project Ga0065711, IMG submission 59098) | Hoatzin crop microbial communities from Cojedes, Venezuela - Epithelial fraction 12 v2 (version 2) | ecosystem: Host-associated > Birds > Digestive system > Esophagus > Crop | place... | reverse complement strand
GAGAGTCCAGCGGAGGGCTACGAGGATGATGAGGGGACTGGAACATCTCTCCTACGAGGAGAGGCTGAGGGAGCTGGGCTTGTTCAGCCTGAAGAAGAGAAGGCTGCGAGGGGACCTTAAAAATGCTTATAAATATCTCGAGGATGGGGCCAGACTCTTTTCAGTGGTGCCCAGCAACAGGACAAGGGGCAATGGGCACAAACTGAAGCATAGGAAGTTCCATCTGAACATGAGGAAGAACCTCTTCCCTCTGAGGGTGACGGAGCACTGGAACAGGCTGTCCAGGGAAGTTGTGGAGTCTCCTTCTCTGGAGATATTCAAAACCTGCTTAGAGGTGGTCCTGTGCAGCCTGCTGTAGGTGACCCTGCTTCGGCAGGAGGGTTGGACCGGATGACCCACAGAGGTCCCTTCCAACCTCGAACATTCTGTGATTCTGTGCCTCCCCGCGGCGGCGGCAGTGACTGGGAGGGCGCGGCAGGTGGCGCAGCCGCCGCCTCCCCGCTCCCCGCGGCCGCTCTGGCGCTCCTCGCCCCGGAAGCGCTCCGCTCTCGGCTGCGTTCGCTCGGCCGCGGCGCGCTGGGCCTCGGCCTGGCCCGGGCGGAGGGAGCGGCGGCGCGCTGTGGGGTTGCCATGGCGGCGCCGGCCTCCTCGGCCCCGCCGAAGAAGATCGTGGCGCCCACCGTGTCGCAGATCAACGCGGAGTACGTGACTCAGGTACGGGCGGCGGCGGGAGCGGCCCTCGGGGCCTGGGTGCCGTAACAGCCTTTGCGGTCCGTGGGTGCTGGGGAGAGGGGCCCGCGTCGTCGTGGGCAAGGAGCGGTGTAACGGCGGCCTTGCCTGCGGGCGGGCGTACGGCCCAGCGCTCCCGCGCCGGAGAGGTTCGCCAGAGCAGCGCCGCGATATAACTCGCCTTGGGTGTAAGGCGTGAAGGGCTGCTGGCGCTTAGTCGCAGCTGAGCGTTGTAAGTGGCTTTGTACAAGCTTGTTCGCTTCTGGCGCTGGAAATGCTGCTTTCCTTCCTCTTTTGCAGCATAAAGGAGGTCGAAGGGAGTTGGTCAGGAAGCCCTTGCCACCGGAGCTCAAGGGCTCTGGTGAAGGGGTGGCTGCAGCCGACAGCCTGAAAGTACCAGGCCTTCGCGCGTAGCCTCTAGCTCTTCGTGAAATTCCTCGGTGGGAGCGTAATCGCCTGCGAGCTGGGATTGGCAGTCCGTGAGAGATCATGGTGTATTTTTGAGGGATTTTGCTAGAAGTAACTGAAGGGGGAAAGAAAAGTTTATTATATAGCAAGTCTATGCAGCTGAAACTTTTACAGAGAATCGCGCCTCTATTGGAAAAGGTTTAGGCATAAAACCTTAAATGGTTGAAAAGCATTGCTGTTGGAAAACATAATTTTGTTACCTGTAGTTACTGTAAGCTGAAATTAAGCAAGGTACTAGTGAAATAAAGTTTGGGTGTGGGATATGTGACAGAGTTGTTGCATTGCTACAGCTGAAAATGTATGTATTTAACCTTTTTTTTTTATTTTTCCCCCATACAGTTAGCAAATAAATACTGGGCTCCACATGTGAAGAAGAAATTGTCTTTTGATTCAAAGGTAAATACTTCTACTGGAATTGTGTTGGGGTGTAAAAGAGTGAGGATCAACCTGTGTCTGATGTGCTAGCCTCCAGTGGTGCTTATTTTATAAAAAAGTATAGGAGACTGCTTGCAAGTTGCTTAACGCACTGTAATTATAAATTGCTTTGTATGTATTTATAGTTTATAAATGTAGGCACTGTTATGAAGGTGTGCTCTAGCAGTGATGCAGATATTACGGAACTGTATACTTCTTTCTAAAAGCTTCTTCTGGGAGTTTTGAGCAGCCAACTTCAGTGCTGTTCTGGTGGATATGTGTGTTTTGAACATTTAAAATTTGGTCTGATGCGTGTGGTTATGTGTTGGTTTTCTGTAGTGCAGGCTTCTTAAATATTAGGTTTCTTTCTCTTGTGGGTGTTTGGCTAAATCTCTTTCCAGTCTCGGTTTTCTTGCTCTCTTTGTAGTATTTGTGATAGTATTTGTCTGTGATTGTTAGAACTAGGATGTACATAAGCAGCTGAATTGCATCTCTCTGTCATGTGATGTCAAAGTGTGCCTGGTGCAGTAGATAGTTCAGATTCTTTCACTCCTGTTGGAAAAAACTGGGTAAAAGTATCTGGATTTGGTTAAATGTCACATAAAAGAAGCAGTGACAACAGGTGACCGAGTTGATGCAGACTGGACTCCAGAAGACTGTGCTTTGAATTCAGCAGTAAGCCAAAGATTAATAACAAAAAGGTTTGCATATCTGTTTGACTTTAAAAAAAAAAAAAAAAAATTCTGTGAGATGCAGGTTATTCCTTCGGACTGACTTGAATGAAGGTCCTATCTATTCTCTATCATAGTGTGCTTTCCCCTAAGCTGATTCGCTGTCTTTTTGAAAATGTGTGTCTGTGAAGCTTTTGGACTTTTCCGAGCCGAGACATAAATGTTGCTATATTTTTGATCAAATAGCAGTAAGCAGAGGGTCCCTTAATTCAGAGTAACTTTTGAGTGCATAAGATATCTCAAGGCATTATATACTTAATAAAATGTTTAAAAAAATTCTTAACTGTTTTTTAAAACTATTCTTTCCCATAGGTTATTGAAGACGTATATACAAAAGAAATTGTCAGGTCAAAGTAAGTACGCTAGTCACTTTCACTTACAGACAAGCATTCCAACCATATCTGTACTGAAGTGGTTTCTGATGTTTCATAGAATATTTTAAAGTGCATGAACATGGTGAGAGCAGATGAAAATGGCTTGAGTGCGTTTGACTCATTTAATCATTACATTATTTCAGAGTCTTAATGTGGCATAAAAAGTTCATGAGCTCATAAACCTTAAATGTGACGGCTGGACATAATACTGTTTGGTTCCTGCATCAGCAGGACACGACACTCTGTTGTGTTTTGTGTTATTTTTGATGCGATGGTTATAGAAGGCTGGTCCCTTCTTTGTCACTGAAGTATGTAAAGGAAAAAACAAATCGGTTGAGGAGGGTGCTACCTCTGGCTTTTTACTCTTTACTGAGTTAATGTTACCAGGTTTATAAAGAGTGAGCCTCATTTCAGTGACTTGTAGTGTTAGATGGGAGAGACAAAGAATTCGAGGTAAACTGCATTCTACAGCTGTCTGTACAGAAAAGAGTTGTAACTAGCTGTTTGTAGCTTTCAGGGGAAGTCAAAGTTCTAGAGGGAAATCTGTTTGTGATTGCTTTATGAAAGTAATCTAAGAATTGCCGTATGGAATCAGAGCAAGCTTCCATTTCCAGTGACTAAGAAGTAATATTGTGAACCAATAAAATATGTAGTCATAATTTTCCAGATGACACTCTCAGCTTCTAGCTGTTTACGTCTTCAAGGCTGTTTGAAACAGTATCTTCATATTTAAAAGACCTAGATGGATTTTATTTTTAATGTGAATTTGATTGCTTATTGAACCTGCATGAACTTCAGCTTCATAGTGTTACAGCAGTTGCTTCTGCATTCAAGTGGTTGCTCTTGCATGGAAATGGAGGCGGGGGACAGGGACAGAAATAATTCCTAGATGTTTCTACAGGTGTTGTTATATAACAAAAGAAAGGGGAAAATAGCTGCTTTCCATGCAGCTAGGAAGTGCTTGGAATACACTCTTTCCTGTGTTCATTGATTACTTCTTTTTTTTTTTTTTTTCTAGGTTTGCAATTAGAAAGATAATGCTGCTTGAATTCAGGTGAGCTAACTGGAACGAAATTTTAAGGTTTTTTTTTGTAGGAACCCGTAAAGATGAGAAGCAAATGCAGGGCAGTAAATCAGTTTGATGGTAGTATACTCATTTGTTCCTGGTTACCGAAGCCTTGAATTGGGTACCTAGGAAAATTAATTTGAGAAGGAAGTAATTTCATAAGCTGAAGTAACATACCAGAGCATCTTGTTTTATGATTCTGAATTTCCGGTGTAAGTGAAGCACCAAAGAAGAGAGTATGAATGAAATAGTGAGAAACTTGGGTGTGTAATTTGGAATGTGTCATCAGACCTCGAATCGGAACTCTGAAGTCAGAGGAAGATTCTGGATTAAGTCTCTTTCTGTGAGGGTAAAAATGAATTGTGCTGTAGCAGCATCACTAACATTTTCTTCACTTGAAAAGAAACGGATATCTTTTTAGAAGATTCTTACAGCCACTTCAGACTTTCCTGGAAGAACTTATAAAGCATGTCTAAAGTGATGTAACATAAATATTTGCAGTATTTGCATGTTTAGAAACACAATATGTAGTGTTCCGTTTGGCTCTGTTTTAGCTCTCAAATCTTAGGAGTGGGTAGATTCTGTATTTGAAAAGGCTGAAATATATACCACTAACCAGAAAAGTAGGACAAACTTCCCTCTGCTTCCCGCTTCCTTATTAGAAAAGGCAGAAGAGAAAATGTAAGCTATGATTTGGGGTTTGACGCTAACAGATGGCGTGCTGGTAGCATGACTTCTGGAATTTGTATGCCAGCAATACCGTGGAGTTAGAGGTTTTTATCGTTTCTGTGAACATTCTGAATGCTACCAGCCTGTGGTGTAACTTCAGTACTTTCTGGTCTATAGCCCCATCTACTGCCTTTTGTCCTGTAAGTCATTTTCTCTTTTATTCTCCCCACTTCCCTGTCAGTCTGTTAAACTCTCCTGTCTTCATACGCATGAGATTTTCCTGTCTTTCCTTGTTGCTCACATATGTTTATCCTCATTTGGGGACATAATAGTATTTTTAATAAAACATATTGAAGTTTATTGGAATTGTAGGTGCAATGAACTATGGAGTTCTGTGGATTTTGTGGGGTTTTTCCCCCACCTGATGGCAGATCCAAGCTGTTGTGAAGCAGTATGTACCTCATCTTGTGTATGCCTATGAAGTTATCTCAGCTCCATCTGAAGCTACGTGTTCTGGCTGAGCTCCCAGAAAGTGGAAGTCCCTGTCTGACCATTACTGAGCCTTTTGCTCCTGGTTACATACAAGTTCTCACTGCCTTTTTTCACCACCATCTCTAGTACTTGTCTTACCTGAAACTATTAAAGTAAGACATCAGAAAAGTAAGCTGTGGAAAAAGGTAAATGGGTAAACTGAAGTTGGCTCATGAGGGGCCAAATGAATGTTGGAGCAGGTAGTGAGAGGAAGGAATGGATGAACAGCTTGTTTAGGAGGAAACAAGACTTTCTACTTTGTGGTGGCAATTGCTGAAGTAGCACAAGGTGCAAGCACACTGTTGTGTATGATGGATTTAGGTATTGCCTCCTCAGGAGTCACTAACCTACATAGCTTCAAGAGGAAGTTAAAGGAGGGAGATGTTTGCTTGTCCAAATAGCCTCTCATCTCCAAGATCTAATTTTAAGAATTTCTTCCGTGAGAAATGTGCTGTATTAATGAAGAAGAAATGTTCATTGCTAGGATGCTGCTACTTTGCACTGTCCAGTAATTTTTTTTCATCTTCTTCAAAACATTTAGTCACTCCCCTAATATTCAATGCTTTTAGTCGCACTGTAATGTAATATTTTTATTGCCTTTATATGATTAGAAGCATAAAATCTCTATAGATGATCCTTAATTTTTAGAAGAAAGGCTATTTTGTATTGCAAATACTGTTGCACAGTAGAATTGCTGCATGTGACATTCTTTAGACAAGTGAAGTCTTTTTTTTTTTTTTTAATTCCTTTCCTCCTTTTGGAAAATCAACATGAATTTATTTTCAGAGTTTGTACTGAGCTGTGGCTACTTGTTACATTTGAAAACTCTCTGGTGAATGTGTCTTCCTGTTAAGAAACTAATCTGTCTCTTGTAGCACTTGGAGAGTCTTAAGTTTTCCTGCAGTGACCTAGATGAGAGGTAACTTCAGGAACTACTCACAAACTATAAAGATGTCTTTGAGGAGGAGGAAGAAAAAACCCCTGTGGATAACTGCTCTTTCGAATGATTGACAGATTATGTGGGTGGCAGCAACTAATGAAATATTCTTTGTCTCTTCACAGCCAGTACCTTGAAAATTACCTGTGGATGAATTATTCTCCAGAGGTGTCCAGTAAGGCATATTTAATGTCAATCTGCTGTATGGTGAATGAGAAGTTCAGAGAGAATGTCCCTGCGTGGGAGGTAACCAATTTCAATTACAAGTAGAATTGACTTTGATCTGCAAGTTGCAGCTTTTGTGGTATGCTCACTTATACTGACAGAAGGTAGCAAAGCTTGCAGTGTTGAAACTAAATGGTACCTCGGCTGGAACATCTCATTGTGTTTTAAAGTGTGTGTTCTTTTCGGAGAAGGCAATGGACGGGTGAAAAATCACTTGATTCCTTCTGGTGTGTGAGTCCTTTGTTCTGCTGTGTGATGTCTTTACATCATCATCAGCACTTGGTTTTTTGGCACTTGACAAAAGTCAGGCATTTGCAGAGGATTCTTCCTCTGATAGTGGAATTAGAAAGGGATTTTGTATCTGGATATAACAAGGTACCACTGGAAGTCTAACATATTATGCAATAGTTTCTTGCCTAAAACCTGTGAATATGGTTTTGTAGCTTTGTTGCATGAAATTTTATACTAAGATGATGGTTTGTTCTGCTTCTGTGTGTACTGGTTTTTGTAATAATAGGTTTAGAAATTATTTGGTGTTTCTGCAAACAGTCCAGTTCTTACAGGCTGTTTCAACAACATGAACCCAGCTAGAAATTTTATGCAAACATTATTTCAGAAGCACACTTACTCCTGTAGTGGTGCCGTTACTTCAGTGCTGGCAAAGTGCAAAGAATTAAAAGCTTTCTCATAGAATGTCTTTGCCTTTTTTTTTTTGTTCTAGCGTACGTACTAGATGCAAAATAACAGGTATATGTTACTTTCTAAGCAGCTTAGTTAATTTTTTTGTGTGGGACATAGCTGCACTTGTAAAGAGACCATTTTATCTCCGCAGTTGTTTGGTTTATCTTTTCGTGGCTTAGACAGCTGAATGGAAGGTGCACAATTGTAATTAATCACTGGTGGTTTTCGCCTACTCGCTTTTTGCAGATCACTAAATAGCTGCCATAGGTTTGGCCAAAACCTACCAATTCTCTTCTAACCTGTGTCATTTTACAGTAATTCTGTGCGATCACCAGTTGAACATTCCCACAAAACAATCCACTCCACTTATGCTTCTCATTGTTTGTCCTGTGCATCATCTGTGTTAGGCTACACAGAAGGCAGTAGTCCCAGTAAGAGCACTCCTATAGTGTAAGGATCCCTGGTCAATAGGATATCATTAGTCTGTTTTGTTTGTGCTGCCTGGTCAGAATAAATAAAAAAGGAAAAAATTAGTCCTTCATTTTATAGATTTAAATGCATTTAGAGAGCTTAAGTTCTGTTATGTGAATGAAGATTGAAATGATTTATATCAACCTGACTCAAAATTAACTTCCTCTTCTACTCCTAGACATTCAAAAAAAAGCCAGAACACTTTCCCTTCTTTTTCAAATGCATACTGGAAGCATCGCTGGTTGAAAATGACAGTGAATACTCTCTGCATGAACAGACAGTCCTGCTGCTTTTTGTTGATCACTGCTTCAATAGTTTGGTATGTTAAAAGTAACTGTAATACTTCTAGTGTGTTTGTGCTGTTCTGTGTTAATAGCAGTTTAGTTTGAGCAATTTCTTCTTATGAGACAGATGAAGCAAAATTCCAGTTTAAGGAAGAAAATGGTACTGGAGGGCATTTACCCCTCTTTTTGACTCTTGCTTTATCTCTCTCATCACATCTGCTTTTCTCTGATACAAGGTCATAGAAGAGACTTGATATTGGAGGATTGGCACTTACTGCAATTTAAAGGCATGTATTCAGACTTATATTTAAAATGGTGCTTAAAAAGTAGGTATTTATATTTGAAAAGGTGTGTTACGCTTAAGAACAGTTTACTTACTACTGTGCTCTTTTTATTGACTGGGAAATTGCACAAAGTTATTTCCATTAACTATTGAGAAAGAGGGTATTTTTCTCTCTTTTGAAACCAGGCTTAGATAGTATTTCTATCTGCACTTTTCCTGAGTTAGTTTTAAGAAAGCATTGGACCAAGTTCTGTGCTCAATCTATAGTAAAAACACAGTTATAGATCCTGAGTAGCAGGTGTCGAGAATAATTTACAATTATCTGTTGATAATGAAACTGTACTCAGTAACCTCTCTTGGTACTGGGCTTTTTCTTTTCTTACAATGCACACAGGATGTATTGGTCAAAATCAGGGTCTGCACAAGTAAAGAACAAGATTGTGTCTTGCAGACAAAACAGTTTGGAAAGGGTATTTGATTTTGGAATTAGGAACGACTGTGTGAGCCAGTAATCATCCTGAACCTTATGTGTATAGTTTATTGAGGTAGTATTTTTCTGTGGTGACCATGGTACAGTGGATCTTCATTTTAAAGGGGGGTTTGATAGTGACTGTATGGAATTCTGCTTGCAGAATTTGTTTCTTATATAACATGAGATATGGAAGCCAGTAAAAAAGTGCCTGTAAAAGCACACTGCTATTGGAAGCTGCCTTCTTTGTGAAATGCAGAACAGAGTAGTCACAGCAGTTTTTTAAGTAAGGAGCATTGAAGAAGTGAAGTTTCAGAATGCTGAGAATGGAGTCTTTGTCCATGAAGACGTATTTAATATGTTAATGGAATTTTTTTTAGTAGTTTAGGAAAGAAAGCAAGCTTTGTGGATCCATATCACAGGCAGAGTTGGAGAGAGAACATTCAAAACGAGCTGAAGTTACATGAATTATAGAGAAAATCAGTTACTTCAGATAATGGAAAGAGTGTAGATGAAGTGGGAGGAACCTGGTAAGTGAAGGGCTTCAGGATAGAAAGAATAGAGGAAAAATAATAGAGAAGGCGCAGTAAGAAAGCTCAGTTTGAGAACAAGAAGTGACTGAAGAAGAAATGTCGGTTCTCATCAGCCTGTATGCTAATAATACATGGATGGGGCCCCTGCTGAAGTATTAAGAACTGACAGAATTACTGAAAAGAACCTGAAAAGTCAGCAACAGTTTTAAGTGTTACTGGGTAGGGCTATTGTGCAGTTTCCTTTTAGGACATTGTGAAATCTAGTACAACAATGTATATATTTATGTCAGATGGTAATGTACATTGATGTATTTTGTAAGACAGCCACATCAGAAAACATAAGAATTTTTACAAAAACATTTTCTGTCTGTAACTTTCTAACAGGAGGTGGATTTGATCAGAGGTCAGGTGCAGCAGCTCATTTCCTTGCCGATGTGGATGGCTCTACAACCTGTAAGCGTAACACTGTAAACTGGCAAAGCAATCTTCTAGGCATTGTCCAAGTCCTGTAAAGTGAATTCTTGTGGAATGCCATTGTGGAAGTCTAATATTTAAAGCTGCTTGCGTTGCTATGGAATTATATTTTTGTGTGCTTGGTAAAATTCTTTCTTCTTTGTTAGAAATTTCCATGTAATTGTAATTACTAATTAATGACGCAATTTTTCATAAAACTAAGCTTTGTTGCTTATAGTGCTCTTCAAGCTATAATTTGTAGTCAAGGCCATGAGATCACAGGGACTGGGGAATGGAGCTGACGTCTAGCCATAACTGGACTCTCTCTAGCAGGATTACATTCTTGTTTTACAGTGGTACTTACCAAGATTATTCTGGGACAGCTACATATTTCAATTTCTTATATATTTTTTTCTTTTTTAAAAAGAAGACTGAACTGTATTTTTATCTCTCATGAAAACAAGGATTGTAGTGACTGAATAACATTTTAACATTTCAGAAACGACTGGAGCAGGAGCTGAAAAAGACACCAAAACTAAAAAAATTCTGGAATCTAATTAAGAAAAATGATGAGAAAATGGATGAGGAGACAAGAATGCAGTATGTTATGGGAGCCTTTTTTTCTGTTAAATCCAAAACCTTTAATGCATTCGTTTAGTTTCACCTAAAATAAATTGTTCCAATAAAAAAATGTTTTTTAAAAAAAACTGCGACAAATAAGTATTGGTCATATGTGGTCTCCTGGGAACTCTATTGTTTTCCAGTAGTCTTTATGCAAAATACTGTTACAGAACTTAGTATTTTATTTGATCAGTGAACTTGTGATACCAAATCTTAGAGCTATAGGATGAAAGCCATAAGAGAATATTTATGTAGTTACTCGCATTTTTTCATAACCTTCAGCAAATGTTTAGGTCTTAAGCAAATAGCTTATACAAGTATTTGAATAACTTTGTGTGTATCTCGCCAAAGTTAAATGTTCCAATACTTTTGTGTTGCAGTGTGCTAAAGTGTAGGTGGTGACATACTTCTCTTTGACTCAGTAGAAGCATGGGTTGTTCATACAGACTCTGCTGATCTGTCTGCCTGAGTGCAGAGAGAAAAGTTATCGTCTAAACAGTTTAGGTGTGTTTCAAAACCTGCAACCGTTATATAAATTTTAAAGCAGCTAACTTTGTATTAGTGAAAGATACAATGTACTTCTAGTCTGTATTTAAGGAATATGGGGGTTGGAATCAGATGATCTTTAAGGTCTCTTCCAACCCTTACCATTCTGTGATTCTATGAATATTAATGCTTTTGTCGTATGTCTGATTTTAGAGCATATCGGGAGAGAAGATTTCTTTCACAGCTTATTCAGAAATTCATTTCTGTGCTAAAATCAATACCTGTTTCAGGTAACTGTGTTTCTTATGTTAGTTCGTTATGTGGTAATCCGTCTTAAACTCTTTTCTCTTGCTGAAGCAGCTGCTCCTTAGGATACCTGCCTGAGGCTGGAGACCTTATCTGCATTGGGTTATACTGAAATCCTTGCCTGTCTGCATGGATTTCATGTCAAAATTAGTACTCAAGTCTGTATATGCTTTAAAAATGAAATAGCAGAAAGCTACCTTAAACCTCTTCTCCTGTTCGGTATGGACTTAATGAGAAAAAAAATATTTCTGGGTACTGATATTCTTTATTGTGTGCTTACAGCTTTCTTACAGCATTAAAGCATTTCATACATTCTTAGATGCCTTGTTAAACAGGTGGTGTAAATCATATCATAAGGCTCTATTCTGTCAGTAGTGCTGATTTATGGTAAGAACAAAAGGCTAAGTGAAGTGAAATTCTGTAAGATTTGACTGCGCTTGATTTACAAGTCATTGTGACAAGGAAAATTATATGCTTGCCTGATTTAGAAAGGAAAAGTGTTTGTACAGGAAGGTGTTAGCCTTTTGACAAAACAGGCTTATTGTGTTCCAAGTACAGCACAATCTGGGTGAAATCACTTCCCAGAGTTCTGCTTTTACTCTTCAACTCTGAGCAAGCTTCAGCCCTTAACTGACCTGTAAGGGGAAATTCTCTGTATTGTGGCTTCCTCAGAAAGGATACCAATCCCTTCTGTTTTCCTGATCATACAAGAATTGGTTTAATAAGATTTACATCAATGGTTCTTTGGAGGCTTTAGGAAATAGATATTCATTAAACTAGACTTAGTGCTGTGTTTTAGCATGATCCTAAAGGCTCCTTAGTAGTCACAGCTGACTACCTTTAAATATTGTCAAGGCCTTTTGTACACACCTTGATTACAGCGTTTAAATAGGTGTTTTTGAGTACTTGGAGTTAGAATTTTTTAATAAACTTAGCAGGCCATTGGTATCTTGTGGAAGTATGCATTTTTGTATGTCACATTGGTTATTTTTTTCAGGGTGGATAAAATCTCTCCTGAAACTCTGGTTGCCTTACTTATATGCAAAAATTTTCTGGTTTGCAATGAAAGAAAAGATTGTTTCAGGAAAAGAGAAGAATGTGCTAGTTAACATTTTATTCTTGTTAAAAGCCAGTACTGTTGTATTAGTAGCATTTGTTACATTTTAAAAGTATAGTTAAAATGCAGCTGTATTGTGGTATGGATCAATTGCAAAACGTGTATTTTTTTTTTTATGTCTAGGTCCTATTTCTATGGACAAAGTTCATTATTGTGAGAGATTCATTGAACTCATGCTAGACCTTGAGGTAAGATATTAAATTGTTTCAGCCCGTTTCCAGGTGTACTTCTCTAGGTTTTAAATGCGTAATGTTGTTATTAACAGCCTTACTGAAATAGCAGGTGGTTATGTCACAGTTATGCGTGTGGTTGCTTAATAGTAGTTTTCCAGCTGTAAATAGGAGCTTGTGGCAGTCCACCCACATTGGGAACTGACTAGTAATGTTTATCAACCAGATGAGCTGTTAAAGGAAGCTAGAATCCTAAATTGCTCAGTGAAGACTTTGTTCGCTGGACTAGTGGTAATAATTTGGCAATTGATGAAGATGTGTGATGCTTTAATCTGCTAGGAATAATCCAGGAGTATTCTTCCCAATGCATAATAGGTTGCTTAAAGGTCTCTTGTGTTGTAGGGTATAGTCGCAGAAAGTGTCAGTAGTTCTGAAATGCAAACTATTTCTATTTGACTAGAATTCATTGTGTAACAGTTCCGGTGGCCTAGGTTTGTTGCAAAATAATAGGGAGAGAAGTGAGATTTTGTGGAGTCTTTCAGCAGGTACTGAGAAAGTGGAACAGTTTTAAACTTCACTGTACCAGAATTAAAAATAAAAGACATGAATTTACAATTTCTCATGAGTAACAGTTTATTTAAAATAACTTCAGATTTAGAAGACATTCTGAAATGAGACAGTTTCCTGAAACAGTGAGCACAGGGAACTTCAAAATAGCTTGAGCTCATACAGGCTAACTATCCTCTGCTAAATCAATTCCGTAGGCTGTGCTTGTAGTTGCAGTAGAAAGAATTCTTTAAATTAGAGCTTGTTGTCTTATGGGTATGATATTCTCTCATAAGAGAAAGTACGTTTTTGAAGTTAAACTGAAGTCTGACTGTTAGCCACAGTGCTTAGAGGCAATACACTTAATGTTGGTTCTTGCTAGGTGTTACGGGAAGGTTAGAATTCAGACAGTTTACGGAGCCTGTTTAAATGACTGGAACAAGGAAGTGAGAAATTAGCTGTAAGTCCAAGTCTTTTTGGTTTTGTAGCAAGTACTGTGTTAATAGGCTCTTTTTACCTATGTTGAGGCCTTTTTCAGAATATTTGTTTTGCATTACAGTACATAGACTGCCATCAAACTTGATGATTTGATAATTTGAAGGGAACGACTCCATGGAAAGTCGTTTCTTACGAAAACGGTTCTTACTGTTTTCTGAGTTTGTTTTTTAGTAGTTATTGTGGTGAGGCAAATAAAGTTTTCTACTACAGATTCTTTATTTTCTTCGTCTTGGTTCTAAACACCATGCTGATGCTTTTTGGCTTTCTAAATTCAGTCTGTAGATTGCTTTGAGAAAAATTTCTCTTGAATTGTTGAGGTGTACTACTGTATGCTGTTGAACAGTCGCTACATACAGCAGCTTAAGCCATTTACATTGAGAAGAAATGATCTGTTTTGTTTACAAAAAGCTTTTATAGGTTTTTAGTTAAGATTTGAAAAATTCTTAGATCTAATTTGAGTATTTTGCAAAGAATAGAAGATACCGTACCATATTTAGAAGAAACACAGCTTGCAGTCGTGAGAAAGACAAGCTTAAAATAAATGAAAGGAGTATAGAAATCAAATGTTTAAAACAACATTGCAGCAGTCTGACATAGCTTTTGTAGCACACAGTCATTATGTAGATGCTTAATAGTACAACAATTACTTTATTTAATTTACTTTTATTACTGGCAGGATGCAGTCTCACTAATGACAGGCTTGTGCTGTGCTCCCAGTCCAATAAAAGGCTGTGTTCGTAGCATAAAACAAGTGTCTTGGCATACATAAATGATGCTTTAATATGAGAACCTCTGTTGGGTAATTAGATATGTAAATAACTGTGCAGCAATCTATCTTGATATGCCTTCTTGAAATGAAAAATTATGAGAAACCAGGATTTCTTACATTTTAAAGAATTGCTTATGCTAACGTAAGGTTGTTTACCACAGGCTTTGCTTCCCACACGGCGCTGGTTTAATACGGTGTTGGATGACTCCCATCTTGTTGTTCATTGTTACCTGTCCAATCTTGCTAAAAGAGAGAAGGAGGGGCATCTCTTCTGCCAGGTGAGATACAAAGTTGTTGAAAATAACTTCTTCATTCTGATGCGGCTCTGAATACTGCAATTGTTTTGTTTTATGTTTGTTAAGACAGATTTTTGCGAGTGTTTCTGATTGATTGCAAACTACATGTTTGTTTAAATCTTTCGGACAGTAGTTCTTTCTTACCTGTACCTACATGTGTCACTGCTCTTACATTTTTGGCTCTGTTTTTGAACAGTTCTTGAAAGTACTACATAGAAAACAGCGCAGTTTCTGCCAGGCTTTACCCCATGTGCAGCAGAAGCTGTCACCAGTGCGTTCTTCTGTGTTTCTTTTTGACCTCAGACTGTTCTATATTGCAGCTTTTTTTCACTATTGTCCTTCAGTTTATTCAGTCGTAGTCAGTATATCGTTTTTTGTGGCAGTATCTGAGGATCTCTCCCTTTCCTGCATCTCAGCTGCTTTTCCTGCTGCTTGCTGTCCCATGTCTCTGGCGTTTGTTCAGTTTCTTGAAGGGTCAGTACTGATGGAACACAAAGCTAGCAGCACATCTGAATAATTTTCTTCTTCCAAGTTAAATTATCTCACTGAAAGGCAGGATGAATTCCAGAGCTGGCATCAGAGCGGGCAGAAGGGAGCAAGAATTCTCGCTTTTGGTAGAAGCAAATCATAAGTTGGGTTCAGTGTCTCGGTGAACCTCTGGCTAGGTCACCTTAGTGCAATTGGTTTCAGTTTCAAGTCTTAGTATGTAAAAGAAACCACAATGATTGTGGACTGTGCTGTAATTTGTGTGACCTGTAGATGAGATACCTAAACAAAATTATTTTGTGCATCAGCCAAGTTAAGGAGCTCTTGTTTGTGCATGGTGCCCAAATTTGTCCTCTTAAATTGTGTTTTTGTTTGTGGTGTGGAGTCTCTTATTGCTAATCTTCTAATTTATGTGCATGATGTCTCAGCTTTTAGATATGCTTAAATTCTACACTGGCTTTGAAATCAATGATCAGACTGGAAATGCTTTGACAGAGAATGAGATGACAACGATTCACTATGACAGAATTACTTCTTTACAGGTAGGCAGATGGCGAAGTGCTTATGGGAGGGAAGGAATTTGATTTTGCTGTTTTAGTCTAATCTGCATCTAGAATAGGCATTAAGTTATTTCCCAAAGCAAACCCCTTATTTTTCCTTTTGAGTTACAGGAATAGTTTTAACTTGACTTTCTGTACCACATCAGAGACACTAACACTTCAATGTTATGTATGTAACTATGACTAAATAATATTGATCCAGCAAAACATCACCACTTTTGGTTTGATATTGTCAAGGTGAGATGAACTGCTCCCATTAAATCTGTTCAGAAGGGAAAATCGAGTGCTGTGGGAACTTAACTCATGATTGTGCAGTAGGTGGCACCATTTCTTCAAGATCAGTACATACGTACGGTAGCAGTAGTGATCCCTTGTACGTAAGAGACAAAGTGAAAATCCACATTACTTGTAGTCATATAGAGATAGTTACGCTGTTCAGAATTTTTCCCATAAGTTTTAACAACAAAATTCAACGAAGGATCGTTGAATTAAACTTGTTTCTTGTCTTGCTTAGTTGTCTGCAAGGCTGCATGTCTGCCTCCCTATGTTTTATTTTAATGACAGAACAAATACTGATAGGAGGGCATATAAAAAAGATACTGTGTCACGAGGACAGGAGTAACAAATAGGTGCTACTAAGAAAAATGGAGATTTCACCCAGTTATTTTCTTCCTAGTAGTGTCCACAGGGTGCTGTGTTATGAATCAGAAGAAGCTACGTTTTCATATAAATATTTAGATTGTTATTAAATTGTGTCATTAATATACTTAAATTCAGTTTTTGGGCCTGTGTCTTTTGTAGAGGGCAGCATTTGCGCATTTCCCGGAGTTATATGACTTTGCACTCTCAAATGTAGCTGCAGTAGATACTCGTGATTCACTGGTGAAATTATTTGGACCCCTTAGGTAAGTTATCAAAATAAAATTTAACATGAATTTGAAATTCTTTGTTCTCTGTATGTTCGAACTTAACAAATTTCTAGCCTTTTTCTTTCTGACTTCTCAGGTACCTTCTCAGGTCTTTCTGTCTTGTCGTGGTGCCTTTAGATCTGCTGAAATAGAGAGACAGGAAGAGTTTGTAGTGAAGTACTAGAATGCCAGTTTAAGAAAAATAACTTTATTTTCATTTTTTCTAATGAATGTGAGAAAGAACTCATTTTCTGGAAAATAGCTAGCTACATAAAGTAATTGTAGCAGTAATTAACTTAGTTAACCTCTAACTTTTTTAATTTAACTTTTTTTACTCTGTTCTGTACAAAGACTACAACAGAAACCATGAAAGTATACCAGTGTATTAACTGTACTGTATTGTAAATGCTATGATTAAAAAGATAACAGTCTGTATTTTGACAGAGGCAATGTGTGCTCTGCTTGATTCCGTTTTCAGGTACATGTCTTGAAACAGTAGAAAATATTCACACCTTGCTGTGTTTATTGTGAGTGAGTGGTTCAGCTAACACCTGCGGCTGAGCACGCTTCACCCACGGCAGTTCTCTAGAGCCCTTTGCAACAATTCCAGAAACAAAATGTTTTAAATGTCTCAGACGTCACGTGAAATACTGATCTGTAATTGTTGGTCTCTGATGAAATATCTAGTTGGAATTCTTTTTTTTCAAGGGGAGAAAAAGCTATGGTGAGTGCGTGCTCTCTGTCCGGTTTTGGTGTCAGTGACCCAAGGTTCTGTTTTTCCTTCTGCTGTGCAGCTCCAACGTTCTGCATGAGGTGGCGTCACACCTCTGCCTGCTGCCGCCCCTTCCCGACGGGGAAGACTCCAACTATGACAAGGAGTTTCTGTTGGAGCTGCTGGTAAAAACACCATTAGTATTGCTTGTATTTTTTCGTTCACAAACTCAAGACATAGCTCAGTCTAGCAAGTCCACTGTAGTAAAGTAGCTGTTTAGGACCTTTTGCTGACCCACTTGTGAACCACAGCAGCGTTATAGCAGTAAACAGCATACTGAGATAGGGATTAAAACCATATATATTAAGTGTATGAAAATTTTTATTTATAAACATAGTTTCCCTGAGAAACTACTATGTGTAATTGTAAAGGTCAATAAGCAGAGTCTTAGCAACAGTTTTGAGGTCTGGAAAAGTTGTTGCTCTTTATGTAGTCACCCGTTTCTCCCCTTTAAAAACAAAAAAAGATCTGCTAAAGTAGATCTAGATACTCGGTATCTGGTTCCTCAAGCCCATTTGAAATACCGTTTGATAGACATAATGGGTTTTTTTGGATATTCATTGTGTAACAATATTACTGTAGGCTTCTAATCTGATATCAGTATTAGAATGGCATAGCTGTCTTTTATGATCTTTTTTATAGGCTAATTTAGTGGTTGTTGATTTCTTTAAAAATCATTCACATAATTTCCTAAGTTATAGATGGTAATAATATGATGCTTATGGATACCATGGAGAGATATTTATTCAGATGACATATTGTAGTATTGGATGGATTTTTTTTTTTATCCCAAAGAGGGAACTAAGACTAGCTGTTGCTGAATGAGCAGTGTTAGTTAGCTATTGACCATGTGTTTAATTGAAAGCAAAATATATTTCATTTGAAGTTGATTCTCTGCTAAACCTTGACTGAATATTTTCAGTTCTATTGTGCCATTTTTGGTCTGCTGAGTAGCCAAATGATTGTTTGACTCTAGTACTATTACTGATAATTGGGCTATATGTTTCTTCATCTTGTGATGTCACTGTGAGCATTTAGTTATATTTCACTTAAAAACAAACAAACAAGAAAAAAAACCCCAAGCTTATTAAAAGAGAGAAAATGGCAAGTGACCACCAGCAGTCTTGTGGATTAGTGTGTATGACTGAAAAATAGTTTTATTATCCTTTTTTGACTTGTGGAAGTTTAAAATGCATCATTTCTTCAGGTTTCCCGTCATGAGCGACGAATATCTCAAATTCAGCAACTCAACCAGATGCCTCTTTATCCCACAGAGAAGATTATTTGGGATGAAAATATTGTACCAACTGAATATTATTCTGGAGAAGGTATGATTAGTAGTTCAGTAAATGCCAAACAGCAGGACAGAAGCAGTTCTGATGTCTGTGTTCATTCTGTCTTCTGAATTTATATGCAGTACTTGGGCAACTTCCAGTATCTTAGAATAAGGTCAGCTTTTCTGAGTTGCAAATCAGGAACTTGGAGATGAAATTGTTAGCAGATTTATAGTGGATTTAAAGAAAAGTCCAAAGGCCCGTGTTTCCACAAAGACATTTATTTGCTGCTAATCTGGGTAACAGATGTGATATACCACCAGTTACAGGTAGTAACTGTAAGGTGAAATAGGTTGTAAACAAGCAGGAGAAAAGCTGTTGTATGTGCTTTGCTCTGAAGTATGTTCAAGAATGGCTTTTCAAAAAGAAAAAAAAGGGTGTTGATGGGAAGATACTACTACTTTTTGATTTCAAAGTAGAAGTGTACACATAGTCACTGAAAGGTAGTGTATGCACTCTAAATTCAGAACCTAGTGTTCTTGCTTGGTGTGCTCATGATCAAAAAAAGCAAACTACAGGTATTACAAACAAGGAATTAGGTAATTTTAGGCTTTGCAGAAAGCAACAGGTATTTTTGTCTAGCTACTTTTAAAATAACTGGTGCTTTTTAAAATCCCATGCTGAAAATTTTAATGTGGATCATGAGAATTTTCATTAGGAACATGTAAATTTTAATTTGGAACATGGAAATTACGAAGAACAGCGTAGATCTTCAAAGACTAGTGTAAAGTATGTTTCTGGTTTGAGCAGTATTCTGTACCATTCTCCATGAAGTTTTGATTCAGAGTTTTTTTGTGTAGGTATGAGCCTTAAGTTCAGATGCTCAGCATAAATTAGTTTTCTGGAATTAATTCTCTGGGAACAAGTATTAACGACAAGAAAGAGGTTTTTGAAATTTGACTGCTTTAGGTAAGGCAGGATTGTAGGCAACAAAGGTCTTTTCCCAAACAGATGCCATCTAGAGATCTGCCCAAAAAGAGATGAGTACTTACGTTCAGTATGACTCAGGTAGTTGAAAGCTGATTCAGATTCTTCTGAATAATAGGTCTCATGATGGGGTTTATCCTTTAAAAAAAAAAAAAAAATCCAACAACAAAAGAACAGACAAAAAAAGTCCAAAACAAAGCAAAAAATCCCCACAAGAAACCCCAAAACAGGATGGTTGCTGTAATTTCTAGGAAATTAAAATCAAGTTTATATATTCAGTTTTTTTTTAATTTCAGTGAACAATGCATAGGTGTTTCTAATTCTGTGGAACATTCATGTGCTTAAATCCAAGTCAAGGTAGCTTTACTGCCATCCAGATTGTATTGGAAGGCTGACTTTGCAGGACTTGCGTGTGCACTGTATGTGTATTTTTGTGTTTTATTAGCCAAATATCTTAATCACAGTATGTGTTATTGCTGGGGCAAGGGGAAGAAATGGCAGCTCATCACAGCTGTTTCTGTACCGTTTTGTGAATTTTTAATAATGCATTGAAGAAATTTTATTAATGATGAAATGTGATTTTGGCAAGTAACTGTTTGCTAGTGGAAACATTTCCTACTTCTGTGGTGAACTCTTTTGGTGGTGTTATGCGTGTATTGATAGCACTGTTATGAAGCATTTCTGTCAGGCTGTTAGAAGTATTTTTCTATTTTGCTTCACTTGGTTTCAATTTACAACGTCCGCTTTCTAATCTCCCTGTATTCTCCAGCCCTCATTTAAAACAAGACAGTTGTGTTTTCATGCCCTTGGGGTTTTTTTTGTGTTCTTAAAAGTAGCTACATTCTTTTGGTCTAAAACTTAAATAAGAGTAATTTAGCATAAGAGACACAGGAGTATTGTTTCTGTTGTCTTTTAAGAAATGAGGGAAGAAGAATACCTGTCTGATAAATTCTGTGCAGCCTTAAGGTGGGATTGCTTCAAGCCCTGTCCTTTGTGCATATAATTAGCTTTACAGAACAGGGTTTGTTACTTGGTGTTGGGAAATGTGTTAAAGTATTTTATCACCATCAGGCTTTCCAGAATAGAAATTACCATGTTCTATTGCCTTTCTCCACTGCCTTTGCATCTCAGTGCATGTGAATGACAGTATGTATTACATATCTTTGAAACCTTTCACTGGCATAATATGACAAGTTACAAAAGTCAGATGCTTTCACAGGTCTTAAGCATAGATGCTAAATGGGAATATTAGTCCAGTAATGTTAACTGAGTAATATATGAGAATTTTCGTTATAGAAAATTTGCATCTAAGCCTACCCTAAAGCTATGCAAGCCTTAGGACCTGTCTAGGAGTTTTAATACTCCTTGTCTATTTAGATCTGAGCTTCCCATATTTTTCATTCTCATTTAAAAAAAAAATCGGTAATCAGTAACAGAACTTTTTGAAGAAAGATGAGCCTTTTTCATCATTAATTAATGGCAGCTTAATTGTTGAATTCCCAAGGTACCATTACTTTGCCCTGCATTTGATTTTTATAAAATCAGTTTTGTTGTAATCTGAATGCAGGGAAAGACTGAGTCTTTAAATAGTACACTGTTACTGCCAGAAGGGTGAAAATTCCTTTAATCTTGTGCAGGTTCATGTAGAGAAAACCTGAAAATTTGGGGGAAAGAGGGAGAAAAACATGTACTTTTTTAATGACCTATATTTATAAAGGGAGTAGTTCTTAGAATCTCCTGGGATAACAGCTATGGCAGTTGTAGAATAATGTGTGTATGTATTTATGAATTCATAGAATAATTCGATGGATAAACAAAATGAAGACAATATATTAATTAATATATTAATTCGTCTTCTTTTTGTTTATCTATCAAATACCTGTTCCCTTCTAACCTTAACCCCCTTAGGCTGCCTCGCACTTCCCAAATTGAATCTACAGTTTCTGACTCTTCATGACTACCTGCTGAGGAACTTCAATCTCTTCCGCTTGGAGTCTACCTATGAGATCAGACAGGACATTGAAGATAGTGTCAGCAGGATGAAGCCATGGTAATATTTATTAACTGATGCAAACCAGTCAGTTCAATTGTAATCAAAGTGCCTTTGAGAATGAATAACTGGTATTGTGTATATACTAAATACATAGTAACGAGTGTATTTTAAATTATTACATAAGTACCATGTTTTATACTTACTTTTTCCGTAGGATGTTCCAATCCTGTGGGATGTTATTGTAAGGATATGTTGATAATATATCCATGTGGATGTGTTAAGACAGTATGTTGGATGCTAACAACCAACCTTTGTTGTGTTAAGATGGCTGAGTTTTCCAAAAGTACTAAACCTTGGCTGCCATTACAAAATCTGGAAACTTTACCACCACCTCTTCTAGTTTATGAGAGGTGTTACTGAGTATTATTGAGTTTGCCGCCTGCCACATTTTAATCCTCTTTAGATTTCAAGGGGTCACTTGGTGTGGTATCTCTTATCCTCAATAGTTGCTTTTTGTTATCTTCCCCTTTTTTTCTCTCTGAGTTTTCTTCTTTTTGTTATAATGCTAGCAGAATCACAGAATGTTTGGGGTTGGAAGGGACCTCTGTGGGTCATCTACTCCAACCCCCCTGCTGAAGCAGGGTCACCTACAGCAGGCTGCACAGGACCTTGTCCAGGCGGGTCTCCACGACCTCCCTGGGCAGCCTGTTCCAGTGCTCCATCACCCTCAGAGTGAAGAATTTCTTCCTCATGTTCAGCTGGAACTTCCTATGCTTCAGTTTGTGCCCGTTGCCCCTTGTCCTGTTGTTTGTTTCTTCAAATATAAGAATAAGTCAGTTCATGTTATGATTCAGTTCTAAAATGCAGGATTGTGTGAATCTACTTCTGTAGCATGTAAAATTCTACTTTTGTCTTAGAGCTGACTGTTTGTTTTTTTAGGTTATCAGAATATGGAGGTGTGGTCTTTGGTGGATGGGCTAGGATGGCACAACCCATTGTCTCTTTCACAGTGGTGGAGGTGGCAAAGCCCAATATTGGTGAAAACTGGCCCATGCGAGTACGAGCAGATGTTACAGTTAATTTGAATGTGCGAGATAGCATCAAAGATGAATGGGAAGGTACTTACATTCTTTGAAATAAGGTGGTCAAAATACATGCCCATCAAAATACACTTTGATGTAATCTTACTTGTAAGAAAGTGGGGGTTTTTATCCGAGATCCAGATTTGCCAATCTTACTACACTGTTTAAAAGTCAGTTGCTCAGATTCCAAGTTTAAGAAGTTTATACTTTCCTGAAACAAAGATTGAAATTATTAACATATTTACACGTGCATTCAGAGCAGAATGTTTACTATTTCAGACTAATCTAATTTGGTTTATAACTGTAAAATTCTGTGCTTTACAGGGAGTGTGGAAAAGTAATTTAACATTTTAAATTAATGTGCATGCTAATAATGCCGTATTGGAAAAGTAGTGGGGAATGTGATACCTGTTTCTCATACACAGGTGGAGAGGACAGATTTTGATTTAATTCAAACCAGTGCATTTTAGTACTTTTCAGTATGTGTGAACATTAGGAAGTGCTGACTACACCAAATACTGTTTCTTACAAGTATCCACAGGTGACACTTCCTTTGCTTGGGGAATTGAACTTTAGTTGACTGTGTTGGCAGGCGGCATAGAAGCATGTGCTTGGATTATCAGTAAACGCCACTCCCTTCTCTTTTGTTAGAGAAACTTGTTCAATGTGCTGGAGCTGCTTAGTGTGATTACAGGTCACAAATGCTAAAGCTGAACTGTGTGATAAATAAGCAGATAATGGGAATGTAGATTGCTATTAAAGTAGAAGAGCTGGGAGGATGGCAGCAGACTTCACTATACTGAAGGTAGCTACATAGTGGTGCACCTAGCTTTTTAAATGCTAGAACAGCCTCTGTGATTTCAAAAGCAGTAATGCTTTGACTTAATCAAAACTGAGGTGAAGAATTGATGAATCATTGCCTGAAATAACAGGGTCTTGATGAAACTGCTTTAGGTTGGAAAACACCTGGTAAGTAATGAGAAATTATTTGTCTCCTGTGAAAAAGTACAACATGTGTTTACTAAATTTTGAAGGTGTCTTAGGTCTGTAAGAATCTATAGGTATACTGGAGAAAAGGATTAGCGTACAAAATTACATTAGTGAATTGGAGAAATTGCATTTTAAAAGTAGGGTGTAATTCAACCAGGGTGTGTATTAAGATACTAAACTTAGGCAAGAACAAGTCACTGCAGAAATGCATGTTGGGGGAATAACTTTTCAGGCAGTAACTCTGCAGATTGAAAAGAGTCTGAGGTCATATTGCTCAGAAGCAGATGTGACTCCACAACAATATGTTACTGCTGGTGGAAAAACACTCAACCAAGTCATACCGGAATTTATAAACTGGAATGCAGCATGGAAAACAAGTAACTTGGTTAAGTGACCTTTTACCCTATTAAATAGGTAACTAAAGTAGCTTTGTTTAGGATTTTGTGCCCATTTCTCAGTGCTGCGTTTAAATTGTTGTAAAAAAGAATTGTAGGTTAGTCCAGAAGAAGGGAATGAGAATAGGAGGTTAATGACACACTACTTTTGAGAGAGGACTGAAAATACCTGGGTTATGTAACCTAAGTAAGATTATTGGGAGAAGAATAATCTTGAAATAAGTTTGTTGTCATGAAAAAAGCAGGCAGTTTCTCCTTTCATATCTGAAGTCTTAGATGTTAGTGTGCAAGAGTAGTGGAAAAGATGGCTATCTTATGGTTCTGTATCCTCTAAATACATAAAGGCATATTTTGAAACAGAATACATTATTCTCTAGACAGGTGGGGTTTTATTTAAAAGACATTTTCATGTATTCTATTGTATGTATAGTAAGGAATGGAAAAGGAAAATGGCATTCAATCAAATAACTGAATGCTTTTGGAATCAGGTCTGCGTAAACATGATGTCTGCTTTTTGGTTACGGTACGTCCCACACAACCTTATGGCACCAGGTTTGACCGACGACGACCTTTTGTTGAGCAAACTGGCCTGGTGTATGTCAGAGGCTGTGAAATCCAGGGCATGTTGGATGAGAAAGGACGTGTTATTGAAGAAGGTATGATATACCAAAACTTGTTTGAAAGATTTTCTTTTTTTTCTATTTTCTTTTGTTTTGTTGACAGACTAACTGTTGACTTGCTTCTCTTCTAAGCAGTGCTCACTGAATTTGTTTCCTACTTGGAAAAAAACAAACTCCATAAGCAGTGCCAAGAAAAGTTCTAATCTTCCTGTTTCATTACGGGCAGGACCTGAACCCAAACCACGACTTAAAGGGGACTGCAGAACTTACAGAGTATTTCTGGACCCAAACCAGTATCAACAAGACATGACCAATACAATCCAAAATGGAGCAGAAGATGTTTATGAGACATTTAATATAATAATGAGAAGAAAACCTAAAGAAAATAATTTCAAGGTAAGGTACTGCTCATTGACTCTTAGGATATGAGTTTATCTGAATATGCCAGCTGTACTGAGACGTGTTCACTTTAGATGCATGTAGTTAGGCTTTTTAGGTAGTGTTGGATCACTTCAGGAAGTTAGAACCTGTCAGCTGGTGATAACTTCCCCTTACAGCTAAGTGTTGAAGTAACTGAAAATAAGAACACGCCTACTTCAGTTGAGTATATAATAAAACATTAGTTTGTAATTTCAGTCTTTTTACAGGTAGCCTACAACTTAGTTGTGTTTGGCCTTTTGGGTTAAGGGAGTATGTGGAACGTTTTTGTTGTCTGATGTAATAATGGACTGTGGGAAAAGGAGGAGTAGCTAGTCACAAGGTGAAAATCAGAGAAACTGGTTGACTTTTGGGAACATGACTGGATCAGTTTCTTGTTAGGCTTTGGAGGGTGTCAGATGAGATTTTTAGCACTGATACATTTCATAGTCCTTGTAGAGATTGTATGCTAACTGGAGCTTTGTGGATTGAATGATGCTTTTTTTATTTTTCTGCCTCAACAGTTTTCACACAGTTGCAGTGCGTGATTCTTTGGCATTTGACTTCCTTGGGTGTTCATGGTCAAGAGAGTCTTCAGGGAATTTGATCACAGTTCAAAATAATCCTGTTGCTATTACGTTATGATACTGTATATTGCCTATAAGTAAAATGAAAATTATGCACACAACTTGAATTCAGTTTTGCATATAAATTAAGCAAATGTTGTTTTTCAGGAAGCTTATTGGCATTACCCCTTTTCCTATAGCAACAGGCCCTGCTAAAAGCCTGTGCTCATCTTTCTTAGAAGTCCCTTTTAGGTACTGGAAGGCCGCAAGAAAGTCTCACTGGAGCCTGCTTTTCTCCAGGCTGAACAGCCCCAACTCTCTCAGCCTTCCCTCACAGGAGAGGTGTTCCAGCCCTCTGACCATTTTTGTGGCCCTCCTCTGGACTATGTGCCTTCACAGTCCAGAAAGCCAACAACATCCAGGGCTGCATCGAGAGAAGTGTGGCCAGCAGGTTGAAGGAGGTGATTCTGCCCCTCTGCTCCGCTCTGGTGAGGCCCCACTTGGAGTGCTATGTCCAACTCTGGAGTCCTCAGTACAGAAAAGAATGGACCTGTTGGAGTGGGACCAGAGGAGGGATAATCTTACTGTATTTACATGTATAGAAGTTACTTTTGAAAAGCTGACACAAATTTTCTGTCATGTAAAAACAGCACTTTAGCTGTTAGGGACATATTTCTTAAACTTTCCTCCGATAAATTGGTCATCTAAATTTGGAAATACTACCTGAAGAAGCCATGTTTTCTCGTTTATTTTTGCTTTTCTTAGCACAAATGTATTATGCTATATTTAATATACACTTAAGCCAGAAACACTTGTTTTGTATTTATAACAACAATTTAAATATTCTTAGTTAATATGGGACTTGTCCATCACTATATTTTGGGCCTCTGAAATAACTGCAGGACCTTCAGACTTCAGAAGTTAAGTGCAGGACCTCTCTGGTCCTGCAGGTCACATACTAAAATATTCATAAGACCAAGAGCAAGAAGCAATACTGTATATGCAGTGGATAGCCAAAGGGAGAGGAGGTTTCTGGAGTGATTTGTAGGCGTCAGGTAAGATTGTTTGAGCCATCCCCTTTATTGTAAAATGAGGCTGAGCTGAGAGTATACTTTCTGTCACAGTGATATTTGATAATGCCAGCTGTATTATCTCATGCAGGTTCGCTTCTTCCCACAGCTAGGAATTTGACTATCCAGAGGTTCCTGTACAAGGACAGACCTGCTATGACATGTTTCCTTGGTATGAGAATTAAATATGAAATAGTAGGAGCCATTCTACTGGTAGACAATCAAGCAGTCAAGCACGGAACGTATAGTGTAACATCAGTCTTAAATTTTATAGTGATGTTGCCTTTGAGTTAAGAAGTTTACAGAGCTATCACAGGATCCAATGCATGGTTGAGATCGGAAGGAACAGAATCACAGATTCACTCCAGCATGTGTGTGTCTCTTGTCCTGAGGAGTCCAGCACTGGACACAGCACTCCAGATATTGTCTGACCTGTGCTGACTGGAGAGGAAGAGTCAGAACTTTTATAGAGGTTGACTGTTCAAGCAGGAATGATGACCACCTGACTTGAATTGCTTGAATTATACAACACAAGCAGGAAAAGGGCAGAGAATCCTACCCTTTTGAGCTGGATGTGTAAATTTAGACTATCAGAATAAAATTCTATGCCTTGTTTTGGCTGGGTATGCTTTGCAAGATCAGCATTTGAAAGGTCTATGTTATATGCTGATGTGGACTGCTGGTGCACTAATTTTGCCATCTGTTTGTGTCCATGTTTGATGGTGTGGTAAGTTGGAGGATCTGGAAATTGGCACAGGTTTCATATCCTCTGTTTCTTCTGCTGAAGAGCAGATGCGTGATGCCCTAAGACCAAGTTTCAAGTAAGGTGGTTGTTGCAGACTTGTGCCCAAAGTAGTTCTTTAACTTGAAGACTGAAGTTCATGTACCTCTTAATTAAAATACCCACCCTCTGTGCAAGTCCAAGATCTGGAGCATCGGTGTTTTTATGGGAGGGGGAGAGGAGAGAAAATACTGACGTAACCACAGATGAGTAGAGAAATTAATCTGGGGGTGAAGAGCAAGCTTTTGGAGGGAAACTTTAGATGGCTGCAGGGATGAAATTTATAGGGTTGAAGGAGACACCTTAAGTTGCGTGAGGGTATTCTTGAATTTGTTAGATTTCTAGTATGAACTGGTTCTAGGTTTTACGATGGCTGAGGCATTCATTTGCCATACAGTTGTGCATTACACTGAATATGATTTTTGTACTGTTCAAAGTAGAGAATAGTTGTTTTAAAATGCCCTGTATCTATAGTCTTCAAAAAGCATGATATCAGGCTTACCATTTGCTGCTTCCAGAACTTGATAGCTAAATCAGTATCCACAAAGCTGAAATTTTTTAGATGATATATGTGGAAACATGTTGGGGACTCTGTGGAGTCATCAGTTGTTGGATTAGTGAATTTAAGTTGGAAAATAAAACATTGAGATGCAAGGAAGCTGCACTGCAGGATTGTACATAGAAACCCAGTGTATGCCAGGACCATAACCATGCAGAAGTTTTAATGCATTTTTGGTATAAACAGCATGACCTTATGAAAGTCCTGGAGAAAAAGCTCAAGCAGAATTATGTGTAGCTATTGGTAAAATGTGAATTGTTTGCTCATTGTAAAACCAGGATGATAAGCTGGGGCCATAGCAGACACTTTATTTTGTTTATAGGTTATTATGAACTATGCCTTTTTTTTTTTTTTTTCCTTTGAGTGTCCTGGAGTGAAAGCTTTACTGGTAATTATGGTCCTATTTACTAGCTCTTTACTAACAGGATAGTATAAGAATGATATGGTTTGACGCTGGTATTTTGTTGCATATGTGCACTGTACATATGTTGACTCAATCTAACCAAACACCTGTCGATTAAAGACTGATACATGCTAGCATTTTATAATAGACTTGATTGGTCTTCAGTATGTTACATATTCTTGGTAAAAACTCAATCTCTACAATCATTTCTTCTATTTTTCTAATATGCAGGCTGTTCTGGAGACAATTAGGAATTTGATGAACACAGATTGTGTGGTTCCTGACTGGCTGCATGACATCATTCTCGGATATGGAGACCCAAGCAGTGCTCACTATTCAAAAATGCCAAATCAGATTGCAAGTCTGGATTTTAATGACACTTTCCTGTCCATTGATCACTTAAAAGCTAGCTTTCCTGGATACAACATTAAAGTGACCGTTGACAATCCAGTTCTGCAAATACCCCCCTTCAGGTAATCTCAAAATTTCAAGTACTGCTGGTCTGGTATTCTTGCTCAAGTGTGTTGTCAGGTGGAGTTGAGTTCAGTGGTTGAAGGGAGGTACTCACTCTTTTCTGAAAATATGTTAATATGTTAAGATTTACATAGTTGTATAACAGAGGTAACTATACTACAGTTAGGCTCAGGACCAGCTTCTGCTCTACTCTGTACAAAAATGCATCAGAGCATTGCTTGTAGATCAGCCTATTGAATATATGGGAAAAGCAACAGTATGAGATAGAATCAAGGCGCATATTCACTTCTGCATTATGGTATCTAGCCTCGTCAAGTTCAGCCTAAAGATTTTTAATTACATAGTCTCCTTACACGTCTCATTAAAGAAAGCTAAGAACAGATATTTCAACATCAGTTAAAATTTGAGCTTTTGGGAACACCATTCAATCAAAATAAAGAATTAAGTCATAAATCCCATATAGCTTATTTTATTTTAGAAATGGTTTCTGAAATAGCATGTCTACCTTGACTGCTAAATGAGATTTACGTGTTTTGTCTCAGTGGTGCTGTTCAGCATTTTTAGACTTCACAGTTCTGTCTCTCCTGGTGGACCTCCTTGGACTTTGGCAACTGAATTTCACAGTGCATAGTGTTAGAGAATAGTTTCTTCAGCTGGACTGAGGAAACTACATCTTTTTTCCCTGATAAGTTAATGAGAATTGAAATATGTTTCCTTTTGAAGGAATAGATTTGACTGGGGAGGGAAGAGATGGCTTTTTCCAACACTAGTCAGCTCTTGGCATGGCTAAATTGTATCTTGAAAAGCAGGGAGGTAATCTTCCATGCTTTTTTTTGAAACACCACTTGTAGAGTGTGTGTGGAGAAGGCCCTAACTCTGCATAATGATATGAAAGTAGTCTGAAGGTATCCAGACAAGATATCACAGACAATATCCCTCTATGAACCTAGTGTTCATTTTCAGTTCATAAATAAAAATATGTATATTCCTCTTTATGAAGTGCTATTGTTCTTCCTACTGCTGCATTTGTCCTGTAAAGAAGCTAAGAGATTATTGCTGTTAAAGATGTCTGCATTGTGATCTAATGATAATTGGATAGCCATTGAAATTCTTTCACTCTGATTTGTTTCTGAGTTAAAGTAGAGAAGCTAGCTAGTATATGATGGAGGGCTGTAAAAAAAATTTAAATGAGAAGATAAGACTTCATGTGTTGGAGCAGTTTAGGCAATGACATATCCCCTGGTAAAATAAAAAAAGGGAGGGCAGAAAATCCCCAGCATCGGTTCTGGAATAACAAGTTGTTACTGCCTTCAGTGTTTTCCCAGCTGGCTCTCAGCACTGCTCCTGGCTTTTCAACCCGTGTAAAGAGCACTTTCAACATACTTTTTGTCAAATATGCCTTCTTAAAATCAGCTTCATAAATTGAGTTGTCATTCCTTTTCCTTGTCGTCATTAATACTTTATCATCTGCAACTCTTGTTTCCCTGTTGTGTGAAAGTTTGTCTAGTTGGTGACAAAAAAATCTTTCTGTGTAAGCTTATAAGACAGTCTGCTATCTTAGTGAACATGTTGAAGGGTAGTCTGAAATTATGTGTTACAGGATAACTTTCCCAATAAGGGAAGGTAAAGGAAAGAAAAGAAAAGAGGAGGATGGGAATGAAGAAAAACCTGAAGAAGCTAAAACACTGATTGTAGAGCCTCATGTCATTCCAAACAGGGGACCATATCCATATAATCAGCCAAAACGGTAATAAATGGATCAGAATTTATTTACAAGTGGTAAGACATGCATAGCAGTTCATTTTCAGGAATATGTGAAAACAATGTTGTTGATTATAACGGAAATGTCATTTTGATTTCATTACCAGAAGAGGATTTGAATATGAGACTGGTTTGGTTTATATTTAAATCAAACTATTCTATTATCACTTCTCTGTTAAAAAATTCCCTTGAAGAACAATGAGAAATACTGTCTTTTATTTTGTGTCTTTACTGTCTTTTACGACAGAAATACTGTCTTTTAGTGTGTCAGGACTTTGAATATGAGGAGAATCATACCTAGGTAATTTTACAGCTTTCTCAGCAAATAATAGCTAAAGACAGACAGTCTTTTATATCGGGTGATTTTGTTATAACATGGACAACATGTTTTACTGTCTTGCATAGAAATTGCAAGATTGTCATGTCTGTAAAGAAGATAGTTGTAACGATGGTTTTATTTTGTTTAAAAGTTTGCAAGCATGTGGTTCTGGAGAAACAATGTAGACAATTAATGTAAATCACACTTGTTAAAACAGTTGCTTTTATCAAAACTGTTGGCAAAATAGATCAATTCTCTGATCTTGTTTTGCTTGGTTACAGCAATGCTATTCAGTTTACCCATACACAGATTGAAGCTATACGTGCGGGAATGCAGCCTGGGCTAACTATGGTAAGAATGTTTTTAAGGATTTTTATACTCTTATTAAATTCTGGCTTTAGGTACATTCAGTGAAACACCAGTAATGCCAGGGTTTCTTTGAAATGATTTGAACTACTGAATTTTACATAATTAGAGTGCTTGTCTAATAATACCCACACCAGTGTATAGGAGTATTGTTTTCTATAGTGCCGCTGTCAACAGGAAAGAAGATTGGGAAATTAAAATACTTACTACCATTTTGTTGTATGTACTTAACACAAAACATCCTAGAGAGGTCTCTAAGTCGATTAGTTTTTTATTTTTGTCTCTTTTTTTTTAAATAGAATTGCATACTATTTGCTAGTATGATTTAATATTGGTTGAACTGTTAATGACCTGCAAATGCAAATGTGTAATTCATTATAAACTACAATCTATTTCACTGTTGGACGGCTCTAAAGAAGAGAAGGAACTTCCTGTGCCTGGTACTCCATCAGTTTTCATAAATATTTGAGAAGATGGTGGTTAAATAATTTGAACTTTTCTACTAAAAATGCATTTCTTGATTTTTAAGAGGTTATAGAATGAGAGTCTGTTAGGTCAAAAGGGAAAAACAAGGGCAAAGTCAGCTTTTTGGTTTTGAGGATGTATTTCTGATGTTTTTTAATTATTATAATTATTATTATGTGACCCACTTTTTTGCAAGGAGAGAAGGCAGACTGAGAAAACAGTTATGTAATGTAGGCCTGTTTTATGTTCTGTCATTATATCATGTGTTTCGGTCAAATATTTTGGAGAAGTACAATCCTACTTGCTTTTGAATCCAGTGATCAAGGAGATTCTTTAACTAAAGCAAGAATGATTTCATAGCAATTTGTAATTTTATGTGTAGATGCATAAGACACCTGCTGTTCTGTGCTTCTTAATGCTGAACAAGTTACTTTGAGATGCTTTATTATAATACTTAGACTTGGATACCTTTAAAATGTCTCAAGAAGTCAATTTTTGAATGTTGTTGGTATAACTGAGCCTATAAAAACCTTAACTGTCAGTATTACTTCTGTATCATCAGTTGTAGTTTTTTGAGTATCTCAAAAGAATGGACTTTTTTTCTGTTTTTTATATCTGCCTTACCTTTCTCAGTTATGTGTTTTGATACCTTTTTTGCCTTTTCCCCTCTGTTTAGCCTGTCCCGAGGCTAAACAGCCTTTTTTCTCTGAGGAGGTGTGTTTTCATGGGTTGCAAAACAGAATAGTATTTCATATACTGGATTACCATATTCCTCTTAGGCAGTAATTTGCTTAACTAACCTGAACTAGTCTTTCGTGATTTATTGTATTTGTTCTTGAAGTTCACAAAAGCCAGTGGGGAATTGCTGGATTATTACATTCCTCTTAGGCAGGAATCTGCCTTAGCATTGGGCTAAGTCTTTCATAGTGTATACACATGTTCTTGAAGTTCACAGCAGCCAGCAAGCAATTGTACATGAAAGAGAAAATTTTTTGGTTGTTAATGTATGATGTCAGTGTCTCGTGAGAGTGTTCTGCTTTTTTTCCTAACTGACTATGTTTTTGTGTTGTGCAATATTCTGATAAATTTTTGTGTTGACTTTTGGTATTAATTTTTGTTTGTTTGTTTTTAGGTAGTGGGTCCACCTGGTACTGGAAAAACTGATGTAGCAGTCCAGATAATATCCAATCTTTATCATAATTTCCCAGAACAACGAACTCTTATAGTTACCCACTCTAATCAGGTAAAGTGTTAGTCATGTGTGAAATTCTCCTGTAATAAAAATGAAGAAGAATAGCATCTATTGAGAGCAACAGGTTTGGGATTGCAGTTGTCTCTTAACAATGAAAACCTGAGTTGGCTTGTGTGCAGTTTTGCCAGTTTCATAATACGAAATTAAATTTTGAATTTCGGGTTTGTAGTTCTGAGCTATTTATCATTAGTTTTTAATGTATTTAACTGGTTGGGGACAGAAATTAGGAAGTACTTTGAAAAAGTGTCTGCACAGTTCTTACAGTTGCACATCCCCTGCATGCATGCCAGATTTTTGCTGACAGACTTTCTCGGATGCTCGTTGCTCTGTGCTTCATGTTTCTAAGTGTAGGCGTGAAAGGTAACATGGGCTCTTCAGCTGAATGCTTGCTTCCCATTCATAAGCGATAGAGTATAGCTGCTAATTCTCAAGTGTATATAAAATAATAATAATAATAATAAAAGACTTAAAGATTCTTACTCTAAATGTGCGTCTGGTTTGGAAGGATTTGTTTGGAAACCAGAGTCATCTGTTTCCTGGTCTCCCTAATTAGCCTATCCTATCTCAGTTATGAGCTATTTTAACTGAACATACCACGTTGAACACATTTCATCTTTGTCTGTCAAAGCAAGATCAGGCACTTACGCTGTTCATCAAAGAACAGTGGATGGGGCTTCATTTTGGTGAGGAGTTACAACCTGGAATAATAGAGGCCAGTCCGCGGTGGGTTGTGGGAGAATAACAGGTAGTGAAGTTGAGAGAAAGGATTAAGAGCACGTCCGTTGAGGAGAAAAGGAAGGAAATAACTGGAGGTAGGTAAGAGACTCTTCTTACCACACAAGACTTATATGAGAACGTGAACTTGAAATTGTACTTCAGGAAATGAACTCAGCAGAGTTCGTTTCCTATGCCTTGACACTGTACTTTAACATGTTTGCATGACAGCTCACTTGAAGTACAAGTGGAGCTTGCTCACACTTATTCTTAGTTTCGTAACTTCATGATCTAGTGCTTACAAACTTTGAAATACACTGACTCAGACAGTTGATGCTAAGCTGTTGGAGAAATTAAGAGTTTAAGATGGGAGACATAGCACACCTTGAAGTTTAGTTCAGCAGAATTTATTTATCGATATGGAATGTCACAGCACCTGCTAGTTAATACCAAGTCACAGTCTAATATACAGTAAAAGTTAAAAGGTTTAAAGTCAGCTAACAAAATCAATGTTTGCAAAGTGTGCTTCTTGAAACAATCTTATAAACTGATAGCTTTATCAACTGAATTAACTAGGTGATTGAATCAAAAATTGTTCTAAAATTGTAAAATGAAATTTAGTTGTTGTATAAAGTACACAAATACAAGAGTCTTACTAGACTAATTTCCCACTTGTCAAGATTAAGAGCTGCAGTTTCAGTATTAACTTCATGTTAATTATTATGTTATTATATTAACGGTAGGCATAAATTCCTAGCTGGCTTACCAGTAATTCTTCAGTTTTCCCCTGCAAGAGCCTCTGAACTTCTAGAAACTACCTTTTCTCCTGTTCTTGTCAATCTTTAGGCCTTGAACCAGCTGTTTGAAAAAATTATGGCTCTAGACATTGATGAGCGCCACCTTCTGCGTCTGGGTCATGGAGAAGAAGAATTGGAGACAGAGAAAGATTTCAGCAGGTGAGAAAGGAGGTGCTAATGATAAACTTGATTGCATAAACATCATAGCACAATGTGTGTGTTGAATCCATTCTGCCTCCCTTGTAAATGAGCAAGGAGCAGTGCCTGACGAATTCCAGCTTTCTTGTATTACTGAATCCGAGTAATGCAGAGCGGTTGTTTTTGATACAGGGTTAAGTAATTTGGGTTCTTATTCAGTAGAGAAACTGTTCTCTTGAGGATCCAAAGTCAGAATCAGGCTTGTTCACAAACTTAACTGCTTAAGTAAAAGTAGTTCATTATATTCTGGGCCCATATACATTTTAGAGAATTGATCTGTTTTGTGACAAAGTTGAATAATAAAAGGTAGGTTTTTGCAGTTACAGATTTTTTTTGTGCAAATACTATATCACTTCTGCTGGCATGGTGAATATTATATACATAAATAAAAACATGAAATTAAGCTTTCTGCTTTTAATTCTTCAGAATATTGCTTAGTTACAAAGTTGCTTATTTATTTCACTGGTAAATATCACGTTTTGAAGAGTACGTACATACATGAAGCTATCAAGTCTGTATAAGTACAAAGACTGAAGAACCTGTTCCTTGTAAATACTTGTACATTTGTTAGGTGTTAGTCCAGTTGATGTCAGTAGGATTACACACATTCAGAAATGTAAGCGGGAGTATAAGGATCATGCACTGGAAATAACTGAACTGTCTAGTACTGGATTATTATAGCAATACTTTGACTTCAAAAGCTGTACTAAAACAGATAGTCACTAGAAGTTACCCACATATGCATAGTTAAGTTCCATTTAGCAAGATAAATACCTTGTGATTTTTTTTTTATTTGAATGCCTTGACATTGTCAAATTATTCCAGAAATTCAATAGCCAAAATCTTAGTGAAATGATGCTATGACATATCTCTGTTTAGTAGTAGCCATGGTTTAGTATACATTTTGAATAGTAGTGCTCATCATTAAAAGGAATTTTCTAGGAGACATTGCACATTGTCTATTTCATTCCTTTTCAGGGTAATACCAGACCTGCAGGACATTACTGCACAGTCCTGTGGGTTCTGGCAGTTTGGGAGGGACGGATAAGGGTTGAGGAATGTATTTGAAGGTGGGCTGCACTGTTGTGAGAGAAGTTTATTTCCCATATGCCTTTTGTTTGTTTTGAGGTTGCTTCTGAATTTGTGTTATTTTCTGTGCCGGGCCGCTTTAGAGGACATGATACTGCTTAAGGAATTTCTACTGCTTGCAAGCTTAGTGCTCCTCTTCCGCTCCCTCTGCAGGCACAGCAAAGCCGGGCAGGAGCTACAAGAATGTAAGGTGGAGAGGAGCTGATTAAGCTGGCACTGTTACTTAAACACAAAGGCAATCATAGCCAAAGAAACTTTTTGTAGCAATGAATGAATATGTAAAAGAGGGCATATGACTTGAGTTGTGTTTTTTTGTGACGTCTCATTGTGATGCTTAGATAAAACAGTTTTAAATTAAATACATTTAAATACGAATTATGTTATATTTAATCCATCTTATAGATATGGAAGAGTTAACTATGTGCTGGCTCGAAGACTTGAACTTCTACGAGAAGTTGGGCGATTGCAAGAGAGTCTTGGAGTCCCAGGAGATGTTTCTTATACTTGTGAAACAGCTGGTCACTTTTTCTTATACCAAGTAAGGACTGAAGTACTTCTGCAGAGGCTGTATGAGCTCAAGAGTTTATGAAACACTTTGTAAAAATTGGAATGAATTTTTTGGAATTGAGTCTAAAAAAAAAAGGCAGTTTCTTTGGTGGTTCAAAGTACAGTAACAGCTAAAGCTATAATTGCCACATTACTACTTGTATTGCCATTGTTTTAAATCCTGCCTGATGACTCGCCAATTGAAAGGCTAGCATTCCTGCTCTTCATGACTGCTGGCAAAGATTCTAACCTGAAGCTTCTCCTTCATACGGGAAAATCTGTAGGCTGCTTCACGTTTTGGACAAGCATTAGAGCAGCTACTTGATGATCCTGTTAGAAAGCTTTTATGGTGTTAAATGCCAGTGTGAAATCAGATGCACAGTATAAAACCCAGTGATTTTTCTGTATATTTCTCATTTCCTTTCCATTTATTTTTCAGTGACATGCTCTATATTAGCAATTAGTGTGGCTTAAGAAGACTTGTAAAGTGGCACTTAAGATCAAATGCATACACTGTATATGTTTTTACAGAAATTACTCTGTAATTAGCTGTAGTGTGGGCCTAAGCATTAGATGTCTTTAGGTGTTGGAGAGCTCATCTTCTGGTTAGGTTTCAGTTTGATATTTCAACCAAAGTACTGTAGGTGGAGATAATAAAGGGATTTGCTTCTGTATTGGATTAATGTGGCAAGGTTTTGGTAGTGGGGGGCTGTAGGGGTGACCTCTGTGAGAAGAGGCCAGGCGCTGCACTGTGCTGGACACAGCCAGCTGCAACAGACCCACCACTGGCCAAAGCTGAGCCCATCAGAAAAACTGGTGGCACCTCTGTGAAAACACGTTTGAGAAAAGGTCAAAACCCACTGTGCAGTGCCTGGGGGCAGAGAGGAGAGTCTGAGAAACAACCCCACACGCCACAGTGAGAAGGAAAAGGAGGGACAGGAGGTGCTGTAGGCACCGGAGCAGAGATTCTCCCATAGCTCATGGAGAGGACCATGATGAAGCAGGTTAGCCCCTGCAGCCCGTGGAGGACCCCATGCTGGAGCAGGTAGGTGTGCCCTGAGGGAGGCTGCAGCCTGTGGAAAGCCTATGCTGGAGCAGAGGAAAAGTGTGAGGAGGAAGGGATGGCAGAGAGCTGCATTATGACCTTTAATGGCAAGCCCCATTCCTCCTGCACTGCTCAGGATGGGGAAGAGGTAGAAGAGTTGGGAGTGAAGGAGTGAAGTTGAGCCTTGGAAGAAGGAGGGAGTGGAGAGAAAGTGTGGTTTGGGTTTTGTCTTTGTTTCTCACCATCGTACTTTAGTTAGCCATAAATTAAATTAATTTTCCCCAAGTCAAGTCTATTTTGCCTGTGATGGTGCTTGCTGAGTGATCTCCCTGTCTTTATCTCAATCCATGAGCTTTTCTATCTTATTTCCCCCCTGCTGTCATGTTGAGGAGGGGGAGTGAGAGATGCTGGGATTCTGGCAGCCAGCTGAGGTCAACCCACCACAGCTTCAAAAATGTCATTCTGATACAAGGTCAAATGCTAATGTAGACATAGCTTGCTTTTGTGATAATTATTTTTTTTAATACTACCTGTGCAAGACTACACCTTGCCAATGACTTTATTATATAAAAATGTGTTGTTTTGTTTGCCATAGGTAATGTCTCGTTGGGAGGAGTATATCAGCAAAGTAAAAGTTAAAGGTGGAAAAATGCGAAATGTTACGGAAGTTTCCAGTTTCTTTCCTTTTCACCAGTATTTTGCAAATGCTCCTCAACCAATTTTCAAAGGCAAGTCCTATGAAGAAGATATGGAAATTGCTGAAGGGTGTTTTAGACATCTTAAGAAAATATTCACTCAGCTTGAGGTAAGACATGTAGCTATTAAAGGCAAGTGGATCTGGCTAATCCTATAGAAAAAACTTTACACAGTTCCAAAATTCTCCTTTGCCCTGTATCCTAAAAGGGGTATATACCTCTAGGCGCTTTCATTAGCTTGTAAGGCATTCAAGTGAGAATTTCTACGTTTGAGTAATACAGGCACTGTAGGGCCAAGGGTGTAATCTGTTTTATATTGATCTGAAGATCAAATACATTCTGTGTATTACATTTTCACTGGTGAGGGTACTAGGGTTGGTGTGCCTATGATCCTCACAGAGTCTTTGTATTTACAGTGAATTGCCTTTAATCAGATGATGCAGCAGTAACTTAGATTATCGTCTGTTTTTCCCAGAATTGCTTGACAGGCTTTTAAAAGTTAGGGTAACGGTGATCTGGGTATCATTTGGTCATATTGACAGTATTGGTCTTTCTAATACTGAAGTTCATATGATGTTATGATGCAGTAAAGTAAGAAACAAGATGATGCAGTAAACAAAGATTTTGGAGGATTCTGAGAGGGTTCCTCGGAATCAATTGAACAATTTATATGTGCACATAGGTTGTAGAATTCTTGGACGTGTTATTAGGTTTTTGAAATACTACTGTTTCCAGGTTTGGTGTAAAACAAAAAAAAAAATTCAGGTGGGATTGTTAACAATAGATAACCTCATAACTTTCTTGCCTAGTTATATCAAGAAGGTGGGCAGTTAGTTTGAATGAATACATTTTATAAGCAATATTTTTTTTGTATTCTGATTTTCAAGATTTTCTTTTCTCTACCATAGGAATTCAGAGCATTTGAACTTCTCCGCAGTGGCCTGGATAGATCCAAATACCTGTTGGTGAAAGAAGCAAAAATCATTGCCATGACTTGTACTCATGCTGCTCTGAAACGTCATGACCTGGTTGAATTAGGTTTCAAAGTAATGATTGTACTAGTGTTACTAGACTGATTGTTTTTTGGGTTTGGTGTCCCCCGCCCCTGAGTAAACTTTTTTGCCTGTCCTACATCTAGGCTACAAGATTATTTTGAGTAGCATTTTTTACCAGTGTGTTTCAAATTTTAATTTTACTGCAGAAAAATTTAACTTCTGGAAGTAAAAGATGAGGTCGCTTTGAAGTTATTGTACATACAGAAATGCTTAATAGTGTATCTCTATTAAAAAACAGTTAGTTTGCCATATTAGATGATTAACAGCAGGATATGATTGAGTAATAAAATAAAGGCCAGAACTGGGCAAAAAATGTGGCCTTTATAGCTTTGTTTACCAAAAAAATTAGTAATTTGAGGAAAAAGAACTATGATGCAATGCTGTTTTCATTCTGTAGTGTTAAGTGTAGGTATTCATTTAGTATAGACTTCTATCTGACAAAAACGAAACAAAAGCTAACCACCTAGAATTCTTTCAATGTTATTTTTCTCTGATAATGGACTGTATTGGATCACACAAGTGCTCCTTTTCTGCTTCAGTGCCAGTTTACCAAATTAGTTTGCTCCACTGCTGAAAGCTTTTCTCTTGTGGATGGGTTATGGCATGTCGGCAGCCTGTCGTGTAGTTCACTCATGCATTCCTTCCAGAGGTAAGCCCTAATTGGTACAGGTAGATCGGCTGTTGATGTAGTAGGATTTCACCCTCTGATATGGATTTTTGGTAACACTGATATTTTGCGTATAAGGTAAAATCCTGCTGTGAGTGTCCCACCCATCAAAAACCAAATGAGTAATTGATGCTTCTTTTGGTAGGCTGAGTAACAGCATTAATTTGTATTACTTGGTTGATGGACATCTCTTCACTTTTTCTTTCTCAGTATGACAACATCTTAATGGAAGAGTCTGCTCAGATTCTGGAGATTGAAACCTTTATACCTCTCCTGTTGCAGGTTAGATCTGAATTCTAAAATATACTACAAAAGATGATAAATGAAAATCTGTTCTTGAACAATATAGAATATTAAAAGGAAAATATCTTGTGCAGAAACTAACCTAAAACTGGTATTTGCCGTTTGAGTGGACAGTAACAACTTTCACGTTGTTCTACATTAATTGTTTATCCTTGTTTTTTAATATGGAGTAAGCTAATAGGTAGTAAATATGTTGCTTTTATTGACTAAATTTTAGGATTAGCAGGCTTTCATTTTGAAAACAAAAAGTAGTGAAGATACTTATGTAAACTTGGTCCTGGGTTTATTATTCTTGCTCATTTAATAGTGATCATTGCTAATTTTAAAAATTGTTAAAATTAATACTCCTTACTAAATAATGGTTTTGTTTCCCAAGAACACAAGGCTTAAATAATTGCTCTGTGTCATCATGTCTGCTTGTGGTGTTTGGTCAGTTACCAACCAGTCAAGATTAGCGCAGAGAGAGAGAGAGAGACAGACACGAAGCACCTACAACATTCAGGAAAATTGGAGCCAAGTAGAGAGGAGACACTCTAACTGATGTTACAACTCCACAGAAAGAAAAGAAATGGCTACTGGTTCTACTTCTACTTTTGCCCAATAATTATGCACCTTTTGTCTCGCTGATTGGTAGATGTTCAGCCTGGAATAAACTGCAGCTTGTACTATGTTTGGCAAACCAACAACTGGTAGATAAAGGAATGCAGATGTGATACAGTTGAATGGAAATCTTGCGGCTGGAAGGGTACTGCTAATGCAAGGAAGGAAACTGAAGCTAATATGGCACAGGGGATATTTATGGCACAGTCTTTAGGAAGCCAGGTAGCAATCATAGAATCATAGAATGCTTTGGGTTGGAAGGGACCTTTAGAGATCATTTAGCCCAATTGCCCTGCAGTGAGCAGGGACATCTTCAACTAGACCAGGTTGCTCAGAGCCCCATCCAGCCTGGCCTCAAATGTTTCTGGTGACGGGGCCTCCACTACCTCTCTGGGCAACCTGTTCCAGTGTTTCACCACCCTTAAGGTAAAGAGTTTCTTCCTTATGTCTAGTCTAAGTCTACCCTCCCTTAGTTTAAAGCTGTTACTCCTTGTCCTATCGCAGCAGGCCCTGCTGAAAATATTTTCCCTGTCTTTCCTGTGGGCCTGGTTCAGGTACTGAAAGGCTGCAATAAGGTCTCACAGCAGCCTTCTCTTCTCCAGGCTGAACAGCCCCAACTCTCTCAGCCCTTCCTTTCCTCTTCCGTTTTCCAGTGGCTCTGTAACATAAGGGATTATTGTAATGGAGGGCCAGTGCTGCTACTTTTAAAGTTGAATATCTTTCCGTAAAATCGTTGGATCAGTCTAAACACGTTCACTCAGACCATCTTGATATTTTTTTGTGCCTCCAGTGAAGGTGATCTGTGGTTGCTTTTAGCAACCAGAGCTTGAGATGCATCACTTTCTTCTTTTAAGAGCTAGAGGGTTTCATAAGTAAGCAAAACGTGCTTCTCGCACATCTGTGGCTTCATTATCTCTGTAATCTCAGGTTATCATGAGGTTAAATTTCTCCTCTGGAAGTGAAGTAAGGGCTCCCTCAGGAACTCTGCAAATTCTTTAGTTATGGGAAGTCAATAAAACTGAAGACGGTCTGTACTGTTGATTTGATTCTTACGCTAGTGGCTTTCTGAAAAATACAGTCTGCATTTGCTCATATTCTAAAATTAAGTTTCCTTACAGAAGTTTTGCCTGGAGCAGGTAGTTTCGTTGACAAGCAGTAATTTTAAGTCTTCTAGAAGACCACATCCAAGCTTTTGGATATCCATTCTAGGAGAAAATTAATCTCAATTGAAAAAGGTGTGATAGAAACTCCCGTGAAATATTTGATATATTTGTAGATGCAGCTCATAATTTTTCACTTTGTACTTTAACAATGGAGAGTAGAATACAAATGCAGGAACATAACTCAGTGTGAGCCTAGTGCACAAAAGAATGTGCATGTCCAAGTCAACCGTATTGCTCTTACAGCCCATGTGCTGTTCTCAGTTGCTGTTTAACTCTAACTCTGTAGGCTTTGAAGTTTTAGGGATATTAATGTAGTTTTTAACACCTTCTCAGTGTGTTAAAGATTGCTGAATTTTGATGATTCTGAGCAGGTAGGCAACTAATTCACCCACTAAACCCCAAATACTGCCTGAATTCTGAACCAGGAGCACATATTTGTGCCCATCTGTTTGGGCTGTTTAGGGAGCAGACCTCTGCTGGGTGAGGCTTCTCACAAATCACAAAACAGTGACAGAAGAGAAGGCTGCGGGGAGACCTTACAGCAGCCTTCCAGTACCTGAAGAGGGCCTACAAGAAAGCTGGAGAGGGACTTTTTACAAGGGCAGGTAGGGATAGGACAAGGGGTAATGGCTTCAAACTAAAAGAGGGTAGATTTAGATTAGATATTAGGAAGAAGTTCTTCACCATGAGGGTGGTGAGGCCCTGGCACAGGTTGCCCAGAGAAGCTGTGGATGCCCCTCCCTGGAAGTGTTCAAGGCCAGATTGGATGGAGCTCTGAGCAACCTGGTCTGGTGGAAGGTGTCCCTGCCCACGGCAGGGGGGCTGGAGCTGGATGATCTTTAAGGTCCCTTCCAACCCAAACCATTCTGTGATTCTGATTCTTTCCTTTTCACTTACTAGTGCAGCAATTATAATAATACAGTGAAATGAACCTGGTTCCTTTCTGCCCTGCAGACTTAATGAAATCTCACTGTAGTCTCTAGAACAACATTCAATTTAGTTAAACCTGAAATACGAGATTTCTTCTTGCTGCTTAGTTAGATTCCCCTAACTGTCAGAAGGGCATGAAGGTGTAAGGTGTCATTTAGGTGACTTCTCCTATGATTAGATATTTAAATCTCTGTGCATAGAGATAGGTGTAATAGTTTAGTCTGTTGCTTTTGCCTTAATTGGCAGTCTTGAATTTAATGCTACAACATTGTACTGTAGTGCTTTGTAATGAATAAATCCTGCATGGCTTTTACTCTGGTTTTCATTGATAATGAAATTACTATATTTAGTGAAATAAGCACCTTCTACTATTTTTTTCAAATGTTTGAATGAGCATTGAATAATAAGATGCATCAGGCTGGTGAGGGGAAATAAGTTTATACGAGCAGTTCAGAAGCTGGAATGTTGTGTGTAACTAAAGTAGATCTTTTCACCGTGGAGCCACATTCTGGGGGATATTCCATGACCATTCTTACTAGTGCCATCCAAACAGTCCTTGAAAATTGAGGGGGTTTGTTTTTGGTTTTTTTTCAACAAAACCTGAAGAACTAGGCTTACAGAGTAGTAGTACTTGATTTCTTGCACTTGCAATTCATAGTAAGAAAATTGTAAAAGACAGAGTTCTCTGGAGGGCAGTTTGTCTGAGATTGAAATTGCTGATAAGTGCAGAATGATTATATAGAATGCTTGATCTTCTCCAAATTAGTAGCTTTTTTGGCGGGAGGAAATAAAATGAAACCATTTTAAATGCCATTGAAAATAATTTCCATCCTCTTACTTTCTCACTAAGACATCTCCAGGCTTGGTGAGGTGAGCGGTTCTGAGTTAGTTTTCCTTCCTTGCTCTCTGATCAGAGAGATTCAGCGCTCTTCCTCTTAAAGTGGCAAGAAAAGGAGCTTTAGGCTCTGTGTTAAATAGTACTCCGACAGGGAAAGGGAAATACCACAGGAGTGTGTAAGAAATGAGGGTCTGAATTGTAAAACTGGCAGGTGGAAATCTTCAAGATTTCTAATTCCTTGATAATGTTATCCGCACATCTGTTCCTTTTTTGCCCCTATGTTACAACGTTTCTTCGTGAGCTCTGTCAATATGTGATGTAGATAGGTACACAAAGTATGATGAGGAACTGGAAAGAGATATACAAAACATACTGAAGAGCATTCAGGCCAAGAGCCAGGGTGAGGATTAATTAGAGGCACATCCTGGTCATGGAAGAGGCCATGTGGGAATTCTAGAGGTAGACAGGTAGATAGGTGAAGCCCATGGACCACAGAGAGACTTGAAAAGCAGACTCGATTTGTACCCCAGTCAGGATTTTTACTACTGTAACTTCTGTAATTGCTTCTTCCTGTTGTCCTCTGATAATGTGTTACTTTTGACCTTTAAAAAAATGTAATATGATACTATCCTGTTGTTTCTCTACTGATATTAATAGATAAACTTAGCTGCTGCTTTGTAAAAAATAAGACTATTTAAAATACTACTCCGTTTTTCTAGTAGTAGATTGGAAAGAAGCTAGTTGTTATCTTTAAAATGACTGCAGTTCAGTGTAGCTTAAGAACAAATGTTGAAATTTAGGGCTTAGACGAAGACGGCCAATTTGACTATTAATGTGTTGTAACTGAGTGCCTTGATTATATTGTAATAGTTACAGTTGTGCAATTGTTTAATTCTAGAACCCCCAGGATGGATTCAGTCGTTTGAAGCGGTGGATTATGATTGGTGACCATCATCAGTTGCCACCAGTCATTAAGAACATGGCTTTTCAAAAATACTCCAACATGGAGCAGTCCCTTTTTACACGGTTTGTTCGTGTTGGAGTGCCAACTGTTGATTTGGATGCACAAGGAAGAGCAAGAGCAAGGTGAGACAGAAAATGGCATGTCTAGCTTGTGAGAAACTACCAGGTTAAAAAACTGGAAAAGCACACATGGTCTTGGAAACTTTTTTCGCTATTGTTAGGCTGGGAGTTTGCAAAACTCTAACTTAGTTGTTTTGTTCCATTTCTTTCAGCTTCGACTAGGAAGTCAGATTTTACTTTGCTGAAAGACAATCAGTTTTACTTTCTTTTTTTTATATAGTAGTACTCTGCTTCCGTATGAGTACTTTAATGAAAATTCTGTTTAAAGGAATTTTGATAGCCTGAAGTGTTTGGGTTTTTTTACACCTGAGACACTTTAGCAGAAACTTCCTTTTCTGAACTAATGTATTTAATATATTCAAGGCTAAATAAAGTCTCTTCTTTATCTGGCCTTAAGTATATCATATTTCCCTTATGGTCTGCAAAAGGGTACTTGTAGTATTTTAGCAGAGCTTCAGCTTTGATTGATTGGAGACAGCCAGGCTGTCCACACAAGAGCATAATGCCCTTTTTATTTTTTTACATTGAGAGATACTCCTTCTCTGTAATAAGATGTTTTCTTTTTTCCATGTATTTGTCATTCCATTGTTCGTAATTTAGATGTCAATTTATTGTGTAAAGTGCCTGTTTGGTAGTGTCATATTAATAAGGGAGAATAAAACCAAAGAAGAGAAAATGACTCCATATAAATTTTGCTACTTCAAGTTTAGTTTTAAATGCTAATTTTTTTGTAGGCATAAAGTGGAGTGAACAATGTTCACTGAAGGAGAACTTCAAGTTTTTTATGTAAGAAACGTTAGGGGAGGTACAATATTATTTTCTGGTCATACGAATAACGCTTACTTTTAGTATGATTTTAATTTTTAAAATTATATATAAGTATGATGATAAATGAAGTTTATTTTTCAATCTACTGTTTGCAACATCTCAGAGAACCCTCTTAGAGATAACAGAGCAGAAGAATTCCTTCACTTTGCAAGTAATTTGTTGTTCAAGGACTTTTTCCATACCTTCCTGTCTGGATTTTTTAAAGCCTTTGACATGGTCCCCCACAACATCCTTCTCTCTAAATTGGAGAGCCATGGATTTGATGGGTGGACCGTTCGGTGGATAAGGAATTGGTTGGATGGTCGCAGCCAAAGG